>Ga0180436_10002146_pt1 | contig 18908 bp, 15 predicted proteins | sample SS_ome_2_FD_132434 | JGI IMG/M metagenome (GOLD analysis project Ga0180436, IMG submission 132434) | Hypersaline lake sediment archaeal communities from the Salton Sea, California, USA - SS_3_S_2 metaG | ecosystem: Environmental > Aquatic > Non-marine Saline and Alkaline > Hypersaline >...
AGAATATGTCCAGCTTCTCCCGCTTCACGGGCCGGGTGACCAGGCTGACGACGATTCCGGCGAAAAACCCGGCCACGATATAGAGCAGCATCTGCCACGGAAGGCCGAAGGACACCGCTTCCCCCTCGACGATCTTCACCATCGCAAACCGCTCCACGACCGGCCAGTCCCGGAGGAGCTCGGCGAACCAGCCCTGCGTCGTCAACCACCAGGTCGCGAGCGCGCCGAACGTGGCCGCCCAGGCTCCCGCGACGGTCGCGCCGCGCCAGAAGACCCCGAGCCAGAAGGCCATCGCCATCATCGTGTTGATCTTCCACAGGTTCTCCAGCAGGGGAACGACGCCCTCGGCGAGATAGGCGAGTAGGACACCACCGATCACCACCACGAGCGAAGAGAGCCGTGCCACCTGCAGGTAATGCCGATCGCTCTTCCCCCGCACCACGGGCTTGTAGAGATTCTCCGAGATCAAACCCGACGACGCGATCATGAAGGAATCGCAGGATCCCATCACCGTGGCGAGCAGCGCGGCGAGGAAGAGTCCGAGCAATCCGGGAAGGATCGCGGGCAGGAAATCCCGCGCCATCGCACCGTAGACCAGGTCGGGGTGTTCGTGTTGCCCCCCGTAGTAGGCCAGGGCCGCGAGCCCGGTGAGACACCACGCCACGGTGCAGACCCGCTTGAGCAGGGTGCCGCCCATGAATCCGACCGCCCCCTCCATCTCGGTCTTCCCGGCGGCGCAGGTCCCCATGTTGTGTGGTTGCACCACCACCCCGAGGAGACTGTTGATCGAGATCATGACGAGGAAGAACACGCCGATGTCGCCGGGGGCGACGAGCGAGAACATCTCCTGGTCGGGGAAGAGACCGGAAACGGTGGACTTCATCTCCCCCATTCCCCCGACCGCATGGAGCACCACGGGCAGAAGGAGAAAGGAAAAGAGGAGTGTCAGGATCCCCTGCACGAAATCGGTGATGATCGCGGCGCTGAGGCCACCGGCCATCCCGTAGATCACGAACAGGATCGTGATGACCGGTATGACAACTTCTGCGGCGAGGGCTCCTCCCGTAGCCGCCTCGATGATGACCGCGCTGCCCTTCAGCATGAGCCCGATGTTCACCATGAACTTGCCGAGGCCGAGAAACGAGTAGAGTACGGACACCGAACGATCGTAGCGCGCCGCAAAGACATCACCGGTCGTCAGGGCGCGGAACCGGCGCATCATCGGTGCGATGAGCCAGAAGAAGGGAGTCGCGAACAGCCACATCCACTGGTACCAGATACCCGACAGGCCGCTCGTGAAGGTCTTCGAAACCACCGAGACCGCCTGGTCGGAATGCGTCGCGGTCCCGAAGCCGTGCATCATCATGAACACCTTTCCGAAGCGGCGCGGCATGATGAAATCCTCCATGCTGCGCACCTTTCGCGCAGCGAGGAGGCCGAGCACGGTCACCCCACCGAGGTAGAGTGTCAGGGTGACGAGGTCGGCGGGATGGAGATTGAACATCGGCACTGCGTTCCTCCGGTAAGACAATCAGGCCGGTGCCACCTTGTCGATAACGGGGTTGGTGACCGCCGGGGTGAACGGACGCGGTTCCCTAGCCGGGAACCCATTCGTCCAGTGGTGTGAAGCTGTCCCAATCCGGCTGGGTCGTTCCACCGAATCCGGGCCCGAAGACCGAACCGCAACTCACCTCCCCGCCCCGGATCGCGAAGAAGACCTCGTCGTCCCCCTCCCGGTAGAGATCACCGTGACGCTCCACGAGCCTCTCCTTTTCGCCTTCGGTGAGGTGCGACATCCCGTAGGCGTAGTGGTGGCCGTTCCGCTCGCAGTGCGAGATCCCGAGAACGCTGAGCGTATCGAAGTCCTGGTGCAGGGGAACGATCGCCATGTTGGAGAGATCCTCGCCGCTGAGAAAGGCATCCCGTCCGGTGGTGTGGGCGAAATGATCCGCGAGGGCGTGGTTGAGCAGCGACTTGAAGACCCCCTTGCAGTTCTTGTGCGAGACGCCGCCGTAGCCGATCGCGAATGCCCCGGCAAAGGAATCGACAGTCCCGTCCGCCTCATCGATCACGAGCGGCTTGCGCTGGGCGATCGCCCGGATGAGGTCCGCCGTTCCGGTATCGTGAGTCAGGGCCCGCGTCAGGGGCTGCTCGATGAAGAGGGTGTGCTGGAGGAGTCCCGTCAATTCGCCTTCGAACGCATCGAGGAACGAGCGAAACGCCTCCAGGTCGGTGTAGGCCTCGTTCCCGTCGAGGGTCACCGCCGGCTGATCCGCGTGAACGAGAACCTCGTTCCATATACGCGACAGCCGGGCGAGATCGGCCTCGCCATCCCCGGAGATCTTGACCTTGAAATACTGCAACCCGTGACGCACGACGTAGTCGAGCAGGGTTTCCGGCTCTCCATCGCCGATCCGTTGCTCGAGGTCATCGTCTGTCAGGGGATCGGAATTCCCGACCGTGTGCCGGATCGCGAAGCGAGTTCTTTGTTGCGGTGGCAGGGTAGCGGGCAGGCGCATGTCACCCAGCTGCGGATGAACGAGACCGGGCTCGATCCCGAGTGCCTCCCGGTGTACGGCCTCGAAGAAGGAGAGTCCGCTCGCGCGGCAGCAGGCATCGATCACGGCTCGTTCGAAGAGTGCCGACGCATAGCTCGCGGTGAGCGATTCCTGTCCGGCCCCGGCCGCGACTCTCGTGATCTCCGCGTGGCAGGAACGCCAGAGAGCGAACGGGGTGGTGAATCCCCTGCCCTCCTCCAGGTAGATGTCGCGCGCCATCTTCACCAGGTCGATGAGATCGGCGAGTTTTTCCCCGGGAGCTCGATCGGTCCGCTTGTCGAGCCAGCCGAAGGAGGGCCGGTCCCCCGATCGTCCCACCACGATCTCCGCCGGTCCCGAGTCCCTGACCAGTTCCAGCCGGACCAGGAATACGGCTCGCGGACGGCGGCTCTTCGCGGAGAGATCGCGCCCTACGGTGAAGGGCATCCGGTCCGGGGGCATTTCCCTGACGAAGACTTCGATGGAACGTATCGAGAAGCGTGGCATGGGGCAGAGTGGATTCGGCGAAACCGCATTCGAGCGGAGACGGGTCACGCCGTCAAGAACGGACCGAGTCCCGGAAGCTTGCACCGGGTTGCCAGCGGCATTACGCAACCCCATGCCGGAATACAACGAGAAGGGTCAGGTCCACCTCGGGAAGTTCGAGTATGTCATCCAGGCCCTGATCGTTCTGAGCCTTTTCTGCTATGCGGCCCAGACCTCGCCGAACCTCTCCCGGGGGTGGCACACGGGACTTCGCATCTTCGAAGCCGCCACCGTCGCGATCTTCACGGCGGAGTATCTCGCGCGCATCATCCTGAGCCGGAACCGGCTCGGGTACATCTTTTCGTTCTACGGAACGATCGACCTCCTCGCGATCCTGCCGTTCTTTCTCGCCACCGGCGTCGATCTCCGCTCGATCCGGGCCTTTCGCCTGATCCGGCTCTTTCGGCTCTTCAAGCTCCTGCGCTACAGTGCCGTCGTCCGCCGTTTCCAGCGCGCCTTTCACATCGTGCGGGACGAGTTGATCCTGTTCGGGGCGGTGTCGCTCATCCTCCTGATCCTCTCCGCCGTGGGAATCCACTTCTTCGAGAATGAAGCCCAACCGGAAAAGTTCTCGTCCGTGTTCGCCTGCCTCTGGTGGGCGGTCGTGACTCTCACCACGGTCGGCTACGGCGACGCCTATCCCATCACGGTCGGGGGAAGGATGTTCACCTTCGTGGTCCTCGTCATCGGGCTCGGGATCATCGCCGTACCGACCGGGATCTTCGCATCGGCTCTCTCGCAAGCCCGCGAGGACGAGGAGAATGAGGAGAACGAGGAAAAGGAGAGAGACGAAGAAGCGGGCGACGACCACTCCACCGGCTGACGGTTCCGGGGCCAATCAGTCGCGCAGGTAGGTGCGGGACGGTCGCCGCGACGGTCACGCCGCGGACGGTGGCTCACCCGCCCCCACTATTCCCGCAGGCGGGCCACCGGAGCCGCGGTCTCCCCTTCCCCGGTCACGAGGACGATTCTTCGAACCTCGTAGTCTCCGACCCGTCCGACACTCTCGATTCGCCGAATGGCGCCTGAAAGGGTCACCAAACCCGCCACCCGACCCCACTCGTCGCCGCCCACACCGAGAACGGTCTGGACCTCCGTGGTGTCCTCGTAGCGGTAGTCGTCGACCGTTCCCGTGATTCCGTCATCGCCATCTCGCGTCACCGCGAAGTTGAGGGCCGCGTCATCCGTCACACCGAAGAAGGCCGCAATCAGGTCGGCGGGCGCGGCGTTGACATCGATGAATCCGTCCCCATAGAGGGTGAAGAAGTCGCGCCACAGGGGCTGGACGCGGGCGACCTCGTCCATTCCCCGCACGAGTAGCAATTGCTCCAGGGAACTGAAGTCCTCGTTGGGAGGAAACTCGGGGAAGTCGAGGTTGCCGTAAAACCCGTTCTCCGCGCCGTTGGCTCTCGGGTCGCCGTCCTCGTCGATCCAGTCCGCGAGCGAGTCGGCCGCGATCTCGGCCGAGGAGGCATCGACACCCCAACGGATGAAGAGCTCCCGCGCCGTCTCCCGCATGAGGTCCTCGTCCAGGCTGTTGACGAGCAATCGCCCTCCTTCGGTGGTAATTCGCGCCTCGAAACTCCTTCCGTCCCCGTATTCCCTCCACAGCGCGGCGTCGCCCGGTCCGATGTCGGGATGCGAGGCGATATTCGCACCGCTCTCGGCGAGCAGTCCCGCCTGGAAGCGCGCCCGGCTCAGGGTGCTCTCGTCCCAGGACGGCTGCGCGCTCTCCCACAATCCCGTCACGATGATGGTCAGGATGACCACCACGGCCACCACGAGCAGCAACGCCATGCCCCGCCGGCGGGACTGCGACAATCTCCGTGTCGGTCTCATCGCCCGGCACCTCCGCCTCCACCCGGGACCTGACCGCGCCCCGACGATCCCGGCGTTCCTCCCCGGGGTGCCCCATCTCCACCCGAAGAACGCCTTCCCCCGCCATCGCCCCGGCGTCCTCCGTCCCCGCTTCGTCCATCCCCACCGCGGCCCCCGGCGCCGCGACGTCCCGCTCCATCTCTTCCACCGTCGCCATCGCCTCGAGCCGTCGCCCCTCCGCGCGACACCGCGCTGGTCGTCGAGGTCGTGGCGGCAGGTTCGGGCGTCTCGATCTCCGCCGCGGCCTCGGGGTCGGACAAATGGAGCGGCACCTCGAAAACCACCCGTAGGGGCACGGGCCGATAGAGGTCGTCGATCGCGAATTCCATCAAGGCGGGGAGCCTCTCCTCGTCGGTCCACTCGTCGAGCCACTCGCGCTGCTCCTCGTCCCAGAAACGCCAACTCGCCGACTCGACCCCGGATACCAGGGGCAGCCAGTAGCGCCCCTCCTCGTCCTGATCGAGAAAGTCGTCCTCTCCGGCACGAAAAACCATGCCGTCGCCGTCCTCGTCATTCGGCGCGAAGTCATCACGACTCAGGGCCAACTCGAAAAGAGACTCCCCCGACCGTTCGTCTGTCGCCGGACGCAATGCGATCGTCGTTTCCCCGATCGACCCGATTCGTTCCCCGAATGCGAATGCCGTCGCCGCGTCGCTCACCGTCATTTCGTGGAATCCCGACGCCGACTCGTTCGGCGGCGTCATGGTGATCGAGCCCGTGTTGGGGAGTCCCTCGATCGTCTCTTCCAGGAGGGAAAGGAAAACGGAGAGTTCCTCGTCGCGCCGGTCCCACTCCCGGATCTCCGCGGCAGTGTCGCCCGCCTGCCACAGAATCGAGAGCACGGTGCCGGAAATGAGCGCGAGAATCGCCATGGCGATGACGATCTCGAAGAGCGAAAAACCCGCGCGTTCCTGCCGCTGCATCGCGCCCCTCATCGGTCCTCCTCCGGCCGGTGGACGATCAATTCGGCTCGCTCGACCTGTTCGCCACCGTCGTCGAGAAATGTCCCCGTGACCTCGACGAGGTAGAGGTCGCTCAGTTCCGCCCCCTCCCCGTTGTCGACCTGGTAGGGCGTGACCGTCGTCTGGTAGGTGACGCCGAGGTCTTCGTCGCGTACCGTGGCGGTCATTTCGCTGACCGGTTTGCGCTGCGCCTCGGTCAGTATGGCCTCGAGGCCATATTGCACGAGTCGGTCCCGTGCGAAGCTCGCCGAGGTGTCGTTGATCCGCTGGAGGAACCCCACCAGCCCGGTCACTGCGATCGCGAAGATCGCCACCGCCAGGATGACATCGAGCAGGGCGTAGCCGGCCCGGTCGCTCGTCGCCTGTCCATCGACCTTCATTCGATCCAGGACCGTTCCCTCCGGATGTCTCCCGTGAGGGGATGAAACTCCACCTCGAAAAAGGCCCGCTCGTTCTCCACCTGGATCAGCAATGGCTCGCACATGCCGGAAGGCTGAAAGACCCAGCGCCGAAAGAGGCCCGCGTCCATCTCCTGCCAGTCGGTGTCTCCCCACATCCTGAGCCGGTAACGAAGACCCGGTTCGATCGTGTAGGACTTGCTGTAGGTGAAACCCGCGAGAGCCGCCTCGCGCCGCGGATCGGGTTCGGTTTCCGCCGGCGCCATGCCGCGAGCGCGTGAGGCCTCGATCATTTGCTCGAGACGCTCGCGCTCGTCGAGTTCGAGGCGCAACTGCTCGAACTCCTCCGCCCCCCCGTACGGATGGAAGTAGCGCGCGGCATGAAATCCCTCGGCATCGAACGCGATCTGGTAGGGCCTCTGCTCCGCCATGGCGCGCCCCCGCGCCTCGCGCGCCATCAGGAGGAGGGCATTGATCGGCTCGCGGGCGACGCGTTCCTTCTGGACGCCATCGATGGCGGGTATGGCCATCCCGGCCAGGATCCCGAGAATCGTCAGCGCAATGACGAGTTCGACGAGAGTGAACGCACGGCCTCGGGAGCGGGAGCCAGGTGCCACCGCCAGGCGAGAGACGGACCGTGTTCCCGCCGGCCTCATCACCAATTCCCGATGTCGTCGTCGCTCTCGACGCCATCTTCTCCGAACGAGTAGATGTCGTACTTCTTGCTGCTCTTCTGCGCGGGGAATCGATACTGGTAGTCGTTGCCCCAGGGATCCTTCATCGGCTCCTCGAGGTAGGCGCGCCAGCGCTCGGGCTGCGGGTCACCGGTCGGACGTTCCACCAGCGCCATCAGTCCCTGCTCCTGGGTCGGGGGTTTGAAGTAGTTGTTCCGCTCATAACTCTTCAGTGCCACATCGAGGGCCTTGATGTCCGACTCGACTCTCTGGTACTTCGCATCGTCGACGAAGCCGACGACGAGATAGATGCCCGACCCGGCGAGCACCGCGATGATGGTGATCACGATGACCAGTTCGACCAGCGTGAAACCGGCCGATCGCTTTCGTGGTGAGGGTGACGTAGTTCTCTTCATGGTTTCAGGTTATCTCTCTCTGATATTGCTCATCGAGCCGAAAATGGTGGTGATGATGGAGTAGGCGACGACTCCGACGATCAGAGCGACGAAGACCAGCATCATGGTGGGAACGACACTGGTCAATCGGCCGATTCGGGTGTCGAGCTCCTCGTCATATTTCGCCGCGGCCTTGGCGAACGACTTTCCGAGTTCCCCGGTCTGTTCCCCGATCGCAACCCGGTCGACCAGGGCGACGGGAAAGGCTTCGGTCTTTGCCATGGCCCGTGCCAGGGACGTCCCCTCACCGACATCCGCAACCACGGTTTCGAGGCGACTGCGCAGGAAGGTGTTCGCCGTGCCACGCGTGATCAGCTTGAGGCTGTTCAGCAGGGGCACCCCGTTGTTCACGAGATTGGCCATGGTGTGGCAGAATTGCGCGTAGAAACGCCCGACGATGACGGGTCCCACCGCGAAAGCGCGCAGCTTGTAGCGATCCCACCAGGCCCGTCCCGCCGAGGTAGTGATGATGGCACGAAAGAGGATCGCCACCGCGACCACGATCACGAGGATGAGCCACCACCACGCCCCGATGAAGTCCGTGAAGCGAATGAGAAGATCCGTAACGAGCGGCAGTTCCTGGCCCGTCTTCCGGATCATCTCGGTGAGTTGAGGCATCAGCACGGTGCTGAACACGAAGAGGAGAACGACACAGCCGAGCAGAACCGTGGCGGGATAGATCATCGCGCTGACGGTGCGGCGCTGCAGGTCGAAGATCTGCTTCAGGTTCACCGCGAGACGGCGCAGGATCTCGGAGAGGGATCCACTCGCCTCACCCGCCAAGACGAGGTTCCGGTAGAGCTCGTCGAAGGAGGGCGAGGCGATCTTGAGCGCCTTCGAGAAACTCGTGCCCTCGCGGATCTCGGTTCGCAGCGTCTCGGAGACGGCGCGGATCGCCCGGATCTGCTGGCGCTCCTCGAGAATGCGGAGAGCCTGCTCCAGCTGGAGGCCGGCATCGAGCAGGTCGGCGAGTTCCTCGGTGAAAAGGATCAGCTGCGTTCGTCCCAGTCGCACCGGTCCGGACCTACCGCCGGATTTCGCCTTTTCCGCCGTTTTCCCACCCGACCCCTGTCCGGAGTCGATCACCTTCACCGGCGCGAGAGAACGCGACTCCAGTTCCCGGTAGGCCTCCGACTTGTTGCGCACGCTGAGGCTGCCGGTAACCCGGTTGCCCGAAGCGTCGATGGCCGTGTAGGCGAAGGATGGCATGCGCGCACGTTAACCGGTAATCCAACGCGGGGGAGAGAGGAAAGTTGCGCGAATTCGGGAGTTCGAAACCCCGAACCAGCGGTGGCGTGCCGGAACGCGCCCCGCACCGTTGGCCGGCCGGCTCCTCAATCCCCCATCCGGAAATCCACGAAGCCGCGCTCGTGATCGATCCGGGCGAGTTGCACGCGCACGCTGTCCCCGGCGGCGACGACCCGCCCGCCGCCACGACTGCGAAACTGGTTGCGGGTCCGATCGAACCACCACGAGTCGCGCCGGGGCAGGTCTTCCTTGCGCACGAGTCCCTTCACGAGAAGTTCGTCCAATTCCACGAAGACCCCGAGGGGCCGAGCCTCCGTCACGGTGGCATCGAAGGCCGTGTGGGGCTCTTCGTCGACGAGCCTCTCGAGGTACTCGATCATCTTGATTCGTTGCGTCTCCATCTCGGCATCGGCGGCGACGCGCTCGGTTCGCGAGATGTGCTCGGCGATCTGTCCCATCTCCTCGTCGCCCGGGGTGCGATCCGGTGGACCAGGACAGTGGGGCGCCTGGCGCTTGATACAGAGACGGCGGAGGACCCGGTGCACGACGAGGTCGGCGTAGCGACGAATCGGACTGGTGAAGTGGGTGTAGTTGGTCTTCGAGAGGCCGTAGTGTCCGATCGGATCGCGCGAATAGCGCGCCCGCTGCAGGCTCTTGAGCAGGGCGATCTTGAGACTGTGCTCCTCGTGGCTGCCGCGGATCTCGCGAAGCAGCTTCTGGAGTTCCGGGCGATGCCGCACGTCGCCGACGGGATGCCCGAAACTGCGTGCCAGTTCGGCGAATTCCTCGAGCCGTTCCGGATCGGCATCCTCGTGAACCCGGTAGATCCCGGTCACGCCTGCGTTCTTGATCGTTTCCGCGACGGCCTCGTTCGCAGACAGCATGAACTCCTCGATGAGCTGATGGCTCTCGTCGTACTCGCTTCGCTTCGCCCCGACGGCCCGGCCTTCCTCGTCGATCACGACCCGGACTTCGGCGAAGTCGAGATCGAGGGCTCCATCGCGAAACCGGTTCCGCCGCAGCAGCGAGCCCAGCTCCCAGGCCCGGTGGAGATGCCTGACGAGCGCGCGCTCCGGATCCTCGCTCCGGCCCTCGGGCAGCGGCTCCGGACACGGCTGCTTCATCCGCGCGTAGGCCTCCTCGTAGGTGTAGCGCCGCTTGCTGTGAATCACGGCGGAGACGAAACGCACTCCCTTCCGGCGCCCTCTCTCGTCGAAGGTCATCACCGCGGCGTGCGTGAGCCGGTCCTCGTCGGGGCGCAAGCTGCAGAGGCCGTTCGAAAGCTTCTCCGGCAGCATGGGAATGACCCTGTCGGCGAGGTAGACGCTGTTGCCTCTCTTGCGTGCCTCCCGGTCGAGAGCCGATCCCGGTTTCACGTAGTGGGAGACGTCCGCGATGTGAACGGCGAGTTCCCACCCGCCTTCGTCGAGGGGGGTGACGCAAATCGCATCGTCGAAATCCCGGGCATCCTCCGGATCGATCGTGAAGACCTCCCGCTCGCGCCAGTCCTCCCGGCTCGCGATCTCCTCCTCGCCGATCTCCATCGAGATGCGCTCCGCCTCGGCCAGGACCGGATGCGGGAATTCCAGCGGCAGGCCGTGGCGATGGATGACCTTGAGAATGTCGAGGCGCTCGTCGCCTTGCCGCCCGAGCACCTCGGTGACCCGCGCCAGGGGCGGAAGGTCGGACCGATCCCACTTCACCAGTTCGGCGACGACGACATCACCCGGCCGCGCCCGCGAATCGCGCTCGACGAGGTGAAACACCTTCGGCAGGCGGGAGTCTTCCGGCTCGACCGAGGCATTGTGTCCGCGCCGGTGATAGGTGCCGACGATGCGGTGTTCCGCCCGTTCCTCGATCGAGACGACCCGGGCTTCCCATCGCGGTTCCCCCTGTTCCAGGGCCGCCCGCTTGTGCCGTACGTGACGGTGCCAGCGCGGTGGCTCGCCCGCCGCGATCGCTGCGGTGACACGATCCCCGGGCAGTGCCGTTGCCGTTTGCCGCCAGGGAACAGCGACCCGGTCGGGGGAATTCCCCTCTCCTCCCGCGGGAATGGCCGCCGGATCATCGGGGTAGAAATAGGCCTGGGGACGCTTCGCCGTCCGCACGATCTCGAACCGCCCCGGTATGGCCCCACCCGTGTCGTCGCGGCGTGGCAGGCGAAACCGGGATTTCTTGCCCCGGACCAGCTCCCCCGCCTCCTCGAGCATGGCCAGGGCCCGGCGAAAGGGAGCCCGTTCCTTGGGCGCGACACCCAGTTCGCGCGCCAACTCCGACTTGTTCAGGGGCCGGTATCCGGGCCGGCGCACCAACGCCCGGATCCTGGCTGCGAAATCCTGGCTCAAAACCACGAAATTTGTTCAAATTTGCCTCGACTGACGAGGCGGCAATGTGTTTACAATGTAAATGCGGATCAGGAAACCACACGGGAGTCGGTTTTTACTCGCCTTCTCCAGCCATAACCCCTTACCTTCCGACAAACCATGAAAAACTCACTCGCGAATCAAAAAGGCGCGACGGAGTCCGGCTTCACGCTGCTGGAACTGCTCGTCGTGATCACGATCATCGGTATTCTCGCCGGCCTTCTCTTTCCCGCAGCGACCTCGGTCATGCGCAAAGCGCAATCCGGGCATGCCGAGCACACCGCCTATCAGTTGAAGACGGCCATCTCGGCCTATTTCACCGAGTACCGCAAATACCCCGTCGATCCGGACACCACCGAGGGCACCGACTTCGAATCGGACCACACGCTCATGGACGTGTTGCTCGGGGCCGACGACAACCCCCTCAATCCCCGGCGGATCGCCTTTTACAGCGGGAAAGAAGCGAAGCCCGCCGGCAGCGGGAAATACCGCAAAGGAGTCAAGTTGGAGCAGGGGGGTGCCGGAGAGCTCTGGGATCCCTGGGCGCGCTATTACCAGGTGGTCATGGACCTCGACTACAACAGCCGGGTGGAGCGTCCGGACTGGGATCAGGGCTCTTCGTCCTCGCGGGAAATCCCGGAATCCATCCTCATCTGGAGCCACGGCAAGGAAGAGGAGAAGGATACCGACAACGTGAAGACCTGGTAGAGGCTTCGGTTCCTTTTCAGCGAAGCGGTCACCGAAAAAACGTTTCGAAAACGTTTCGAAAACGTTTCGAGAAACCTCTCACCAATCAAAGGACCGCGCCTCCTCCCGGGGGACGCGGTTTTTTTGTGATCCGACCCCACGGCCGGTTGAGCGTTCCCCGCCGATGCGGCAAGCCTACTCGACGATGAAGAAGGGATTGAGCAGGCTCTCCTTGTTGTAGACCAGCGGGTCGCCCGTCTCGGCGGACACGACCCGGCGCCCCGCCGCGACCGCAACGGCATGGGCCGCGCCGGTATCCCACTCCATCGTGGGACCGAGCCGGGGGTAGACGTCCGCCGCTCCCTCGGCGACCAGGCAGATCTTGAGCGAACTGCCGGCCGAAAGAAACTCGACCTCCTTTCCCTCGTCGCGCAGCCGGCTCACGAAAGACTCGACCTCGGGCGTCAGGTGAGACCGGGAAGCGACCACCGTCACCTTTCCTTTCCCGGAATAGTGATCTCCTCCCTCGAGAGCGATGGGATCACGCCCCTCCACGGAAAGCCAGGCCCCTTCACCGGCGATGCCCCAGTAGAGCCGGTCGCCGACGGGCTGGTAGACGAAGCCGGCCACCGGAGCACCGTCCTCGACCAGGGCGATGTTCACGGTGAACTCCCCGTTTCGCTTGATGAACTCCTTGGTGCCGTCGAGGGGATCGACCAACCAGAAGCGTCGCCAGTCCTTCCGCTCCCGGTAGGGCACTTCCCTCGTTTCCTCCGATATCACGGGGATCTCGGGATACCGCGCCGCGAGGGCGGAAACGATGACCTCGTTGGACCGCTTGTCCGCTTCGGTCAAAGGAGACTTGTCTTCCTTGACATCGACGGAGAACTCGGTGCCGTAGACGTCGAGAATCGCGGCCCCGGCCTCGCGGGAGATGCGGCTCAGCTGGGAAATATCGATCGACTGCTTCATGGTGAATGCCCCGACCCTTCACGGGGACGGGAAACGAAGGGAAACGCGAACCGGATTCCTGTCAATCGTCGCTGTCTTTCCGGCATTCCGCCTTATTGCAGGCGACGCAACTGATCGCGCGTCCATTGGGCCGCCCGCGCCGCCTCCGGATCCTCCGGCTTCGCCGCCATGTAGGCTTCCCACTCGGCCTGCGCCAGTTCGTAGTGCTCCTTGGCGCGAATCTCGTCGCCACTCTGGAGACAGGCAAAACCCGCCAGCCCCTGGGCCCGTGCCAGGGTGCTCCGATACGAGGGCTTGGCATACTCGGCGTTCGCGATCCGCGACAACACCCCGATCGCCTCCTCGAGGGGCTGCCGCGACTCGTCGAAATTGCCGGCATCGCCCTGCAGTTCCGCGAGGTGGGACAAACGCTGGGCGTAGGAGTGCAGGACGTCGGCGGGAGCGTTCGTGTTGTTCCGCACCACCGGTCCGAGCAACGCCACGGCACGCTGCTCCAGGGCGATCGCCCGGTCGAAGTGCCCGCCGTCCCGCTGGTTCTTCGCCAGGGCACCAAAGACGTCGGCGAGCGTTCGCTGGAAATCGGGCTTGAAGGGATTGTCGGGAATCACCTCGGCGAGCACCTCGACCGCTCCCTTCAGCTTGTCGAGATCGTTCTCCAGAAGGCCGACCTTCGCGAGACTGTTTCCGAGGCCGAGATGATAATCGTCCACCGCCGCGTTGAGTCTCACAGCCTTTCCGAACAGGTTGCCGGCCTGCTGGTAGGCCTCGATCGCGAACTCGCCCTCACCGCGATTCTCCAGGATCAGGCCGGAGAGGGCGAAGGATTTCGCGAGGGCGCCGACGACCCGGTGGTTCTCCGGATCCTGCATCTGCAATTCGAGGAGCTGGGCCCCGATCGACCGGGCCGCGTCCAGCGCCGCCTCGAAATTCCCCACCGCGCGCTCGCACTCCACGATGGCGAGAGAATTCTCGTGGATGTGCAGCCCGGCGATCATGGCATCGCCCGGTTCGAGACGCCGGTATTCGCTCCAGTACTGCGACGATTCGCCGAGGAAGGCGCGCGCGTTCGCGTAGCGTCCGTTCGACATCGCCAACACGCCGAGGGACTGCTTGGCCCGGGCGAGGTGCGCGAAGTAGCGGGGGTTCGGCCGGTCGGCTCCGTCGAGGATGGCAAGATACCGGCGCTCCGCCTCGCCGAAGGATGCCAGCGCCCGCCCGAATTCCCCCGTCTCCTTGTAGATTTCACCGAGGTAGAACATCGCGTCGGCGGTCGACTCGATGAAGTCGGGCGCGTTGCCGTAGACCTCGATGAGGCGCTCGTAGTGCTTGCGTCCCTCGGCCATCGCCTTGGCCCGGTCGACGCGGAATCCGGGCACGTCCGTGTCCCGGTTGTCGAGGATCAGCCGGAAGAAGGCGTCCCCATGGGATTGCGCCTGGCGGATGATCTGCCTCGCCAGCTTGGCTTCACCGACGAGACGGCTGCGCGAGTCCTTGGCCTCGTCGAGTTCCGCCTCGAGATTCTGCGACCTGCTCTGGCGCTCGTTCAGGGCGCGCCGATAGGATTCCGCCTGTTGCTCCACGTTCGACTGCCACTCCTCGACTTTGACGTCGAGCCTCCTCTCCAGTTCCCTGGCCCGGTAGCCGTTGACGACACTGTGGACCGCGAAGAGACTCATCAGGGCCACGGCCACTCCCGTGGAAATCTGCCACCAGATCGTGTTCCCCCCGCCCGAGAACACGCGAGCGCTCCATGCCGGAAGGTTGAATTTGGGAAAGTTCGCGAGACTGGGAAGGGTGACTCCCCGGCGGGATCGACGCCTGCGACCCGGCGACTCGTTTTCCGCGGCAGGCGCCATTTCGACGGGTGCCGCTTCCTCGACCAGGGACGAGGCGGCTCGTGATGCTCGCTCGGCTTCGCGCGTGGCCGTCTTGAGAGCGGAAATCACGTCGGCCATGCTCGACGGGCGCGCCGGAGCGTCGTAGGCGAGGCACGAGGAAATGACGGGCCTCAGGAGCGCCTCCCGCGGTGACGACGGATCGTCCAGCCATCCGGCGAACTCGCGCTCCTTCGCCAACTGCCGCTGAAAATGCTCCGAGGCCTCGGTGAGGCGGCCGTAGCAGATGGCCGGCACCCCTTCCATGACCGACTCCGTCTCCGTACACTGCCGGTAGAGGGGATCGAGCCGCGGCAACTGCCCGGTGAGAAGCTGGTGGGCGATGACACCGAAGGCATAGACGTCCCATCCCCGGCCCGCCCCGTTCGAGTAGTCCCCGCTCGCCAGCTGCTCCGGGCTCGCATAGAAAAGAATGTCGCCCGCCTCCAGATACTGCGCACCCGCCACGAAAGCTTCACCGAAACCGGCGATCCGCACCTGCTGGTCACCGGCCCCGTCGCTGGTGACGAACACATTGCCGGGACGAAGGCCGCCATGAAAGGAACCCGCCCGGTGCACGATGTCGAGACTGTGGGCGAGTTTCTCCACGACATCGACCGCCTGCTCCCGGGAAAGAAGCCCCTGCAATTGCCGGAGCGAGGTGAGTTGCCACTGCTTCGAATCGCGGCCCTGCCAACCCAGCAGGGGCATCCCCATCACGGCCGGCGTGTAGTCGTCCTGGAAGGCGAGGTCGTGAATCTCGGCGACACCCCCGAGCCGGAAATCGGCATCGAAAAACGGCCGGAGCAACTGGTAGACGAGCGCGTCGCTGGTCGCCTGCGCCTTGAGCACCCGCAGGAGACGCCACTCTCCCGACTCGTGCGAGGCCGCGAACGACCAGCCGAAGGGATCTTCCTCGATCAGCTGCTCGTAGCGGTAGCCCAGTAATTCCGGCAGTCGCATACTTTTCTAGAACGATCGAGTCACGTTCGTCATGGAAACGATTGAAGAGTTCACCGGAGGGTTCAGGGGGTGTCGTCGAGATTCGCCTCGACGAGTCGTTTCCACTCCATTTCGATTTCGGACGGTGAAATGGCAGGCTGCCCGGCCCGGCTGTACCAGTAACCGGCATTCCCCAGATCACCCTCGATCGTGTGCAGGAGACCGTGAATCCACGATCCCATCGCGGTCGGGATATCCTGGGCGATGTCGTGCGACTCGTCCCACCGGTCATTCTTGGCCAGCCAGAGCGACCGCAGTTCGCCCGACAGGTCCTCCGGGGGCTCGCTGTCTTCACTCACCGAACGAAGAAAACTCTCCAGCGTCATCAAGCGATAGTTTAGGTGTTCGAACTAATTCCGCAACGGTGAGCTCCACGTTTCCCAGTCTGATTTTCCCAGGATCTATGGAATTAATGGATGCAATACGATTCCATTGAAGCACCTCGCCTCGTTCACTCGAAGCGCTGCGAACTTCGCCGTGGGAAAGGTGGGCTATCGGCCCGAATCTTCCTCCAGATCGGTCCGTCTCGCGAGGAAAATGCGGGATTTTTCGCTTGGCCGTCTGCCGGGTCCGCCTCTTCGTTGGTCCATGCACGATTCTCTCCTGGAAAAACTGAAGTGGCGCTACGCAACCAAGCAATTCGATCCCGGGAAGTCCATTCCGGACGAGCACTGGGCCACCCTGGAAGAAGCTCTCGTTCTCACGCCCTCCTCCTACGGTCTGCAACCCTGGCAGTTCTTCGTGATCCGAGACCGGGAACTCAAGGACTCGCTCGTCCCTGCCTGCTACAATCAACGCCAACCGGCCGACTGCTCGCATCTCCTCGTCATCGCCGTGAAAACCGAACTGTCCGAGGCGGACGTGGACCGGCTCATCGACGCGACCTGCGCCGCCCGGGACACGACCCGGGAGTCCCTCGAGTTCTACCGCAACCTCATCATCGGAGACGTCGTGACCGGCCCTCGCTCCGGCGATGTGACCGGCTGGGCGAAACTGCAGAGCTACATCGCGCTCGGCAACTTCATGACCTGTGCAGCCCTGCTCGGGATCGACTGCTGTCCGATGGAGGGATTCGTGCCCGAGCAGGTCGACGCCGCCCTCGGGCTGCCGGAAAAGGGCCTCACCACCGCGGTGCTCTGTCCCGCCGGTTACCGGGACCCCACCGATAAGCACGCCGGGCTGGCCAAGGTGCGCTACCCGGCGAACGAGTTGATCACCCGCATCGGTTGAATCCGGCCCGGCCCGGATAGAGGGAACGGACTTCGAGACCGGGTTCCCAGGCATGGGGCCCGGAACCACCCGGAACCGCGATTCACTCCGAGGCCGCCTCCTCCTTTTCAGCGTTCTTTTCGCCGTTCTTTTCGCCGTTCTTTTCGCCGTTCTTTTCCGCGAGCCTTCGCTCAGATTCGTCGCGCATCTGGTTCATCGTGCGCGGGATCGACTTGCGCATCCCGCGCTTCACGATGAACTGCGGCGCAAACGCGGCCGCGTCGATGTGCAGCGAGTAGACGAGCACGGTCGTGCCCGGGTCCTTGCCCTCGTAGAACCACCATCCCCCGAGGATGTCCCGGAGTTCCCCGCCGGCGTGCTCGAAGTTCACGTAGCGCTCGTCCCGGAAGAGAAAGTGACGCACGAAGTAGTGGTAGCTCTCCTTGGGACCTCCCACCTTGGTCTTCTGCTCGAGGAGAATCTCGTTGTCCTCCTGTTCCTTGATCTCGGAGAAAAGGACTCCCTCCATGAAGTCGGCGGCGGCGTTCTTGTCGTTCACGACCTCCCACACCTGAGCGAACGGAGCCTCCACGAGAATGGCGTAATTCACGAAGCGCTTGTCGATCGCGTCCTCCTTCTCGTCGGGCCGGTGCGTCAGGAGAACCGCCTCCCCGGTGGAGAGTTCCGCCCAGCGAGCGTCGAGCCAATCGGGCAAGGGCATGCCCACTTCCTCCGTGGCCCCGGTTTCCTGACTGTGGCCGGCGCCCGCGAAGATGACCGCCGCGACCGCCATCGCGATGCCGAATTTGATTGATCCCCCCATTGTGGGGCAACTATACCCCCCCGGCCGCCGCGCGTCATGTCGTGATTCCGCAAGGACGCGTTTGCCCGGCGGGATAGGTCACGGCCTCTTCTGCTTCGCGCGCCGCTCGGCGAGTTCCTTCTCCCGCACCGCGAGGAACTGCTTCGACAACTCGATCGCCTTCGCCCGGTCCTCCGCGTCGAAATCCCAGAATTCCTGGATCACCGCCTCCACCGCGGGGTAATCCTCACCGGTGTCGCCGACCCGCTCACGGAGACCGGCGAGGCGCGTCTTGAGGTCGTCGACCACGTCCCGGTGATCCGGATCGTCGTAGAGGTTGACGGTTTCCCCGGGATCGTTCTCCAGGTCGTAGAGCTCCCACGCCGGCGGAGTGCGGTATTTGCCCTCGTAGTCGCACCCGTAGTAGTAGATCAGCTTGTGGCGCTTGGTCCGGATGCCCACGCAGGCCGGGTTGTCGTGATGCGCCATGTGCATCCAATAGCGGTAGTAGGCCTCCTGCTTCCAACCGGCGGGTTCCTCCCCGGTCTCGCAGATGGCCTTGAAGCTGCTCCCCTGCATTTCTTCGGGAGTCGCGACGCCGGCGAAGTCGAGCAGGGTGGGCGCGAAATCCACGTTCTCGACGATGGCGTCGGAACGAGTCCCCGCGGGAATGGTCTTCGGGTAGCGAATCACGAACGGCATCCGCATCGACTCCTCGTACATCCAGCGCTTGTCCTGGTAGTCGTGCTCTCCGAGCATGAATCCCTGGTCGGAGGTGTAGACGACGACGGTGTTGTCCCACTCCCCACTCTCCTCGAGCCACGCGAAGAGCCGCGCGAGGTTGTCGTCGATGCCCTTGATGCAGCGCAGGTACTTGCGCAGGTAGACGTTGTAGGCGAGACGCTTGATCTCGTCGTCTTCCAGTTTCGTGGGATCGTAGCCGGACGGGTAATCCTGGGGAAAAAGGCGCGGAAGATCGTCGGCATAGGAACGCCGGGGATTGCGGGGGCCGATCGAGGTGCCGATGTGGGGAATCAGTTCTCCGCGATGGCCGAGGGTCGCGAGGGATCCGAACTTCGGCTGGTTCTCCAGCCAGAGATTCTCCGGCTCCGGGATCAGGGTCTCGGCGAGGTAGGTGTCGTAGCGCGCGGCGTGCTCGAAATAGTCGTGAGGTGCCTTGTAGTGGTGCATCAGGAAAAACGGCTTGTCCGGATCGCGTTCTTCCGCCAACCAGCGCAGAGTGAGATCGGTGATGGCATCGGACGAATGCATCCCCTCGCGCGAAATCGTGTCATGGGGCC
>Ga0180436_10002147_pt1 | contig 18892 bp, 19 predicted proteins | sample SS_ome_2_FD_132434 | JGI IMG/M metagenome (GOLD analysis project Ga0180436, IMG submission 132434) | Hypersaline lake sediment archaeal communities from the Salton Sea, California, USA - SS_3_S_2 metaG | ecosystem: Environmental > Aquatic > Non-marine Saline and Alkaline > Hypersaline >...
CGATGTCGGTGCTACAGAGTGGTTCGGCGGCGGACAAAGGCTGGCTGATCAGGATCGCCACTAGCCCGAGTAGCAGCCAGTGCGTCCAGCCTTACCCAATCAATCCGCGTCTGTTGGTCATGCTCAGCATCATGCTCGTTACCCTTCGCCCACATGTTGTTGCTAAACCTATCAGATGTGGACGCCGCTGGCACGCACGGATGTTCAGTGGCCACTGAGGGCGCCCGCGGCTTGCGCGGCGTCCAGACAACGGCTAGGGTTGCCTTGATCAATGTCTTGATCCTCAGTAAGCGCTCTTCGCTAGGAATCACTCATGCGCCAATTCATCGGACGTTGTGCGAACGGACGCGGCTGTAAGCTCAGCCTCTGCCTGCTCGCGATGCTGATCGGTACCGCTGGCCACGGTGGCTCCGCGCAGGCGGCAACCCAGCAGCTGAGCGCGGACCCGGCGCAGCAGACCGCCGCACCAGACGCCGCGGTCTCCGTCGCCGCGCGCTATGCGAGCTTGCCGGGCGCGACGGCCCTCACCGGCTTGGGCCTGCGCGTGCATTGGGACTCGCGCGCCTTGGCGCTGAGCGCGGTGGAGGCGGCCTTTGCCGCCGATCAGGTCGGCCTGGATAGCCGCTGCCTGGATGATCAGACGCTGGATTATGACCAAGACCCGGCCACCGATTGCTACGCGCTGATCGCCTGGGCCAGCCTGGAGGGTGATTGGGCGGCGAATCAGCCGCAAACGCTGCTGACCCTGCGCTTTGAGAACCGCATGAGCGGCGATGCGCAAACGCAGGTCGCCTTCAGCAATGCCGGCACCGCGGCGGGCTATGACTTTGCCAGCACGGCGGCGCTGATTACCAACGAGCGCCCCGATGGCGATGGCGACGGGGTGCCGGACGAGGAGGATCCGTTTCCCGATGACCCCGATGAGTGGGCCGATGAGGATGGGGACGGCGTCGGTGACAACGGGGATAACTGCCCTGGCCTCTCCAATCCAGACCAGGCGGATCGCGATGGCGATGGCCTAGGCGATGCCTGTGATGAGGACAGTTTCTGCGAACTCTGTCTGCCGAACCAGGGCGGCTGGCGGGCGATCCTTCGCCGCCTTGATCGTCCCCAACCTTGAGACCCGGCAAGGCTGAGTCATGACCAGTACCAACCGCTTAAGACCTCCGCCACCGAAAGCACCCATGTCCCATCTTGCGCACCGCTGGACCGCCAGGTTGCAGCCGCCAGAACCGCTACCGCCACGGGGTCTCGTCTCCGAACAGGTCTATTGGGCCGACTGGTACGAGCACCCCGACTTGAACCTGGAATGGCATCAGGGTCAGTTGCAGGAGGTGCCGGTGTCTGATCTGCTCACGATCCAAGTCTACTATTGGCTGTTGGAACTGCTGCTGCACTATCTACGCCGCCATCCCATCGCCCAGATCCTGGGCCTGGAAACCGGCTTTCGCCTCGCCCTGCCGCATGACCAAGTCAGCATCCGTAAGCCAGATCTAGGCCTGATCCATCGCGATAACCCGATCCAGCGCGCGGATACCGATCGCAGCTATCAGGGCATCCCGGATCTGGTCATTGAGGCGCTCTCTGACAGCACCCCGGCCAATCGGCAACGCGACGAGCTGATCAAGAAGGGCGAATATGCCGCCGTCGGTGTGCCGGAATACTACATCCTGCACCAGGAGCCGGAGCGCCTAGCCTTTTATCGCGCCACTGCCAGTGGCGTTTATGTGCCGATCCCGCTCCAAGCAGGCGTCATCCATTCGCGGGTCTTGCCCGGGTTTCGCTTCCGCCGTGCCGATCTGCAACGCCGCCCCAGCATCAGCGACCTGCGCAATGATCCCGTCTACGCCGACTTCGTGCTCCCCGAGTGGACGCAGGCCGAGGCCCTCGCCGAGCAAGCACGGGTGCAGGCCGATCAGGCATGGGCGCAAGTCGAACAGGCGCGGACGCAGGCCAAACAGGCGCGGATGGATGTTGAGCAAGAGCGTCAGCGGCGCGCAGCCGCCGAGGCGCAAGCCCAGCAGGAACGCCAGCAGCGTGCGGCAGCCGAGGCGCGGCTTGCCGAGCTTGAAGCCTTACTAGCGCAACAACGACTGTCTCGGTAGCCAGACCAATGCGGATGCTTGATTGCAAGACCTGACCCCTCTCCATTAGGCGCCTGATTGTTCCGGGTCAGACCAGCAGGGAAAGGCTGCGTAGTACACTGCGGGAACGATTAAAAGACAGTCCCCGAACCACGGGGGCGAGGAGACGAAGGTGCGGCTGCACATTCCACTGGATACATTATGCTCTCTGATCGAACTGGCGCGGGAGTTTCAGGCCAAGGAATCGGTGGTCTTTCCCGAGGTTCCCTCAAGCCCGAGTGAGGATTGGGCGATGCAGGTGTTGGCCGATCATAGCGATGACTACAACGTCGCTGAATTTAGCAATATCGTCACCGAGATGTCGGAGCGTCAGCGCTCCGAGCTGATCGCATTGATGTGGGTCGGGCGTGGCGATTACAGCGTGGAGGAATGGGAGCAGGCGGTCGACGACGCGCTCGGTGATTTCAGTATTCGAGCCGCCGCCTATGTGCTCGCCCACCCCATGGTCTCGGATCATCTCGAAGAAGGGATGATCGCGTTCGAACTCTCCTGCGAGGATGACTAAGGCGCCGGCTGGCGCCTCGTATCGGTTCTATCGGTTCTATCGGTTCTATCGGTTCTATCGGTTCGTATCGGCTCGATTCGGCTCGATTCGGCTCGATTTCAGTCACCGGCCTTGCGGCCGGAACTGATCTTAGGCCTCTCGTGGGCCTCCCTTAGGCCTCGGGCGCCTCGTCGGCCGCGACCGCTTTCATACTCAAGCGAATGCGGCCCTGCTTGTCGACCTCGAGGACCTTGACGCGAATCACATCGCCTTCCTTGAGCTTGTCACTCACGCGCTCAACCCGCTCGTCGCTGATCTGGCTGATGTGCACCAGGCCATCACGACCCGGCAGGATGGTGACGAAGGCGCCGAAGTCCATCAACCGCACCACCTTGCCCTCGTAGATCTTGCCGACCTCGACATCGGCGGTGATTAGGCGGATGCGCTTCTTGGCCTCCTCGCCGGCACTCTTTTGCACCGAGAAGATCTTGACCAGGCCATCGTCGTTGATATCGATGGTGGCGCCGGTCTCCTCGGTCAGGGCGCGAATGGTGGCGCCGCCCTTGCCGATGACATCACGGATCTTCTCCGGATGGATCTTGAACTCGATGATGCGCGGCGCATGCTCGGACATCTCGGCGCGATGGGTCTCGATGACCTTGTTCATCTCACCGAGGATGTGCAGCCGGCCGTCCTTCGCCTGCGCTAGCGCCTGTTCCATGATCTCGCGGGTGATGCCGTCGATCTTGATGTCCATCTGCAGGGCATTGACGCCCTCGGCGGGGCCGGCGACCTTGAAGTCCATGTCACCGAGATGGTCCTCGTCGCCCATGATGTCGGTCAGGACCGCGAACTGATCGCCGTCCTTGATCAGTCCCATGGCGACGCCGGCCACTGGCGACTTGATCGGGACACCGGCATCCATCAGCGAGAGGCTGGTGCCGCAGACGCTAGCCATCGAACTCGAGCCATTCGACTCGGTGATCTCGGAGACCACGCGGATCGAGTAGGGGAACTCGGCCAGGCTCGGCATCGAGGCCAGCACGCCGCGTTTGGCCAGGCGGCCATGGCCGATCTCGCGCCGCTTCGGGCTGCCAACCCGGCCAGTCTCGCCGACACAGAAGGGCGGGAAGTTGTAGTGCAGCATAAACGACTCGCGATGCTCGCCATCGAGGGCATCGATGATCTGCGAATCGCGCTCGGTGCCGAGCGTGGTGATCACCATGGCTTGCGTCTCGCCGCGGGTGAACAGCGCTGAGCCATGGGTACGCGGCAACACGCCGGTGCGAATGCTGATCGGCCGCACGGTGGCGGTATCCCGGCCATCGATACGCGCCTCGCCGGCGAGGATGCGCCCGCGCACGATCTCCTTTTCCAGCTTCTCGACCGCGCCATAGACCTGCGGCTGCGGCCAGGCTGAGTCCTCGCCGGCGAGCTGGTCGAAGACGGTCTGACGGATCTCGGTCAGCGCGGCATAGCGCTCCATCTTGTCCTGGATGCGATAGGCCTCGCCGAGCTGCTCGGCGCAGGCCGCGGCCACCGCCGCCTTCAGCTCAGGATCGGTCCGCACCGGCTCCCAGGCGATCTCTGGCTTGTTGACCTCGGCCGCTAACTCCTTGATGGCCTGGATCACGACCTGCATCTGCTCATGGCCATAGAGCACCGCGCCGAGCATCACCTCTTCCGACAGACTGCGCGCCTCGGACTCGACCATTAGGACAGCGCCCTCGGTGCCGGCGACGATCAGATCGAGATCGCTATCCGGACTGAGCCCGATAACCGCCGGATTCAGCAGGTACTCGCCGTTCTTGTAACCGACACGGGCGGCGCCGATGGGGCCATTGAACGGCAGTCCGGCAATCGACAAGGCGGCGGAGGCGCCGATCAAGGATGGGATCTCGGGGTTGACCGCCGGGTTCAAGGATTTGACCGTGGCGATCACCTGCACCTCGCGGCCAAAGCCCTTGGCGAACAGGGGGCGCACGGGACGGTCGATCAGCCGCGAGGTCAGGATCTCGGACTCGCTTGGGCGGCCTTCACGACGAAAAAAGCCGCCGGGGATGCGGCCGGCGGCGTAGGTCTTCTCTTGGTAGTCGATGGTCAGCGGCAGGAAATCCTTCATCTCCGTGGCTCGCTTATCGACGACCACGGTGACCAGCACGACGGTGTCATCGACATTGACCATGACCGCGCCGTCGGCCTGGCGCGCGATCTCACCGGTCTCGAGCGTTACCCTCTGATCGCCGTATTGAAAAGTCTTGCGGATTGGGGTCACTAGGACGGTCCTCTGGATGGTCCCCTAATGGGGATCAAGGCACGAGCGCTGGCAGCTTGACGACCGCCGGCCCGCACCGAGCATGGAAGTGCGGTGGCGTCAGCGCCTGCTCGCGCAGAGCCAACGCCACCCTCGGGATCCGGACGAGGTCCGGACGCGCTTAGCGGCGCAGGCCAAGCTTCTGAATCAGCGCCCGGTAGCGATCCAGATCCTTGCGCTTGAGATAGTCGAGCAGCTTGCGCCGCGAGTTGACCATGCGCACCAGACCGCGGCGCGAGTGATGATCATGCTTGTGCTCGGTAAAATGTCCGGTCAACTGCTTGATGCGCGCGGTCAGCAGCGCAACCTGCACCTCGGGGGAACCGGTATCGTTGGCGCCGCGACCGTGCTCTTCGACGATCAGGCGTTTCTCTTCCGCGGTCATGGTCATTGCAAGTCTCCCATCAGGCTAGCGACGCCCCACTTAGGCGTCGGTTATGGTCACCTTGATCCCCAACAATGACTTCAGGGACAAGGCGTTAATCTGTATTCAGCCTTCAGCCTTCAGCCTTCAGCCTTCAAACCAAGCGCTTCGGCTGCACCCGACCGTCGTCCAGGATCTCGCCGACGCCGAGAAAGCGATCGCTGACGTCATAGAGCCGAACCAGCCCCTCGGTCGGCGCCTGCGGGACCAGCACGGGCTGCCCCTGACTCAGATAAAAGGCGCTATTGGCCGATAACCGCAGCGCGGGACAATGCCCCAGGGTCGTCTCTAGGGGCAAGAGCAGTGCATCGAGCGATTCTGGCCCTTGCGCCTCGGCTTGGGCTTCAAGCTGGGCCATGGTGACAAACGCGGTCTCGCCCTCGATATAGGGCCCGACACCGGTACGGCGCAGCGCCGACACATGGCCGCCGCAGCCGAGCTGCTTGCCGATATCCTCGGCCAGCGTGCGCACATAGGTACCCTTGGTGCAATGCACATCAAGCTCGATGTCCGGCAACGCCATCTCCAGCAGATCGAGGCGATGGATGCGAATCTGGCGCGGAGTACGCTCGACCTCCTTGCCCTCACGGGCGAGCTTGTACAGGCGCTGGCCTTCATGCTTGACCGCTGAGTACATCGGCGGCAACTGCTCGATCTCACCAACGAACGCGCCGAGCACCTCACGCACGCGCGCCTCGGTGATGCCATCGACCGGCGCGGTGGCAATCACCTCGCCTTCCGCGTCGGCGGTCTCGGTGGTCTCGCCTAGGCGCACACGCACGCGATAGCGTTTATCGGCATCGAGCAAGAAAGCCGAGAATTTGGTGGTATAGCCCAAGCACAGTGGCAACAAGCCGGTTGCAAGCGGGTCAAGACTACCGGTATGCCCAGCCTTTTGCGCGTCATATAGACGCTTCACGCGCTGCAAGGCGTGGTTGGATGAGATACCAGAAGGCTTATCCAAGAGAAGGATGCCATTGACCTCGCGGCCGCGTCTGCGTCGTCTACCCATGATGTTCCAAATCGTTCTGTGCCGGCTGCGCGTCCGGGTTCTTCGCGTCTCGGCTGACCACGGACTCGATCAGTGCCGCTAGCTGTTCACCTCGGATGACCGACTCATCATGGACAAACTGCAACTGCGGCACCGTGCGCAAGCCTGCGGTGCGCGACAACTCGTGGCGCAGAAAGCCCGCCAAGCCGCCATTCAGGAGTCGCTGCTGTTCCTCGGCACCCTCATCGGCCGGAAAACAGGTGAAGTAGACCTTGGCGTGCGCGAGGTCGCGACTCACCCGCACTTCATGCAAGGTGATCTCGCCAAGGCGCGGGTCCTTCGCGCGCCGCAAGAGTTGGGTCAGCTCGCGCAGTAGGGCGGCGCCGATGCGCTCACCCCGATCGAAGCCACGCCGCGGTGCTCGACTCATGGTGCCAGGCTCCTCACAGCTCGCGTGCCCGTTCCTTGCGCTCAAAGACCTCGATCTGATCGCCCGGCTGCACATCGTTGTAGTTCTTCACGCCGATGCCGCATTCGGTGCCGTTCTTGACCTCGCTGACGTCGTCCTTGAAGAGCCGCAGCGACTCGAGCGCGCCCTCGTAGATGACGACATTGTCACGCAGGACGCGGATCGGGCTGTTGCGCCGAATCAGACCCTCGACCACCATACAGCCGGCGATGGCGCCAAACTTCGACGAGCGGAACACATCGCGGACTTGCGCCAAGCCGATGATCTCCTCGGTGACGATCGGGCTCAGCAGACCAGAGATGGCCTTCTTGACGTCGTCGATCAGCTCATAGATCACCGAGTAATAGCGCAGATCCAGCCCCTGCTCCTCGATCACCCGCCGCGCGGCGGGATCAGCACGGACATTAAAGCCGAGCATGATGGCGTTGGAGGTCACCGCCAGGTTGGCATCGGACTCGGTAATGCCACCGACGCCAGCGGCGACCACGGCCACCTTGACCTCGTCGTTGCTGAGCTTGACCAGCGCATCCTTGATCGCCTCGACGCTGCCCTGCACATCGGCCTTGAGGATGATATTGACGCTTTTGAGATCGCCCACCTTGAGCTGCGAGAACAGCTGATCGAGATTCGCCCCGCGCTGCTCGTCCATGCGCGTCTGCCGATCGCGATCGCGGCGGAACTCGGCCACCTCGCGCGCGCGTTTTTCATCGGTGACGGCGATCACATCGTCGCCCGCATTGGGCGAGCCGGAGAGGCCCAGCACCTGCACCGGAATCGACGGCCCCGCGCTCTTCACCGGGCGCCCCAGCTCATCGAACATCGCCCGCACGCGGCCATATTCAGAGCCGCTGACGATCATGTCGCCGGTGCGCAGGGTACCGGATTGGACCAAGACGGTGGCAACCGTGCCCCGCCCCTTCTCAAGGCTCGACTCGACGATGGTGCCATGCGCAGGCCCCTCTACCGGTGCCTGCAGCTCCAACACCTCGGACTGCAGCAGCACCGCATCGAGCAGATCATCGATGCCCTCGCCGGTCTTGGCCGAGACCTTGACCAGCATGGTCTCGCCGCCCCATTCCTCGGGCACCAGCTCATGCTGGGTGAGTTCTTGCATGACCCGATCCGGGTTGGCATCGGGCTTGTCCATCTTGTTCACCGCGACCACCACCGGCACCTCGGCGGCCTTCGAGTGCTGGATGGCCTCGATGGTCTGCGGCATCACGCCATCATCGGCGGCGACCACCAGGATGACGATGTCGGTCGCCTTGGCACCGCGGGCACGCATCGCCGAGAAGGCGGCATGGCCCGGGGTGTCCAGAAACGAGATGGTGCCCTTGTCGGTCTCCACATGGTAGGCGCCAATGTGCTGGGTAATACCACCGGCCTCACCGGCGGCAACCTTGGCGCGGCGGATATAATCGAGCAGCGAGGTCTTACCATGGTCGACGTGGCCCATGATGGTGACCACCGGCGGCCGCGGCTGTGCCTCGGCCTGACCGACCTCCTCCTCGAGCAGCGCCATCAGCGCATCCTCGGCGTCTTCCTGCTTGGCCTCGACCGCCTTATGGCCCATCTCCTCGACGACTAGCATCGCGGTGTCGCGATCGAGCGTCTGGTTGATGGTGACCATCATGCCTTGCTTGAACAGCTCCTTGATCACCTGCCCGGCCTTGACCGACATGCGCGAGGCCAGCTCGCCGACGGAGATCGTCTCCGGCACCTCGACCTCTCGCACCACGGGTGCGGTCGGACGCTGGAAGCCATGCTTATCCTGCAACTGCGGCTTGCCCGGCTTCTTCCGGCGCCGCACCGATGGCCGCGTGATCACGGCCTCGTCCGAGATCTCTTCCTCAAGCGCCGCCACCGGGTCACGCACCTTCAACCGTCCTGGCTCCTTACGCGCGGCCTTGCGTTCCTTCTCGACCCGCTCGCGCTCGACGCGCTCCTTTTCGGTGCGCTCGGCGTGCTTTTTCGCCGCGCGGCGACGATCTTCTCGCTGTTGCTCGGTCTCCGTCTCAGGCTCAACCGCGGCATCCGCCGTTGGCATCGGCTCGCTTGGCTCAACCGGCTGATAGCGCTCGGCAGCAGCCTCCTCTTTTGCCTGCCGCTCGGCCTGCCGCCGCCGCTCCGCCTCAGCCTTAGCGCGCGCCTCGGCCTCAGCTTTACGCTTAGCCTCTTCGCGCTGACGGGCCTCAAGCGCCTCCTGCTCAGCGAGGCGACGTGCGTCCTCTTCCGCGCGCCGTGCCTCAAGCTCAGCACGGCGGCGCTGTTCGTCGTTCGGCACGCGCCTCACGCGGGTTTCCTGCCCAGCCTGCTCGGGGCGCGCTACCGTGCGCACTGTCGCAGCCGGCACAGCCGGCTCAGTCGAGCGCTTGCCGAAACTGCGCTTACGACGCACCTCGACGTTGACCGCCTTCCCAGTACGGGCAGCAGCACCGGCACGCGGCGTTTGCGCACCACGGGTCGGTGTTGGCCGCGAGGGTCGCTGCACACGGTTGTCAGCACCAGGTGCACGGCGACGTACGTTCGCTGCCTCCGTCACCGGCTCCTCGTCTGACTCCTCTTTCTTACCATGACTGCGCCGCAGATGCTGTAGCAGCTGGATCTTTTCATTTTCGGTAATGGTCGCATCCCCGGCCTGCGCCGAGATGCCCGCTTCTTGGAGCTGCGCAAGGAGCCGCTCCACAGGAATCCCGACCGTCGTCGCGAGTTGCTTGACCGTGACTTCAGTACTCATTCGCACCTCCGATGACTAGTCGTTCTCCGAGCCGGCGAACATGGGCTCGCGGGCCGCCATGATGAGGCTGGCCGCATGCTCCGGATTCATGCCGTCGATCTCCAACAGTTCGTCCACCGATTGATCGGCCAGGTCAGCCACGCTGATGATGCCGCGTCGCGCGAGCCGATCGGCTAAGGCCTGGTCCATCATCGGCAGGGCTAGCAGATCCTCGTCTGGCTCCGCGCTCGCGTCTTGGTCGCTTGCGGCGGCTTGACTCGGCACGGCATCCAGGGCTCGTTGCCGCAGCAGTGCAACCAGCTCTTCATCAAAATCCGCGATCGCCCGCAGCTCCGATTCGGGGACATAGGCGATCTCCTCAACCGAGGTAAACCCCTCCTCGGCCAAGACAGCGGCGACGTTCTCGTCGACGCGAAGATCGGCCATGAAACGCTCGATCAGTCGGCGTCCCTCTTCCTCGCTCTTGGCGGCAGCGGCCTCTTCGCTCATCACGTTCAGCTCCCAGCCGGTGAGCTGACTGGCCAGACGCACGTTTTGACCGCCCTTGCCGATCGCCTGCGACAGGTTTTCTTCCTTGACCGCCACGTCCATGCTGCGCGCGTCCTCATCGATCACGATCGAGACGACATCGGCTGGTAGCATGGCATTGATCACGAACTGGGCCGGATTCTCATCCCAGGGGATGATGTCGACCCGTTCGCCGAACAGCTCGTTGGAGACGGCCTGCACCCGTGAGCCGCGCATGCCAACGCAGGCGCCGACCGGATCGATCCGAGGGTCATGGGTGCGCACCGCGATCTTCGCACGCGTCCCTGGATCACGCGCGGCGCCGACGATCTCGATGGTGCCCTCGCCCACCTCCGGCACCTCGAGCTTGAAGAGTTCGATCAGCAGCTTTGGCGAGGTCCGGCTGACAAACAGTTGCGGCCCCTTGTTGAGTTCAGCGGCCACCTCGTAGAGCAGCCCGCGCAGCCGGTCGCCGGGACGAGCGGTCTCCTTCGGGATGATCTGATCACGCGGCACCAAGGCCTCGGCATTGTTACCCAGATCGATCACAATGGTGCCACGCTCGGCCTTCTTGACGATGCCGGTGACCAGCTCACCCTCGCGGCTTTTGAAGAGTTCGACGATCTTCGCCCGCTCGGCCTCGCGCACTTTCTGCACGATGACCTGTTTAGCGGTCTGCGCGGCGATGCGACCGAACAGGACCGATTCGATCTGTTCCTCGATAAAGCCGCCGAGTTCCAATGATGGATCAAGCTCTTTCGCCGCCGAGATGGTGATCTGACGCTCGGTCGCCTCCAGCGGCTCGCCGTCTTGGTCCTCGACCACCTCCCAGCGGCGGAAGGTCTCGTAATCGCCGGTGCCGCGATCAATCGACACGCGCACGTCGATATCGCCACCGTGTTTTTTGCGCGTCGCCGAGGCGAGCGCGGCCTCGATCGCCTCGAAGATGATCTCTTTCGAGACATCCTTCTCATTCGAGACGGCATCGACGACCATCAATATTTCTTTGTTCATCGGTCCCTACCCTGATGTCGGTCGCTCTCGGCCCCGTCCGGCATCCGGTTCGTCAGCGAGCGGACTGTGAAAAGTTGAATTCGGGCACCACGCGGGCACTCTCGATCTGCGCCACCGGCAGCTGAGCCCGACATTGCTCCTTGCCCTCGTCAAGGCTGAGTTCGAGGATCTGGCGGTCAGCGCTCACCCCGAGCACCTCGCCCTCAAAGTTGCGGCGCCCATCGAGCTTCTGCTCGAGCCGCACGCGGATGCGGTTGCCGCGTTGGCGCTCGATCTGTTCGACGCTGAACAGCGGCCGATCCAGCCCCGGCGATGACACCTCAAGAACGTAATGCCCGCTAATCGGGTCTTCGACATCGAGGACGCTGCTGAGCTGCCGACTCACCGCCTCGCAATCATCGACCCTGATGCCGTTAGCATGATCGATATAGACCCGCAATACCGCCTCTGCACTGCCGGCCGCGGCATGCTCGATACCAAGCATCTCATAGCCCATCGGCTCGACCACCGATGTCACCAGCGCCGTCAGTCGATCATTCACCCGTCGCATCAAAAACCCATTACCACTGCTATGATCTTGTTCATCCCAAACCAAAGCCGCCCTGTACCGGTGGCTGCCGCATGCTTGACCTTGGAGCGGGAAAGCGCCGAAGCTCCAGCCTTAGACTGAGCCGGGCCTGATGCCAAACAAAAAGAGGGCCTAAGGGGCCCCCTGATGTCGGAGCAGCACCCCACGAGCCTCTGCCGGAAGCAGCCTCGCCGGGGTCTGCAGCGGATCGCGGATGAAAAAAAACCCCGATACCGGGGCCATCTCGCCAGGGGTTTTGCCGTCGCATTGCAGGCTCTACCCTTGTATCTCAGCCTGCGGATGATAGTCCTATCGTGAGCGAAACGCAAAACCAGAAACGACGAGCCGACGCGGACCGATCCGCGAGCAATGGCCTAGGCGACCCCAGGCTCCGGGAACTGATGCAACAGGCACGCTCACGGACAGCGGCCCTGCTAGGCTCCATCGCCAAGGCCAGCATTGAGGTTCGCTTTGATCTACGCGGCAAGTCCGCCGGCCAGGTGCGCATCCGGCCCCAGGGCCAGTATGTGATCCGCTACAACCTCGAGCTGCTCAAACGTCAGGGAGCGGACTTTCTCAACGAGACCGTACCGCACGAGGTCGCCCATGTCCTCGCGTATCATCGCCACGGCCCAAACATTCGACCACATGGCCGGGAATGGCAGCGCATCATGCGCCAGCTCGGCGCCGAGCCAAGCCGCTGCCACGATTACGACGTCAGCGGGCTCAGCGCGCGCCAGTTGCAATATTTTCAGTATCACTGCGACTGCATGGAGCATCAGCTGTCGAGCATCCGCCACAACAAGGTCGCCAAAGGCCAGCGCTATCTTTGTCGGCGCTGTGGCGAGCCGCTTAGGCCCGGGCATCGTGCTCAAGCCTTGCCGGCTGGCAGCGCCCGCGGCAACTGAGCAAGCGCCCTGCCGCGGATGCCGCGGCAAGGCGCCGAGTGCGCGCTCAGCAGGCAGGCTGCTCGACGATCGCCTTGACCCAGCGCTCCATCGCCTCGTTTGCTGGTGGCATTGGTGCCTCAAGGAAGGTGACCGTGAAACGATCACCTTGATCGACAACACCAATCGAGCGTGGCCGCACCGCCATCACATGCGGATCAGGTAGCTTGGTGCCAAAGCAAAACAGGATGTGCCTGGCCGACTCGATGCCCTCGGCAATCTGTCCGTTTGCCAGCGACTGCGTGTGCGCCATGTGATCGAACTCACCGATGTAACTCGCGATCTCGTGTGTATCGATGCACTCTTTCAGATAGGCGATGATCGCGCCAGAATCGGTAAACCGAGTCTCCTCCTTGCTTACTTCCAGGGTATAGATTGGGTACTTCTCTTGCAGCAGGGTTTGTCTCATAACTCATCTCCAGTGGATAAACGAAAAGTGGTAGAAGTGAGGGCTCACCAGCGGCTAGCCCGGATAATGACCAATACCGAGAATGCCTCGGACTTAATGCCCCGGGAGACAGATGCCGTGGCGGATCACGGCATACAGCGTTCTCAACAGCAAGAAGATAACGACTAGGGTCAAGATCGACAGCAGCCCAGCCCCGATCCAACGATAGACATCACCCTGACCTTGCTCAAACATGAGCATGCTCGCAATGCTAATGGCCGCGAGTGGGAAGGTGTAGGCCCACCAGGACAGGAAGAATTTCAGCCGCGCGAAATAGCGTGCTTGCGCAAACAGCAGCAAGGTCAGGAACAGGGCGCTGAAGTAGAGCACCATGGCCAGCGGATCAAGCTCACCAACCAGGCGCATGTAGGCGATGAAGCCCACCGCTGGCGGTGCGATCAAGATGAACAGGGTCGGCATGAAGCGCTCTGGGATCGGTGCGTGGAATAGCAACCGATAAAAGATGATCGTCATTAATAGCCCCCAGAATAGCATGCCGATGCTAAAGAAGAACCAGGAGATATCAATAAAGCCCAGCGGCACTCCCGCCACCGGCACCAGCACATTACCCACCGCGGGAATAAACCAGGCCGGGTTCATGTGATGGACCTCAAAATGCTCATGATGAATCCAGACGCTAACCACATAGAGCGTAAACAGCAGATGCAGGCTGGCGCCAGTCATCCAGAGCGGGCGACTAATGGTCTCATCAATGGGCAGGAATGCAATCGAGAGCAGCAACAGACTGATCGAGACGGCGGCAAAGAAATTGAGCTTGATCGGATGCCGGAGTTCTTCGAGCACCTGTTTTGGATAGACGACCAGCTTTGCCAGATAGAACAGGACCAAGAGTGAGAAAACGGCAGCCGTTGCACTCGCCATCCAAAGACCGATCCTAAGGCTAGGATCGAAGCCAACGCCATTCAGCTCGAGCGCAAACACATGCAGCGCCTTCTCCCAAGCGATGGTCAACCCCGAGAGGCCCATCACCACGGCGAAGAAGGAGATCGGGAAATTGGGAAGTCGACGTGAATCGACCGCAGTCTGTGACATAACGGAAGGCCGCAACGCGGGATGGAACATAACTGAGGAGAATTCTAAGGATTATGCACGCCATGGCATTGAAGAAGCGCAACAACCGACAGCCAAATCGAGCCGCGCCTGAGGATGCCCGTCAGGCGTGCACGGCAAGCCATCAACGAGCTGCATAATCCGCAACCAAGCGGGCGGCAAAGCGGGGGAACGAAGCGGGCGACGAAGCCACGGATGACGCTTTGCGGACGATCTGGCAGAGTAATGCAGGATCAGAGTTAAGGAAGGGGGCAAGAATCACCCAAGCATCAACAGGTCAGCTCAGCCCTTCCTGAGCTGGCATCCTAAGTGGCCTTGTGCCGCTTGTTTCTGAACCGTTCATTTAGGTGAATCCGATGACCTGGAAGACTGCTCACCGCTCGTTCTATTATGCAGGCGCCCCTGAGCCGGCAGACCCCGTGCTCAAGCCAAGCGAAACCGCGCTGCTCTGCATCGATGTGCAAAACTACGGCATGGTGGTGCACGATGATCCCGCTGAGCGGGCACGCTGGGCGCCCTTCCACGAGCGCATGCGCGGCAGGGTCATCCCGCGACTGCAAGCGCTGCAGCAACAGTTTCGCGATCAGGGCCTGGACGTCATCCACGCCCGCATCGCCTGTCAGCTCGAGGACGGCCGCGATCGCTCGCTGAGTCAGAAGCTGCCGGGCTGGAACAACCTGTTGATGCCCAAGGACAGCGAGGCCTCGCAGATCATCCCCGAGCTAGCGCCAGCACCCGGCGAGATCGTGGTCACCAAGACCACCGACAGCGCGCTCACCGGGACTAACCTGCGTCTGATCCTCAATAACATGGGTATCCGCAACCTGGTCGTGACTGGCATCTACACCGATCAGTGCGTCTCCTCGACGGTGCGCAGCCTGGCCGACGAGAGCTTTCAGGTGATCTTGATCGAAGACTGCTGCGCCGCGGGTACAGACGAGCTGCACGAGCAAGAACTCGCCATCATCAACATGATCTACTGCCATGTGATGAGCAGCGAGGAGCTGCGTGGCCTGATGGGGCTGGGGTAACCCCACGGCTTGCGCGGAAGGCCGGACTGTCGGCGCCGTGATCTCGACGGCACTCGCTCGACGGCATGATGATGAGCCCGGCCGCCACGAGACCCTTGGCGGGCCTGATGACGGCCAAGCTCGACTGGCGCCGTTCAGTCAGAGACCGACGATGGCATCGAAGAAGAGCGGGTCAATGTATTGCGGCTCATAGTCGAGGCCCAGCGCGCGCAACTCCCCGACAAAGGCACGCAGATGATTCTTGGAGCCTTCCAGCAAGTGCCCATAGGTCCGCTGTAAATCAGGCTGATCCGTTGCCTCGATCGCCTGCTGCAGATCGAGAATATCCAAATCCTCGATGGTTGCGCCGACCACCAGGGCCTGCGTCGAAGACGCGAGGCCGGTCGCCACCAGTTCCTCATACAAGGCTTGCAGCTCTGGATCGCTAAAGACCCCGGTCCCTGGCAAGGCCGGGTCGGTCAGTCCATAACGCTGGATCTTGCCGCCGAGGGCATCAAAGTGGCGTTGTTCAGAGACAGCGATACGCCGCAGAACGACCAAGTCCCACTGTGCATCCAATGTGAGATAAACGTCGTGCGCGAGCTTCTCTTCCTCGCGCATCCAGAGCAGTGTATCGGCCTCCTCGGCGCTCAACACCGCTGCCGGTGCTTGTACGCCTTGGCCCATGCCCTGGCCGCCTTGACCATTGAATGGACCACCAGCTTGAGGACCTCTCGCCAGCGCGGGTAACGCACAGGTGCAAAGAGCGAGGGCAGCCGGAAGGATCAGTGAGCGAATGTTCATCATTATTCAGTACCCTGTCGAATCGCGCGCCGCTGTGCCAAATCCTCGGAGAAGCTTCTGGTCTCTGTGCGTAGCATCTCCCCATCCTGCTGTCCTCCACCCGAGCCGGCTTGAGCCCGCGTCTGGTTTCGCTGCTGCGTCATCTTGCCTTGGCCGCCGCCCCCTCCGCCTTGGCCATAGCCGCCGCCACCCCCGCCTTGGCCATAGCGGCCACCCCCAGCTCCAGCTTGTGCATCTAGAGCCACAACACAGGCGGTTAGTGCAGCCAAAGCCAGACCCTTGATCATTAATGAGCGCTTCATACGCGTGACCTCTTATTGCAGTGGATGAATCGTCAGCACTCATCGACGGCGGCCACCGCCGGCGCCGCGACCGCCACCCTGTCCCATACCAGAGCCCTTACCCGAACCAGAGCCAAAGCCCGAGCCCGTCGCGCCATGACCTCGTCCCTGTCGGGCCTCGTAGCCGGCGCCATAGGGCAGATCGCTACGAAATCCGTCCCGAGGCCGCATGCCTGATCCCGACATGGGCTGCGTGCCAAGACTCGGGATATCTTCCCGCAACAATCGCAGGTCCAAGCCAGCGGCGTCCGGCCCGGTGGGCTCCATGGCCTGGATCGTCATCGGACCGAGTAACAGGATCAACAGGCAAAGCAGGGTTAGGCGTTTCGTCATCAGGGTGTTTTTGGTGCTGACCTGGTGCATTCTGGTCCCGCGACATGGCGCTGGCATGTCAGTGCCCGCGCGTTCTGTATCCGTTTGTATCAAAGCCGCATGAGGCGGCAGCTTGAGGACTGAATCTTCGCTAAGCTCGACCCATGAACATCACAGCTGCCCGTATTCTGGTGGTGGACGATGATCCCGCGCTGCGGGATCTCCTCCAAGCCTATCTGACCGATACCGGCTTCGTCGTTGATCTGGCTGAAGACGGCCAGGCGATGCGCGAGGCGATACAAGGCGCGATGCCAGATGCGATCGTGCTCGACCTCATGCTGCCCGGCAGCGATGGCCTGGCCCTAACGCGGGAGCTGCGGGCGCGGTCCCAGGTACCGATCCTAATGCTCTCGGCGCGCGGTGAAGAGGTCGATCGGGTCGTGGGTTTGGAGCTTGGCGCTGATGATTATCTAGCCAAGCCGTTCAGCCCGCGCGAGCTGCTAGCGCGTCTTAGAGCCTTATTGAGACGCGCCCAAGCCGGCCCAGCAACGCCCTCGGCGCCGGATTGCTTTGGCCCCTATCGGCTCGACCGATCTGCGCGCCGACTGTTGGCCGAAGCTGTCGATATCGGCCTGACCAGTGCCGAATATGACCTCATCGAGATACTGATCGATCGACCCGGCCGGGTGCTCACCCGCGATATCTTGCTGGATCTGCTCAAGGGCTATGATCGCGACCCCTTCGATCGCACGGTGGATCTGCGCGTGGCGCGCTTGCGGCGCAAGATCGAGCCAGATCCAGCCCATCCGGTCTATATCCGCACTGTGCGCGGCCTCGGCTACCTGTTTAATCCCAAGGGCGCCGATGGCTGAGCCAACGCGAGCGCTTGCGTCCCACCGGCTGAGTCTGCGCCAACAGAATGCGCTGCGCCTCGCGTTGATCTTCGTCCTCTTCGAGCTTGTTGCAGCCTTGGCTGTCGTCTTCCTGCTCATGCTGCCGATGGCCGAGCGGGCATCCAGTGATCTGGCCGGGCTCATGGTGCTGTCGGCACAGACACACAGCGAGCTGCCGCCAGGGACGCGACCGGCCTTCGAGAAAGAACTGTTGCGCGCCCATGGCCTGGAGCTGCGCACCACCCCCCCGGTTGAGGCCGAGCCGCGGCATCGTCATGGGCTCTATCTAGGCGCGCTCAAGCGCCGGCTCAGTACGCGCGCTGGTCAGGTGATCACCTTTCTGCAGGCCGAGCAGGCCGGCGAGCACTGGCTTTGGGCGAGCTTACCGAGCGGTGGCCAAACCCTCTGGCTGGGCTTTCCGCACAGCCGCGTCGGTCCGCACCCTTTGGCCGCCTTAACGCTGACGCTCAGTGCTGGACTGCTGCTCGCAGCCATTGCCGCCTGGTGGCTGGGAGACGTGATTCTGAAACCAATCAAACGCTTCGACAGCGCCGCTGCGATCCTTGGCCGCGGCGAGACACCAACCGTCTTGCCTGAGCAGGGGCCACGTGAGCTGGCCGGACTCGCGCATCGCTTCAATCGGCTAAGCGCGCAGATCCGCGAGCTGCTCGAGGCACGCACAACCCTGCTCGCGGGGCTATCTCACGACCTACGCACACCACTTGCGCGCATGCGCCTCGCGCTCGAGATGCTGCAGCGTCGGCCTGATCCAGCCTGGATCGAGCGCCTGGACAAGGATATTGGCGAGATGGATCAGCTAGTCGGCGATGTGCTGATGCTGGCGCGCGGCCTGAGTCAGGAGACGCCCGAGCCGGTTGAACTCTCGGCACTGCTCAAGGAGCTTGCAGCCGCCGCGCGCACGACAGGCGCCGAGGTACAGGTGCGCTGCCCCAGCATCGAGATAAAGACCGCGGTCGCGGCCTTACGGCGGGTGCTCTCGAATCTGCTCGACAATGCGCAGCGCTATGCCGGAATCCATCCAATCGAGCTGCAGGCGGAATGCGCAGGCGAGCACTGCCGCATCGGCATCCTTGACCTAGGGCCTGGCATCCCAGCCGCCGAGCTGCAAGCGGTCTTTCGCCCGTTTCATCGAGTTGAGCAGTCCCGCAGCCCGAGCACTGGAGGCACCGGGCTCGGGCTAGCGATCGTGAAACAGCTTGCGCAGGCGCAAGGCTGGCGAGTCTGGCTCGAAAACCGACCTGATGCGGGACTCGTGGCTTGGGTGGAGCTGCCGGTCTCAGGTGAGTGATGCTCAACTCGCTGGACTGGTCACCGACCAAGCCAATACGTCCATTCATGGATATTGCGACGGTTTCGATATACCACGCGCCCTAGCGTTTGATTCAGTGCTGTC
>Ga0180436_10002148_pt1 | contig 18889 bp, 14 predicted proteins | sample SS_ome_2_FD_132434 | JGI IMG/M metagenome (GOLD analysis project Ga0180436, IMG submission 132434) | Hypersaline lake sediment archaeal communities from the Salton Sea, California, USA - SS_3_S_2 metaG | ecosystem: Environmental > Aquatic > Non-marine Saline and Alkaline > Hypersaline >...
CAGCCACAACGGCCGGAAATCCAAAGGTATCACACGCCGAACCTCTTCAACGCCCCATGCCCTCCAATCCCGAATCACCGGAATAAACCGCTCCCTCTCACGCGGCGAAGCCGCTTCGTCCAAAAGGGCCAACGAGTGGGCTCTTGATGGGAAAACGGCCTCACCGCTCTGGAGACTGGGGTACGTGGTTAACCCTGTTCGCTTATGGGGATTTTTCCCAGGCACGGCGGTCTTGTCAAGGGTTGAAACTAGAAATCTTGGATTCTCCACCGGGAAAATTCCGTGGCCAGGCCGCTCGCTTCGCCTTGGACCCCGAAAGCGAGGTCGTTTCGGACGCCAAGAAGTTAAGCTGCGGACTTTAGGTGAACTCGATCGATCGCAGCGATCATTATGAATGCAATGGCCATCGGCAGCCGATTGCCCTACTGGGACGGTTTCGACACTTCTCCCGCAATCCGACAATTGGTCAAGGCGGTCCGATGCGTGCCACATCATGGAAATGCGAGCGGAGCAACGGCTGGGAATACCGACGGGTATTTGTCGCCCCGCGGCGGGGCGCTTGGCCGTGGCGCACCCTCGGTCCGCTGGATGACGGTTTCCTCGACGACGTTTCACGCGCGATCGAGGATCTAGTCGGCGAGGACGCGGGCCGCTGGCGAGTGGTGAGTGTTCGCGCGGCCGAGGACGATCGCGGACGCTGCTGGCTGGATGTGACGATCAAACGCCGCAGCGTTGCCTCCACCGAACCGGCTGGGGCCGAGTCTCGCCCTTCGATTCCGCTGCCGCTCGCTCGGGCTTCGGTGACTTCGCCCCGTCGGATGGCCGCCTAAGCGGGGGCTCGCCCGGTTTGACAGTTGGCCCGGGCTGCTCTACAGTGAGGGGGTCTCCCTGGCGGCGCCGGTCCGTTGGCTTGAAGTTCGGCGTCGGCCAAGCCGCTGCTGTTTACTTCCTCCGCTGCCCCCTTCGGGCGAGCCCGGCGTTTCGTCCGGGCTGATCGAGCCGATCCGGCACCGCCAAAGAACGGCCGCCTATGACACTTCTCTACTGCGACCCGGTATTTTTGAAGCACGAGACGGGCCATCATCCGGAGCGGCCCGATCGCATTCGCGAGATCCCGGCCCGGCTGGAAGCGGCCGGGTTATCGCAGCGCTGCACCGCTTGCGAGCCGGTGAAGGTCAGTCCCCAGCGGCTCTCGCGGATTCATTCCCCCGACTACATCACGGAGATTTGGAGCGCGTCGAAGATGGGCGGTGGCTTCATCGAGGCCGACACGGTCCTCTCGCCCGGCTCGTATGAAATCGCCCTGATGGCGGCGGGGAGTTGTTGCGACGCGGTCGAACGGGTCGTCCGTGGCGAGGACACCACGGCGCTTTGCCTGATCCGACCCCCGGGACACCACGCCTTGCTCGACCGGGCGATGGGGTTCTGTTTGTTCAACAACGTGGCGGTGGCCGCCAAATCGGCAACGCACGAGCTGGGGCTCGATCGGGTGATGGTCGTCGATTTCGACATTCACCACGGCAACGGCACGCAAGCCACCTTCTGGGACGACCCCAAGGTGGCCTTCTTTTCCATCCACCGTTGGCCTTTCTATCCCGGCACCGGCGCGGAAGACGAGACGGGCGCGGCGGCCGGGCTGGGAACCACACTGAACGTGCCGCTGGAGTTCGGGATTTCGCGCGACGAATACCTCAAAGCGTTCGCCGACCGATTGGGGGCCTTCGCCGACGGCTATCGGCCGCAGTTGATCTTCGTTAGCGCGGGCTTCGACGCCCATCATGAAGACCCGGTAGGCAACTTGGGGCTGGAGACGGAAGACTTCACGCCGATTAGCCGCACGATCATGGACATCGCCCGAACGCACTGCCAGGGGCGCGTGGTGACGGTGCTCGAGGGTGGCTACGTGCCCGAGGTGGTGGCCGACGGCGTGGCCCTGCATTTGGCCGAGTTACTTGGCCCGGCGTAGAGTGAGTGGGCGAAGCCGGCCGGATCGGCCGTTGCTACCCAGTGTCGTTGCTGCTGAGTGTCGTTGCTGCTGAGTATCACAGTCGGAGCGGTGGCGGCAGGTCCGCTCAGCAGGTGGCGTGCAACAGCAAGGCCCGGCGGCAGGTGCTGTCATTGTAGAGTTTGACGGCTTTAGGGCTGGGCAGCATTTCATAGCGGATGTTGCGGCGTGCAAGGAATTCGCGTCCGTCGTCGTTCAATTCCGCTTGGGCCTGGTCGCCGGCGCCGATGATCAGCAGTTCCGGTCCCCCCCGGCAGACCTTCTTCAGTTCGTCCCGGCCGATCACGTGCGACGAGCCGGTCGTTTCACGAACGGCGTCCTTGTTGCGGCGCTTCACCTTGCCACAAGCGCGGATATAGATGTCGCAATCGTACGACTTCTTGCCGACGCTCACCTTGCCGAAGTCGGGGTGCGCGACATTCCGATAAGTGTGCTCCAGCTGGTACTTTTTGCGGAAGGGGCTCCGTCCGATGCGGTGTCGGGCGAGGGCCACCGCGCCCAGGACCACGGCGTCGTCGCCCAGTGCGGAGATCAACACGTCGCCTCCCGGGCGTGCGCCGGGCAGGCGGTCGGCGTCGACGACCCGATGAATGGTGGGCATCAGGTGCTGGCCGCAGGCTTCGATCACCCCCCCGCCGAGGATCACCACGGCAGGGTCGATCAGGTGGCGCACGGTGACGCAGGCATGGCCCACCGCCTCGGCTGCGCGGTGCATGATTTCGGTGACCACCTCGTCGCCGGCTTCGAGGGCCTTGCGGAGCATGCCGCTGCGGATCACGCCCAGGTTGCCCTCGGCCAGTTCGGTGATCATGCTCGGTCGGCCCGACTGGACCGCCTGGCGGATATCGCGTTCGATGGCCGTGCGGCTAGCCAGCGCCTCGAAGCAGCCGAGGTTGCCGCATCCGCATTCCGGTCCGCCGATCTGCATGACGATGTGTCCCACTTCGGCCGCCGAGTCGCGCGCCCCCCGCCAGAGTTTTCCTTTGCGGACGAAGCCACCGCCGATGCCGGTGCCCCAGAGCATGGCGAAGACGCTCTTGGCATCGCGGCCGGCGCCCAGCCAGGATTCACCCAGGGCGCCGAGGTTGCAGTCGTTGCCGATGGCCACCTTGCGGTCGAGTCGCTTGCGAAGTTCGCGGCCGAGGTCGACGTTGTCGAAGTTCATGTTGGGCGCGACCACGACGCGTCCCTTCTTCGGGTCGACCACGCCGGGGACGGCCACGCCAAGGGCGCGGACGTCGTCCATCGATTGCCCACTGGAGTCGACGGCGCTGCGGATGGCCGCTTCGATGGCGTCGATCACCGCGCTGGCTTCGACGCCGCGTGGCGTGGGGCACTTTTCCCGCACGAGGACCTTGCCTGCCTCGTCGACCAGTGCCGCCAGGACCTTGGTGCCGCCGATGTCGACGCCGAGATAGAGTGATTCGTCCGAACCGCCTGCCATGTTTGGGACCTCCATGTATCGGAAAGCGACGCTTTGGCCGGTGTATCGCCTCGCAGTTCATCTGATTTGTCGCCCGCCCGGCTTGCCGGTTGCCCGATTCAGTGACTGGCGCGCTAGTAGAACCGAAGTTTCCAGCCATGTAAAGGGCCGGGAAGCCATGGGCGGGGGTTGGCCGCCCGGGGCAATTGACCGCTATGCTGTCGGGGAAGAGGGCGGCCCCCCGGTGACCCGGCTACTCAATCCGCAGCTTCTCGATGTCCGGCTCGGCCGGCGGAAATTGAGGATCCATCCGCTCCAACGCCCGGCGTAGCAGCCGACTGACGATCAGGTTGCGATACCACTTCCGGTCGGCGGGCACGATGTACCAGGGGGCGTGTTCCGTATTGCAGCGGGTGAGGGCCTCCTCGTAGGCCGCCTGATAGTCGTCCCAGAACTTCCGCTCCGCCACGTCGGCCCGACTGAGTTTCCAACGCTTGTTGGGGTTGTCCAATCGGGCTTGGAGTCGCTCGCGCTGTTCGTCCTTGCTGATGTGCAGGAAGACCTTGATCAGGGTCGCGCCGCCCCCGGCCACGAGCTGCTCGAAGGCGTTGATTCGATCGTATCGGGCTTGCCACACCTCGTCGGACACCAGCCCATGCACCCGCACGATCAACACGTCCTCGTAATGCGAGCGGTTGAAGATGCCGATGTCGCCCTTGGAGGGCAGGGCCTTGGCAATCCGCCAGAGGAAATCGTGGTCCAGCTCCTCGACGCTTGGCTGCTTGAACGATTTGACCTGACACTGCTGGGGGTTGAAGCCGCGCATCACGTGGCGAATCGTGCCATCCTTGCCCGCCGTATCCATGCCCTGCAGGACCAGCAGTAGCGACCGCCGGTTCTCGGCGTAGAGCCGGTAGCCCAGGTCGGCCAGGGCCTCGCGGTTCTCCTGGAGTTCCTTCTTGGCTTCCTTCTTCCCGTCGGCGTCGCCGCGATAGCGGGCGTCGAAATCGGCCAGACGGATGGGCTGGCCAGGGGGGACGGTGAGTGGCTGCGACATGTTACTCGCCTCGCGCGGGGGAGTGGGATGAACTGGCGGTGGGCAACCACCGAGGTCGGCTACCGAACAGCCACTCCTTAGAATAGTGCCCGCGCGAGGTTCCGCAACCGGGGCCGCGGATAGGCGGATTGTAAAGTCGATTGCAGCTGGCGTTGAGCGTACGCACGTCATTCCCGCGCACGCGGGAACCCCGCACGTCATTCCCGCGTACGCGGGAATCCAGGGAATTGGGACGGATCACTGGATTCCCGATACCCGCTTGCGCGGGCACAAGCTTCTCGGGGCTGACAGGAGAAATCGACTTCGCATTTCTCCTGGGGCCGCGGATAGCGAGCCGGGAGGCGGCCTGCCGGACGCGTGCTGGCAGCCGGCGCCGATCGGGCCTTACGCATTCTCCGGGGCCGGCGTCGGGGCGACCTCACCCGAGGCATCCAGGCCAATTCCCGGCAGCAGCCGTTGGTCGACGAAGCTGGACAGAACCTGGGCGCGTCCGGGGTTTTGCAGGGTGCGGACCGCCTTGGCCTCGATTTGGCGGACGCGTTCCCGGGTAACGGAGAAGATCTTGCCCACCTCTTCCAGCGTGTAGGCATAGCCGTCGGCCAGCCCGTAGCGGAGGCGGATGATTTCGCGTTCGCGGTAATCGAGGTGCTCCAGCACGCCGGCGATTTGCGCCTTCAGGGCCTCCTGGTTGATTTCCATCAGGGGGTCGTCTTCGCGATAGTCTTCGAGGAAATCGCCGAAGTAGGTGTCGTCGTGGTCGCCGACGGGCTGATCGAGCGAGAGCGGGTGCTTGGTCATCCGCATGACGATGGCCGCTTCCTCGATTGAAAGGTTGGTCCGGTCCGCCATCTCCTCGACCGATGGCTCGCGCCCGGTCTCCTGGACGATCTCCCGCGTCGCGGTTCGCACGCGACCCAGCGTTTCGATCATGTGGACCGGCATGCGGATCGTGCGGCTTTGGTCGGCAATGGCGCGGGTGATCGCCTGGCGGATCCACCAAGTGGCGTAGGTGGAGAACTTATAGCCGCGAGCGTATTCGAACTTGTCCACCGCCCGCATCAGGCCGGTATTGCCTTCCTGAATCAGATCGAGGAAGCTCATGCCGCGGTTGCGATACCGCTTGGCGATGGAGACGACCAGGCGAAGGTTTCCGGCCGAGAGGTAGCGTTTGGCGGCGTCGTGTTCCTGCTTGCGCTGGGCGACCGTGTTGATCCGACGTTGGAGGGTGGCGGGCGATTCCAGGGTGACCCGCATCAGGTAGCAAAGCTCTTCGCGAGCGGCCCGACGTTCGGCATCCGATGGGGCGCCATCCTGCTTGGTGTTTAGCAGGGTGCGCAGTTCGGTCATCCGCGCGTTGATCTCTTCGAGTTTCCGCATGGACGGTTCGAGACGTTGTGTTCGCAGTCCAAGCTCCTCGACCAAACGGACCGCCCGATAGCGACGACGGATCATCCGCTCCCACGCCGCGCGGCGTTGGTTCTTCCGGCTGTGGCGATTGATGGCCACGGCGAAGTCGCGGCAGTTCAGCCGGATCAGTTCGCGGAGAGTGCGCAGGTTCGGCTCCATGACCTTCAGCAGCCGACGCTTCTCGCGGACATTGACCACCGAGACCTCGATCGTGCGATCCAGGCGTAGCTTGCCGTCGCGGATGTGTTCGAGCATGCTGGCGGCGGCTTGGAGCATGAAGTCGCTGGCCAGCATGGCGTGACGATAGCGGCGACGTCCGCGTTCGATCCGGCGGGCGGCCGCGATTTCCTCGCGACGCGAGAGCATGGGAATCTCGCCCATTTGCATCAGATAGACGCGGATCGGATCTTCGATCTGATCTTCGTCTTCGCCACTGACGCTCGGCCCGTCGAAGTCATACTCGTCGTCGTCCCAGACGTTGTCGTCCGTCTCGGTCGCCTGGTCGTGCGGGCCGGTGTGGTGGTGCGACTCGGTTTCGGCCGAGCCGTTGGCCCCGTGGGCGGCGGTGTTGCGATGCGAATGGCGTTGACGCGTGGACTTGGTCATGGCTTTCGGCAAGGCTGATTCCCCGGCAGTGAGCGTGATTGCCGATCCCGACTTGCGAGCGTGTGCCGCTCGCGGGGCTCGGTGACGCCAGGGATTGAAAGCAAGCCGGATGCCAAAGCGGCCGGAAGCCAGGTATTCCTTTCCGTAAGTCGTTTCGTCGAAATATGTTGTGGAAGCGAAGCCGATTTGCCTGGACTGCGCCGGCCTCGGGTCGTGTTTCGCCAACGCAACACGACCGCCGGGGCCGTGATGTCTTACGGCATCAGATCGCCGATCCAGTCGATCCGTTCGCCATACGGATTGACCACCTCCACCGAAATCCGCTCCTCGGTGGCGTGGAACAGGATGAGGTTCTCCTGCGAACTGTAGTAGAACCCGTCGCGCGGATCGCGGCCCGACTTCTCCTGGCTCCACCAGTAGTTGGTCCAGGGCGTTTGTTCCTCGGCGTAATACGGTGCCCCGCCGCCGCCGGAGGTCAGGTACCAGACCGGTCGCTTCAAGTCGACCAGGGGAGAGGCCGGCTCGCCACCTTGCCATTCGATCTCGCCATCGCCGTTGCGATCGTCGCGCCGCGGATCGCCCACCGGCACCTCGCGGTCGATCAGCACACGATAGTAAGAATGCTCGTCGGAGCAGAGCACCGCGGCTACCTTGCTGGATCGACCCACGGCACGGGCCAGACGGTTGCGCACGTCGAGCATGCCCTGGGCGGCCGGCTGGAGCTTTCCATCGGTATAGGTGAAGGGGCGGACCTTGTTGTCGCCGTCGTACCACATGGCGTCGGACGCGTGGCCGCCACAGGGGAACACTGGCTCCTGGGCGTAGAGCACCACGTATTTCACCGTTGGGTCACGTTCCGCGTCGTCCAGCCAATGTTCGATCCAGCGGAGTTGATCGTCGAAAATGTAGCCTTCGGGCGATCCGCCGGCCACCTTCGGGTTGTTGCTGTACCAGTAGTTGTTGTTCATCGCCAGCACGCGGACCATGCCAAACTGGAAAGTGTAAACCGACTCGGCGTAGGGCGGGCGACGCGGGTCCGAGGGGCGAGGGCCGTTGGTGGGGTTGATGAACTCGTCGGCAAACACCGCCTCCGCGCTCTCCGTGTCGTACGGCCAGCGGTCGATCACCATTTGGCCACCACTTGGCATCTTGAACACGTGCAGCAACGATTCGTGGTTGCCCATCACCGGGTAGAGGGGACGCTCGGCCGAGAAGCCCGAGGTCGCCTGCTTCCAGGCGGCAATCTGCGTGCGGAAGTCGGCCGGGCTGGTGGTGTAGCCGTTGATCAAATCGCCTCCGAAGAGGAAGAAGCGGGCACCCCGCTTGTAGGCCCGTGCGGCGTGCAATTGCAGGGTCTGATAGTTGACACCCATCATTGCCTGCTCGCCGGTGCCGACGCCGGCCCGGCTGTCGCCGCAGTAGGCGAAGGTGACCGGCCCTTCGCCCCGCGCCGGAGCCGCCTGGAGACTATAAGCCTTGGAGGTGATTTGGCCCACCCGAATGCGATACTGCAGCTTCCCGCCCGGCTCGAGTTGCGTGATCGGCACGACGTGCTCGCGCCCGGCGGGCGTGGTGATCTCGCGACCATCGCCCAGCAACACGACAGCCGGTACTTCTTCGTCGGTGGCGAAGCGGATCGTGGCGCGGGTGGGGTCATCGCTATTGAGCAGATGTACCGAGGGGCCCTCGACGATCCACGGCTGACGCTGGTAACCGCCGTCGGTTTTGACGAAGGCGGTAAACGTATCGTAGGCGCCCAGCGAGCGATCGCGGTCGGGCGACTGCAGGAAGAGGACCACGCGGAGCGTGATCGTGCCTCGGTCGGTCCACTCTTCGCTGTTGTATCGCGCACGGAGTAGCCGGCCCACGTCGAGCGTCGCCCGGCCTCCCTGGATCGAGGTGACCGGTCGGAACCGCTTATAGCGAAAGTCGGTTTCGGCCGCCTCGAACGGGTACGGGCCCAGGTAGACGTTGCCGTAAAGATTCTTCGGGTCGATTTCCGTCCCGTCTAGCAAGCGTGTGACGGATTTGAGATCCAGCTCCAGGCCCTTTGCGCCCGAATTGATCGAGGCGTTCAACTGCGCCAACGAAATCATGTTGCCGATGGCGTAGTATTTCACTTCCTGGGCACCGCGGAGCGCGCTTAGGTCAATGGGCAGGTTTTCCGCGTCGCCAGACAGGGGAGACTCCTCGCGGTTCGATTCGCCCTCGCCGCGCGTGGTTTCCTCCGCCTCGCGGAGTTCGCGAAGCGCCGCTTCCAGTCGCCGCCGGATGGCCTGGGTTTCCGCGTCGATCGTATGGTGCAGTTCGCTCTTGAGGTCGGCCCGGAGCGAGTCGCCCAGTTTTTCGACGGCCTCGTGAACCGAGTGTTCGACGGCCTCGTGAACCGAGTGTTTCAATTTCTCGCGGTCCGCCAGACGCTGGCCGCGGATGGTGGCGGCCAACTGCTCGGTGGTCTGGTCGATCGCCTCTTTCAGTTCCTCGCGATTCGATTCAATCCGCTCGATCAACTCGCTTCGTAGTGTGCCGATCGCTTGCTTGTACGCGTCGCGATCGACGGGCGTCCGCTCGGCCACGGCAGGCGTGCCGCCGGACGGCGCGTCTTGCGATGGCGTGTCTTGCGATGACGTTTCGTCTTGCGGATCGCTGGACGACGGCGTATCACCCGCGACCTGGGGATCGCCGGAGGTGGCTTCCTGGGGCGCTGGTTCCTGGGCGGTGGGCTCTTGAGGCGTGGGGTCTTGATCTGTGGGCTCTTGTGTGGTGGGTTGATCGGCCGGAGCCAACCGCTCGCCGCTTGGCTGATGTTCGCGGGGATGGCCCGCGGCATCAAGCTCCGCCGGCGATTGTTCGTAGCCGGGCGGGGTTTGGAGGTGCGCGATCTCGTAAGGCGGTGGCGGGAAGTTGCGCTGCCGGTGGTCGTCGGTGGCCCCGTTCGATTCACCCGGCTCGGATGATTCACTGCCGGTGTTGGAACGCGGACGATCCGGTGGGGTTGTCGTGTCTGGCTCGCCGCGGTCGCTCTGGCCGTCGCGCGAGGAACTCGGGCGTTCGGTCGCGGGCTGCTCCCCATCGCCACCGCTGAACATCCACAGCAGGATTGGCAGCAGGAGCACAAAGGCGATCAGCCCGAGGGGCACGTATTTGCGATAGTCGAACGATTCCATGCATGGACCTCCGGAAGCGATGGCGATCAACCCCGTGGATGGGGTAGGGCAGGGGGCAGGGTGACTCTAGGGAAACGACATCGGACAATTATAGCTTCCGCGGGTTCCGTGTGTGTTAGTGGCAAGTTAGGACACTGTTAGAAACGCCGCCCCCTCGGCGGCGGGGTTTGGGCCAAAGGGGCTCCGCCAGACCCGCCATCGGCAAGCCCGTCTTAGCGGTCGGACGCCCGCTGGTGCTGCCGCTGTTGGGTGCCGCGATGGTCTCGGTCCGGATTGGTCTGCTCCACGGCTTGGAAAGCGAGCCAGAGGAACCCGGCGACGAACAGACTTGTAATGAGCGCCGCGATGACCAGCGAACCGCAACCGCCGGAAGCCTGACCGGAGCCGCGTGGTATGTTGAGGCCAAAGGACATGAGCAAGCGATTGGTGGGAGATATTGAATGCTGCAGACGCCGGCGCACAAACTCCGGCGCACAATCGCCGCTGCACAACGCCGGCCGTCCAGTTTTCGACGTTCGGCCTATTCGATTTCGCCGTGGCGGACGATCCGCCCCTCGATCATGTAGATGACCTCTTCGGCGATGTTCGTTGCCCCATCGGCGATCCGCTCCAGACTCCGCGAAACGGCCATCAGCCGCAGCAGGGGGATTGTCCGCTCGGGAGACTGCTGGATCATTCCCTCGATCAGGATGCGGTTCTCGCGCTTCATGTGGTCCACTTCGTCGTCGCGGTTGACCACATCCGTGGCCAGGTTGGCGTCCATGTTGACCAGCGAATCGAGGCTGTCGCGGAGCATCAGTTGCGTTTTCTCCCACATCCCGGACAGGTCGAAGGGGATGGCGATCTCCGGCTCGTCCAGCAGCCCTATCGTCTTCCGCGTGATGTTCACGGCCAAGTCGCCGATTCGCTCCAGGTCGCCATTGATCTTCAGTGCCGCGACAATCAGGCGCAGGTCGGCCGCCACCGGCTGGTGCAGGGCCAGCGTCTTCAGGCATTCTTCCTCGATTTCCACCTCGCGCAGATCGATTTCCCGATCGCGCCGCTCGACCGCGCGGGCCATATCGCCGTCGCGCTCCAGCAGAGCGCGGACGGCCATCTGTACCTGGTCTTCCACGATGGCACAAAGCGACAGAACGGAGCGTTTAATGCTCTCGATTTCGCGCTGCAGATGGACGGACATGGGGGTCACTCCGTTGGTTGATTATTGTGCGGGCCGTGATTTCCCGTCTCCGGTGTCCGGCATTGGCGCGGAAGGGGCCCTGGGAGACACGCGCATCGTACGTCGAATGCGTGATTCCGTCCAGTGGTGCCCGGGGCCTGGCGCTGGAGCCGATGGCCGAAGCCACTCACGCGTCGACCAGCAGCGGTCGGGCGTGCAGATACTCGGCCGCGCGGCGCTTGGCGTCGATGTCGGCGTACACCCGCTCCACCTGTGACGTGCTCAGCCCGCAGGCATCGGCCACCTCGCTCTCCGGCACGGCGTGCTCGCGGCCCCAAAGGCAGGCGTCCATCTGCTCATAGGGTAGCGAGAAGAAGAACTCTTCCTGGGTTTGTTCCAGCGAATAGGTGTCGGTCGTCGGCGGGCGGCGGCGAATCTCCTCCGGCACGCCGAGGTGCTCGGCCAGTTGGTAGACTTGCCCTTTCAGCAGATGGGCGATCGGCTTCACATCGGCCGAGCCGTCGCCGTTTTTCACGAAGAAGCCCTGGTCGTGCTCCAGCCGGTTGGGTGTACCGGCCACCGCGTAGCGCAAGCGGTCGGCGTGATAATACTCCATCATCTTGCGGACGCGCTGCTTGAAGTTCGTCGCCGCCACGATTTCCTGATAGGCTTCCAGCGGAATTCGCCGTCGATGCTCACGCCCGTGCTCGTCGCGGGCCACGACGTGAAAGATGCGGTAGCCGGCATCCTCAAACAGGCTGGGCAAGGCGATCTTCCACCGCCACGCAGGTTGGTACTCGGGCAGGACACGGCGCAGCGCCGCGTCGCGCTTGGCGTAGCAGCCCAGGGCGTCGAGCGTCGGCCCGATGTTCTCCAGTCGCGTGTCCACGCCGTAGTGCTCGGCCACCATGCGGCCCAGCGTGACACTCTCACTCGAGCAGTCGCGCTCCGGCATCAGCAGCCCGAGCACCCGTTCGGGCCCGATGGCCTCGACGCACAGCGCCGCGGTGACGCTGCTGTCGATTCCGCCGGAAAGCCCCAGCACCACGCCTTTGCGGCGCAGCCGGCGCAATTGGCCGCGGAGTGCATCGACGATCCGGCCCGTTTCAGCGGCTGGATCGATCCGCAGCCGGTCGAGGGTGAATTGCGTGGTGAGCATGGCTGGGCTCCTGGTAACCTGTCGATAATGTGGGCGGTTGCTTGACTGTCGGCCGTCAATGTGTGCCGGCTTCCGATTGCGCCAGTGCCTTCTTGTCGATCTTTCCATTCGCCGTGCGCGGCAAGTGATCACATATTGCCACATGGCGCGGCACCATGAAGTCCTCGAGTTGTCCGGCACAGTGGCGCAGTAATTCCCGCTCGCTCGGCTCGTGGCCTTCGCGCGGGGCGACGAACGCATGCACGGCCTGCCCGAGCAACGCGTTGGCCACGCCAATCACCGCCGCTTCGGCTACCGCCGGATGCGCGGTCAGCACGTCTTCCACTTCTCGCGGGCTGACCTTCTCGCCACGGCTTTTGATGATGTCGTCCTTCCGCCCGACGAAGTAGAGGTAGCCTTCGGAGTCGGTGCGGAACACGTCGCCGGTGGCCAGGATGCGTTCGCCCGGCAGCGGGCCGTCGCGCAGCGCGGCCGCGGTTTCCTCGGGCCGCTCCCAGTAGCCCGGCATCACGTTGCCCCCGCGGACGACTAGCTCGCCGGTGGACCCGAGGGGCAGGCGGCGGCCCTCGTCGTCGATCAAGTATGCTTCGCAGTTGGGCATCGCCTTGCCGACGGAGTTGGGCCGGGTATCGACCTCCTCCGGCGGCAGATAGGCCACCCGTTTGCACTCGGTCAGCCCGTACATGGAATAGATGTCCACGTGCGGCAGCCGGCGGCGGAGTTGGCGGATGTGCTCCACCGGTAGCGCCGCCCCGGTGTTGGTCACGTAGCGCAGCCGGCTCAGGTCGTATCGCTCCAGGTCCATTTGCAGCAGCATGGCCAGCATGGTGGGCACCAGCGGCAAGCCGGTCGCCCGTTGGGCCTCGGCGTCAAGCATCACCGCGTGCGGATAGGCGAACGAGCGCTCCAGCAGCAGCGTGCCGCCGATCTTCACCGACATCAGGGCCTGGTACAACCCATAGTCGAAAGACAGCGGCAGCACACTGAGGATCACGTCCTCCGGTACGTTCTCCAAATAGGTCGTGATGGAGGTGGCCGCCGCAACCATGTTCCGATGCGTGAGCATCACGCCCTTGGGCCGCCCGGTGGAGCCGGAGGTGTAGACCAGCGCCGCCAGATCGATGTCGATATGGGCTTTCGGCGGGGGCGATGTTGGGTAGGCGTCGTCGGCCAGCAGGTCGTGCCAGTCGGCGAGAGTGGGTGCCGCCGGCTTCGCGCCGTTGTCGCATGCTTCCCTTGCCCCGCGTTCTGTATCCGGTGCTACTGGCCGTTTGTCGGCCCGCGCCGGCGGGTCCATGGCGATCATCGTCGCCAGATGTTCGGTGGCGAGCAGTCGGCGACGCCGCGCGATCAACGCCCGAGCGCGGCAGTCCTCGAGCACGAAGCGGAGTTTGTCCGGCTTGGTCGTTGGGTTGACCATCAGGAACACGGCGCCCGCTTTCAAGGCGGCAAAGATGGCCGTGACCGCTTCGATCGAGTTGTCCAGGTGAATCGCCACGCGATCGCCACGTTCCACACCCAGCGCCCGAAGCGCGTGGGCCAGCCGGTTCGCCCGCCGCTCCAACTCGCCATAGGCAATGGTCTCGTCACCACAAACCACGGCCGGCTTGTCGGCGTAACGTCGGGCGGAGCGTTCCAGGAAGTTCTCGAGCAACATGGCGCCAATCTCCTCCTCGGTGTTAGGGCACTAGCAAGATGCCACTGGCACCCTGCCTCACGCACCGACCGCCGCGCGTTTCCGATCGATGAACGTCGCCAGATTGTCCAGCGAGTCGAGATTCTCCGGCAGCAGTTCGTCGTCGGCCACCATGATGCCGAACTCATCTTCGAGATAGCCGATCAGTTCCAGCACGCCGGTCGAATCGACGATGCCTTGCTCCATCAACGAATCGCCGTCGGCAAACGGCTCGTCGACGCCGAATAGGAAGTTCTCGACGATGAACGCCCGTAGCTTGGTCTTCAGCTCGTCCATTGGATTTCTCGCTAGGTGGTTGGGGTGGTGATTTCGATTGAGTCGACCGGGTCCACGATCGGCTGCCCGACGCGGCACCGGCAAGATCCCAGCGGCGCCCCACAGTCGCCGCATGTTGGTGGGATTCTGCGGTCGCTGCTCTCCCCCAGGAACTGCTCGACGAGCAACTGCGTGGAGAGGACCGCCATCAAGGCCATGTTGTCACGCATACCGGAAAGTCCTCCGCGGCGAGCCTTCCGCGTCAGTTGCGCGATGGCTCGAGGATGGAAGACTCCGCCGTCGGCCACGTGGGTCGGGTCCAGCACGCGCTCGATCCATTCCGCCCGCGCCCGCCCGGTGTCGGGGTCGAAGAAGCTGGCCCCGTCGGGCGCGCGATATGGCTGCTTGGTCCGTCGGCGGATGTGCTTGGGCAGCAGATCGGCTACCGCGCGGCGGAGGATATACTTTTCCGTGAGGCCGCGCATCCGCCAGCGATCGGGGATGGCCGCCGCCAGTTCGGCCACGCGATGATCCAGGAACGGGAAACGCCCCTCGACCCCGTGCGCCATGGCCATTCGGTCGCCCTGCGAGCTGAGGATGTAGCCGGGCATCAGCACGGTGGCCTCCAGCCATTGGGCCTGACCCAGCGGCGACCAACCCTCGAAGCCGTCCGGCAGCAGGCGGCGGAGTTCGGCGTCGGCGCCGTCGGCGCTTCCCAAGCGATTGGCCCGCTCGTCGGCCGGCTGGTCGTCCGCCAGGCGTTCGCGCCACTCCGGCGAAAGTAGCCGCTTGATGCCCGCGGTCATCTCCCATCGTGGCAGATGCGAGAAGAAGGGGTTGCCGAGTTCCTCCGGCCGAACGCGGAAGAACTTCGCCAAATACGCCGGGGACTGCCGCGAGAGATTGGGCAGGTAGGGATACAATCGCTCGAAGAGCCGGCCGCGCCATGCCGACTGCGGCTGCATGGCGCAGAATCGCCGCACCTTGGCTTCCTTGAAGATGTCGTAACCGGCCAGCACCTCGTCGGCGCCCTCGCCGGTGAGCACCACCTTGAAGTCCGACGCCCGTACGAGCCGCGCGAGCAGCCACAACGGGGCCGGGGCGGAGCGGAGCATTGGCCGTTCGGCCCCGCGAACCACCTCGGGAAACGCCTCGGCGATGTCGGCGGCGTGGCAGCGGAGCGCCGTGTGATCCGTCCGTAACGCGTCGACGAGTTCGCGCTGATAGGGGCTCTCGTCGAACTCCGCGTCGTCGAAGGTGACCGAAAACGTGCGGAGCCGGTCGTTGTGCCGCCGGATCAGGGCGGTGGTGATCGACGAGTCGAGTCCCCCGCTCAGGTATGCTCCCACCGGCACGTCGCTCCGCAGTCGTAGCCGCGCGGCATCGTCCAGCAGGTGGCGCAGCTCGGCCGCGCAGTCGTCCACCGATTTCCAGCGTCGCTCATCCCGCCGGCTGGGATCATAGTCGAGTTGCCAATACCGCCGCGGCTCGGGCAGATCGTTCGGTTTGGCCGAATCCGCCTGGATCACCAGCTGGCAGCCCGGCGGCAGCTCGCGGATGCCGCGGAAGACGGTCCGACCGGGCAGCGGCGCCCAGTAGGTAAGCAGTTGGTCCAACCCCACCGGGTCCAATTCGCGCGGCAAGCCCCGGTGGGCCATCAGGGCCTTCACCTCGGAGGCGAAGAGCAACCCCTCGGGCACCTCGGCGTAATACAGCGGGCGGATGCCGAACCGATCGCGCGATAAAACCAGCCGCCGCTGGCGCCGATCCCACACGGCGGCCGCCCATTGGCCGTTGAGTCGCTCCACGCACGCCTGGCCCCAATGCGCAAAGGCTTCGAGCAGCACTTCCGTGTCGGAGTTGGTGCGGAAGGTGCGCCCGGCACGGCGCAGTTCCTCGCGTAGCTCGACGTAGTTGAAGATCTCGCCATTGAAGGTGATCGCGTAACGTCCGTCGGCCGACAGCATCGGCTGTTGGCCGGTGCTGAGGTCGATGATGCTCAGGCGTGTGTGTCCCAGCGTGACGGCTTCGTCGGACCAGATGCCGCTCTCATCGGGCCCGCGATGCCGCAGTTGGGCGACCATTCGCTGGACCAACGCATGGTCGGTCCGCGGAAGCTGATCGGCCCGCGGCTGTGCGTGGGCATGGCAAAATCGGACGATCCCCGCAATTCCGCACATTCGATACACTCGTCTCGTGGTAAGTTGACGCTACATCTTCGACGACCTACGGTTCCACTATCGAGCGTAGCTTACCCACCGGGTGCGCGCGGCGGATTTTGTGCCGCGGAATTGATGTCGGCGGAGTTCTAGCCCGCCGCACGGTGGATCATGCCTGATCGACGGACCGAAGGTCGGTGCGCTGAGCAAGTCGCAACCCGAACAAGAACGCGGGCAACCTGACGAAATGCCGCTACCCTCCCTACAGTCGAAACCACCGGCCACACCGCCGATTGCCCGCCGCCCAACACGAGCCGCGCGCTGCTGGCGGCGATTGCGCGCGGCGTGGGCCGAAGGCCACTGGGACTTCGGCTATCGGGTACTGCGTCGCCTGGCCGAGCGCCGGCCTCTACGACGCTGGATGCACGTCTCCGCGGTCGAGTTGCTGCACGTGACGACCGCCGAGCACAAACGGTTCCGCCGTTTGCCACGAACGTATGAAGTCTGGCTCGCCGAGCAAGACGACCTGGACATGCTGCTCTCGCTGTTCGGCTCCCGGGAGCAAATCGTCGCCCGACTTGAGCGGGGCGATCGCTGCTTGATTGCCACCGCCGACGGCGAAGCATGCGCCGGCGTGTGGCTGGCCGTGGGACCAACCACTTATGCGGAAGACGCCGACGAGACCGGTTGCGCGTTTCGCGTGCCCGGCGGGACGGTCTGGTCGTTCGACGGACGCGGCGTCCGGATGGGCGCCTGGGGTTGCCTGATGGCCCATCTGCCGCTGACCCTGGCCATGCTTGGGGCCGACGAGGTGTACACCGCGATCGACCTGGGCAATCACCTCTCGCGAGACAGCCATCTCTCGCTCGGCTATCGACCCATCGGCCGCGCTGCCTGCATCCGGCTAGGCCGCTGTTCCTGGCGACGCTGTTCGTGGCGACGCTGCCGGTCGGCCGACGGGCCTTGGCAGCGCGTGCCCGGCCAACTCGCCGGATTGGGCGTGCTCCCGGCCGAGCGATGAGCAAAGCGCTCCTCCTCGGTCGGTGGGACAACTGAGACCCTGGCGGCACGCCGGTCAAGTTCAACGAGGGCTTGCCCAAGGGCCTCCCGTGCCTGGCGGCACACCGATAGGCAAGCTATCGGTGCCACCCGCTTCACATTCCAGTCTCGACAAGCGGGCTTCAATGTCCATCGTTCTTGCTCCCGAGCTTAGAGGATAAGGTGGCACAGTACCGCTATAATGGTGTGGGGCTAGCTACTGTCTACCCGGGTGGCCGGCGGTTGCTCATTCCTCGCCATCGCCATGCGGGTTGCTAAACGCTCCTTCCCGTGGCGATGACGAACCTGATTGAACGAGCAAGACGATTCCAGCCACGAGCAAGCCGACACCGAAGAGGCCCCCAAGTAACACACCTGTCGAGTTGCGAGGGTGTCGGCCATATCGCCAAGTCGTTCCCGGCGGATACTGCTTGTCCATGGTTCCCGGTGCCCAGCGGTTCCCTTGTTCGATCGAGCGATTGACTGCCCGGTCGAATTGTTCGCTCTGCGCCTGCTGTTTCGCAGATTCGCGGACAGTTATGACAAGGACCACAAGAGCGGCTGCGATACACATCCAGCCCCACGTCTTCTTGTCTTGACCTTCCATCGTTCGCGCTCCTTCGGTTGGCGGATAAGAAATGCCGGACAGGGCCATTGTAGAAGGGGCACATACTGCCAGTCCAGTGGGGCAGCCGGGACGGGTTGGCAATGGGGCGAGCGGTGGTACACTGAGACATATCTTACACAAGACCGGGTGGCCGACGGGTTGCGCAGCCCACGGCCAAGCGCCCCCGGCCGGCGGTGCGGCTCTCGCGTTCCATGTTGCCAGCCACGTGCCGGCGGACAATCGCGACCTTCTGCTGGGGGGTAAAGTACCGCCTTTTCTTGTTGCTCATGGAATCTCCTTCCGTTTGGGTCTATGCTAACCCAAAAAGCCCGAGATTCCAGTTCCATCAGAGGCGGGACACCCCAGCCCGCCCGTTGTCCTATCGACCACGTGATTGAACGCAGGATCGCAGGTTCGGCTGCGCGAACTACAATCCTCAAGAGGTTATCATACCGAGTTCTGCTTCAGTGTAGCGCAGCATTGTGCCTGCGGTAAAATAGTGAGTTACGAGCGTCTGTTCCGATGCGATTGTGTCTCCAGAATCCCATTCAATTCCGCAATCAAGCGTAGCCGCATGAAACCTCCTCACGCCAGCGCTAAACCACACATTAGAGTAGGCATAACCGCAGTTCCGTTCATCCAGCAATTCGGAAGCCCTCATCCCGGGTGGTGGTTGATAGATTCTTGTGACCCACGCTTGGAACAGCCCATTATTCGTTAAGGCCGTTTGATCAAATGGAGGAAGGTTGCATATCAGATCTAAGTATAGATGTGCACAAAGTATATGTATCGACATTGCGTGCCTGAACTTCCGAATGTCGGAGGCGGAAAGGCGTGTAAAAGCATCGCGATGCTTTGCAGCGAATCTCGGTACGTGTTCGCTCATACGTCCAAGGCCTCTTAACCCCGGACTACAGTAGTCTAGCTCCGCGTCCACGAACCGCTCAACACAGTATGCCGCAGCATCGCACAATGAACGGTTTCTCTGATCGTAATACCTTTTGACTTCGGCAATATGGTTAGCCAGAGGAAGCGTCCCAGCCGTTGTTAGAACTTGAAGATGGTCTCCCGACCGCCGACAATCGGCGGTTGGCAGAAACAGAAGCCGGGCGACCGGCGGCAAGGAGACCATCATGGATCAGTTTAGCGAA
>Ga0180436_10002152_pt1 | contig 18875 bp, 13 predicted proteins | sample SS_ome_2_FD_132434 | JGI IMG/M metagenome (GOLD analysis project Ga0180436, IMG submission 132434) | Hypersaline lake sediment archaeal communities from the Salton Sea, California, USA - SS_3_S_2 metaG | ecosystem: Environmental > Aquatic > Non-marine Saline and Alkaline > Hypersaline >...
CCAGGCGCAGAGGGAACGCCGAGTAGTTGAATAGTATGCGCATGCACAACTCAACGATCTTGAACGGGCTGTACGTGCTCTTGCCGACGCGACGTTCCTCGTGCTCGACAAAGACGTTGGCAGGGTCCGCCGAGAACATCAGCGCGAGGCCGTTGATATACGGGTAACGCGACCGGTAGGCGCAGATGCGATCCACGACGTCGCGCCGGATCATCCGAAAGTTGCTGACGACTAGGTCACGCGGCTGGTGGAAGATCCGCCGGTTTATCAGGCCGATCATCCGGCTGCCTGCGCGGCGGTAACCTGGGTGCTTCTTCTCCCGAAACCGGCCGAACACCACGTCGTGCCCGTCCTTCATTTTATCGACGAGATGGGCGATCTCCTCGGGCGGGTTCTGAAGGTCGTCGTCCATTGTGATCACGTAGTCGCCGGTGCTCTTCTGGAGGCCGCAGAAGACGGCGGTGTGCTGGCCGTAGTTCCGGAGCAGATTGACCGCCATTATTCGGCGGTTCCCGCCCGCCTTCTCACGCAGGACGTCCCAGCTTCCGTCGCGGCTGCCGTCGTTCACCGCGATGATCTCGTAGTCCCAGCCCCGTCCCTCAAAAAATGCCACGGTGCGGTCTACGGTCTCGCCGATAATGGCGCGGCTGTTGTAGACGGGGATGACGACGCTGTACCTGGCCGGCTTGTCCTGTTCGTTCATGTTACCATCGGCGCTCCGCTATGCAGGCGAAAAGGTCCCGCGCGGCCGAATCACACTTTGGGCGGAATCCACGTTCATCATGGTACGTTCCAGACCGTCGCCGTGCAAGCGGGAATCCGCCGTCGCGTACAGTCGAATCTGCCCGCCCACATCGAGCAGGGCGGGCGCGCATGCCGATCACCTCGGACGTTGATGCACACCTCACAGTTTCGCTCTTCTCGGGCGGCGCGTGAGCGTGTTTCTGGCCGGGCGACAACCTGCCGCCGTCGCCACGAAAAAGGCGCTCCACGCCCGGATGACACGCGAGCCCCTGCTTGGTTTTGTGCGAAGTGCTGATAGAATGAAGTGATGGCACATCGCGCAAAACAACCTGCCGCCAACGCCGAGCCGGACTTGACGGCCTTCTTGCCCGCGACGCGGGACGAGATGGTCGCGCGCGGATGGGACGAGCTCGACGTCCTGCTCGTCGGCGGCGACGCCCACGTCGATCATCCCGCGTTCGGCCTCGCCCTGATAGGCCGCCATCTCGAGTCAAAGGGCTTTCGCGTCGGAATCGTGGCCCAGCCCGCTTGGCGCGACCCGTCGTCCGTGGCGGTGCTTGGCCGGCCGCGGCTGTTCGCGGGCATTTCGGCCGGCGCGGTCGATTCGATGCTCAACCTCTACACGGCCGGCAAGAAGCGGCGGTCCGACGACGACTATGCGCCCGGCGGGCGCGCCGGGCTCCGGCCGCCACGAGCCACCATCGTCTACACGCAACTCGTGCGTCAGGCATTCCCCGGCCTGCCCGTCGTCATCGGCGGCGTCGAGGCCGGCCTGCGGCGGCTCGCCCATTACGATTACTGGACCGACCGCGTCCGGTCGTCCATCCTGCTCGACAGCGGCGCCGACCTGCTCATCTACGGCATGGGCGAACGGGCCGTGCTCGAAGTTGCGCGGCGCCTGCGGTCCGGCGCGGTGAACGCGCTCCGTTTCATCCCGGGCACCGTCTTCGCCGGCGCGGAGTCCGACCTGCCCGGACACGACCGCACGGTATGGCTTCCGTCCCGCGAGGAGATCGAAAACGATCCGTCGAAGCTGGTCGAGGCGACACGCCGGGCCGCGGACCATGTGAATCCGTTCTCGCGCAACTACCTCGCGCAGCGCGACGGCGAGCGGCTGGTCGTCGAGACCGAGCCGCAGCGCCCGCTCAAGACGCCCGAACTCGACGCGCTGTACGACCTGCCGTTCACGCGCCGCGAGCACTTCACGTGCGCCGCGCCGGTGCCCGCGCTCGAGACCGTCCGGTTCTCGGTCACCGTCCACCGCGGCTGCTACGGCGGGTGCACGTTCTGCGGCCTCGGCTTTCACCAGGGAAAGGTGATCCAGTCGCGCTCGGTCGAAGGCATCCTCCGCGAGGTCAGCCGGATCAGCCAACTGCCGGAGTTCCGGGGCATAATCACGGACCTCGGCGGACCCACCGCGAACATGTACGGCACCGGCTGTTCGGCCCCGCAGGTCGCGGCCCGGTGCCGCCGGACCAGTTGCCTGTTCCCGAAGCCGTGTCCCAACCTCAAGACGAGCCACGAGCCGGGCCTGGGCATGCTCGCCGCCGTGCGTGCGTTGCCGTGCGTGCGCCGGGCGCTCATCGCCTCAGGCATCCGCTACGATCTGGCCCTGCTCGCCCCGAAGTATGTGAAGCAACTCGCCGCGCATCACACGGGCGGGCAGTTGAGCGTCGCGCCCGAACACTGCGTCGCGAGCGTCCTGCGGCTGATGGGCAAGCCGGGGATAGATGTGTTCGAGCGGTTTCGCCGGAGCTTCGAGGCGGCAAGCCGCGCGGCTGGGAAGGAACAGTATCTCGTCCCGTACCTGATATCGAGCTTCCCCGGCTGCACGGACGTGGACATGGCCGAACTGCGGTCGTACCTGCGCCGCTCCGGCCTCCGGACCCAGCAGACGCAGGACTACACGCCGACGCCGATGACGCTTGCCTCGGCGATGTACTACAGCGGCACAGCGCCCGACGGCACGAAGATCCCCGTACCGCGGTCGCCGCGGGCCAGGCAGAAACAGCAGAGCTATCTCAAGAAACCCGGCGGGCGCAGGCCCGGCCCGAGGCGTCGGCCCGCCGCTCGAGGCGGATGAGCCGCGCGAATTCGCTTGTCCCAACGCAAAGATTTCAGTAGCTTGATAGCCCGTACATATGAGGGCCGTGAATGAGCGAACAGGAAGTCGAGGGCCGCGGCGAGGGGGCGAAGCTCCATAAGCTCGCGGTCAAAAAGAAATACGACGAGTTCGAAGTCGCGTGGACCAAGGCGGTCGAGAAGAACTCCGTCGAGCCGGACGGCCTGCTGGCCGTCCTCGAGAAGGCGGCCCGCGGAGCCGACCCCGAGTTTACGGATTCATTGCTCTGGTTCCTGCTCTCCGAGCGGGCCCAGCAGAAGGGGGCCGCAGACGCGCTCGCGGTCGCGAAGGCGGCCGTGCCGCTCTTTCCCGAGAGCAAGACGCTACGGCAGGAAATCGCCGCGCTTTACGCCGCCGCGCACGCGTCCGTCGCGGGCATCGACGCGCTCGTGCAGATCACGGTCCTCAGCGACACGCCCCTGCCCGAGGCGACGGCCCGCATCGAGAAGTTCTTCGCTCTCACGCCCGGGACCTACGTGCTCGATCCCGCCACGTCACAGCCGGGCAGGGTGGCCGGCTTTAACGCAGAAACGGCCGCACTGGAAATCTCGTTCGAGGACCGCGCCCGCGCGTACGGGGCCGGCGAGGTGGATTCGCTCGAACGGCTCGACGCCGATGACTTCCGCGCGCTCTTTGTGTTCGACCCGGAGAAACTGCGAACGCTTGCGGATGATCAGCCCGACGAGCTGGTGACGCGCATGCTCCGGGCGTTCGGGCCGAGGATGACTTTCAAGGCGCTGAGGTCGCGGATCGCCGGGGTCGTGCCGCCGGAGTCGTGGGCCAAGTGGTGGGCCGCGGCCAAGCCGAAGCTCCAGCGTGCCGAGTGGGTCGGGATGTCCGGCAAGTCCCAGCCGGAGTTCGTCCTGCGGACACAGGCCATCCCGTACGACGCACAGCTCAAGGCGCAGTTCAACGGCGCCGCCGACGTGCCCGCCAAGCTGGCCGTTGTCGCCGGTTGCCTGAGGGAAACCGGCGGGCAGGACGCCGGCCTGCTCGAGTTCTTCGGACGTGAGCTCCTGCGGCTGTTCGACACCCTCCGCGAAAAGGAACCCGCGTTCGCGCTCGGCGCCCTCGCCGTGGCGGCGAAAATCCGGCGGGACGCGCCCGATGCCGTCACGGCGCAGGAGACCGCCGCGGCGGAACTTCTCGAAACCGCGGACCTCGGGACGTTGATGCAGCCGGTTCAGAACGACGACCTCGCGCGGCTGATTCTCGAGTTTGTTCGCGAGACGGCGCCGGATCGATGGCCCGAGACCTACGCCGCCCTGATGCCCGCCTGTCCGCAGGCGGGATGCGACGCGATCGCCGCGGCGCTGTGCGAACAAGGCCGGGGCGACTGTCTTCGCTCCGCGGTCGGCGAAGTCCTCGCGCGCCCGGAGCAGCATGTTCCGGCGCTCTGCTGGCTGTGGAAGGCGGTGTCGGAGGGCAAATGCGCCGGCGAGCTGGGCGACGCTGAAGTGTCGGGCCTCGCCGTCCACCTGTTCTCCGTGGCCCACGTCCTGGGCCGGGCTTCGTCGCGAGCGAAGGGCGAATCGGACTATCTGCTGGGCCAGGTGCGGTCGGCGGTCTCCGCGAAGGACTTCGCCTATCTGCAAGGGGCGCTGGAAAAAGCCGGCGCCGGACGGGCTCAAAGAATCCGCACGTTCGTCGAGCGACACATCGGCCTGAGCGATTCGGCGTGTTCGCGTGTTCACGAACTGCTCCGGCGTACGCACCCCGACCTCTTCCTCGAGACCATCGAGCCATGGGAAGAAGACGTGGTCTACACCACGGAGGCCGGCCTGCGGAAGCGCAAGGCGGAGCTCGAGAAGCTCGTGACCGGCCGGATGGCCGACGCGGCCCGGGCCGTCGGCGAGGCCGCGGCGGAAGGGGACCTGAGCGAGAACTTCGGATGGTCGGCCGCGCTGGCCGAACGCGACCGCCTGGCCGGAACGGCCACGAGGATGCAGGAGGAGATCGCCAAGGCGCGTACAATAACGCCCGAGCTCGCGCAGGGCGACACCGTCACCGTCGGCAGCGCCGTCGACGTCAAGGACCCGGCGTCCGGCCGGACCAGCACGATGACGTTCCTCGGGCCATGGGACGCGGACCACGACAAGGGGATTCATTCCTACCAGGCCAAGCTCGGCCTGGCGTTCATGGGCAAGGCCAAGGGCGATCAGGTCAAAGCGGACCTCGACGGGCAGGAGCACGTCTGGGAGATCATGGCCGTCCGTCCCTCCGACCGGGTCGGGACGTGATTTGTCTTTGAAAAGCCCCGAGCGGGCTTTCGTCAGACACTCATTTGGCCGTTGCGAGCGAGTGTTTCCTGCCGCCCAGGCCGACCTTCGCGCATTCCTCGACCTGGATGAACGGGGGCCTTGCCGTGGACCTGCTGGAACCCCTTTCACCGCTGAGATCGCAGAGACCGCCGAGGAGGAAGGACGTTCACCGGAGAGGTCGCAAGAAGCGCGCAAAATGCGGCACAGCGACTCCCGGCTACAACACCCGCTCTTCTGTAGCCGGCCTCCACGAGCGGCTACAACCGGCGATCGTGCAGTCGTCCGGTGCACCCTATTTGGGAGCGCCGCGAATGACGGGGTTTGGGAGAGTCAATCTGCGTCATCTGCGAAACCCGCGTCGCTCCCCCCCGGTATTCTCTTCGTGCGCCCGCCAGCGGGCGGGCAAGCTTCGTGCTCTTCGTGGTAAAGGGCTGGCGAGCCCAGTGTCTCTCAGTTTTCCGGCGGTCGTTACGTTTGACTGCTTGCGGCCCCGAAGTCTCGAAGGTGAAATCCGAGACCTGAGCGCCTGGGAGTCTCCGAAGGAGACGACAGATAAGTAGCCCAAGGCGTCAGCCCCGGGAGTCCGGCGACGTTCCGCCCGACCAAGCCCTCGAAGAGGGCGACAGAACCTTTCCGCCCCCTTGGGGGCTTTTGTCCTTTTGTGCGATCCGTTCCCAGGGCTGACGCCCTGGGCAATTGTCTTCTGCCCGCTTCGCGGGCTAAGGAATGGGTGACGCATCATTCAGCCGAAGTGCTGCCCTTGGCCTCTGTTTGTGAAAAGACACTGATACGGGTGGAGCCATTTGTGATGCAGCCCGACCGGAGGTTGAGGAGCGCATCGTGGGTGGCTGGCCGCCGGCAACGTGTATACTATTGTGGCTCACGTGAGCCAAAATAGTATACATATCTTTTTGTTCTATCGGCGCGGTAAGACCCCCTTGGTCTCCGTTTGCCGCTCTGCGAGCGTTGTACTTCTGATCAAAGCAAATGGCTTGGGTGCACGGCGCTTTGACAAGCGTGGGCGGCCCGGCGTATAATCTACCGTTGTCTCCTAAATAACCAGCGAGGCGGAAACCTATGCCCGACCGTTCGCGTGACGCCAGCAAGTTCGAGCAGGAAGCCGGGGGCAGGCGGCTGACCCTCGTCGGCGAGTTCTGGGAGTTCCTGAAGCACAACAAGAAGTGGTGGCTCCTGCCGATCCTGCTGGTGATGCTCCTTCTGGGCGCACTGGTGCTCATCGGCGGCTCCGGCATCGCCCCGTTCATCTACACGCTCTTCTGAGCGCCCGGCCGCTGGGCGCTGCCTGCATTCCTGCCTTGACCCCGTTGCCGTCGTCTGGTATACGTCATAGGGCGTATCTCGGGTCCTGGAGGCAACATGTCGCTTCTCGTAGTCGGGTCGGTCGCCTTCGACACCATCAAAACGGCGCAGGGCACGGCGGAGGACGTCCTCGGCGGTTCGGCCACGTACTGCGCCTACGCCGCCAGCTTCTTCGCGCCCGTCCGCCTGGTCAGCCCGGTCGGGGAGGACATGCCGGCCGCGCATCTCGAAAATATGCAGAAGCACAACATCGACACGGCGGGCATCCACGTCGTCAAGGGCGGAAAGACCTTCCGCTGGGTCGGCAGTTACAGCGACGACTTCCTGGAAAGGACCACTGAGCGCGTCGACCTGAACGTGTTCGGCGACTACGACACTACGCTGCCCGCCGAATACCTCGACTCGGAGTATGTCTTCCTCGCGAACGGCGCGCCCGAGGCGCAGAAGGAAGTTCTCGAACAACTGCCGAACCGCAAGCTCGCGTTCCTCGACACGATGAACCACTGGATTGCCGGGTCGCGCGGCGCGCTGCTCGACGTGATCAAAATCATCGACGGCATCGTGCTCAACGACGAGGAGGCGCGCCTGCTGACCGGCGAGAAGAACCTGCTGACCGCCGCGCGAAAAATCGCCGCGATGGGGCCGAAGACCGTCGTCATCAAGAAGGGCGAGCACGGCTCCATCCTCGTCAGCGACGGCCGGCCGTTCGTCGTCCCTGCGCGCCTGACCGAGACCGTGAACGACCCGACCGGCGCGGGCGACTGCTTCGGCGGCGGGATGATGGGATACGTCGCGAACACCGGCGGGACCTCATTCGACGCTCTCAAGGCCGGGATCGTCTACGGCACGGTGATCGCGTCGTTCTGCATCGAGGACTTCAGCGTGGACCGCCTCCGGTCGATATCGCTTGAGGATATCGACCGGCGGCGCAGGGAACTGTCGTCCATGATTTCGTGGGCCTAGCCCGTGCGCGCTTTCATCGGCATCGAGGTGACGGACGAGGTGCGGGCCGCGCTGACGGACGCGCAGAAGAAGCTCGCGCGGTGCCCGGCGAAAGTGAAATGGGTCCGCCCGGCGAACATGCACCTGACGCTCAAGTTCCTGGGCGACGTCGACGAGCCGACCGTCGCGCGTGTGAAGGCCGCGATGGCCGACGCGGCCGGCGGCGGGCCGTTTGCGTTCGCCGTCCGTGGGCTCGGCACGTTCCCGCCGCGCGGGGCGCCGCGGGTCGTGTGGGCCGGCGTGTCGGGCGGCGCCGATGCCGCCACGAAGCTTCAGGCCCGGCTCGAAGACGCGCTCCGGCCGATGGGCTTCGAGAAGGAGCGGAGCTTTGTGCCGCACCTGACGATAGGGCGCGTGAAGGATCCGAAGGGCGCGCGAGAATTGACGGCCATGGTTGAATGCGACGCGGGCACGAAATTCGGCCTTTGCACCGCGGCCGAGATGGTGCTGTTCGAGAGCACGCTGACACCGCAGGGTGCGATTTACGGAGCGGTGGCCAGGCAGGCCCTCTAGTTCACACAGGGAGGTATTTCATGGCGAAGCCGAAGGATTCGAAAGAAACAAAGGAAACGAAGGAGCCGAAGAACCAGAAGGCGGAAGCGCTCGACCGGGCCGTCCAGGAGATAGAGAAGCAGTTCGGCAAGGGCGCGATAATGATGCTGGGCGGTGAGACGAACGTCCTGGTCCCGAGCATCAGCACAGGCGCCATCTCGCTCGACGTCGCCCTCGGTGTCGGCGGAATCCCGCGCGGCCGCATCTGCGAGATCTTCGGCCCCGAATCGTCGGGCAAGACCACGCTCTGCTACCACGTGATGGCGAACGCCCAGAAGATGGGCGGCACGGCCGCGTTCATCGACACCGAACATGCGCTCGACCCCGTGTACGCGCAGAACGTGGGCGTCGACACGGAGTCGCTGCTCGTCGCCCAGCCCGACTCGGGCGAGCAGGCGCTCGACATGGCCGAGATGCTCATCCGCAGCAACGCTCTCGACATCGTCGTCATCGACTCGGTCGCCGCGCTCGTCCCGCGCGCCGAGATCGACGGCGAGATGGGCGACACGCACGTCGGCCTCCAGGCGCGCCTCATGTCACAGGCGATGCGGAAGCTCTCCGGCGCCATCAGCAAGAGCAAGACGGCTGTCATCTTCACCAACCAGATACGAATGAAGATCGGCGTCATGTTCGGCAACCCCGAAACGACCCCCGGCGGCAACGCCCTCAAGTTCTACGCGTCACTGCGGCTCGACATGCGCCGCATCGGGCGGATCAAGGACGGCGAAGAGGTCGTCGGGAACAGGACCCGCGTCACCGTGGTCAAGAACAAGGTCGCGCCGCCGTTCCGCCGGACGGAGTTCGACATCCTCTTCGGCGAGGGCATCTCGAAGGAGGGCGACATCATCGACGTGGCGGACGAGTGCGGCATCGTCCAGAAATCCGGAACGTGGTACTCGTACGGCGACGTCCGGCTGGGCCAGGGGCGCGACAAGGCCCGCCAGTACCTGAAGGAAAACCCACAGCTCTGCGACGAGCTTCGGGACAAGATACTGACGGCGAAGGGCCTCAAGAAAGAACGGCCGCCGGAGGCCCCGAAACCCGAGGCAACCTGACGCGATTGGAGCGTCCCGAAATACCGAATGAACACGTCTGAAGTCCGATCGGCGTTCCTCGGGTTCTTCGAGGAGCGCGGCCACAAGATCGTCCCGAGCGACTCGCTCGTGCCCGAGCACGACCCGACCCTGCTCTTCACGGGCGCGGGGATGAACCAGTTCAAGGACCAGTTTCTCGGCAAGGGCGACCTGACCTTCCGCCGCGCCGCGTCGTGCCAGAAATGCTTCCGGGCCGACGACATCGACGAGGTCGGCCTCACGCCCTGCCACCACACGTTCTTCGAGATGCTCGGGAACTTCTCGTTCGGCGACTATTTCAAGAAGGAGGCCATCGAGTGGGCGTGGGAGTTCCTCGTTGGCCGCCTCGGGATTCATCCCGACAAGCTCTATGTCTCAGTATATAAGGACGACGACGAGTCGTACGGGTACTGGAAGGACTCGGTCGGCCTGCCCGCCGAAAAGATATTCCGGTTCGGCGAGCACGACAACTTCTGGCCCGCCGACGCGCCCAGCAAGGCGTCCGCCGGCACGCTCTGCGGCCCGTGCACCGAGATATTCTTCGACATGGGCCCCCAGCCCAACTGTCCCGACCCCGCCAACTGCGGCATCACCTGTGAGTGCAAGCGCTACGTCGAGATATGGAACCTCGTCCTCCAGCAGTACGAGAAGGGCGACGCGCCGGGCGACCTGCGGCCGCTCGGGACCCAGAACATCGACACGGGCATGGGCCTCGAAAGGACCGCGGCCGTGCTCCAGGGCGTGATGTCCGATTTCGAGACCGACGTATTCAAGCCGATAGTCCGGGCCGTCGTCCGTGTGCTCGGGCTCAAGAACGACCCGTACGCGCACAAGAGCCGCCACGTCCGCCGCATCGCGGACAGCGCCCGCGCCGTCCCGTTCCTCATCGCCGCCGGCGTCCTGCCGTCGAACGAGAAGCGCGGGTACGTCGAGCGCCGCCTCATCCGCCGCGCCATGCGCGACGGGCTCGAACTCGGCGCGACCGAGCCGTTCCTCTACACGCTCGTGCCAACGGTCGCGAAGGCGATGGGCGACGCCTACCCCGAGATCGGCGAGCGGCGCGAGAACATCGCCCGCGTCATCAAGGCCGAGGAGGAGCGCTTCCAGACCACGCTCGCCAACGGCTCGCGCCTCCTGAAGGAGCTTGTGGCCGACCTCGCCTCGAAGCGCCTCGCCCTCCTGCCCGGCGAGGAGGCCTTCCGCCTGTACGACACCTACGGCCTGCCGCTCGAACTAACGCAGAGCATCCTGGCGGAGCATGGGATGACGGCCGACGTCGCCGGGTTCGAGAAGGAAATGGAACGCCAGCGGATCCAGGCCAGAAGCGCCTCGACGATGAACGTGGATGCGTTTGACACCGGCCCGCTCGGCGTCGTGAAGGGGTTCGCGAAGCCCACGGCCTTTCTCGGCTACGAGGCCGCGCTGTGCGAGGCGACGGTCACGGCCGTCATCGTGAACGACAAGGTGGTCGACGCCGCCGAGGCCGGCGTCGAGGCCACGCTCATCCTCGACAAGACGCCCTTCTACGGCGAGTCCGGTGGACAAGTCGGCGATACCGGCGTCGTCTCGTCGGACACCGGCAAGCTCGAAGTGCTCGACACCAGGCGCACGCACGGCTACTTCCTCCACTCCGGCAACGTGGCCGATGGAAGGATCGAAAAGGGGCAAAGGGTCGCCTGCGAGGTCGACGAGGCGCGCAGGCAGGGCATCCGGCGCGCGCACACCGCGACGCACCTTCTCCATAACGCGCTACGGACCGTGCTCGGGGCGCACGTCGAGCAGGCCGGGTCGCTCGTCGCGCCCGACCGACTGCGGTTCGACTTCTCGCACTTCGCCGCCGTCAAGCCCGAGGAACTCGCCCGTGTCGAGGAACTCGTCAACGAGAACATACTTACGGGTGCGGGCGTGACCGTCGAGGAGATGCCGGTCGACGAGGCGAAGGCCGCCGGCGCCATCGCCCTCTTCGGCGAGAAGTACGGCGAGACCGTCCGCGTCGTCCGCATCGGCGACTACAGCATGGAACTTTGCGGCGGGACCCACCTCGACAAGGTGTCGGAGGCCGGCCTGTTCCGCATCGCGAGCGAGTCGTCCATCGCCGCGGGCACGCGCCGCATCGAGGCCGTCACGGGCCGCGAGGCGATGGAGCACGGCCGCCGTCGCGAGCAGGCGTTGCACGAGGTCGCGGCAGTCCTCGGCAGTGACGAGACGCGCGTCGCCGACCGCGCGCGGAAGCTCCTGGAAGAGACGCGCGAACTGCGGGCCGAGATCAAGAAGCACAAGAAGCAGGGCGGCGGCGAGTCCGCGGACGACGTCGTCGCGACCGCGGTCGACGCCGGCGGCGTGAAGCTCGTCGTGCACCGCGCGGACGTCAAGATGAACGACCTCCGCGAACTGTGCGACGTCCTGAAGCGGAAGCTCAAGAGTGGTGTCGTCGTGCTTGGCTCCGGTGCGGGCGGCAAGCTTTCGCTCGTCGTCGGCGTGACGAAGGACCTGACGCCCCGGCTCGACGCCGGCGGGATCGTCAAGGAGATATCCGCGGCCGTCGGCGGCGGGGGCGGCGGCCGGCCCGACATGGCGCAGGCCGGCGGCAAGGACGCCTCGAAGCTCGACGACGTGCTCGGCTCCGCGCCCGGCATCGTCGAGCAGTACGCGCGGGCCGCACTTGGATAGAGCGACCGCACTTTCACCAGAGGGACGACGGATGAAGAGGTCTTTCAGCGGCATTCAGCCCACCGGCGACCTGCACATCGGGAACTACCTCGGCGCCATCAAGACCTGGGTCGAGATGCTCGACAAGTACGAGTGCTTCTTCTGCATCGTCGACCTGCACGCGCTCACCATCAAGTACGACACGGCCGAGATGGCGCGGCGGACGCTCGACGCCGTCGCCGTCAACATCGCCTGCGGGCTGGACCCCGAGAAGTGCACGATCTTCGTGCAGTCGCACGTGCCCGAGCACAGCGAGCTCTGCTGGGTACTCGACACCGTCACCCCGATGGGCGAGCTGAGCCGGATGACGCAATTCAAGGAGAAGTCGCGCCAGAACGTCGAGAACGTCAACGTCGGCCTCTTCAATTATCCCGTGCTCCAGGCCGCCGACATCCTGCTCTACAAGGGCGAGGCCGTGCCGGTCGGAGAGGACCAGGTCCAGCACATCGAGTTCGCCCGCGAGGTCGCCCGGAAGTTCAACGCGACGTACGGCGAGACATTCCCCGAGCCGAAGGCCCTCCTGTCGAACGCGGCGCGCGTCATGGGCCTCGACGGCGTGAACAAGATGAGCAAGAGTCTCAACAATCACATCGCCATTGCGGATTCGCCCGACGTGATTCGCAAGAAACTCGCGACCGCGATGACGGACCCAGCCAGGAAACGGCGCACGGACCCCGGCGAGCCGGCCAAGTGCAACATCTACTCGCTCCACAAGTTCTTTTCGACGCCCGAGCAGATCAAGTGGGTCGAGGAGGGTTGCCGGAGCGCCGGCATCGGATGCCTCGAGTGCAAGAAGGTCCTCGCCGAAAACATCATAGCCGTGCTGGATCCCATCCAGGAGCGCTACGCCCGGCTGAAGGCGGACACGGGCGGCGTGAAACGCGTCGTCGCGGACGGCGCCGCGCACGCCCGGGAAATCGCCTCTGGCGTCATGACCGAGGTCAGGGAGGCACTCGGCCTGTATGTCAAATAGCGACGCCCCCAATATCCCATGACCCCATCCCCCTTCTTATCCCTTCTCGTAATCCTAATCCTAATCTCTCTCTTCCTCTATCTCACCGCAACGCGCGGCGGACGGCGGCGTCGGAGAACGATGTTCGTGGCCGTCCTTCTCGTCATGCTCGGCGTGGCGTGCTCGCTCGTGGCCGGATACGTTTCCCGCAGTCCGCTGGGCCCGAACGAACAGCTCGGCTCGCTGATCCGGTTCGACGCCGACTTCATCATTCAGAGCGGCGACCCCGAAGCCGCGTGGCGCGAAATGCAGGACGCGCCGCGGATGCGCGAGTTATTTGCGGCCAGAGAGGGCAGGGCGTTCATGGCTTCGACCGCGCTCGGCCGGGCCGTCCGGCGGATTGACGGGCGCGGCCGTGTGCTCGGGCGTTCGGTATTCGATGCGTGGGACCTCGTCTGCCGCGGAACAGTCGTCGCCGGCGTGCGCGCGCCCGGTGGCCGCCGCTCGATGCTCCTCCTCGGACGCGTCGGCCCGGCGGCGAACCTTGCGCTCGGCGTGTACGCGGCGCTCGCGAAGCCCCAACCGCTCGCGACCTCGGCCGGTGACTGGTGGGTGGCGACCGAACCGGGGTCATCGCTTCTGTGGACGAAGGTCGGGGACGTGGTGGCCGCGAGCGATGACGCCGCCACGCTCGGGAGGGTCGTGGCGGCGGCGCGGTCGATGCGCGGACAGCCGACGCCGCTCGCCGATCTCCTTTCTGACGGCGGCGTGCCGCAGGCGGTCGTGGACGTCCAATCGTTTCTCAATACCGGCGAGCCCGGCGGCGGACCCCGGGTGCTCGTTCTGTCGCTCCGGCTCGGCGGACAGGAAAGGCAGGTCGAACCGGACGCGGCGGCGTTCAGGTCGGTTGCGTGCGGCCTCATGCCCGTTGACACCTGCGCGGGCGCGGCCTGGCGGCTTGACCCGGCCGATGCCTGGCGGCTGGCGCTCGCCATGCTGTCGCAGGCGGACCGTGATGAGGTTGTCCGGTATGCCGAGGACCGGCTCTGCGCGGTCATGGACGCGGACGATTTCGAGCGGGACGTTCTCGGCGGGTTCACGGGCGACTTCGCGCTGGCGGTCTCGCATCTGCCGGACCGATGGCTGACGTTGGCGAGCGGTCACGCCGTGCCGACCGTATCGATGGCCGCGCGGATTCGGACTGACCCGCATTTCGAGCGGCGGCTGAAATACGCTTTGGCCGAACTCTCCGGCGTCATCAGCCGGATGGGGAAGGGGTTTGTGGTCAGCGTCGGTGCAGAGACATATGGAGGCCGCTTGATAAACGTCATCAACGTCCAGCGCGCCGGGTCCGGGTCCGGGGCGAGTGCCGGGTTCTTCGTCGAGCCGGACGAGAGTTCGCCGGGCCATTCGCTCGTCGTCGTGAGCACATCGGCCGAGTGGCTTAGGCGCGCGGTCGATGCCCTGACCGGGGCCGCCCCGGCGCTCGGGCGACAGGAGTGGTTCCGCGGCGTTGCGAGCGGCGCCTCCGCAGATGCGGCCGCGTTCGGGTTCGCGAACGGCGATGTGCTGGCCGGGGTAATCGGCGGGATGCGGGGGGCCGAAACGGACTCGTCGCGCGCTGAAGGATTACTGCGTCTCTTCGGCTCGATCGGACTGGAGGGCGAACTGGGCGGAAAGGGTGAACTGCTGCGCGGCGACGTCTGGATTACGGGAGAGGGCCGCCCGCAGAAGAAATAGAGCGGCGCGCCGGCGTCATTCCTGTGGCTTGACCTTGATGATGATTCGGACGGTGATAGTGGCGGCCTTCCGCCGGTCCTGCTGTGGCTCGCCACGTTGGCCCCGCCCGGCTTGCTGAGCGTGTTGGCCAACGTCCGGCCTTTGCTCTGTCTGTTGTCGACCAAACACGTCCGCGTCTTCCGTCGGCTCTTCGGCCTCGTCGGCCGGTTTCTCGGCCGCTTGCTTCTCTGAACCGCGCCGTCCCGACAGGTCCAGCCGGTCGAGCAGGGCGCCAAGCTTGTCGACCGGGACCGATGCGACGATCACGTTGTCGGCCGGCTTGGTGTCCCGGTCTTTGCCCTTATCTGCAATTCCTGCCTCGGAGCTGTCGAGCTTTGTTTCTTTGGCGGCTTCGCCCAACGATTCGGGGACTTGCTCCTCGTTGACCTCGTCGATCCCGGCGAGCCCTTCGGCCACCTCTCCTCGAACGGCCGCGACCGCGCTACGCACGTCCGCGAGCCCCCTATTGATGTCGCCGCACTCGTATGTCAATTGCACCTGCGGGAGCGCGGGTGCGGGCGTCGCCGGAGGCGCCTTGGCCAGCTTCGACGGAGCCGCCTCGCGGGCGGGTTCTGCGGCCTTGAGTGTTGCCGCATCGCGGAACTCGTCGTCAGCCTTGTCTCCGGCCTCTTCGCGGAATCTTTCGGCGCTCGGTGCCCGTGATTTCTGCATCATCGGCGGGCGGCCTTCCCCGCCGCCGACCCCGGTCCCAGGTTCGACGCGGCGGAGGGAGTCGCGCACGTGATCGGTCTCGTTGCTCCGGTCATCATAGTAGCCGGGCATGTCCTTGTCCTTCCCGACTGCGCTTTCTTTCTTTTCCGGGGCGGGGCTGGCGCCTTTTTCGATTTCCATCCGGCCTGATACGGAGGGCATGGGCGTGGTGGTTGGCGTCCGGTTGGTTGCCGTTTCCCACGGGCCGTAGCGGATGACGACGACGAGCGTCGCCGCGGCGGCGATCCACCCGCCGACGTGTGCCCAGCGCCAGAGCATCGCGCGGCTCCGGACCGTCGCCTGCCGTGCGATAGTCGCGCGAACGCTCCGGGCCAGCCCGGCCGGGACCTCGGCGCGGGGGAGAGACCGCACGAGTTTGGCCGTCCGCGTGAGGACGTCGAGCTCGACGCGGCATGCGTCGCATGTAGCCACGTGTTGCTCGACGGCCTTCTTGTCCCGGTCGGACAACTCGCCGTCCAGCAATTCGTCAAGCCGTTTTCGTGTCTGTTCGCAGTTCATCGCAATTCAACCTCCGTCGCATGTGCGACGTTCGCTGTTCATCACCGGGCCAGTAGCGGCCGCAGTTTTTTTCTGAGTTCGACCCTTGCCCGGTGCAGGCGGGACCGGACCGTGCCCTTCGAGCATCCGAGCGCCTTTCCGATGCTCTCGTAGTCGAGGCCCTCGATGTCGCGGAGCACGACGACGGCCCGGTGGTCGTCGTCGAGTGCGGCGACGGCCTGTTCGATCTGGCGGCGGGTCTCGTCGGACCGGAGCCGCGCGTCCGGCGCCGGTTCGCCGCCCGGCGGATCGTAGGGTCGGCCGGCGTCTTCATTGCCGAGGGTGCTCATCTGGACCTCGCTTCTGCGCGACTTTGCGGCCCGCCGTCTCCGTTCGCTGAGGGACCGGTTGACTGCTATCGAATAAAGCCAGGTCGCGAAGCTGGACCGGCCTTCGAACGATCCGATATTCCGGAACGCCTTGACAAAGACTTCCTGCGTGACGTCGCGTGCGTCCTCGCGGCGGCTTATCATCCGGAACACCAGGTTGAAAATGGTGTTTTCATAATGGCTTACGAATGCTCCGAACGCGTCGGCGTCGCCCTTCGCGCACCGTGCGAGCAGTTCGGGCTCGTTTGGGAGGGGCGCCAGCATAGTTGCCCTCGCCACTGATTTAGACGCTTCGGGCCGGCCTGCGGTTCCAGAAGTTTTGACAATTCACCGCGGGGGTGCAGAGGCCGCGGGAGACCGATTCCGGAAATCGCTCCAGACCGATTATAGACCCGGCCTCCGTGGGGTGTCAATCACGCCGTCCGTCGGCGGGCTGTCGGGTGGTTTCCGCCTACGGCACGAGGAGGATGGGGCACGCGGCCTCGTCGACGATGAGGCGGCGTTCGCGCGCGTTGAGGTCGCGCTTGATCATGGACGTGGAGAACGTGCCCATGACGAGGAAGTCGGGCTTGAGCCGGCGGGCCTGGTCGGTTATGACGGTGTGGGCGGCTCCCTTTTCGACCGCGACGGTGGCGGAGACGCCGGCCTCCCTGGCAAGCTGTGAGACGTAGTTGAGACTTGTCTGCGCGGACGCCTCGAGCTCTGTCTCGAACTCTTCCATCTCGGCCTCGACGAGGACGTTGCTCTTGAGGAGCGACCTCATTGTCGCGGTGTCGACGACGGCGACCGCGGTGAGCGCGGCTCCGTGATGCGCGGCGAGGCGCACGGCGTATCGGACGGCGTGTATGCCGCTCTCGGTGCCATCGACAACCACCATGATGTTGTCTGCGGAAAAGTGCTCGGCCATTGTTATCCCTTTTTTTCTGGAGCGCCGGCCGGTCCGCGACTTCGCAGCCGGTCCCGGATGATTCGCATGATGACGAACGACTCGCGCTCCCGTTCCTCCAAGGTTCCGGTGATATAGTCGAGTGTCTCGCGGTAGTCGGGGATGAACATCTTGTCGAGCGCGTTGACGCGGCGCTGCGTCTTCCGAAGCTCGTGTGCGAGCCGGAAGACGGCGTTCTGTGTCTGGGCGAGGCGGCTGATGGCCTCGAGCGCCTTGGTGAATGCGGTCATGACGTGGTCGGACCGTATCGTGCCGCCCGCGAACCCGAACGTGGGCTGAACGGGCGCGGGCTGGGCCTCGATGTCGGGGACGGAGATTCCCATCACGCGGTGCTCGGAGACCTTGACGGAGGTGGCGATGGGCGCGGCCATCGCGTCCCGGGCGAGGGACTGCGACCCCACGCGGACGGCCGCCTGCTTCAGTTCTTCGTAGGCGACTTTCATGAGTTCGTCGACACTGGCCTGCTCGCGCTTCGCCGCTTCGACGTACTGCATGAGTTCAAGCACGAGGATCTGCCGTTTTTGTTCGAGCAGGTCATGGCCTTCCAGCGCGAAGTCCAGCTCGCGCGATATATTGAGACTGCTGCTCTTGGTCGGCGGGACGTTAAGCTTCATCGTCATCCTCGTGGCGCGCCTTGAGGTACTTGTCGGCGAGTTCGTCGGAGATGCGGTGCATTTCGGACCGCGGCAGGGCGGCGAGCGTGCCCCAGCCGATCTCGAGTGTCTGCTCGAGCGAGCGGTTTTCGAACTCGCCCTGGCTGATGAACTTGCGCTCGAACTCGTCGCCGAACTTCACGTAGGTCTTGTCGAGCGGGGAAAGCTCTTCCTCGCCGATGACGGCCGCAAGCCCGCGCACCTGCTTCACGTAGGAATAGGCGGCGAAGAGCTGGCTCGCGAGCGGCGCGTGGTCCTCGCGCGTGTGGCCCTTGCCGATGCCGTCCTTCATCAGGCGCGAGAGTGATGGGAGGCCGGCGATCGGCGGATAGATGCCGCGTTGGAACATCTCGCGGTCGAGCACGATCTGGCCCTCGGTGATGTACCCGCTGAGGTCGGGCACGGGGTGCGAGATGTCGTCGGACGGCATCGTGAGGATCGGCAACTGCGTTATGGAGCCGTCGGAGTCCGTGATGCGGCCGGCCCGTTCGTAGATGGAGGCGAGGTCGCTGTAGAGATACCCCGGGTAGCCCTTCCGCGCGGGTATCTCGCCGCGCGCGGTGCCGATCTCGCGGAGTGATTCGCAGTAGTTGGTCATGTCGGTGAGGATGACGAGCACGTGCATGCCGTGGTCGAAGGCGAGGTGCTCGGCGAGGGTGAGCGCGGAACGCGGTGTGAGGAGGCGCTCGACGGACGGCGCGTTGGCGAGCGAGAAGAAGCACGCGACGTTGGTGAGGACGCCGCTTTCCTCGAACGTCTTGGTGAAGAAGCGGGCGACGTCGTGCGTGACGCCCATCGCGGCGAAGACGATGGTGAACTGGACGTCCTCGGCGAGGAGCCGGGCCTGCCTCGTGATCTGGGCGGCGATGCGGTCGTGCGGCATTCCGTTTCCGGAGAAGATGGGCAGTTTCTGGCCCCGGACGAGCGTGTTCATCCCGTCGATGGCGGAGATGCCCGTCTGGATGAAATCGCGCGGATAGACCCGGGCATGCGGGTTGATGGCCTTGCCCTCGATGTCGCGTGGCTCGCCGCCGAACGGCATAGGGCTGCCGTCGGCCGGGCGGCCGAAGCCGTCGAACACGCGGCCGAGCATCTCGCGCGAGACCGACAGCGTGAGGGACTCGCCGAGGAACCGCACGCGGGTCGCCTGGTTCGACAGGCCCG
>Ga0180436_10002153_pt1 | contig 18874 bp, 21 predicted proteins | sample SS_ome_2_FD_132434 | JGI IMG/M metagenome (GOLD analysis project Ga0180436, IMG submission 132434) | Hypersaline lake sediment archaeal communities from the Salton Sea, California, USA - SS_3_S_2 metaG | ecosystem: Environmental > Aquatic > Non-marine Saline and Alkaline > Hypersaline >...
CGTCGGGTCGGGTTCCGTCGGCAAGGAGAGCGAGGTAGACGGCGCAGGCATCATCTAGCGCCGCCGGGAATTGGTGCTCGGGGGCGAGCCGATAGTCGGGGACGAAGCTCCTGCATCCGACCGCCCAGGTGAGCCGGGCCACCCACTCCCGGTGGGTGGCAGCACTGCCGGCGAGATAGCCCCCGCCGTGGAAGTAGAGCAGAGTGCACCGGTCGTGGAGGGCCGAATCGATGCGTTCGTGCCACTCGCCGGCGACTCCACCCACGGAGTCCGGTCGCACCCGCAGCACCGACCGCAATCGGCGAGGTAGCGGAGGGTTGTAGCGGGCTTCGAGTCTCGCCCGGGCGTCCGGATCGGCGTGGACTGCCGTGCTCATGATGAACGTCCGCAGCACGACCATGCGCAGCTCGACCGACCAGCTCCAGCCGGGTACGGCGGCCCCGTGGCGGAGGCGATGAACTGTGGTGCGCACGACCGCAACCGCAATCGCAGCAAGAATCTGGACCGCAAGAACCACCGTGCGCATCCTTCCACAGTACCGCGGCCGACCGCGTGGCTTGCCGGCAGTCCGGCCGGAGGGTATCCCGGAGGTGCGAGAATCACTCCGTGACCAGAGAAGAACGCATCGCCCGAGCCCGCCGCATGGCTGCCGAGCACACCCCGCCGCCGCAGGTTAAAGCGCAGCAGCAAGCAACCCGTGTTGCCCAGCGCCTGGCCAATGTCGGTGCGTCGCAAGCGCAGCGACATGTCACTGCAGCCGAGCAGTCGGGAAACGCCAATTGCATCGACCGAACCTCGTCGGATTGGCAACGTGTGGTGGACCTAGCTCGAGCGGTTGCGATCACAAGGGCGAAGCGGCGCGACACGATCACCCACGGGGAAGTCAAGTGGGTGATCCTCGACGAGCTCCGGAGACTGGTCGATGCCGCCGCATTCGAGGATCTGCTGGTTGCGATCGGGCACGAAGACGACGGTGCGCCGCTGGGGGCGATCATCGTCGACCCCGATACCGGTCAGCCGAGCGATGACTACCTACTGGCCGCCATGGAGCGTGGTTTCGACGAACCGCCGGCAACGCTGCAACGCCGGGTGTACGAGCACTTCGGGTAGCGAGCACCCGCTACAGAACCGAAGACAATCAACTGTGGTTTTCTCGATACCAGGCCACAGTGTCTGCAACTGCCGAGTCCAGCGGGGTCGTGGCGAACGGCCCAAACGTCTCATGGAACCGGCTGTCGTCGACGACGAACGGCTCGGTCCACTGGTAGAGGATGCCGAGCGTCTCTTTGGAAATGCGATGGAACGGCGCCGCCAGGCGCAGCATCATCTTCGAGATGACCCCAGTCTTGAGTGGCTGCGGCAGCGCTGCGTTGACCAGTTCGAGGAACTCGGCTCCGGTGACCGCCCGGGTGTGGGGCAGGATCCAGATCCGCCCGTCGGCCCGCTCCTCGGTCCCGAGCTTGACGTAGGCGCGGGCGATGTCCGGCAGGTAGGCGGCGGAGTGCGGCGCTTCTAGCGAGCCGGTCCACCGGATCGTTTTGCCGGCGGCCACCGGCTCGATGGCGAGAGCAGCGATGCCGGAGTTGTCGGCGCGGGGGCCGAAGTAGTCGGAGGCACGGCCGATGGCGACCCGCAGCCGTCCCGACTGGTGGGCGTCGAGCAGGGTCCGGGTCATGGCCCGGCGTACGGTGCCTTTCGCGTCGGTGGCTCGCTCCTGGGTGGCTTCCGACATCGTGCCGGCGCCGGGGCCGTAGCCGTAGAGGTTGTCGACCATCACCAGCTTCGCTTGCTCGGCGGTAACGGCGTCGATCACGGTGGCCAGCATCGGCAGGAACTCCTCCGGCCAGCGGTGGTAAGCCGGCTGGGCCGCCATGTAGACGACGGCGGCCCCGGCGACGGCCCGTTCCGCCCCGGCCGGGTCGGTGATGTCGGCGGCAACCAGCTCGACTCCGTCGGGGAGATCGGCGGACCCGGAGCGGTTGACCGCACGAGTCGCGAACCCGGCTTCGTGGAGCGCCCGGGCGATTGCGTTGCCGGCTCCACCGGAGGCGCCGAGGACTACGTGGAGGTCAGCGGTGGCAGTCATGTCTTCGGTCCCTTCTGTGAACAGTGTTCGCAGTATATGTAAACACCGTTCGCATTGTCAATAATGTTTGCAATTTGCGCTCGAATCGGGCACAGTGGGGACATGACTGCTACCCGACGAGCCCGGCAGCGGGCCGCCACCATCGACGAGATCAAGGAGGCGGCCCTCGCCCAGATCGCTGCGGAAGGGGCCGCAGCGCTATCGATTCGAGGAGTTGCCCGGGCCATCGGTATGAGCCCGGCGGGCCTCTATCGGTACTACGACGGGCTGGATGGGCTGATCACTGAACTGATCACCGACGCCTACACAGATCTTGCCGACCACGTCCTGGCCGTTACCGAGGCTCCCGGCTCGCCGCGGGACCGCTTGCGGGACGGGATGCTCGCCTACCGGCAATGGGCCGTGGCGCATCCGAATCGTTTCCTGCTGATCTTCGGCACCCCGATTCCCGGTTATTCGGCTCCCGAGGAGGGGCCGACGGTGGCAGCGAACCGTCGCCTGGGCGGCGCCTTCTTCGCCCTCGGCGTCGAGGCTTGGCATCGCGGCGAACTGACGTTGCCCGCCGGCTCACGGCCCCCTTCCGCCGAGGAGCAAACGCTTGCCACTGAGCAGCTCGATGGTGTGCCGGCTGAGTTTGTGGCTGCCTTCCTCAGCTCATGGGCCCATTTCCACGGGCTGGTATCGCTGGAGATCCTTCACCAGCTCGACTGGATCTATCCGGACGGGGCTGCCTTCTTCGCAGCTGAGGTCGAGGGGATCGCCGATCGTTTGATGGAAGGTCGCTAGCCAGCCGCAGCCGCTTCGATCGATCGCTGCCCGCACCAACTGTTCATCCGTCTGGTCCGGGTTGTGCCGGCAGGCGCGAGCCGTGCCGGCACGGTCGACCCGGAGAGAGTGCAGGCCATGTTGCCCACTAACGTCCACCACAGTGGTAAATACAGATATCACTGAGGACTTGGCGGCTGCGCTCCACGCTCTCGTGGACGCATCCGATGCAGCCGAGCGTACGCCTACCGACCGACAGGCAGCACGTAGGGCAATCGAGCAAGCGCTGATAGTTGCGGACTTGGCGCGGCGCGAGGGCTTCGGCGGGGAGGCCCGGCGGTAGGGCCGGAGTCGGCGACTCCACGAATCCGGCGCCGGCAGGATGCTCCGGTTGTCGGAGTCTGATTTGAGCGGTGGTACGAGGGTCGGGATTGTCTCGATCGGCAGTCTCGAGAACTTCGCCTTCGATGAGGCGGGGCCGATGCTCAAAGGTCCGAACATGGCTGTGCCCGGCCGCCTTCCATGTCTGCGCGGGGGTGAACAGGATCCGTCCCGGCCTAGCCCTGGCCACAACCGGCTAACCGGATACGATGGTGCGTAGCGAACTAGAGATGGTCATGAAACGCATCTCGATGCTCTCAGTGGCCGTGTTGCCTGCTATTCGTGGATGCAGCGAAGACGTCGGCACACCTGAGTCGACCACACCGACGCCCGCTTCGACTACGGCAGCCGCGGCCGCCACCGCCGCATCTCACACCAGCACGGTCGACGGTGCCATTGCGGCGCCTGCAACGAGAGCAGCCGGCCGGGCGCGGAGAAATCTGTCGTGGATTCGCGTCGCTGGTGGCTCTATGTCCGTGGAGGGTCGGACTTATGGCCGTTGACACAGAACGGACCGCCTCGTTCACGGATTTCTTTGACGAGGCCGAGCCCCGGTTGCGAAGGGCGCTGTGTGTTGCCTTCGGGCGCGAACTCGGGCTCGAAGCAACCGCCGAGGCCCTCGCCTGGGGATGGGAGCACTGGGAACAGATGCAGCAGATAGACAACCCGATCGGATACCTCTATCGGGTGGGCCGCAGCAGCGTCCGTACCGAGTGGCGGCGCCGCAGCCGCCGGGCGCCGCTGTTCGACGCGGTGGACGGGGAACGACTTCCCTGGGTGGAGCCGGGCTTGCCGGGGGCGATGGCGGCGCTGTCGGAGCGGCAGCGGGTCACCGTCGGCCTCGTCCACGGTTACGGCTGGACCCAGCAGGACGTCGCCGATCTGCTGCACCTCTCCCCCGGCACCATCAAGAACCACCTCGACCGCGGCATGGCCAAGCTGCGCAGATCCCTGGGGGTGAAGCCATGAAGCTCGAAACCCAGCTGCGCGCCTACTTCGAGGAGTTCGATGCGACCCTCGAGCCGCTCGAGGTCGAGCAGGTCACCCTACAGCAGGTGCCGGGCCGCCAACCCCCCACGATGCGACGGGCGGTACCGGGCTGGGCGGTGGCGGTGGCCGCCTTCGTGACACTGCTCATCGCCATCGGCGGAGCGGGGCTGCTGTTCAACCGAGACGTTGACGAGACCACACCGGTCACCGAGCCGACGACTACAACACTCGTCACCACCACGATCCCATCTACCACAGCGCCGGTCACGACAGCACCTCCTGCGAGCACCACGGTGGCCCCGGAGCCGATCCCTGCCCCCAGTGTGAGCCAGGCGCCGATCACGTGGCGGCGCATCGAGGACACCGACGCGACCAGGTTCCAGGACTCACCGATCGAAGCTATCACCGCCGGTGGCCCGGGGTTCATTGCAGTGGGCACGGAACAAGCGGCGACGGCCGATGGCGGCTTTGCCGTCGACGCTGTGGTGTGGGTATCGCCGGATGGCGAAACGTGGGAACGCATCGACAGCCCGGTGTTCGGCGCCGGCGCCGCCGAACTCGGCGACCGAATCGGCCAATTGGGAACGCAGTGGATGAGTGAGGTCGTCACCAACGGGGACCGGATCATCGCAGTCGGCTACGAAGACTACGCAGCGGCGGTGTGGACCTCTGTAGATGGCTACACGTGGGAGCGGGTAGTCGACGATGACCTTCCCCCCGGAACCACCGACAGCTATATGGACGCAGTTGCGACCTACGAGGGTGGGTTCATCGCCGTTGGCCGCCACCGTGGCGATGCCGCCGTCTGGCTATCGCCCGACGGACTGGACTGGACTGAGGTCGTTAACGATGACCTACGCGGCGATAGCGACGGCCAGGTGTCGTTGGAGGACGTGGCTGCATTTGATGGTGGTTTCGTAGCTGTAGGCGACAAAGGGTGGGCCAATCCGGGAGAGGGCACTGAAACCTACGAGCTGTTCCTGGCGTTTTCCCAGGACGGCCGCAACTGGGAGCGAGTACCCGTCGTCGACGAGCTGAGCGGCGATCTGGGTCTCGTACTGCCGCCGGATATGGCGGAACGCACCATGGACGGGGTTGCGGTCGTGGCAACCGAGGATCGACTGTTCGTTTCCGCCGCAGTGGGCGTCGGCGACGGTGCCCTGTTCGCCTCGGAGGACGGGCGCAGCTGGCAAGCGGTGCCCGTACCGGAGGGCCCGGTGCAGCACTTTCTGGGCGTGTGGGGCGACTACCTGACGACATCGCTGGTGACGTTCGACAACGGCCCGAGGGCTGCGGTGCGGCTGACCTCCGGCGACATGACCGAGTGGCTGGTTGCTGCGATCGACGAACCGGCGGTCTTCCAGACCTTGGTGCCGCTGGGCAGCCGCCTGTTGGCCGGTGGCGTGTACCTCGGAGAGGACGGAGAGGATTTTCGGGGCGGGATTTGGATTGGAACTTGGGACGGATAGCCGCCCGACAGTATTGAGAGGAGAAAGAGATGAGACGTTGGACGATCTTGATCATGGTGGCAATGAGCCTTGCGCTGGCCACCGCACCGGCCGCGGCGAAAAAGCCGGATCCGCCGGATCCGCCGCCGCCCCCCGAACTGGCTGAAGTCACGATGTCGCTCGTCGAAGGAGCAGACGGGCTGGCCGGCGTGCTGGATATGAAGGTGGAGGAGTCGCGAGGGGGTGTCGTGGAGTATCTCGCCGACGGCACCGGAGGATCATCGCCGGCTGACCTCGTGCTGCGGTTTGAAGGGTCACAGGAACACCATTCGGGTTTGGCGACACTAGAGCCGAATGACTGCGATCTAGCCCCACTGTATGAGGGGATATTCTGGTTGCAGCGCGACCGCAACGGCGAGCTGGCGGCTGTTGTGTGGCACTTCGATATGAACGTCAGCTGGAACATGGGGCGTAAGGGGTGTTCCTGGGTGGTGAATGAGCGGTACACGATCAGCTCGGTCGACGACAGGGGCCTACCGGAGGAGCAGCAGCTGACCTACACCAACGGTGTGGTCTCGGGTACTTTCAATCTGCACTTGTACGACGCCGATGCCGACGAACCGCATGTCGACCTGGGACGCACGTATATGGAGTTTGAGCTGACTTTGCCGACGATCGACGGATAGAACACGGCAGGCTCCGACCCGCCGTTAGGGATGCCCGGGCTCGACCCGGGCATCCCGCGTGATGAGAGTTGTCCGGCCGGAGTGGCAGACCGCGAGAGAGTACGAACCTCGGCGGAGGCGGGATTGCTACTCCGCAGCCCGGCTGGGCTCCAGCATTTGACCGCTCATGCGAAGTGATAGGTCCAGGTAGATGAGGTGGTCCGGCTTTTCGGCCCGAGCGAGCGATACAGGAAGGTGCCCGGGGCCGGCTCCGGCATCGATCCGATGTAGCTGAAGCGGCCGCCTAGTGCCCGCTGATTGGCGAAGCAGCGCTGCACTACCGCCTTGCCGAGACCGAGTCGTTGGAAATCGGGATGGGTGCACACCGGGTCGATGCCGCACACCCCGTTGTCGGGATCGGCGGTAGCCCGGCAGTAGGCGACGACGGTGCCATCCGGGCTGAGGGCAAACACGGTCAAGTCGGGACGGAACATGGGGTTCTGCTCCACCGACAGCAAGGCCGGCACACCGTCGACCTCGCGGCCAAAGGCCTTCGCAAAGCAATCCGAGATCCCGGCATAAATGGCGGCTCGATTACCAGCACCGTCGAGCGTCGCGACGGTGAAACCGTCGGCGATGGGAGCTGGCTCGGGAAGGCTTGCCAGCTCATACTCCCATTCGTGTCCGGTACCCCTCTCCTCGGTCAGGCCTGCCTCGACGAAGCTGTCCCGGAGCCACTCTTCAGCGTCGGAGACTTCGAAGGTGAGGCCGGTGCCTCGCTCCCGATGAATCTCGACAAGCCGGGGCAACACCTGGCGGACCGCAAGCTGATCCTCGCCAGAGGTGATGATGAACTCGGCATCTTCACCATCTTCTGCAACGGCCACCGCCCGGATTCCGTCGCCGTCGCGAAAGACCCGGCAGTAGCGGCCGAACCAGCCGGGATCGGCGGCGGCGCGCACCGCGTTGTTCGCCCACCGAAAGTCCATGAACCGGCCGGTGTCCCAGCCCAACGCCTTCTGAGCAAATGGGTTCGACCTGCGGAAAAACGACACAACCTCGTCGAGCGTTTCGTCGGTGAGCGGTTCCTCGTGCAGCTCCATGCAGGAATCGTAGGTCGCCGGGAGGAGACAACGAAGACACTGTGCCGGGGCAGCGACGGCACACGGCTGCACCCGAGACGCAAAGCGTGGTCTCCCAGTCGGCGCCATGGGCCGGCAGTTGCCCGTCGGTGGTATCCGGCAATGGTCAGGCCGCAACACCCCACTCCCCAGCTCGCCCAGGCGATCACCCGAGCCTTGGGAGAAGAGGTTGCCAGCTGGCGCCCGGTGTCCGGTCGGGAACCGTGATCGCCCACCAGTTGCCGGATCGAGCCGCCTCAACCCGGTAGCTCCGACTAGCCGTCATCTCGGACTCCCTGGGCGTGGGACGGGATTGCCTGTGCCGTCCACTCGTTGATCTCCCGGTGACGAGGTATCACCAGCCGAGTTCGCCCGATCGTCCATACCTCGCGGTTGCGGCCCTCCCGAACCAGCCCGCAGTCCAGATTGCGCTGCTGCGCGATCATTCGAAGCTCCTTGACAAGGTCACGCTTCTTCACTGTAAGGCTATCTTCATAGCCTTATCTTCTGAGCTGGACGGTGCGGCGCAGATCCTCCGGAATCCCCAGGATCTTCAGCCACAACTCCCCTGTGTTGCATGGACCCAACGTAGGTACCGGCAGTGACATGTCTTACCTATCGAACAGAGCTCGGATCCTGCAAAAAACCGTCGGTGAAATGAGGTTGTCCTTGAAAATCTTCACTACGCATCAACATTTTCAAGTATGATTGAGGGCATGCTACCGAGAAATGCCCACCTATCCGACCTGACTCGGCTGCTGCAACACAACCCGGTGGTCGCCGTTCTTGGGGCCAGACAGGTTGGGAAAACGACTCTCGCCCGGCAGTATGCCGATTCGCACGCCGGGCCTGTGCATCACTTCGACCTCGAATCGCCCGGTGATTTAGCCCGGCTCCAGGACCCCGAGCTTGCGTTGTCGACGCTGACTGGACTGGTGGTCCTGGACGAGATTCAACGGCTCCCCGAGCTCTTCACCGTGCTGCGCGTCCTTGTCGACCGACGAGAGAATCACACACAGTTCCTTATCCTCGGCAGCGCTTCGGGGACCCTACTGCGGCAGAGCTCTGAGACCCTCGCCGGGCGCATCGCTTACCTCGACCTTCCCCCCCTGAACGCCGAGGAAGTCGGTTCCGACAACTTGGACCGGCTGTGGAATCGCGGCGGATTCCCTCGCTCGTTTCTGGCCGACGATGACGCTGCTTCCTTCGAGTGGCGAGAGAACTTCGTTAGAACGTTCCTGGAGCGCGACCTGCCGCAGCTCGGCATCACAGTTCCGGCACAGACGATGCGCCGGTTCTGGACGATGTTGGCGCACAGCCACGGCAGCACGTGGAACGCTGCGACATTCGCGTCGGCAATCGGCCTCTCTGCCCACATCATCCGCAACTATCTGGACATCCTGACCTCGGCGCTGGTAGTCCGTCAGCTCCAGCCGTGGTTCGAGAATGTGAAGAAGCGACAGGTCAAGTCACCGAAGATCTACATCGCCGACACCGGCCTACTTCACACCCTGTTGAGTCTCCGCGACCTCGATGCCGTCCAGTCCCATCCGTCTGCCGGTTACTCGTGGGAGTCGCTGCAGATTGCAGAGATCAGCAATGCACTCCGTGCCGCACCGCGGGATCTCTACTTCTGGGCAACCCACGCCGGCGCCGAGCTGGACCTCTTCACCGTCTCCAATGGGCGGCGGCTCGGGTTTGAGATAAAGCGCTCCACCTCCCCCAGTATGACCAAGTCGCTGCATTCGGCGATCGAGACCCTCGGCCTCGACCGTGCATTTGTTGTCCATGCCGGCGAGCACACCTACCCCATTGCCGACCGGGTGACTGCGGTCGCGGCCGCCGCATTGCGCCAGGGTTTGCGCGCCCAGGCGTAGCTTCCCGGCCGTGTTCTCCCAGGAGGATCCGCTCAGCATGTCAACAGGGCCGCCGACCGCCTTCCGGACCGGCGCAGTGCTCGGCTGCAGGGCCTACTCGCCCTTCAGCGTATGCCGCAGATCCTTCATCAGCAGCACCAGATGTAGCGGATCCGTAGGTGACGGCTCGAACCCCGGGATCAGGTGCAGGTAGAACCGCTTGGCGCTTTCGTTCTCGGCGTGGACAAGCAGGCCGCGGCATCCGATCTGCGTGCCGAGCTCGGTCACCCGGCCGATGACGTCTTGGAGTAGCCCAGCCGCCAGACCCTTGCCTTCATGTGCAACGTCGACCCCAAGCCGGGCGAGCAGCGCAACCGGCTGCGGGTACCGAGCGGCACCCTTGCGGGCCCGCTGAGGTGCGTCCGCAACGCTGATGCTCGCCATTGCCCATGCGTAGTAGGCGACGACTGCATGTGAGACCGCTTCGGTGACAACCAGTACCTTTGCGTTCCCAGCAGCATGAGCCTTTCGGGCGTGATCCCGCAGCCAGCGAGTCTGCTCTACCGACCGGGACTCGAACTCGTCGAGGAGGTCATCCGGCTGCAGCAGCCGTGGCCTGCGGTATCGGGCGGTCACTCGGTGGCGAAGGGTGAGGGCCGGCTCATGAGCTCACGCAGGCCATCCACATCACGCGGGGGCCGGGCGTTGATGTCATCCCAGGCGGCTCGAGCCTGCTCGTCCAGAACGAACCCGGTGCGGTCGGCCAGCACTCGCTGTGCTGCCACTGTGAGGTTGTCGATCACGAAGCTGGTGAGGTCAGTGTCGAGCGCAGTGACTGCGCGGTCGATGAGCGCACGGTCTTCCGGTGTCGTCCGAACTTCGATCCGTTCGCTACGCGTTCGCTTGACTTGCGTGGTCATCTTCTTGTCTTCCATCTGTACGGCCACTGTACGGCCATTTGTGGTGGGCGTCAATGTCGCCCGCTGTGATCGGTTACTGCGTCGACGGGTCCGGCAGCGGTCGCCGCACCACCCGGCGATCGTCGCCGATCTCCAGAACGTCTCCAGGCTCGAACCCGGCGGCGTGCTGCAGATGCCGATCGGCGAAACGCTCCAACCACACCTCGTCCGGCTCATCGAGCACCCAGCCGCAGGTGACGAGCTCGCCACGCAGCATCTCTCGGTACTCGCCGAGACCGATTTCGGGAAGGTCTGCAACCGTGAATGTCGTTGTGCCCGAACGCGATCCGAGGCCGATCATGTCCCGTTCACAGGGGCAATCCGGGCAGTCACAAGACACAGGTGGCCGCATCACAAGCTCGCCTTCGAGGGCGAAGCACATATCCCACTCCCGCATTCCCTGGCTTCGCCTGGTGGCAACAAGCACCTTCACTGAGGTCCTTTCGTCTACTGCGATCACAGTACGGGCGGCGTGGGACAAGAAACCTGGGCTCGACCGAACAGCTACGAGCGACCAAGACTGGGCCGGCCAATACAGATGGGCCCCGCACTCACGATGGGTGCGGGGCCCGGTTCATGTCGGCCGATTGCTGCTTCGTTGCAGCGACTACTTCATGTCGAATTCGACCAGCTTCTTCAGCTGGCCGTCGTCGACCTCGACCTTGATCTTCAACTCCGACTCACCCCAGTAGAACTTCAGCTCCACTTCATCGGACTTCTCTTCACGGTCGTACAGCAGCCACACCGAGTCAATGTCGATCGAAGACAGATACAGCATCCCGTCACGAACCTCAACGGTGATGCTCCCGTACGGTGACGCATCGATCGGATAGAACCCATCGGCGATCATCACATAGTCGTCATCGTCCGAATAGTCGTCGTCGTAGTCGTCCTTCATATCGAATTCGACCATCTTCTTCAGCTGACCGTCGTCGACCTCGACCTTGATCTTCAACTCCGACTCACCCCAGTAGAACTTCAACTCCACCTCATCGGACTTCTCTTCACGGTCATACAGCATCCACACCGAATCAATATCGATCGAGGTCAGATACAACATCCCGTCACGAACCTCGACCGTGACACTGCCATACGGTGATGCATCGATCGGATAGACACCGTCGGCGATCATCACATAGTCGTCATCGTCCGAATAGTCGTCGCCGTAGTCGTCGTCCGAGTAGTCGTCGTCCGAGTAGTCATCGTCGTAGTCGTCGTCGAGATCACCCATAGTTGTCGTGGTGGCTGTGGCCGACATCGACCCGGAGTCATCACTCTCGTCGTCATCGTCGTCACTCGTCGCAGCCGTGTCGGACATCGCGGAATCGTCGCGGCGGTCGTCTTCACGCTCGTCGTCATCATCTTCGGTGGCTGCGATCGAGGTCGTGGTCGTCGACGCCTCTTCTCCGGCACCATCGTTGGTCGTTGCCGGCAGAGTCACCGCAGTGTCATCAATGGCAAGAGCGGTATCGCTACTGGAGCCGACGGCGGCAACCGCAACCCCGGCGATGGCGGTGAGCGCAACTGCCAACGCAGCTACGAGAACGGATCCTTTCCACATCTTCTAGCCCTTCTTTAGCTTGTGACTCCAGCCTGTCACCGGACGGCATTGCTTGCGCTAACGCTCAAATTGGGCACGGTTAAGGCATCGCTAAAGCTGTCGATGCCCGCACCCTCCGAGCCAATACCCTGCCGAGCAGGCACGACTGCACTTGGCTGTGAACATCATCCAGAGGGGCGAAGCGCTCGGTTGCTGCACCGCGTTGGCCGACACCCTCAACCGTCGTGGACTCCCCAGAGGAGGGTCTCGAATGAGGAAGCCTTCCCCAGACCGGGGGCCTCATCCTCCACGAACTCGGTCGTCAGCAGCTCCGCGTAGCCTTCCTCGGCTCCAAGCTGCAGGGCAAAGAACGCCACCGCAAAACGTTGTATCTGATCCACGACATCAGGCTGGAAGATCATCATGTGATCAGCACCGACAAAGGTGATCAGCTCAGCATCCGGATAGTGCTCGAACAGATCAGTGGTGGCCGGAACGTAGTCGTTGATCGTGTCGGACCCGGCCGCGATGAACAGTGCCTCTGCAGTTGCCTCAGCCAGCCCGCCCGGCCCATACAACTCGAACCCCTCGGGCCCCATCGGCATGACCGCCTTGATGCGTTCGTCGCCCAGCGCCCGCCACCGCCCGTCGGCCTCCTCCAGGCCGAGCTCGTCGGCGCGCTGCCGCACGTGATCCCAACCCTCGGGTTGGCCGCAGACAAAGGTCCACCAGTTGTCACTCCACCCGTCGGGCCGGGCGGCACAGGTTGCCTCGTAGTAAGCGGGGTCGTACCGCGCCCCGGAAAGACCCAGCGCCAACACCGAACCGAAGGAGTACCCGATTACGCCAACTCGAGTCGGATCGGCAAGGTCGTGCAGTGGGTGATCACCGTTGTAGTGCAGGTCGTCGAGCGCGGCCATCAGATCGAGCGGCATGTCGATCAGCTTCTCGGCATTGGGCCACCACGGCCAATCCTTGATCGGTGGGCGCACGCTGAGGAAAACATACCCATGCGACGCGAGGTGAGGACCCAGCAAGTCGCCGATTTTCGAGTCGCCGAGCACAATCGGGTAGGGAGCATCTGCGGCTTCCGGCTCAGCATCCGGGTCCGGCCGGGATTCCTCTGATATCGCCGGATAGAAGGCAGTCACGCCGACAGCTCGGGCATCGCGCGATTCGTCGACTATGTCAAGGGTGACCCGCCCCACCCCATGCGGACCGGGCTCGCTGAGCGCAGCTCCATCGACCTCTGCACCCCCACAGGAGCTTGCGGCCGCGCCAACAACGAGGAGAACGATGAGCATCTGTCGCATCGGCCCTCCATTGGAGATTGAGCTCATGCTAACGACTTGGATCTTGGGCCTACCCGGACTCCCTACCGGCAGCCACGAGGCTTCCACCGACTACTCCCCTGGGTTTGGATACATCGGACAGATGAGTCGCCGGCTGCAGGTTCGGGACCCGCCCGATGCCCGCTCGGTGGCACGACGATCGCAGCATCCGGCGACCAACGCGCAGTTTTCGACCGGCGACCAACGCGCAGTTTTCGACCGGCGACCAACGCGCAGTTTTGGACCGGCGACCAGCGCGCAGTTTCCGACCGGCGTTGACAGTGATACGCAGTCGTACCCAGGGCGTTCCCCGGTCGAAGGTGGAACCTGTCGGCCGGGGCGCTGCTATGCAGGTCGATGGAGCAACACCCCGCAAAATGGGCGTGGCCAATGAGAAACCCCCGGGTGCCCGCTTCTGCCGCCCGTCGCTATCGTCGAAGCAATGGCACTGAAATCGGTGTTGACAGTGGAAAGCATCGCCCGGCTGGCCGGACAGCAGTCGTACGCCAGAGGTTTGGGCTATGCCGGGGACGGCAGAGTCGAGGCGATCGAAGCGACGGCTAGTCGGGTCGCGGCGACGGTGCGGGGCACCGTCCCTTACGTCGTAGTGCTCGAAACCGACGGCAGCAGCGTCGATTGGTCTTGCAGCTGCCCCGTCGGCGATCGGTTCTGCAAGCACTGTGTTGCGGTCGCTCTCACTGTGCTGGGCGATGATGCGCTGCGCGTCCGAGGCCTTCCTCAGGCGCAGGACCGCAAGCAGCGACAGGCGACGGTGGCCAAGCTTCCCAAGGCTCGCCTCGCCGAGTTGCTGGTGGAACTGGCCGAGGATGATCCCGTGTGGTGGGAGAGGATCGAAGCGGAAGCCCGGGTGAGGGCGGGGACCGCACCCGACATCAAGGCATGGAAGTCCCGGGTCACCAAGGCATTCCAACCCCGGCGCCGCTTCATCGAGTATCGCGACGTCCCGGAGTGGGCCGCCGGTGTGCAAGATGTAATCGACGGCCTGAGACACCTCGCCGAGATGGCTCCGTCGGATGACGTTGCCAGACTCCTCGAAACCGCATACGGTCGTACCGACCGGGCGATCCAACACATAGACGACTCGGACGGGTGGTTGACGAGCTTCTCCGGCCAGATCGCCGACATCCACGTCTCCGTGTGCGAACGGGCCGACATCGACCCGGTCGAGTTGGCCCGCAGGCTGGTGAAACTCGAACTCGATTACGAGCTCGACGGGTTCCGCCACGCCGCCCACACTCATGCGGCCGCGTTGGGGGCGCACGGCGTGGCCGAATACCGCCGTCTGGTAGAGCCCAAGTGGAAAGCGGTGGATTCCGAGTCGGATGGCGGGTGGTATGCATCGTTCGGGGTAAGGGAAGCGATGGTGGGAATCGCTCTGGCCGAGAGAGATCCCGATGAACTGATTCGGATCCGGGCTCGGGACCGCGGGATGCTGCCGGAGCACCATCTCCAGATCGCCGAGATGCTGGCAACGGCCGAACGTGCCGACGAGGCGGAGGTGTGGTGTCGACGGGGGCTGAAGGCCGGCGCAGGCAGGCCGTGGCAGACGAGGGAGCTTCGTGACTTCCTGGCGGGGCTGCTTCATCAGCGCGGGGACGACGACGCCGCAGCTGCGCTGTTCTGGGAAGCTTTCACCGAATCGCCGGGAGTGGCGAGCTATCGCCGCTTCGTTGCAGAACAGCGGGAGGCGGGCAATGAGGCAGCCGAGCAGGCCATTGCCTGGTTGCGAACACAAGGTGCCCAATCACCATCGGAGCCGGGCTTCGTCCACCCGCACACCAATGCCCTGATCGAGATCCTTCTCTACGAGGGCAGGAGCGATGAGGCGTGGCAGGCCGCGACCAAGCGAGGAGCCTCTGACAAGCTGTGGCAGACGCTGGCGCGGGCAAGAGAGAAGACCCACCCCGAAGATGCCGTACCCATCTACACCCACGCGGCATTGGAGGCGATCGCAACCGCCAAGCGGCCGGGCTACCAGGAGGCAGTCCGGCAGCTGCGCCACGTGCAAGAGATCGCGTCCGCCGGTGCCTTCGCCGGAATCATCGCCGCGATTCGCCGCGACCACGACCGCAAGCGCACCCTCATGGCGATGTTCGACAAACAGAGTTGGTGAGCGGCCATGGGCTCCGGATCCGGCTTCACAACGAAGACCGAAGCCGCTCGTTGTTGGAGTCACGATATCACCGGGAGCGGCGAGCCGGGGCCTCGACCGGCCCCATGCGGACACCCCTCGGTTCCGAGCTCCGTTCCAGCTATTGCTGCTGGCGCGGGGCGGGGCAGGCCGCGGGCACTTATCAGTTCGGAGCGTGGGGCCTCGACGAGGTGACCCGACGCCATCCTCCGGCCGAGATGATGGACGTTCCGGGGTTAGTTGTACTGGCCGACCGGGTGCGGAAACGGATTCTCGACGTGGAGACCGCCCGGGGCGATCTGGCGACCCTGCTCAACCGGCCGGCGGACGCCGACGCCGCGTAGTTGCGGCGGGCTAGGCGAGATCCCGAGGCGAGAGGTCGAGCAACGCGAATAGCTCCGTGGCTTCATAAACCTTGGCCGGACGTCCGCGCCTGGCTTTCCTCATCGGCCGGTGGGTGACGATGCCACGCCCGGCAAGGTCATCGAGGGCGAGCAGTGCACCGCGCTCGGTCACGTCGTAGCGCCGTGCCACGTCGGTGGCGGATGTGATTGGGTGCAGGGGAAGGTCGGCGGCGAGGCGCCGGACGAGGGCATCCTCATGCGCTCCCTCCAGTCGGCCCTGCCATGCAACGATCAGGTCCTCCAGGCGGGCTCCGAGGGAGTGCGTGTACGAGACGGCGGACTCCACCACGTCAAAGAAGTAGCGGAGCCAGGCATCGACATCCCCGGCCCGGTATGCGGTCAGACCGTCGATATACAGGTTCCTGCTCTCCAGCAGCACCCGACTGATCGGCGGAGTCACCGGCCCGACGAGCCCGCGGAAAGCCCAGGACCGGTAGGCGAGGGCACGGCCGATGCGGCCGTTGCCATCTGGGTAGGGATGAATCGTCTCGAAGTGGGCATGAGCGACCGCGGCTTGGGTGACGGGAGATACGTCGACACGATTGACAAAGACGGCAAGGTCGGCGACAGCTTCGGCGACCACATCGGGGGGTGCCGCGACGAACTCGGCGCCGACCGGGGTATCCGATCTGGCTCCGATCCAGTTCTGTCGGTCTTTCACAATCCCAGGCTGGAATGCAACCGCGTCCCCCTCGAAGAGACGCTCGTGCCACCGATCGAAGGTGTCCGGCGACACGCCATCGGCGTTCGTAGCAATGACGTCGCGCATGACCCGAATCGAATTGACGATCCGCTGCGCCGGGTGATCGGAAACGGCATCGGCGGCGTAGTCGGCCTCGAAGACTCGCCGCGTCGACGCCACCTCCCCTTCGATGCGGGAAGATGCGATGCCTTCGGATCGCAGCAGGCTCGAGGCAAGCGGTTGCAGGACATGCTCCCCTCGCAGCGAACGGAGCGCTCGCTCGGCGGCCGCCTCCGCGATGGGATCCCCGCTGGCGACACGCTGTTCCGCAAGGCGGGCCGGGATGAACGCGTCTATCTCCCCCGATCGACGCCCGTCGGAGGATGTCCGCTTCCGCAGTTCCGTATGCCCAGGGTTCATTTTCGTTCTGATAATATCAAATTATCGAATTAAAATGAGCTTTTGCTCTTTTAATTTGCCTATTCGGAAGGAGGAGCTGCTTGGCGACTCGGGTCCGGGAACGTGCGCCGTGTCAGTCCCCCCCCGGCGGCAGCCGGAGGAAGGTACCGCAGCGGCGGAGCTGCTGGGGTAAAGGGGAGTGCCGAATGTCAGTCCCCCCGTCGGCAGTCCGACAACCCGCCCGACGTTCACCCGGAGCGTCGGGCCGAAGCAAGGATCTGGCTGACCCGCTGATGCGATATCCCCGTTATTCGACCGATATCCCTTACTGGAAATCCATCGTCGCGTAATTGCTGAGCCACCCGTCTCCTGAGTGCGGAGGCTCGTTCGCCGGCGGCGACCGCGGCGGCTTCGGACTCATGCATCTCCCTCAGAAGCGAGGTGACGGTGTCGGGAGCCACGACAGTCACATCGATCTCGCCGACGTCCGCCTCGTCGACGTCGAGCATCAGGGCAATCGCCTCCCGAGCGCGGGACTCAACCTGGTCAAGACGACGCGCCTGCGAGAACACTCCATCCAGGTCGGGCACGGTGATCGCCCACCAGTTGCCGGAACGGACGGCATCCACCCGGTAGCTTCGGTTAGCCGTCATCTCGCACTTCCTGAGCGTGAGACAGGATTGCCTGTGCCGTTCGCTCGTTGATCTCCCGGTGGCGGGGTATCACCAATCGGTCGCTGCCGATACTCCAAATCTCGTGGTTGCGACCTTCTCGAACCAGCCCGAACTCGAGCCCGCTCTCCCGGGCAATCACTCGAAGCTGCTTGATGAGGTCACGCTTCTTCACAATAAGGCTATCTCGATTGCCTTGTCAAGGCTAGTTGTATAGCCTTACTCGTTCGAATTATCTGGCATGAACCCTGCCCCGCCTGATCTCGAGCAGCTGGCCCGGGTTGAACTGTGAAGCCAGACGGAGATGCTCGTCTGCGATCTCTGCGATCCAGCCGGCGTCGTCGCCTTCAGCGAGGAAACCCTGCCGTACAACGGCGTCGATGAATGCCCGGACGTACGTTTCGGCGTCGAGCTCGGGATTGTCGACAACAGCGAATGTGGTAGTTGCCTTGGAACTGGCAAGACCGGCCATGGCACGTTCACAGCCGCAGTCGGGACAGTCGCAGCGACCAAACGGCAGCCGAACCAGCTCCCCATCGACCGTCCAATTGAAATCGTCGGATCGCTTCTTGGTGCCGGGGCCGGCAGCCACAAAGACCTTCATCAGGCCCTCCCTAGGTTGGATGACCCCAAGGTACGAAACGGCAACGACACGTTTCTGGCGCCGAGCGGATGCCCTCAGCCGACCTGCTCGAAAGCCCGGTATGTGCGGCCGCCGGCGCTGCCACTGTTGAGAGGCGTCACTCTGGTGTCTCGATCATCATGCCGCGCTCTTTCGCCAGCTTGATCTCGGCACGGAGAGACTCGAACGTCCCAGATGGCATCACCGATAGCTGGGGACAGCTCGAGCTCGTCGCCCACGACCCGACCATCGACGGGTGCGTCGATCAGAGGATCCATTGCGAACGGTGACGGCGGGTGGGGTCGTCTACTTGTAGCGGTAAGTGATGCGCCCCCGGCTGAGGTCGTACGGGGAAACCTCGACCCGGACCCTGTCCTGAGGCAGTATTCGGATGTAGTAGCGGCGCATCTTTCCAGAGATGTGCCCCAGCACGGTGTGCCCATTCTCGAGCTGTACGTTGAACATGGCGTTTGGGAGCGATTCCACGATGGTGCCTTCCAGCACGATGGCATCTTCTTTAGCGATAGCGGACTCACTTTGTTTGCGTGTTGTGTTGAGCCCGACGTCATGAACGCTCGACGGACCGGTGCCCCACCCTAGGCGGCCCGGCGCTGTCTCGGCTACGGCCTCGTTTCGGTTCGAGCGAAACAGCGGATGAACCCCGAAGAAGGATTGGGAAGCACGTCGACGGGCGACGGATGACGAAGCGCCGCGTCTACGAGCACTTCGGCTGGCTCCGTCGGAGCGGACCCAGCCGCTCAAGCAGTTGTTCCGGGAGTTGTATGTGCCGACGGCGGCCGAG
>Ga0180436_10002154_pt1 | contig 18874 bp, 11 predicted proteins | sample SS_ome_2_FD_132434 | JGI IMG/M metagenome (GOLD analysis project Ga0180436, IMG submission 132434) | Hypersaline lake sediment archaeal communities from the Salton Sea, California, USA - SS_3_S_2 metaG | ecosystem: Environmental > Aquatic > Non-marine Saline and Alkaline > Hypersaline >...
GAAATTGTGTTTCGGCCGTAATCAGCGCTGCGGACCTCGTATTGAGGCGCGTAACTGAAATGAAATCAGCATGAAGATGCTCCTGGCAGAGTAAAACACAATTTCGTTGGCATAACCGAAACTTTCCAGCAACTGTATTACTGTATTATGCAACCAATACAGTTCGACTGCGTACAAACATCCCAGAAGCGAACGAACCGGGGAGGCCACGAGCGCATGTTCATCGTCCTGAGTCCCAACAGCGGCGTACCGGTCTACCGGCAGCTGATCGAGCAGATCAGGCTGCAGGTGGCCGGCGGCCGGTTGGCGCCCGGCGACGAGATGCCGTCGACGCGCAACCTCTCCGCGCAGCTGGGGGTGAACCCGATGACCGTGAGCAAGGCCTACACTCAGCTGGAACGGGAAGGCGTCCTCGAGAGGCGCCCCGGGCGGCCGCTGGTGGTCCGTGCCCTGCCGCCAGACCAGGCGCGCACCCGGAAGCTGGAACAGGTCCGCGAGAGCCTCGAGGGTGCCGTGACCACCATCAGGCAGCTGGACGTCCCCACCGACGAAGCCCTCCGCCTGCTGCGCGAGATGCTCGAACGCCAGTCCGAGGAGACGTAGTGATGACCGTCCTGGAATTCAACGACATCCGGCGCGCCTACCGCAGGGGCGAGAACGTGCTCGACGGCGTGAGCTTCGGCGTCGGGGCGGGCGAGGTCGTCGGCCTGCTCGGACGCAACGGCGCCGGCAAGACCACGCTGATCCGCATCGCCATGGGCATGATCGAGCCCCAGGACGGCGAGGTGCGCGTCTTCGGGATGGACCCGGCGCGGGACCCGCTGGAGATCAAGCGGCGCATCGGCTACGTGTCCGAGGAGCAGACCCTGCCCGGTTTCATGTCCATCGGCGATCTGATCCGCCTGCACCGCGGCCTGTTCCCCGACTGGGACGACATGATGGCCGAGGGCCTATGCGACCGCTACGACCTGGACTGGGACAAGAAGGTCAAGACCCTGAGCAAGGGGCAGGCGCGGCAGGTGGCGCTGCTCTGCGCCGTGTCGCACAAGCCGGAGCTGCTGATCCTGGACGAGCCCGCCGGCGGGTTGGACCCGGCCGCGCGCCGCGACTTCCTGGAGACCTCGATCCAGCTCCTCAACGAGACCGGTTCGACGATCCTGTTCTCGTCGCACCACATGAGCGACGTGGAGCGCATGGCCGGCCGCGTGGTGATGCTGCACAACGGCAAGGTCCTGCTGGACGACCCCCTCGACGAGCTGCAGGAGAACATGGCCGTGGCCATCCTGCCCCATGCGGAGGGGCGCGCCGCCGAGCTGCAGGGGATGCCCGAATGCCTCGGCGTGCGCGACCGCATCGAGGGTCTCCACACGGTTCTGCGCCTGGACCCCGCCCGGGCCCGCACCGCCGTGGAAGACAGTCTCGGCGTGCGCGACGGACGATACGACCGGCTCGGCCTGGAGGAGATGTTCATCGAGATCGCGGAGGGCCAGTCATGATCCGCCTGCTGCTGCGCCGCGACCAGGGCACCGACAACCTGATCATCCCCGTGCTGATCAGCCTCGTCGTGGGCTTCCTGTTCCGCGGCGTCGGCGTGACGGAGTCGACGGGTCCCCTCTTCGATCCTGGCAACAACAACAGCATATGGTTCGCCCACGTCTTCTCCGGCTGGGCGCTGCTGCTGGCGGGCATGATCGGCTCGCACTTCTGGCTGCGCTCGCCTCGGCTGCACATGGCCCTGCCCCTTTCGCCGCGGACCCTCTGGCTGGTCCGCATGGGGGCCATCTGCATCGGCTGCGGATCGATGCTGTTCATGCTGGCCCTGATCAACGGCGTCTCCTTCGAGACGGGCCGGGGGCTCCACGCGATCCGGAGCGTCTGGCTGGGCGCGCTGCGCCTGGGCTCGATGTTCCTGCTCATGCTCATGCTGCTCCAGCTGCCCGACCCCCGCCTGCGCAGGCTGGAGACGACGCCCTGGTACATCGTCTACACCGCAATCCTCTGGTGCTTCGGGGCCCTGATCCTGCTGCTCGGACCGCGCAGCCCGTGGCTGGCGGCGCCCGTCGCGGTCATCGCCCTGCTCGTCGGCCTCCGCATCTGGCGACACCTGCCGAGGGCGTTCCTGCTGGTGGGCACGGAGCCCGAGGACGTCTTCACGGCCCCGGCGGCCGTTCCGTCGACCGCGGCGCCTGCAGCGGAGGCCGCGACGGCGGCGGATCTCCCCCGCCGCTTCCCACGCAGCGGCGCCTCGCGGAAGCTGCTGCACGGGACCCTCTTCCGACTCATGCACAACCACTGGCTCGGCTGGCTGTTCATCACCCTGCTGGCGATCTACGGCCTCGTCCTGACCATCCACTACGACCAGGGCAACGATCTCGTCCTGTCCCTGGTCTACTTCTTCGTATTCGCCTTCGGCTCGCACAACCAGTCCATCGTGCGCGTCCACCCGGTGGACGCCTGGCCCATCTCCAGGCGGTTGATCTTCGCGCACGCCTTCTGGCCGCTGGTGATCCCCTACGCGCTGGGCGCCGGCTGCGGCGTGCTCATCGAGCAGACGAAGGCCCGTCCGTCGACGATGGTCGAGTTCCGGAAGGGCCAGGTGGCGACGCCCTACGAATTCCGGGAGATCGCACCGGACGGCGTTCCGCCGACGATCGGGTCCCCCTGGGGCGAGACCCACACGCCCCGGGGCACCCCCGTGCTGCCCTGGACCGACGTCGTCGTCTACGATCCCTACGAGATCGGCGAGAACAGCTCGCGGCGCTTCGCGGCCCTCCAGGTCGACCGCGCCGTGGCGGCGGTGCACGGCGATCCGGCGCCCGACCCGTCCCGCTACATCGAGCCGGCGGTCGGCGCCGCGGAGGAGGAAACCGTCCCCGGCTTCGACCTTGAGGCCTCGCGCGGACGCGGCTCGGATCTGCGCGCCAAGACCTTCGCCCTGCTGGTCGCGCTCTTCACCCTGCTCGAGGTGCCGTTCCTGCTGCTCGGTACGCTGAGCGCCGACCGCCGCGCCCTCGACTGGATCCGCAGCAGGGCCGTCATGACCGGAGTGGTGGCGATCTTCGCGCTCGTCGGCCTCATGCTGGCTTCGTCGCTCGTCTCGGGTGCCCGGATCTGGGCCCAGGCGGCCTGGCTGATGATCTCGCTGCGCCGGCTCGCCGAGGCGCTGCCCCTCTCGGTCGGCCAGTTCTGGCTGGTCACGGGGCTCGCCGTCGCCATCGGCTACCTGGTGCTGCAGGAACGCTTCACACGGCTGGAAGCGTCGCTCTTCCTGGTGAAGAAGAAGCAGCAGGACGACTACTGACCGACTCGCGACCGACCGGCCAGGGTCGACCGGCCCAGGTTGACCGCTCCGGCGATCGCGCGTATCATGATTCCGACGCCTTTCGGCCACCCGGTCCCCGCGACCGGGTGGTTTTCGCTGGACCACCCCACCCCATCCCGGAGCGAACGACGCATGTCCGCCACAGCCACCGCCAAGAAAACCTCCGTCTTCAGGATGTTCCCCGGCGCCTTCTGGTCGGCCAACGTCATGGAGATCTTCGAGCGCATGGGCTGGTACGGTTTCTACGCCGTATCCAGCATCTACCTCACCGGCGCGATCGCCGACGGCGGACTGGGTTTCTCCAGCGAGGACCGCGGCGTCATCCAGGGCGTGGTGACGTTCTTCCTCTACCTCTTCCCCGCGGTCTTCGGCGCCCTGGCCGACCGCTACGGCTACAAGTCCATGTTCCTGGCCTCGACGGCGGTGATGGCGCCGGCCTACGTCCTGCTCCAGTTCCCGACCTCGTTCTGGGGCTTCTTCGCCGTGTACTTCCTGCTGGCCATCGGCCACGGCATGTTCAAGCCGGTGGTGATATCGACGGTGGCCAAGACCACCGACGAGAAGACCGGCTCGATGGGCTTCGGCATCTTCTACATGATGGTCAACGTTGGCGGATTTCTGGGCCCCATCGTGGCCGGCATCGTACGCGGCTGGAGCTGGACCTACGTCTTCTGGGCCTCGGCCATCTGGATCGGATTCCTGGCCCTGACCTGCATCCTCTTCTACCGCGATCCCCGCACGGCCGAGGACAAGGCGGAGACCGGGTCGCGCAGCCTCGCCGAAGTGATGCAGGGCATGGTCGCGGTCGTGGGCAACGGCCGTTTCTTCGTGCTCGTGTCGGGGGTGCTCACGGTGCTGGTGATGGGGTCCAAGTGGTGGGACTTCAAGCTCATCGGTCCCATCGCCGCGGCCTGGATCGCCTTCAACCTGATCATCGACGTCTTCCTGCGCATGGCCGGACGCCGTGCGGACCAGGGGACATGGCTGCTCCAGCCCATGGCCGTGGGCGAGGGCCGCTACATGGTCTTCCTGCTGCTGATGGCCGGATTCTGGACCAGCTTCAACCAGATCTTCCTCACGCTCCCCGAGTACATCCGCGACTACGGCGACACGGGCGACGTGATCCGCGCCTTGACGCCCGCCGCCGGCTGGATCACGGGCGTGTTCGAATCGCTGGGCGTGTCGACGGCCAACTGGAGCCAGGCCGTGCTGGAGAACAACCAGATCAAGCCCGAGCACATGATCAACCTCAACGCCTTCGGCATCATCATCGGCCAGGTGGCCATCTCCTGGCTGATGCGCAACGTGAAGCCCCTGAACACCATCATCAACGGCGTCGTCGTGACGGTGATCAGCTTCCTGGTCTTCATCATCGGCATGAGCGGCTGGATCATCGTGGCGGCCATCCTGGTCTTTTCGGTCGGCGAGATGATGGCCAGCCCCAAGTCCAAGGAATACGCCGGCCGCATCGCGCCGCCGGGCAAGGTCGGCATGTACATGGGCTACTTCTACTGGTGCACCGCCCTGGGCCACCTCTTCGGCGGCCTGCTCTCGGGCGTGATGTACGGCTACTTCGGGCCCGTCGAGCGCGGCGGCATCGACAAGCCGGACGTCATGTGGATCGTCTTCGCGATCCTGGCGGCCACGACCGCCATCGGCCTGGTGGTCTACGACCGCTGGGTGAAGGCGCATCCGGTGCAGGAAGCGTGAGGTTCGCCGCGCCGCTCGTCCGCGGCGTCCTGATCCGGCGCGAGAAACGTTTCCTCGTCCACGTCCGCCTGGACGACGGCCGCGAGGTCGTCGCCCACACCAACAACACCGGCACCATGCTGGGCTGCAACACGGCCGGCTCGCCGGTGTGGCTCTCCCCCGCAGACAATCCGAAGCGCAAGCTGAAGTGGACCTACGAGCTGATCGAGGCCGACGGCGTGCTGGTGGGCATCAACACGGCCGTACCGAACCGGCTGGCGCTGGAAGGCGTCGAGGACGGCACCATCGCCGAGCTGCAGGGCTACGACCGCCTGCGGCGCGAGGTGCGCTACGGGGAGAACTCGCGCATCGATCTGCTGCTCGAACGCGGCTCCGACACGACGCCCGACCGCTGCTGGGTGGAGGTCAAGAACGTCACCCTGACCCGCGACGGCGCCGCCCTCTTCCCCGACGCCGTCACCGCCCGTGGCCTGAAGCACCTGCGCGAACTCGCCGCGCGCGTCGCGGCCGGCGACCGCGCGGTCATGCTCTACGTGGTCCAGCGCGCCGATGCCGAACGCTTCGCCCCGGCCGACAACATCGACCCGGCCTACGGGGCGGCGCTGCGCGAGACCGTCGACGCGGGCGTGGAGGCGATCTGCTACCGGGCGGACGTGACGACGGAGACGATCCGCCTGGCACGTCCGCTTCCCGTCGATCTGTCCGGTCAGGAATAGTCGATCGCCACCGCGATCATCAAAAAGACCGCCGACAGGGTCATCAGCAGCCCGAAGAGCGGGAGGATGAAGCGCAGCCAGCGGCCGTAGGGGATCCTGGCCAGGGCCAGCATGGCCATGAGCACGCCGCTGGTGGGGATGATCAGGTTGGAGAAGCCGTCGCCGCAGGTGAAGGCCAGGACGGCGGTCTGGCGGGTCAGGCCGATGATGTCGGACAGGGGGGCCATCAGGGGCACGGTCACCGCGGCCTGGCCGGAGCCCGAGGGTACCAGCAGGTTCAGCGACGACTCGAAGAGCAGCATGCCGATGGCCGCCACGTGGCGGGGCACGTGCAGCAGCAGCGACGCGGCGCCGTGGACGATGGTGTCCATGATCTGCCCGTCCGACAGCACGACCTCGATGCCGCGGGCGAAGCCCACCACCAGCGCCGCCACCACCATGTCGCGCATGCCGTCGACGAAGGCCTTCACGGCCTCGCCCACGGGCAGCCGCGCCAGGAAACCCGCCACGATGCCCATCAGCAGGAAGCCGCCGGCCATGTCGGCCATCCACCAGCCGTAGCGCTGGGTGGCGAAGAGTATGAATCCGAAGATCAACGTGCTGACGATCAGGATGATCCGGTGCCGGCCGGTGAACACATCGCCTTGCGTGTCCGCCTCGATCTCGAAGTCGTCGTAGGGCATCAGCGAGGCGCCGGGGTCGGCCGCCACGCGCCGGCCGTAGCGCAGGGTGTAGAGCAGGGCGACGGTGATCGCGCAGGCGTAGAAGACGAGGCGCAGGGGCAGGCCGCTGTAGAGGGGCAGCTCGGCGATGCCCTGGGCCACGCAGACGGTGAAGGGGTTGGTCGTCGACGCCGCGAATCCCACCTGGGCCGCCACCAGCACCAGGGCCAGGCCGTAGATGCGGTCGTAGCCCAGCCGCTTGCTCACCAGCAGGAAGACCGGCACCAGCGGGATGAACTCCTCCCCCATGCCCAGGGTCGAACCGCCGATCGACAGCACGATCATCAGCACGATCGTCAGGGCCGGACCCGAGCCGCCGAAGCGCTCCACGAGGCGCGACAGCCCGGCGGTGATCACGCCGGTGCGCTGGAGGATCCCGAAGACCCCGCCCACGATGAAGATGAAGAAGATGATGTCCGCCTGCTTCTCCAGACCCCGGGGAATGGCGGTCAGGAAGCCGTGCAGGCCCACGGGCGTGGCCTTGCCCTCGGCGCCCTCGGCTTCGAGGCCCAGCAGCAGGTTCAGGGGATCGATATGCTTGTCCAGCTTCTGGTAGGTGCCCGGCACGAGCAGCGTCCGCTCGTGGCCCTCCACCTCCATCGTGCGTCGCTCGTAGCGGCCGGAGGGCACCACGTAGGTCAGCAACGAGCAGACGAAGATGACGCTCGCGAGCAGGACGAAAACATGGGGGATCTTGATCTTGGGTCGGGCCATGGGGGGCACCCTACAGGATCCTCAGACGACTTTCCAGCACTCTCCGGCGGCCAGCGTCTTTTCCATCTCGATCTCGTCGTTGACGGGGATGCCGTAGTTGCCGACCAGGGGCACGCCGGGCTTGAGCCGGCGGATGTGCTCCATGGCGTTGACCCGCACCGCGGTGATGCGGAAGCCGCGCCGCTGGAAGAAGCGCAGGCTGTCGAGGTTGTCGTTGGTGGTGATCAGCCAGATCCCCTTGCAGCCTTCCGCGCGGGCGGCCTTCTCGACGGCCTCGAGCAGGGCCGTGCCCACGCCGCACCACTGGCAGAGGGCGTCCAGGGTCACCAGCTCGCAGCAACCGTCGTCGATCTTGAAGGTGGCCAGACCGATGCGCTCGCTGCCCTCCATGGCGATGAAGCCCGGCAGCTCCGAAGGCTGGTGCACGACGTCGCGACTGACGACCGTCTCGCCGCCGAACAGGAGTTCGGTGCGCTCGCGGACCCAGGCGCGGTCGCTCTTGGACAGTGTGGTCACCAGCATCGGGATTCCTCGCAGGGGGATCGGCGCCGCCGCGTCCGGTGCGCCGCGTTTCGGCGAAGGGCTAAGGTGGTTCGGGAAGACGGCGGGGTCAAGTCGGGCGAGCGGGGAGCGCCCGCAAGCGGTCGGGCTCCGGACCGGCGGCGGCGCGGAACGGCTCGAAACCGCACCGCACCGCCGCGTCCGGGATCATTTCACCAGCATCATGCGCTGCGTCAGGACGGCCTGCGGCGTCCGGATGCGGTAGAAGTAGAGCCCCGAGGCGGCCCGCTGGCCGCGAATGTTGCGTCCGCTCCAGACCGCGTCGTGACGGCCCGCAGGCAGCTCCCCGTCAACCAGTGTGGCCACCCGTGAGCCGTCGAGCGCATAGATCGACAGGTTCACGGGGCCGCTCGCCGGCAGGTCGAAGCGGATCGTGGTGGAGGGGTTGAAGGGGTTGGGGTAGTTGGCGTACAGGCGGAACGTCGCGGGCACGTCCGGCGCGACGGGATCCTCGACGGCGGTCGAGCTCTGCTGGACCTGGATACGCTGGTCGGCGGCGGTCGCCAGCAGAAGCTGCTTCGCACCGGTGGGCCAGCGGATCTCGAGCGAATCGGCCACGGTGGCGGCGCCGAGCCCGAACTCCACGGTCAGCGATCCCTGGGACAGGAAGCCCGAGCCGCCGTCCACCTCGCGCACCATGGCGACGCCGCCCGCCACGCAGCGGATGGTGGCGCCGATGGCGGCCGTGTTCTGGTCGAGGGAGACCAGGTCCAGATGCAGCCAGTGGTTGTCGGTGGAATCGGCCGCGTCGTTGCGGAAGAGCTTGTTGGTGAGCCCCGTCATGGTGGCCAGGTACAGGTCCAGGTCGCCGTCGCCGTCGTAGTCGGCGCAGGACACTCCGTTGGTGCTGGCGTCGTCGCCGATGTTCAGGCCGCTGGGCGGCGCGATGTCGGTGAAGAGCCAGCCGTCCTCCTCCAGCAGATCGGGGCCGTCGTTGCGGAAGAAGTGATTGACGGCCGGATCGCTCTGGGCGTTCCAGTGGTTGCCCTGGTAGAGGTCCAGGTCGCCGTCGTTGTCGTAGTCGAACCAGGCCACGCCGGCGCCGTACTGGCCGTCGTCAAGGCCGATGTCGTAGAGGGGCGCGATGTCGAGGAAGTCGTGCTCCTCCGCCGTCGACACGTTATGGTAGAGGGCGTTGGGGCCCTCGTTGCACACGAAGAGATCCAGCAGGCCGTCGTTGTCGAAGTCGCCCCACATGCAGCCGGTGCTGCTGTAGCCGTTGTCCAGGCCCACGTCGCCGGCCACGTCCGTCCACAGCCACTCGCCGGGATTCAGCTCGTCCTCGCCGTCGTTGCGCAGCAGGCGGTTCGGCGTGAGGTCGAAGTTCGAGAGGTAGAGGTCCGGGTCGCCGTCCCCGTCGTAGTCCCCCCAGGCGCAGGCCATGGTGTAGCGGTCGTCGCCGATGGTCGTGCCGTCGAGGGGCGCCACGTTCGTGAAGAGCCACTCGCCCGGGTTCTGGGGATCCTCGCCGTCGTTGCGGTACAGGCGGTTGGGACCGCTGTTGCAGAGGTAGAGATCGACGTCGCCGTCCTGGTCGTAGTCCCGCCACGAGCAGCTGCGGCCGCTGCCCGGATCGTCCGTGCCGGTCTGGGGCCCGATGTCCGTGAAGACGCCGCTCCCGTCGTTGCGGTACAGGCGGTTGGGCGCATCGTACTCGGGATTGACCTGCATGTTGACCATGTAGAGGTCCAGGTCGCCGTCGCCGTCGAAGTCGGCCCAGGCCACGCCCTGCCCGTAGTCGTCGTCGTCGAGCGGCGGCGTGGTGACGTCCAGGAAGGACCAGTTGTCGGGTTCGGTCGGGTGCGCTCCGATGTTGTTGAAGAGGTGGTTTTCCGAATCCGCGCCGCTCTGGTACGAGATGCGGTTGCTGATGTACAGGTCGTGGTCCCCGTCGCCGTCGTAGTCTCCCCAGGCCGTGCCGCGGCCGTTTCCGTCGCTGCCCACGCCGGTCCCGTCGTCCGGGGAGACGAGGACCCACGGCGTGGCCGTGACCAGCACCATCTGGTCGTAGCCCGCGGGCTCCGTCTCCAGGTTGCCCACTGAATCCTCGGCCACGGTGTAGAAGTAGTACTCGCCGAGACCGTCGGGGATGTCGAAGAGGATGGGGCCGCCGTCCGTCGACGAGGCGTAGAAATCGTAGCTGACGCCCTCGGCGTGCCGGTAGTAGAGATCCACCCGCGCGACGCCGCTGACGGTGTCCTCGGCCGTGAACGAGACCTCGAAGGGCAGGCCCTGGAAGGTGATCTCGATGGGCAGCACATCGGAGACGGGCAGGCCGCTGTCCTGTGTCGTGGTCGCCGTGCCGGACCAGCGGGAGACGATCATCTCGTCGTCGCGCGCGCGCACCCGGTAGAAGCCCGTGAAGCCGTCGTCCAGCTCGTCGAAGACGTAGGTGGTGTCGGGCAGCCAGGTGCTGGTCTCGAGGATGTTGGTGAAGACGGGGTCGTCGCCGACCTCGATCATGTAGGCGGTCGCTCCGCTGGCCGACTCGTCGCTCCAGGCCACGACCACCGAATCGCCCGGCGTGAAGACGGGCAGGGCGTCGATGACCGGAATGTCCGGACCGGGCTCGGTCACGGTGAGACGCTGGTCGGCGGCCACCGCGAGCAGGGTCTGCACGATGCCCGAGGGCCAGCTGATCTCGACCGTGTCCGCCTGGGCGGCCGCGCCCAGGCCGAACTCGACGGTCAGCGAGCCCTGGGAGAGGAAGCCCGAGCCGCCGTCAACCTCGCGGATCGCCGACGCGCCGCCGGCGACGCAGCGCACGCGCGCGCCGATGGCCGTCGTGTTCAGGGAGCGGGAGGCCAGGTCGAGGTGCAGCCAGCCGTTGGTCAGGGTTGCGGGATCGTCGTTGCGGTACAGCTCGTTGGACCCGCCGGTCATGTTGCAGAGGTACATGTCCAGGTCGCCGTCCTCGTCGAAGTCGGCCCAGCTGGCGGCGGTGGAGTTGGCGCCCGAACCGATCCCGTAGCCGTTGGGCGCACCGACGTTCTCGAAGAGCCAGCCGCCGGGGCCGCCGGGGCCGTCGTTGCGGAAGAGCAGGTTCGGCACCCAGTCGTCCTGGGGATTGTTCCAGTGGTTGGCCACGTAGAGGTCCAGGTCGCCGTCGTTGTCGTAGTCCGCCCACGCGCAGCTCGCGCTGTAGTTGTTGTCGTCGAGGCCGTTGCCGATGGCGCCGCCGACCTCGTCGAAGAGCTCGCTGCCCGCCACGCGGTGGTAGAGGCGGTTCGCACCCTGGTTGGTCAGGTAGAGATCCAGCCAGCCGTCGCCGTCGTAGTCGCCCCAGGCGCAGCCCAGGCCGCTGCCCCCGTCGTCGACGCCCATGGTGGCCGCCACGTCGGTGAACAGCCAGTCGCCGGGGTTCTCCCCGTCCTCTCCGTCGTTCCGGTAGAGTGAATTGGCGCCGCTGTTGTAGTTGGCCACGTAGAGGTCGGGGTCGCCGTCGTTGTCGTAGTCGCCCCAGGCGCAGCCCATGGTGTAGCGGTCGTCGCCGACGCCCGTGCCGTCGGCGGGCGCCACGTTGGTGAACAGCCAGTCGCCCGGCGACCAGGGGTCCTCGCCGTCGTTGCGGTACAGGCGGTTGGGTCCGTCGTTGCAGAGGTAGAGGTCGAGGTCGCCGTCGAGGTCGAAGTCGATCCAGGCCACGGAGCGGGCGCTGCCGTCGTCGTCCGTGCCGGTGGCGGGACCGATGTCGACGAACGCGCCGCCGCCGTCGTTGCGGAAGAGGTGGTTGGGCGCGGGGCCGCCCACGCTCATGTTGCCCTGGTAGAAGTCGAGGTCGCCGTCGCCGTCGAAGTCGCCCCAGGCCACGCCCTGGCCGTAGCCCCCGTCGTTCATGGCGCCGGAGGTGGTGTCAGTGAAGAGCCAGGATTCGGGATCGCCGATGTCCTCGCCGTCGTTGTGGTAGAGGTGGTTCGTGGCGTCGGCGCCGGTGAACCACACGGGGCGGTTGGTGATGAAGAGGTCGGGCCCGCCGTCGCCGTCGTAGTCGCCCCAGGCGGCGCCGCGTCCGTTGCCGTCGTTGCCGACGCCGGTGCCGTCGGTCGGCGCCACGTTGGTCCAGCTCGGCGGCGTGGTGACCACCGTCATGTCGGGCGTTGCCGGCGCGGCCTCGGCGTTGTCGAGGAAGTCGCGCGCGATCGTGTAGAAGTCGTACGTGCCCACGCGGTTGGGAACCGTGAAGAGGAACGGGCCCTCGTCGTCGATGGTCTCGTAGAGGATCCAGTCGCCGCCGTTGAAGCGGTACCAGAGCTCGACGAACTCCACGCCGCTGCCGTCGTCGGACGCCACGAACTCGACGTCGAAGGGCAGCGCCTGCCGCGGCGTGTCCGCGGGCAGGGCATAGGACGTTGGCAGGGCGTCGTCCTGGATCGAGGCCACGCTGTTCGACCAGCGCGACGCGAAGCCGCCGGCGTCCCGCGAGCGCACGCGGTAATAGACGAGCTGGCCGTCGGACAGGCCCGTGATCTCGTGGGACAGGCCGGCGATCCAGCCGCTGGTGTCCACGAGGGTATGGAACTCGGTGTCCTCGGAGGCCTGGACCTCGTATTCCACGGCGCCGCTGGCCGACTCGTCGCTCCAGGACACGGTGTTGGTGACGCCGGGAGTGTAGGGCGGTTCCGCGTCCATCTCGGGCGCGTCGGGACCGGGCTCCGTGAGCTGCAGCACCTGGTCGACGGTGGGGGACAGCACCTCCTGCACCTGTCCGCTCGGCCACGCCACGAGGAGCGTGTCGACGGTCGTCGCCGCGCCCAGGCCGAACTCGGCCGGCAGGCTGTTCTGGCTGTGGAAACTCTCGCCGCCGTTGACCTCGCGGATCTGCTGCGCAGCACCGGTCTTGACCGTTAGGCGCGCGCCGATCGCCGTGTTGCCCGAAGCGTTGCCCGTCAGATCGACGTGCAGCCAGTGGTTCGTGCCGGGGTCGTCGTTCCGCACCAGGACGTTGGCCACGCCGTTGTTCCAGTTGGCCAGGTAGACGTCCAGGTCGCCGTCGTCGTCGAAGTCGGCCCAGCAGGCCGTGGCGCTCTCGCTGCCGTCGTTGGCCAGCAGGGTGCCGGCGACATCCGTGAAGAGCCAGCCGTCGGGCTCGCCGCCGTCCGGCCCGTCGTTGCGGTAGAGGCGGCTGTCCTCGGTGACCACCTCGTCGTCGAAGTTGACGACGTGGATGTCCAGGTCGCCGTCGTTGTCGTAGTCCACCCAGGAACAACCGCGTCCGTTGCCCGGATCGCCGACGACGGTGTTGGCCGTGATGTCCAGGAAGGTGCCGCCGTCGTTCCGGTAGATCCGGTTGGCCTCGCCGTAGTTGGTCACGTAGAGGTCGAGATCGCCGTCGTTGTCCATGTCGCCCCAGGCGGCGCCGCGGCCGTAGCCGGTATGGTCGAGGTTGGCGGAGGCCGTGACGTCGGTGAAGACGCGGCGCGGGTCGTCCGGATCGCCGGGATCGTCTGGGTCGTTGCGCAGGAGCGCGTTGGGGGCGTTGTAGTTGACGATGAAGAGATCCTGGTCGCCGTCGTCGTCGTAGTCGGCCCAGGCCGCGCTCTGGCTGTCGTAGGCACTGCCCGCGGACGTCGAGACGGTCACGTCGTTGAAGATCCAGAACCCGGGCGCGTAGGGATCCTCGCCGTCGTTGCGCAGGAGGATGTTCTCGACCGGGTCGGTCATGTAGAGGTCGAGATCGCCGTCGTTGTCGTAATCGACCCAGGCGCAGGTGTGGGTCGTCCGCGTGGACCCCAGGACCAGGCTGTTGGTGACGTCCTCGAAGACGCGGTCTGGATCCTCCGGCCAGCCGGGCGTGGCGGGGTCGTTGCGGAAGAGGTGGTTCGCGCCCTGGGTGTTCGCCAGGTAGAGATCCAGGTCGCCGTCGTTGTCGTAGTCGCCCCAGATGCCGACGCTCGAGACCTGGTTGCTTCCGACGCCCGTTCCGGAGGGGGCGACGTCGACGAAGAGCCAGTCGCCGGGGCTGCCCCCGTCCTCGCCGTCGTTGCGGAAGAGATGGTTGTCGCCGTTGTTCGCCACGTAGAGGTCGAGATCGCCGTCGTTGTCGAAATCGGCCCACGTCGCGCCGTGGCTGTGCGTGAGATCCGCCAGTTCGGGGGTCGTGGCGTCGCTCCACTGGGCGATCGCGCTTCCGGCGCACATCAGACAAAGCAGCATTGCGCACCCGGCGGTGCGCCCCGCGTTCCTGAGCTCGTTCATCTCCGTATTCCTTTCCTCACGACACCCTTGGGGTGGAGATCGAGGGATCACATGGGTGTTATCGGCCGCCCAGCCGATAAATGGACAGATAAAACTACCAAACTTCAATTATGAAGCTGAATTCAACCTGTCCGTACGTCACCCGGTGAGGGTGATCCATCACACCGACATACATAACATACGGAAGCGCCCTGCGGCATTCATTTCTGATGTTAAATGACGATCAGCGGAAGTCCGCCTCCGTGTAGGGACGCTGCAGATATCGTCCCGCGTACTCGAGGGCGCCGCGGTAGTCGATGCCCATCTCCACGACCCGACGGTACTGGGCCAGGGCGAGCTCGCGCCGCTCCATCAGGTCGTAGCAGTTGCCCAGGTAGTTGTGCACCCAGATCCGGGTCTCGAACTGTTCGCGCTGACCGGTGACGTGGCCGCGCAGGGCGCTGTTGAAACAGGCCTCGGCCTTGTTGAAGAGACCCTTGCGCATGTTGACCAGGCCGAGATTGATCCAGCTCATGGCCCCGTCGGGATCGCTCTCCTGGGCCTGCAGGCAGCCCTGCTCGACGACGTCGTAGAGACCCGAGGCCAGGAAGCGGCCCGCGAGCCTCTGGTGCGTCATGTCGTGGGCCTGCTCATCGGTGAGGGTCTCCCCCAGGACCAGGAACCCGCCCTGCACGAACTCGTCGCCGAGGCCCGCGATCTCCACGGCCTGCGGATTCGCGTCGACGCCGCCCGGCTCGAAGGTCTCGAAGACGCGCATCCCCTCGAGCGTCTCTTCCTGTCGGACCAGGATGTTGTTGCCGACCGCCAGCACGAGCTGCGAGGTCGACAGGTTGCCGAAGAGCCAGTCGGGGTCCCCGGCCGGGACGCCCTTCTCGCGCACGAAGGCGGCCGCCTCCTCGGCCGAGAACATGACGTGGCCGGGCCTCATGAGCTGGGCCACGGAGATGTCCACGGGCAGCCAGCCGTACGGCGGCATCATGATCTCGGCGAAGCGGTGCCGGCCACCCACCAGCCAGTTCGTGGTCACGGTCCTTGCGGGGATGCCGAGCGAGCGGCAGAGGGCCACGTAGAGCTGGCTGATCTGGCCGCAGTCGCCGCGGCGTCCGCGCAGGGTGCCGATGGTGTCCGGAGCCCGCGTGCCCCCGGGGACGAACTCAACGCTGTCGACCATCCAGTCGAAGAGTCGCTTGGCCTGTCGGTAGGGATGCGTTTCCCCGTCCACGATCTCGCGCGCCGTCGCCAGGATCTCGCCGCCGGTCAGCAGGGGACCGCCGGGACGGGTGAAACGGTGATAGAGGTCCGAGGCGGTGTCGTAGGATTCGATCCGGTCCGGAACGACCTCCGTGTGCACGCCCGACAGGGTGGCGTCGAAATCGTAGTGGAAGAGCAGGATCCTGTCGTCCGCCTCGGGTTTCAGATCCCAGTAGAGGATGCGGTTGCCGTGATCCTCGTCGACCACGATCTCCGTGGGGCGGGGCGCGATGTTGCGGATCCGCACCTCCTGCCCCGGACGGTCTCCGGGCAGGGAGAGCCACAGCTGGACACGCGCGTCGTCGTCGACCTCGACGATATGGTCGATCACGTACCAGTAGCTGCCCGTGATCTCGCGGGGCTCCGCGGACGCCGCGCAGGCGGCCGCAACGGTCAGGACGAAAAACGCCGTCCGGATCAGCCAGGACTTCCCGTGTGTCATGTCATCCCTCCTAGCCGTAGCCGAAGAGTTCGGCCCAGATGATCAGCAAGATGAGCCCCAGACCGATCGCCAGGGCCGTGAAGCCGAAGATCCGGAACCAGCGTGTCTTGTTCTCGGGCTGGGGATCGACCAGCAGCTCCTCGAGCTCTCCGGACGCCACCAGTTCCTCGTACTCGCGCGGACGGTCCGCCTTGAGCTCCTCCAGGGGCACCCGGCGCGTGAAGATCGCCGGGTCCATGGGGAACTTGTCCGGCCGGAAATGGGTGTTGAAGAAATGCACCGTGAAGATGAAGCCGGTCGCCAGCAGGGCCTCGTCCGAGTGGATGATGGCGGCGATGTTGATGAACGAGCCGGGCAGCAGCCGCGTGAAGAACTCGGGGAACCACAGGGTCAGCCCGGTGAAGCCGATCATCGCCACGCCCCAGAACACCGCGAAGTAGTCGAACTTCTCCCAGTAGGTCCAGCGGCCGTAGCGGGGGCGCGGCCCCGCGCCGATGAACCACTTGAAGGTCTGGCCCAGCTCGATCAGATCCCGCTTCTTCGGCAGCATCGAGTTCTCGCCGAGCAGGTAGTCCTTCCAGTCCAGGCCCGAGCGGCGGCGCCGCTGGAAGACGTCGAGCAGGTGGCGGCCGAAGTAGAAGAAGGTCACGACCGCCGCGATGCGGTGGATCAGGCCCGTGCTCTCGAAACCGCCCAGGAAGTGCGAGATGGCCCTGGCCCACGGCAGGTACGAGAACTTCAGCGTCATGCCTGTCACGGCGAGGCTGAGGAAGCTGACGATCACCAGGATGTGGAGGTTGCGCTGGACGACCGTGAAGCGCCGCACCTCCTTCTTGCCCTTGGACTGCTGCCGGATGTCGCGGCCGTGCTTCATGGCCATGAACGAGCGGGGCAGCCACAGCAGGGTGTGCAGGCCGAAGAAGGCGAAGGTGCCGATCAGCAGCGTGGTCATGAAGCGCCAGGTCCAGTAGATGAACGGGTACTTCTCGCGGTCGTGGTGGGTCGCGTGGGGCAGGAAGTCGGCGAAGCGCTGGTGCGACCCCTCGTGGCACTGGGCGCAGGTGGCCACGATGTTCTCGCGGGAGATCATCGAGGCGGGCGCGGACCTGGGCAGCACGTCGTGGGCGCCGTGGCAGTCCTGGCACTTGGCCGTGGCCGTGAAGCCCAGATCGACGACCTTGCCGTGGAAGGTCTCGAAGTAGGATTCGGTCACGTCCTCGTGGCAGTGGCCGCACTGCTCCACGATCTCGAGCTTGAAGAGATTCCGCTCCGTGCTGGCGATCTGGTGGGACGTGTGGCAGTCGTCGCACATGGGCAGCTCGGCGTGCCCGGTGGCCTCGCCCGTGAAGTGGATGCTCCCCTTGAAGGTCTCGAAGATGCCCTCGTGGCAGCGGGAGCAGGTGGGCACGATGTTGCTGCGGTGGATGCTCGAGGCCGGGTCGCCCTGCGGCCGCACCGCGTGCGAGGTGTGGCAGTCGGAGCAGGTGGCGGCGACCACGAGGCCCTTCTGCTGGACCGCCCGGCCGTGGACGCTCTCGGCGTAGTTCTCGACCATGCCGTGGATCTCGCCCTCGTAGCGTTCGTCCGCGGAACCGCCTGCGCCGTGGCACTCGCCGCAGAGTGCGGCGATGTTGCTCACGTAGGTCGGCGAGGCGGGATCCAGCTTGTTGCGCACGCCGTGGACGCCGTGGCAGTGCAGGCAGTCGGGCGCGTCCTGGTCCCCGCGGGCCAGGAGCACGCCGTGGGTGCTGGCGTCGAACTCGGCCACCTCTTCGGCGTGGCAGATGGAGCAGTCGACCCGGGAGGCCACGGTGGCGCAGGGACGATCGTGCGACGGCGTGGCGCCCGTATGGCACTGGGCGCAGGTCACCTTGGCGTGGGCCGAACCGGCGATCTCGTGCCGGTCGATGTGCAGGGAGACGGTCTGCCCGTCGCGCTCCAGGCTCAGGTCCGGCCGGCCGTGGCAGTCCAGGCACTCGCGATCGGCCATGCCCTCCTCGTAGTAGACCCGGCGCACCTCGTGGGGCTGGTGGCATTCGATGCAGGCGGGCACCTTGTGGGGTTCGGCTTCCCACAGCTCGCCCGCGATCACCTTCTGGTGCACCTGTTCGATGCGGCCGTGGCACTGCTGGCAGGTCCCCGCCACGTTGTCGCGGTGGATGGTCGAGGCGGGGTCGCCGTGGGGCAGGACCTCGTGGGCGGTGTGGCAGTCGGTGCAGACCGCCGTGATGGTCAGCCCGCGCTTGAAGAGCCCCTCGCCGTGGATGCTCTGGGAATAGTGGGTGAGGATGCTGTCCTGCGGGATGTCGTACATCCGGGCGACCTTGGTGCCCTCCTTGTGGCAGCTGCCGCACATGATGGGGATGTTGAAGCGGTTCACCCGCGAGACGTCGTGGGACGGGGGCATGATGTCGTGCGCGCCGTGGCAGTCCCAGCAGTGGGGCGCATCGGGATTCCCCGCCGCCACGGCCCGGCCGTGCAGGCTGTGGCCGTAGATCTCGGCCACGTCGTCGTGGCACATGGCGCAGTCGACGGGCTCGAGGGTTTCGTCGTGCTCGTCCTCGAGACCCTCGAGATCCGCGTGGCAATCGACGCAGGTCAGGTCCTCGCACCCGTGCACGGACATCTCGTAGCGGTCGAGATCGACGTAGAGGGAGACGACCCGCTCGCCGCGGACCTTCGTCAGCTCCTCGTCCTCGTGGCAGATGAGGCAGTCGTCGAGCTCCTGGGCCACGGCATGTCCCGTGAACGCGACCGGGACCAGGAGCAGGCAGAAGAGGCAGGTGCGGGCATGGGTCATCGCGGGGCTCCAGGGCGACGGCGGCGTGCGACGCGTGCAGGCAGTTTCGATACTCATTTACGAGTGTGCATGGGGAACTCCCCCCTGTCAACCGGACATTCGGGATGGCGCCGGGGCCGCGGCGGCGACGAAATTGATTGCCAATCGTCCGCCAGGCACTAATCTACCCGGATGGCAACGGCACGATACGCGACATGCATCCCGGTTCTCGCGGCGCTCCTGCTCACCTGCGCAGCCTCCCCGGCCCTCTCCGGCGGGGATCCGGCCGCACCGGCCGACGCCGCGTCCGAGCCCGACTACTTCTACCACGGCTACGATTACGGCACCGACGCCCTGATCCATCCCCTGCGCATGGTGATCAACGGCGGCTACGGGATCATGCAGCTCTCCAACCGCCACAACCGCCCCCTGGACATCAACTACCGGCAGGGCTGGAAGAAC
>Ga0180436_10002155_pt1 | contig 18873 bp, 16 predicted proteins | sample SS_ome_2_FD_132434 | JGI IMG/M metagenome (GOLD analysis project Ga0180436, IMG submission 132434) | Hypersaline lake sediment archaeal communities from the Salton Sea, California, USA - SS_3_S_2 metaG | ecosystem: Environmental > Aquatic > Non-marine Saline and Alkaline > Hypersaline >...
ATCTTGCCAGGCCAGCAGGCTCGCCTGCTGATGCTGCAACGGCATCGCGCAGCCATGGTAGGTGCGGTACTTTAAGAACGGCTCGATGAGCCGCGCATCGCCGGCGACGAAACCGGAGCGCAGACCCGGCGCGTTGGAGCGCTTTGATAAGCTGTGAAAGCAGAGGCAGCGGCGATAATCGTCGAGGCCGAGGGCGGCGGCGGCCTGGAGCAGGCCGGGCGGTGGGCTTGCCTCGTCAAGATAGAGTTCGGCGTAGCATTCATCGGAAGCGATGATGAAATCGTGCCGCTGCGCCAGCTCGATCAGCCGCATCAGCTGAGCCTGGTCCATGACCGCGCCGGTTGGGTTGCCGGGTGAGCAGATGTAGATCAGTTGGCAACGCTTCCAGACCGCCTCCGGGACTGCCTCGAGGTCTGGTCGCCACTGCGTTGCTTCGGTGCAGGGGAGCAGATAAGGTGTGGCCCCAGCGAGCAGCGTGGCCCCCTCGTAGATCTGATAAAAGGGGTTCGGCATCAGCACCAGCGCAGCCTCGCGCGGGTCGATCAGCGCCTGGGCAACGGCGAATAGGGCCTCACGGGTGCCATTCACCGGCAGTATCTGAGTCTCGGGGTTGACCGCCTCGGGGCCGAGCTTGAAGCGGCGACAGAGCCAGTCGGCAATCGTTTGACGTAGCTCGAGCAGCCCGCGAGTGCTGGGATAGCTAGCGAGCTGGTGGATGTGCGCGACCAAGGCGTTGCTGATCAATGCCGGGGTCGCGTGCTTGGGCTCGCCGATCGATAAGGAGATCGGTGGAATCTCGGCCGCGGGCTCGATATCGCGCATGAGCGCCGCCAACTTCTCGAACGGGTAGGGTTGTAGGCGGCTGAGGTTTGGATTCATTGCTGCGAGGGTTTGGGCGCTGTGAGGGGTGATCTGCAGCGCCATTGCAAAGTCAGGGTCGGTGAACAATCCGCCAGTATAGGCTAGGCGGCTGATTGGCTCCACTCGGGTGGTGAGTAGTTGAGTAGTTGAGTAGTGAGTAGTGAGTGGTGAGTAGTGAGGGCTTTTGATGCAGCGGATTGATGCGATCCATCATGTAAGTCTGATCGTGGCCGATACCGAGCGTGCGCTGGGCTTTTATCGTGACTTGCTCGGCCTTGAGGTTGATCCTGGGCGGCCAGAACTCGGCTATCCAGGGGCCTGGTTGCGGATTGGCGATCAGCAGATCCATCTGCTAGAGCTGCCGAATCCGGACCCGGTTGAGGCGCGTCCCGCGCATGGCGGGCGTGACCGGCATCTGGCGATGACCGTTGCCGATCTCGATGCGATCGCGGCGCTGCTAAAGACCGCGGGCGTTGGCTACAGCATGAGCCGCTCTGGTCGTCGAGCCTTGTTTACCCGCGATCCGGATGCCAATGCGCTCGAGCTGATCGAGCAGGCTTAGAAACCGTCCATCAACTTCTTCCCGATTTGAGGGCTATTTTTGAGCGATTATCGGGAAGTAGAAAATGGACAGTCACTTAGGCGATTGCCGGAAAGGCTCGTACCGAATTGCGTCGGCAATTGCATCGGCGTTTCGTTCACCGCCTTAGCTGTTCTTGCCGATCACCAGCCGTTGTAATACCAGAGATTATTCCAGTCCGAGGGTGTCCGCATGCCGCCGCCGTTACTCGGCTGCTCGTCGCCTGCGCTGTCTTGATGACTGAGACTGCCGCGGGCTAAGGGGTCAAGCTCGGCCCCTGCCGGCGGCGGTCTTGGGATCAACGGGGTGAACCAAGGGCCATGATTGAGATAGAGGCGCCGCCCAGTCTCGATCCGCTCGCGCATCTCTTCTTGCCGTCGCCGGTGCAGCTCCTTGCGCTCATCGCGTTGAGCAGTGCCGATCGGGTCTAAGGCCTCTTGGCGAGCATGATGCGCTGCCCGCCGTTGCTCGCGTAGGGCCTGGCGTTGAGCGCGTACCTCTTCGAGCCAAGGCGGCACTGTTGACGATGGGTTGGGCTCCGCTCGTCGTGGCTCGATAAAGAAGCTCGGTCCTGGTGGGGGAGGGCGTGGCGCGACTGTGATTGATGCGCCGGTTTGGAAGGGGGGCGGACCTTTAGGCTCGGACGCACAAACCTTGGCGCCTGATAACAGCAGAATAAGCAAAATCAGTAGCAGACGTGAGATGGGCGGTGGGATCGACATGGTCAAGCCGGACAAAACCACTACGGACCTTGAATGGGATGCGTCTGCCATATTTCAATGCCAGGATGGTCAGCTGCTCGCTGTCTGATCAAGACGGTCGTGGATCTCCCGCCTTAGACAGCTCAGGGTCTGCCCGCAACGCACCGGGGTGCCATCGCGGGTGCCGATGAAGAAGACATCCTCGACCTCGGCGCCTACCGTGGCGATCTTCGCCCCCTGAACCTGGATATCGCAGCCCTCGAACACGGCGCCAATCTCAGCGAGCAGGCCGGGGCGATCGCGAGTGGTGAGATGCATCAGGGTGCGCTGATTGGTGGCGTCCTCGCTGAAGCTGATGCGGGTCTCGATCGGGAAGTAGCGCAGTTGACGCGGCAGTCGGCGGTTGACGCGCAGGTCGCTGCTTGGTGGCTGCTGTAATTCGTGGCCTATCTCCGCCGCTAGCCTGGCGCTGGTCTCGCCCTCGTCGAGTGGCTCATGGTCGCGAGTGAGCACCTGGAAGATGTTCAGCGCGATGCCGTCATCAGTGGTCATGATGCGGGCGTTGACGATGTCGAGGTTGCGCTGGTCGAGCAGGGCGGTGATCTGGACGAAGAGGCTCTCGCGATCAACCGTGTAGATGAAGATCTCGGTACAGCCGCGGGTTGGCAGCAGGCGCAGACTGACGATCGGCAGCTCCTCGGGGCTGGCATCGAGGATGCGCTTGGTTTGCCAAGCGATCTCCTCGGGCTGGCTGGGCGCGAAAAAGTCGACCGAGAAGCGAAACCAGAGGTTGCGACAGTCCTCGGCCTCGACGCCTTGGCGCGCGAGGATACGCATGGCCTCGATCTGTTTCTGTTCGATCAGCACGTCCTGCGCCTGTGGATTATCGAGTCCGCGGTCAAGGCTGCGCCGGGCGGCTTGATAGAGTTCGCGCAGCAAGGCATCCTTCCAACTGCTCCAGCGTTTCGGGTTGGTGCCGCGGACGTCGGCGACCGTGAGCAGGTAGAGGTAATCGAGCCGGTTGATATCACCCACCTGCTCGGCAAAGGCCTGGATCATGGCCGGGTCCGAGATGTCTTTGCGCTGCACGGTCACTGACATCAATAAATGGTGTTCGACCAGCCAGGCGACCAGGCGGCTGTCGAATTCACTGAGATAATGCAGCTGGCAAAAGTCCCAGGCGTCATGGGCGCCGAGCAGCGAATGATCGCCGCCACGGCCCTTGGCGATATCATGGAAGAGTCCGGCCAGATAGAGGAGTTCAAGCTTGGGGATGCGCCGCGCGACGGCGCTGCAGAGCGGCAGTTCGTGGTCGTAGGCGGGCACCGAGAAGCGGCGCAGGTTACGCAGCACGCGCAGGGTGTGCTCGTCCACCGTATAGACGTGGAAGAGGTCGTACTGCATGCGTCCGACGATATTGGCAAAGGCCGGGATGTAGCTGGCGAGCACGCCGTAGCGGTTCATCCGGCGCAGCGTATGGGTTACGCCGCTTGGATGGCGCAGGATCTCCATGAACAGGCTGCGGGCGCGGACATCTTCGCGGAAGGCGTCGTCGATCCGATAGCGGTTCTCACGGATCAAGCGAATGGTTGAGGCGCGCACCCCCTGCAGGTTGGGGCGCAGCTGCAGCAGATGGAAGACCTCGAGCAGCGCGATCGGGCGCTGCCTGAAGACCTGTTCGTGGGTGACTTCAAGATAGCCGCTGCGGCTCTGAAAACGCCGGTTGATCGGTTCCGGTGGGCCGATGCGGTCGTGCAGCAGGATGGCCTCGCGGAACAGCTGCAGCAGCATCTCGTTGAGCCGGTTCAGCTCCATCACGGTGCGATAGTACTGCTGCATGAATTGCTCGACGGCGAGATTGTCGGCGTGGTTGCTGTAGCCGAATTGGTCGGCGAGGGTGCGCTGGTAGTCGAACAGCAGCCGGTCTTCGTGGCGCCCCGTGAGCCGATGCAACGCAAACCGAATCCGCCATAGCAGGGCGCGGCCTTCGATCAATGCGAGATGCTCACTCTCGCTCAAGAAGCCGTGCTCGACGAGTTCGTGCAGCGAGTCTGAGCCGAAGTGGCGTTTGGTGACCCAGGAGATCATCTGGATGTCGCGCAAGCCGCCTGGATTCTCCTTGATGTTGGGTTCGAGGTTGTAGGCGGTCTCGCCATAACGCTGCCAGCGCTTGTGCTGCTCGGCGATCTTGGCCTCGAAGAAGCGGTCGGTGGGCCAGAGCTGATCCGGCGCGATGGCGGCCTGGAGCTGGTCGAAGAGGGCGCCGCGACCGGTGATAAAGCGGGCCTCGATCAGGTTGCTGATCACGGTCAGGTCATCGGCCGCGGCGGCTGCGCACTCGGCGAGCGTGCGCACCGAATGGCCAAGCTCGACACCGATGTCCCAGAGGAAGGTGACGAACTCGGTTAGGGGGCCTTGCAGGGGCTCGAGCTGATCGGCGTCGACCAGGATGAGCAGATCGATATCCGAGGCCGGATGCAACTCGGCGCGGCCATAGCCGCCAACGGCGATCAGTGCGCCGGCGTTGGGGTCGGGCATCAGGCGCTGCCAAGCGCAGCCTAGGACCATGTCGACCAAGGCCGAGCGTGCGGCCAGTAGCTGGCCGACCGGCACCCCCTGTTGGAAGCTCTCGAACAGACGATCGCGCCCCTCGGTCAGCGTCTGACGAAAGACCTTCAGGGCGCCGGCGGCGTCGGTGCTGAGCAGCTCGGCCTCGCGCTCTAGCAGGCCGAGGACAGCTGTGCTCTCGGTTCTCACCCGGTACCCGTGCGCAACCGCGCCGGCTCGGTGACGCCAGTGGCCGACCCGGCGGTTGGTCTGTGGTCTGGTGCGGCGGTTTCTGACCGCTCGCCGCTTGGCTGCTCTTCTTCGCGTAGCGTGAGCACTTCGCGGCCTTGCTCGGTAATCAGGATGGTGTGCTCCCACTGCGCCGAAAGCGCGCGATCCTTGGTGACCACGGTCCAGCCATCTGGCAGTAGCTTAACGTGGCGCTTGCCAGCGTTGACCATCGGCTCGATGGTGAAACACATTCCCGGCCGCAGTCTCAACCCATCGCCTGGTTTGCCGTAGTGCAGAACCTGTGGTTCTTCGTGGAATTCGCGGCCAATGCCATGGCCGCAGTATTCGCGCACCACCGAGAAGCGGTGTTGCTCGACGAAGGTCTGAATTGCATGGCCAATGTCGCCGAGGGTGGCGCCCGGGTGCGCCGCGGCGATGCCGATCCGCATCGCCTGCTGAGTGATCTCCACCAGTCTGCGCGCGAGTACCGTGGGCTCGCCAACATAGAACATCTTGCTGGTGTCGCCGTGGTAGCCATCCTTGATCACCGTGATGTCGATATTGACGATGTCGCCCTTCTTCAGGCGCTTGTTGCCCGGAATCCCATGGCACACCTGATTGTTCACCGAGGTACAGATCGAGCGTGGGAAGCCGCGATAATTCAGCGGCGCTGGAATTGCTTCGAGCTGCTCGACGATAAAGGTGTGGCAGATGCGATCCAGCTCATCAGTGGTCACGCCAGGTATGACGTGCGGCTCGATCATCTCGAGCACTGACGCGGCGAGTCGGCCGGCAACCCGCATCTTTTCAATCTCTTCAGCGCTCTTGATGGCAACACTCATAGGGTCCTGGATTCCACGACTGCAAGTTGGGTTCGGTTCGGGTTAGCAACCCTAGTGACGCGCATCTGATGCGCGTCTTCGGTGGACGACGGGCAGCTGCCCGACATCGCTTCGGTTTGCGACGATCAAACTCACCATGGTATAAGACGCGGCGGAGTCCGGCAATCTGCCTCAGTCCCGAGCTTCGCGCCTTATGCCGCTAGAGATGTCGTTGCGAGTCGCCAAGGTCAAGGGGCATGTCTCCCGCGATTAAGCGAGCCAATAGACAATCCCGCGCTAGAGCACCGCGCGCGAGTATCGAGTATTCGAAACCGCGAGCAGGCTAATGCTGAGGCGTATCAAGATCATGCCGCCAACGCTGCAATGCGTTTGGTGAGCAAGCAATGCCACACAGACGCCGTCACAGAATGCTGGGTGCCTCGCGAGAGGTTGCATCCTGGGGCGCCTGGAGGCCCAACCCAACAATGAGAATCCTAAGGTATGAGCGACGTATCGATGCGGCAGATGCTGCAGGCCGGAGTCCATTTCGGCCATCAGACCCGCTATTGGAACCCGAAGATGGCCGCGTACATCTTCGGCCAGCGCAACAAGATCCACATCGTCAACCTAGAGCGCACCTTACCACTCTATCAAGAGGCCATGAGCTATCTGGGCAAGCTCGCGGCCAATGGCGGCAAGATCCTCTTCGTTGGCACCAAGCGGGCCGCGCAGGAGGCGATTCGCGAGGAAGCGATGCGCTGCAACATGCCCTACGTGAATCATCGTTGGCTAGGCGGTATGCTGACCAACTTTAAGACGGTCAAGCAGTCGATCGCGCGGCTCAAGGAACTCGAGGTCATGTTCGACGATGGCAGTATCGAACGCTTTGGCAAGAAAGAGCAGCTGACTCTGCGGCGTGAGCTGGATAAGCTCGAGTTGAGCCTGGGTGGCATCAAGCACATGGCTGGCCTGCCAGATGCCTTGTTTGTGGTCGATGTTGGCCATGAGAAGATTGCCGTCAACGAGGCCAACAAGCTTGGTATCCCGGTGGTCGGTGTCGTTGATACCAACAACGATCCGAGTCGTGTCGACTACGTTATCCCGGGCAACGATGATGCCATTCGCGCCGTGCGGCTCTACATCGAGGGGGCCGCCTCGGCGATTCTTGATGGCCGCCAGACGGCCGCGGCGATGGCCGGTGGGCGTGACCCTATTGATGAGCCCGGTGAGCCCATTGAGTCCGAAGAGGCGGTTGCCGGCTGATCGAATAGGCTAGAATAGAGCGGTACCCTGGTTGGGTACCGCGATGGTTTCAAATCCTACCTGAGCGCGCGGCGCGCCTGTCTCGGGTTCCCTACTTGTAATTTTGGAGTGACTCATGGCGATTTCAGCCGCACTGGTCAAGGATCTGCGCGAACGCACCGGCGCCGGCATGATGGAGTGTAAGAAGGCGCTGGTCGAGACGAATGGCGATATCGATGCCGCCATCGAAGCGATGCGCAAGTCAGGCCAGGCGAAGGCCGCTAAGAAGGCTGGCCGTGTTGCCGCCGACGGCGTTGTCGAGCTTCGTATTGCCGATGACGGTAGTACTGCCGTGGTGGTCGAGATCAATAGTGAGACCGACTTCGTGGCCAAGGATGAGCACTTTGCCGGCTTTGCCGCCGCGGTTGCCGATACCGCGCTCGCAAGCGGCGTTAGTGATGAGACTTCGCTCGCTTCCCAGCCCATGGCGACTGCTGCGGAGCAGACGGTTGACGAGGCGCGTCAGGCGCTGATTGCTAAGATTGGCGAGAATGTTGCCGTGCGTCGCATGCAGCGCTTCGATGCGCCAGAGGGTATCCTGTATAGCTACCGGCATGGCGTGCGCATCGCGGTACTGGTCGAGATGACGGGCGGCGACGAGGCCTTGGGTCGCGACATTGCGATGCATATTGCCGCCTCAAGCCCGATCTGTGTTTCGGCGGAAGAGGTTCCAGCGGAGGCGCTAGCGAAGGAGCGTGAGATCTTTCAGGCGCAGGCGCTCGAGAGTGGCAAGCCTGCCAATATCATCGACAAGATCACCGAAGGTCGGGTGCGCAAGTATCTGGAAGAGGTGACCTTGCTCGGGCAGTCCTTCGTCAAGGACCCGGATACCAAGGTCGGCGATCTGCTTAAGGCGCGTGGCGCTGAGGTCAAGCGCTTCGTGCGTATGGAGGTCGGCGAAGGGGTCGAGAAAAAGGTCGAGAACTTCGCCGATGAGGTCAAGGCCCAAGCCGGCCAGGCCGAAAGCTCCTCTTAACATCCAAGGCTTAAACCCAGGGCTTTAAGGAACGGATCGTGTCGCAGACCCCTTATCGGCGTATTCTATTGAAACTGAGTGGTGAGGCACTGCTCGGCGACGAGGCCTGTGGCATTGATCCAAAGCTGCTAGACCGCCTCGCCGATGATGTCGCCGGCTTGGCGCGGCAAGGCCTGCAGATCGCCTTGGTCATTGGCGGTGGCAACATCTTCCGTGGCGCCGCGCTGGCGGCGGAGGGGATGGATCGTGTCACTGGCGATCACATCGGTATGTTGGCAACGGTAATGAACGCACTGGCGATGCAGGATGCGCTTGAGCGGCGCTCGGTTCCAACTCGGGTGATGTCGGCGCTCAAGGTCAATCAGGTCTGCGAGGACTATATCCGCCGGCGCGCGCTCAGGCATCTCGACAAGGGACGGGTGACGATCTTCGCGGCTGGCACTGGCAACCCCTTTTTCACCACGGACTCAGCGGCAAGCCTGCGCGCGGTCGAGATTGGGGCTGACCTGCTGGTCAAGGCGACCAAGGTCGATGGGGTCTTCTCTGATGACCCCATGACCAACCCGAACGCGACTTTCTATAAGCGTTTAACCTATGATCAGGCGATTGCCGAGCGGCTCAAGGTGATGGACACAACGGCCATCGTTCTCTGCCGCGACAACGGGATTCCGCTGCGCATCTTGAACATTTACGAGACTGGCGCGCTTGCCCGAGTGGCGGCGGGTGAGGATATTGGCTCGCTGGTTGTGACCGGAAACGAATAATGATCGACGACATCAAGAAAGACGCGGCCGATCGGATGTCAAAGAGCGCGGAAGCGCTGCGTCACGAGCTTGCGAAGATCCGCACTGGACGCGCTCATCCATCGCTGCTGGATCACCTCAAGGTGAGCTATTACGGCTCCGACGTGCCGATCAATCAGGTCGCCAATGTGGCCGTTGAAGACGCGCGCACCCTGACCGTGACACCTTGGGAGCGGAACATGGTGCAGGCTGTCGAAAAGGCCATCATCCAGTCCGATCTTGGGGTAAATCCAAATAGCGCTGGCACCGTGATTCGGGTGCCCATGCCTGCGCTGACCGAGGAGCGGCGTCGTGACCTCCAGCGCATCGCGCGCCAGGAAGCAGAGCAGGCGCGTGTCGCGGTGCGTAATATTCGCCGTGATGCAAATCATGAGCTTAAGGAGCTGGTCAAGGAGAAGCTGATCTCTGAGGATGACGAGCGGCGTGGTCAGGAGATCGTGCAGAAGCTGACCGATCAGTTTGTCAAGGAAGTCGATCAAATCCTGGACGAGAAAGAGCAGGATCTGATGGCGATTTAAGCGCAGCCATGGACTGCGTTTTTGGAACCGCCTGATAAAGCTCGCCGATCGTTGATGATCCCAGCGTCCGTTGTTGACCACGAAGGAGTGCCGTTTAAGGTGCCTGCTCATGTCGCCATCATCATGGATGGCAACGGACGCTGGGCGCGGCAGCGCGGTTTACCTAGAACCCAGGGCCATCGCGCTGGTGCCAAGAGTGTGCGAGCGGTGGTGGAGCAGAGCTTGCGCAGCGGTGTGCGGACCCTGACCCTGTTCGCCTTTAGTAGTGAGAACTGGCGGCGCCCGAAGTCTGAGGTCAATACGCTGCTCGAACTCTTTATGAGCACGCTCAGGACCGAGGTGAAACGCCTCACCGAGCACGGCGTCAAGCTGCGTTTCATCGGTGATCTCTCAGCCTTTTCTAACAGGCTGCAACGCCAGCTAGCCGAGGCCGAGGCGGCGACTCGAGCGGGTGATGCCCTGCTGCTCCAAGTGGCGGCCAACTATGGCGGTCGCTGGGACATCGCGCAATCGGTTCGCGCGCTAGCCCAGGAGGTTGCCGCCGGGCAACTGGAGCCAGACGCCATCAATGAGGCGATCATCGCGTCGCATCTCTGTACGGCTGGGGTACCGGAGCCGGATTTTTTCATCCGCACCGGCGGTGAGAAGCGCATGAGTAACTTTTTGCTCTGGCAATGCGCCTATGCGGAACTCTATTTTTCAGACCTGATGTGGCCGGAGTTCGATGCCGACGCCTTCATTGCCGCGTTAAAGGATTTTGGACGCCGTCAGCGACGCTTCGGCCTAACCAGCGAACAGGTGACTGAGCTAGCGGAAGTCTATGGTGCCTGATCAAGTCGGTTGGTGGACACCCGCCTTGCGTGCTCGAGTGCTGACCGCCGGGCTGCTGGCGCCGTTGGTGATGCTTGGGGTGCTGCTGCTGCCAACGCTCTGGCTAGCGCTGCTGATGGCCCTGTTTGTCGCCATGGCGGCCTGGGAATGGTCCGCGCTAGCGGGCTTTGCGGGGCGGCGCGCGCGTGCGGGCTATGTGGCCCTCAGCCTCGGCTGTTTGCTGCTTCTGTGGTGGTTTGCGGCGACTGAGCTGGATCGCTTCATCCTGGCCATTGCCGCACTCTGGTGGCTGGTACTCTTGGTGCGGCTGGCGCTGATTGAGCGGATTGATCAGGCGCCACCGCTCGAATGGCCTTTGCTACCCCTTGGCCTCTTAGTACTGGTTGCGCCTTGGTTGGCGTTGGTGCAGTTGCACCGCTTGCCGGGTGAGGGTCCACTGGTGGCGCTCTGTCTCTTGATGATGATCTGGATTGCGGACATTGCGGCCTATTTTGGCGGACGACGTTTCGGGCGCACGAAGTTATCCGTCCTATTAAGCCCGGGCAAGACGCGCGAGGGGGTCTATGCGGGTGTGGCCGCGGCGGTACTCTGGGGGGCGGTTGTCTCAGTCTTGCTCGGGCTAACCACCATCGAGACGCTGCTCCTGCTTTTGATGTGTAGTCTGACGGCAGTCATGTCGGTGGTCGGTGATCTGTTCGAGAGCTTGCTGAAGCGGCGGCGTGGGATTAAAGACGCCGGCTCCTTGCTGCCGGGGCATGGCGGCATGCTGGATCGCATTGATAGTCTGACCGCCGCGGCGCCGATCTTCGCGCTCGGCTACATCTGGCTCATCGCCGGGCAATGATGGGGGAGAGATGATGATCGGTATTACGGTGCTCGGGTCGACTGGCTCCATCGGTGTCAGTACCTTGGATGTGGTGCTCCGGCATCCTGATCGCTTTCGCGTGGTGGCATTGAGTGCGCACCGCAATGTCGAGCGGATGGCCGAGCAGTGCCGCCGCGTGCGGCCGGACTATGCGGTGATGGTCGATCCCGCGGCGGCAGCCGCCCTAGGTGAGCAACTGGCGGATATGCCGCGGCCGCCGGAGGTGCTCGCTGGGAGCGATGCACTCGAAACCATCGCCGCCTTGCCCGAGACCGATTATGTGATGGCGGCCATCGTCGGCGCCGCGGGCCTGAAGTCCACCCTGGCGGCGACGCGGGCCGGCAAGCGCGTCTTACTGGCGAACAAGGAGGCGCTGGTGGTGGCGGGAGATATCCTGATGCGCGCGGCGACCGAGAGCAACGCCCTCTTGTTGCCCATCGACAGTGAGCACAACGCCATCTTTCAGTGCATGCCGCCAAGCTTTGCCGACGGGCTCGGCCACTGTGGTGTCGAGCGCATCCTCTTGACTGCATCCGGTGGACCCTTCCGTGATGCGTCGCCGGATTCGCTCGCGGCAGTGACCCCGGACCAGGCCTGCGCGCATCCAAACTGGCAGATGGGACGCAAGATCTCGGTGGATTCCGCCACCATGATGAACAAAGGGCTTGAGATCATCGAGGCCTGCTGGTTGTTCAATACCTCGCCGGCCAAGATTCAGGTGGTCGTGCATCCGCAGAGTGTGATCCATTCGATGGTCCAATACTCAGACGGCTCGGTCTTGGCCCAGCTTGGCAACCCGGATATGCGCACGCCGATCGCGCATGCGCTGGCCTGGCCCGAGCGTATGACCTCCGGCGTTGAGCCGCTGGATCTGTTCGTGACCGCTCAGCTTGACTTTGAGCCGCCGGCGCTGGATCGGTTTCCCTGCCTGGCACTGGCCTATCGGGCCGCGGCCGAAGGCGGTACCGCGCCGGTTGTGCTGAACGCGGCGAATGAGGTGGCGGTGGCTGCCTTTCTCGCCGAGCGGATCGGCTTCACCCAGATCGCAACAGTCGTCGAGCGCACCATGGATCAATTGCCACCTGAGGCGGTGGGCGCTGATGGTCTTGAGCAACTGCTTGCGGTGGATGCGCGAGCGCGAGAGATCGCGGAACAAAGCCTGATCCAGATGGTCGCTTAACTCGTGATGCTCGATCTACTGCTTAAGCTTAGCGCCTTCCTCGTCGCCGTCATCATCCTGGTGACCGTGCATGAGTTTGGGCATTTTTGGGTTGCACGTCGGCTCGGCGTCAAGGTACTAAAGTTTTCGATCGGTTTCGGCCGACCACTGCTGACTTGGCGCCGGCGCAATGACCCCACCGAGTACGTCATTGCCGCGATCCCGGCTGGTGGCTATGTAAAGATGCTCGATGAGCGTGAGGACCCCGTTGCCGAGGCCGAACTGCCGCAGGCCTTCAATCGGCAAAGGCTGTGGGTGCGCTCAGCGATCGTGATCGCCGGCCCTGCCTTCAACTTCCTATTTGCATTGCTGCTCTACTGGCTCCTATACATGGCCGGACAGTCGGGCCTGAAGCCGGAGATCGGTGAGGTGGTGCCACAGAGCATTGCCGCTGAGGCCGGTTTTCAGTCTGGCGATCTGGTGCTCGCGGTTGACGACCGGCCAACGCCTACCTGGAGTGCGTTCTGGCTCACGACCCTGTCGGAAGGTATCGATGGGGATGATCTCAGCATCCGCGTGCGGCGCCCCGACGGCAGCGAGCAGGTGCGTCTGCTCAACGGCGATCAGCTCGCGGAGTTGGAGCCGGGCCAGGGTTTTCTTGATGAGATCGGCCTAGAGCGCGCGTCACCACTAATTCCGGCGGTGATCGGCGAGCTGGTCCCGGACGAGCCGGCGGCACGGGCTGGACTTGAGATCGGCGATCAGATTTTGCGGATCGACGATACCGAGATCAGCGATTGGCAGGCACTCGTCAAGATCGTTCAAGCACAGCCTGATCAAGACCTCAGCATGACCATCCAGCGCGGTACAGAGCTGCTGAGGCTCTCGATCCGTCCTCGAGCGCTTGAGGTCGATGGCCAGCTGAGTGGACGCATTGGTGCGGGCGTTCAGTACCCCGAGGCGCTGCTGGCCGAGCAAGAGGTTTGGGTCCACTATGGGCCGATCGAGGCGGCGGTCCAGGCGCTGCGGCGCGTGCTGGATGTCTCGGTATTGACCTTACAGATCGTGGCTAAGATGCTAGTCGGTCAGGCGTCGATCGAGAACATCAGCAGCCCGATTGGGATTGCCAACGCGGCCGGTCAAACCGCCAGCTATGGGCTGATCTCGTTTGTCCAATTTCTCGCCCTGCTGAGCGTCAGCCTGGGCTTGATCAATCTGTTCCCCATTCCGGTACTCGACGGCGGCCATCTACTGTACTTTGCCATCGAGGGGGTCACCGGCCGGCCCCTCTCCGAGGAGGTCCAGCAACAGGGGCAACGGGTCGGTATCGCCTTGCTGATCTCGCTGATGACACTCGCTTTCTACGTCGATATCGCTCGCTTTCTGGGTTGAGCGCCGCCGGCTCGATCCCACCAGCAGGGGCCTGCAAGTTTTATCTTGCTGTGCTGATTTGGGCGAATCCCTTATACTCGATCGCTTTGCAGGCGTAGGCTTACCAACTCGTCGTCACCGAGTTGGTGCTGACGCCCGAGCCTGATCATGCCGGCTGTCAGGCCAAGTCAAGGCCTTGCGTGCCCAGGAGGTCAATGTGACGTCGTCTCGCGCCATCCGCGCACTAAGCCGATTGAGGTTTCTGTTGCTTGCTGTGCTGTTGTTCGCCGCGAGCATCCAAGCCGCTGACTTTGAGGTTGCCGACATTCGCGTCGAGGGCCTCCAGCGTATCGCCGCTGGCACCATCTTCAACTATCTGCCGGTTCAAGTCGGCGACTCGGTCAGTGAGGGGATCACCGCGAACATCATCCGTTCGCTCTACTCGACCGGATTTTTTAGCGATGTCACCGTCGAGCGTGAAGGCGATGTGCTGATCATCGTGGTGCGTGAGCGTCCAGCCATCGCCCAGATTGACATCTCGGGCAACAAGTCCCTCAAGACCGACCAACTCAAACAGGGTCTTGAGGAGATTGGTCTCGCCGAAGGACGCGTCTTCAATCCCGCCATGCTCGATCGCATTGAGCAAGAGCTACGTCGGCAGTACTTCGGTGCCGGCAAGTATGGCGTCGACATTGAATCCACGGTCTCGCCGCTCGAGCGCAACCGCGTCGCGGTGCGGATTGCGATCACCGAAGGCCGCACCGCGCGCATCAAACAGATCAATATCATCGGTAACCAGGCCTTTACCGATAAGGAGCTGATGAAGCAATTCGACCTCGGAACCACCAGATGGTATTCGTTCTACACCAAGAACGACCAGTACTCGAAGCAAAAGCTGGGTGGCGACCTCGAGGATCTGCGCTCCTTCTATCTGGATCGGGGCTATGTCAATTTCCAGATCACCTCGACCCAGGTCTCCATCAGCCCGGATAAGGACGGCATGTATGTCACCATTGCTATTGAAGAGGGCGATGTATACCGGGTCAAGGACGTCAAGCTAGCGGGCGAATCCACGGTGCCGACTGAGCAGCTATTTCCGCTGATCCATCTGCGTCGCGGTGAAGACTTTTCGCGCATCAAGGCAACCGAGAGCGCCGAGCGGATCTCCGAGTTGCTCGGTAGCGAGGGTTATGCCTTTGCAAACGTCAATGCGGTGCCGGAGATTGACGAAGAGAATAAGGAGGTGACCATCACCTTCTTTGTCGATCCGGGTAAGCGGGTCTATGTTCGCCGCATCAACATGGAGGGCAACACGCGCACCCGTGATGTGGTATTGCGGCGCGAGATGCGGCAGTTAGAGCGGGCCTGGTTCTCGACCGAGCTGGTCAAGCGCTCGCGTGAGCGGCTGCAGCGGCTCGGCTACTTCGAGGATGTGACGATCGAGACGCCGGCGGTGCCTGGCCTCGCCGATCAGGTTGATGTTGATGTCACCGTCAAGGAGAAGCCTTCGGGTAATCTCCTCGCCGGTGTTGGCTTCTCGCAATCGCAGGGCATCCTGTTCAACGCTAGTGTGACCCAGAACAACTTCCTCGGCACCGGTAAGCGCATCTCTCTGGCGCTGAACACGAGTCGTAGCTCACAGCTCTATCGGTTGGCCTACACCAATCCTTATTACACGGTTGATGGTATTAGTCGCGGCTTTGATCTCAGTTATCGGGCGACCAATTTCGATGATCTCACGGGCGCGGATTATTCGACCGATGTGGGTTTGGCTGAGGTCAATTTTGGCCTGCCGATCTCTGACACGAGTCGCGCTGGTCTCGGTTTTCGCTATCAGTACACCCACTTCTTTCCCGGCGGCGCCTCGCCCTTGGCGCAGGACTTTGTCGTCGACAATGGTGATAAGTTTAACGACTTCTTTGTCACTGCAAGCTACACTAAAGACAGCCGGGATTCGGCCATCTTTCCGAATCGAGGCACACTACAACGTGTGTTTGGCGAGGTCGCGATTCCCGGCAGCGACCTGCAGTACTATCGTTTGAATCTGCAGGGACGGCAGTACATCCCCCTGACCCGTAGCTTTACCTTTGCGCTCAAAGGTGACTTCGGCTACGGTGCCGGCTATGGTGATACCGCGCAATTACCGTTCTTTGAGAACTTTTATGCTGGTGGACCCAAATCAGTTCGCGGCTATGATGCCTTTTCGCTCGGTCCGCGCGAGGTTGGTGGTGATGAAGATCCGGTGGGGGGGAATCTAAAGCTGACTGGCGGACTCGAGGTCTATGCGCCACCGCCTATCGGTGGTCGCTTTGAAAATACAGTCCGTCTTGGCGCCTTCCTTGACTTTGGAAATGTCTGGTGGACAGAGTCAGACCCCTTGGTGACGCCAACTGGTTTTGATCTGGGTGAGCTGCGTTATTCGACCGGACTCTCATTTGCTTGGCTATCGCCGGTGGGTGCCTTGTCTTTGAGTTTAGCCTATCCTCTCAATGCCAAGGATGAGGATAAGACTCAAGTCTTTCAGTTCTCTTTTGGCCAGGCATTCTAGACTTCACCCCATATCAGTCGAGTCGCTATGTTGAAACGACACTGGATAGCGTTAACCTTACTCACACCCCTGCTTGCGGGGGCAGTGTCGGTATCCGCGCAAGAACCGTTCCGCATCGCCGTGATCGATCCTAATCGGATTGTCGAGGAATCGCCTCAGTATGAGGCTGCCCGTAATCTGTTGAGTGCGGAGGCGCAAGAGCGCGAGGCTGAATTGACCTCACAACAGGATGATATTGCCCGGTTGGAGACGCGGCTTGAACGCGACGGGGCCTTGATGCGTGCTGATGAGGTGACGCGGCTGCGGAACGACATCCGCGCCCGCGAGCGGCGGCTGCGCTACGCGCAGGAGGAACTTCAGGCCGACTTCGCGCTGCGCCAGAGCGATCTGCGTACCAAACTCGTGCAACAGGTTGAAGAGGTGGTGGAACAGGTCGCCAAGGATAAGGGCTTTGACCTGATCTTGAGCGAAGGGGTGGTCTATTCGAGTCCGCGCGCCGATATCTCGGACGAGGTGATCGGTCGCTTGAAAGAGGTGTTTGAGAAGCGCTGAGGTCGTCCGCAAGGTGTGCGGTCCGTACTCGCCAGCCACGAGACAGCCAAGACGATGCTGCTGCCTGAGCTTGCAATCCGAATCGGTGCTGAGCCCTGCCCGGCTGGTGCCGATATTGACATTACCGATGTCTGCTCACTAACTGATGCAAACCCTGCCGCCGTGACCTATGCGAGCGCTGAGAAATATCTCGGCGCTCTGCGTGTCACTCAGGCGGGTGCGGTGATTCTGACGCCTGCATTGGCAGCGGAGGCTCCCTGTCCTTGCCTGCTGGTCGAGCATCCAACCTTGGCCTTCGCGCGTGCTGTTGAACTGCTACGTCCGCGCATTCCAGCGCCCGCGGGTCGGCATCCGAGCGCGGTCATCGCGGCGAGCGCCCTGATTCATCCCAGTGCCTCCATCGGCGCGCTCTGTGTGATCGAAGAGGGTGTGCGGATTGAGGCTGGCGTCGAGATTGGGCCTCAGTGCCTGATCCAGCGCGATAGTCTGATCGGTGCGGAGACGCGCTTGGTGGCAGCCGTGACGGTTTGCGAGCGGACGATCATTGGTAAACGTGTACTATTGCACCCAGGCGCGGTCATCGGTCGCGAAGGGTTTGGCTTTGCGCGTGATGGCGAGCGCTGGGTTCGAGTCCCGCAGATCGGGCGTGTGCGTCTTGGCGACGACGTTGAGGTAGGGACCAACAGTGCCGTGGATCGCGGCGCTATCGGCGAGACGATCGTCGGCGATGGGGTTAAGATCGACAACCTGATCCAGATCGGGCATAACGTCGAGGTTGGTGACAACACCGCCATGGCGGCTTGCTCGGGGATCTCGGGCTCGACCCGGATTGGTAAGGGCTGCACTATTGCCGGCGCGGTTGGCATGGCCGGACACTTAGAGATTGCTGACAACGTCCACTTCACCGGCATGGCCATGGTGACGCGGTCGTTGACCGAGCCCGGCACCTATAGCAGTGGGATTCCGGCAATGCCAAGCGCTGATTGGCGACGCAATGTGGCGCGCTTTCGCCATCTCGATGCGATGGCGAAGCGCCTGCGGCGGCTTGAGGTGCGGCTTGCCGAACTGGAGAAGGCTCAGCGCGAGCAAGCAGACTGAGCAAGAGCGAGAAAGGTGATGAGAAGCGTGATGTTGGCGTGCAGCCGGCTGTTTGGAGGTGGTCTTGATTAAGATGGATATCCATAAGGTGCTCAGCCTACTGCCGCACCGCTACCCGTTTCTATTGGTTGATCGAGTCGTCTTGTTCAAGCCTAATGAGCAACTGATTGGCCTAAAGAACGTGACCTTCAATGAGCCCTACTTTACCGGTCACTTTCCGGTGCGTCCGGTGATGCCGGGGGTGTTGATCATCGAGGCCTTGGCCCAAGCCACCGGTCTGCTGGCGATGGAGTCTCGTCCGGAGGAGGTGGGGGAGAAATCTCTGTATTATTTCGTTGGTATTGACAAGGCGCGATTCAAACGGCCGGTTGAGCCGGGCGATCAGTTGTTTCTCGATGTCAAGGTCCATAACGTTAAACGTGGCATCTGGAAGTTTTCAGGCGAGGCGCGCGTCGATGAGCGCATGGTTGCAAGCGCCGAGATCATGTGCACGGCGCGGGACTTCTAAACCTTGATTCATCCAACCGCGGTCGTCGATCCCTCGGCGCAGTTCGACTCGGATGTCGAGGTTGGACCCTATGCCATCATTGGTGCCGATGTCAGCGTTGGCCGCGGCACCAGGATTGGTCCCCATGCCATCTTACGTGGTCCGGCCCTGATTGGGCGCGACAACCAGATCTTTCAGTTCGCCTCGGTTGGCGAAGACCCACAGGATAAGAAGTACGCTGGTGAGCCAACGACCTTGACCATGGGTGACCGTAATGTGGTCCGCGAGTCAGCGACCATCCATCGCGGCACCATTCAGGGCTGTGGCGAGACCCGTATCGGCAACGACAATCTGTTCATGGCCTATACCCATGTGGCGCATGATTGCATCATTGGCGACCAGGTCATCATGGCCAACGCCGCCTCCCTTGGCGGCCATGTGGTGATCGAGGACTGGGCCATCCTCGGCGGTTTTACCATCGTGCATCAGTTCTGTCGTATCGGGGCGCATAGTTTTAGCGCCATGGGCTCGGTGATTGGCAAGGACGTGCCGCCCTACATCACCATCGATGGCCATCCCGCGGTGCCGCGCGGCATCAATAGCGAGGGGCTCAAGCGCCGAC
>Ga0180436_10002157_pt1 | contig 18867 bp, 15 predicted proteins | sample SS_ome_2_FD_132434 | JGI IMG/M metagenome (GOLD analysis project Ga0180436, IMG submission 132434) | Hypersaline lake sediment archaeal communities from the Salton Sea, California, USA - SS_3_S_2 metaG | ecosystem: Environmental > Aquatic > Non-marine Saline and Alkaline > Hypersaline >...
AAGATCTCTCTATCTCACTGTCTGGGTAGCTACCGGGATGAACCGACGATTTCCCGGGCGGAACTCTCATCCGCTGGCATCTTGCACCATCGTGGCGCACCAATATATTGTATGTGAACTATTTGAATTGTGACATGGAAACCTTGCATCCTTAAAGCATTAACTTTAAAAGAAACCGATGCATAAGATTTAGATCCTCAACCCAGCTCAAACAATCCTTGTGCATTTCGGGTAGTGATCTGCCGCACACTATCTTCGGTCTCTTTTTTGATATCAGCAATACTTCGAACCACGAGAGTCAGATTGGCCGGTTCGTTGCGAAGCTTTCGGTCCGGTCCCAGGGCCGGGCTGTCGGATTCCAGGGCCAGGGCCTCCAATGGTAAGGTCCGGACCAGTCGCTGTTTTTGGGATGAGCGTACGATCGAAGGGGGTATGGAGAAAAGCCAGCCATGCGACGTGTATGCCTCTAAAGCATAACCGGCCTTACCGTCAAAAGCATGCATGCACACCTTTTTTGCCCCAGACTGGGCCAAAAGCGTCAGGGTATAGTGCCCGGCCGAGCGGCAATGCACGCTTAAAGGCAGCGACAGCTCGTTGGACAGCGCCACCATTTCTGTCAGAAAAGACTGCTGTTTTCGGCGTGAATCCTTTCCCCTTGCCACCCAGTAATCCAGCCCCACCTCACCGATACCCACAAGCGCTGTGTTGTTATCCCGAATCAGGGAAATCATAGTCGCCATTTCTTTATCGGATGGTGCTTGTCTGTCATCACCAAAATTATCCGGATGGATGCCGATACAGGGTCGCAGAAAGCCGGAATAATCCCGGCTTAACTTTAAAACCTGGTGGCTGTCTTTAATGCTTTCACTTACGACAATGATGGTTTTGATGCCAGCCTGCTTCGCACGCTGGATAACGCGTTCGCGGTCGTCATCAAACGCAGAGGACGAAATGTGGGCATGACAATCGATCATTTCAAAGCGATAAATTTAGACGAATAGATCTTCATGGGATTTGAGTTGGGCGAACGATGAAAATACCACCTAAGCAACCGTAGCTAATCTGGTATGACAAGTCAATCACGAACCCCCTTACCTTTTTTTATCGAATCGATTTATTTAGAAATCTTTTTTTTGCAGAATCCCCAGTGATTCGACCATGGACTTTTCAATGAATTCACCGGATGCCAGTGCCGACTGATAAACCTGATAAGGTGCTTGGCCCCCGTCTTCCGGCTGGGGAAATATGTCGTGAAATATCACATAACCACCGGGCATGACATATTTCGCCCAGCATTGGTAATCCTGCTGAACGGTTGCGGCTGCATGACCGCCATCCACAAATAGAAGTGATAGCGGTGTCGTCCAGCAGCGGGCGGCCACATCCGAGCGGCAAACCAGGGGTACCACGGTCTCCTCAAGATTGGCATCCACGAGTGTTTGCCGAAAGGTACTGAAGGTGTCGATCTGAAAGGTGTTAAAATCGAAAAGGTCCGGGTCAAAATATTCTTCGCCGGGCTGCTGTTCCTCCGAACCCCGATGATGGTCGATGCTGAATAACACGGTGTTGTTTTCCCGGCAGGCCCGGCCGAGGTAGACGGTCGACTTTCCACAGTAGCTGCCGATTTCCAGGCAGGGGCCCTTGCGGCTAACTATCAGGGCCACTTCATAGAGGGCCAAACCCTCCTGGTGATCCAAAAAGCCCTTGATGCCTTTTAGCCTTGCCCGGCTGGAATCAATCCATGTCGTCATAGCCTCTTACCAGCACTTCCCGCGGCTTGGCCCCATCTGAAGGGCCCACCAGTCCTTCCTGTTCCATGGTCTCGATGATGCGGGCCGCCCGGTTGTATCCGATGCGAAGATGCCGCTGGATCATGGAGATGGATGCCTGGCGTGTCTTGGTTATGAGTGCCACGGCATCATCATATTTTTCATCATATTCGATCTCGCCATCTTCCGGACCTTCCTTTTCGGGCGCTTGGACCACGTCTTCCCGATATTCAGGTGGCTGCTGGGATCGCAAAAATTCGGTTATCCGCGTTACTTCGGCTTCGGATATAAAGGCTCCGTGGATCCGTTGGAGTTTGGCCGCACCGGGCGGCAGAAACAACATATCACCATTGCCCAGCAGGCTCTCGGCCCCGTTGGTATCGATAATCGTGCGAGAATCGGTTTTGGAAGACACCTGAAAGGTTAAGCGGGTGGGAAAATTGGCTTTGATAATACCGGTCAGTACATCCACCGAAGGCCGCTGAGTAGCAATGATCAGGTGGATGCCGGCCGCCCGCGCCATCTGGGCCAACCGTGTCAAGGCCACCTCCACGTCCCGGGAAGCCACCATCATCAAATCCGCCAACTCATCGATGATAATCACGATATAGGGCAGCCGCTCGGGCGTGTTGCCGTCTTCGTCAGGGCCTTGCTTGGCGATCTTTTTATTGTACTGATCCACATTGCGGGTGCGCTGTTCCGACAAAACCTCGTAGCGGCGCTCCATTTCTTTGACCGCCCAAAACAGGGCATTGGTGGCTTTCTTTGCACTGGTTACCACGGGGGTAATTAAATGCGGAATGCCATCGTACATGGAGAGTTCGATCCGTTTGGGATCCACCATGATCAGCTTCAAATCCTGCGGGGAGGATTTATACAAAAAGCCACTGATCATGGTATTTAGAGCCACACTCTTACCGGCGCCAGTGGCACCGGCGATCAACAGATGAGGCATTTTGTTCATCTGGGTGACAACCGGATTTCCCACAATATCTTTCCCCAGACAGAGCGTCAGGGGTGATTTTGAATTTTCAAAGGCACCCGAAACCACGATCTCCTTGAAACGCACCGTCTCCCGCTCTGTATTCGGTATTTCGATGCCGATTACGGCTTTTCCCGGGATGGGCGCAACGATGCGGATACTGGTGGCCCGCAGCGTCAGGGCCAGATCGTCGGACAGATTGACAATTTTATTGATTTTTACACCAGCAGCCGGTGCGTATTCAAAGGTGGTGATAACCGGTCCGGGTGTCACCGTAACCACATTGCCGTTGACGCCAAAATCTTCCAGCTTCTTGGTAAGCAGCTTCGACTGCATCCGTAAGTTTTCATTATCCGCTGACACCGGTTCGGTATCCGGATCATCCAGAAAGTTAATGGACGGCAAGCGGAAACTTTTGTCTCCATGCATAAATTCAAACACTTCCTGTTTGGGTGCCGGTACCCTTTTTATGGGCTTGGGTTTGGACTTTGGCGTCTGGATGGTAACCTGGGGTTCTTTGCGTTTCTTGGTTTTCTTTATGGCCTGGTTTCGCTTTTTGGCCTTTTGACGGCGCTCGCGCCATTTGATAACGAGGGTTTTGATTTTGTCGGTGACAATCAGTCCTTTCTGGCGGGCCAGCCTAAAAAAACGAATGAGGGAAAATCCGGTCGTCAGCATAAATCCGATCAACCATATCAAGAGCAGGATGATCAAACCGCCGCTGGCATTGGTATACTTAACAAAAAAGGATTTTAAAGGGATGCCAATGACACCGCCACTGGAAAACTGGCTCCCCAGGAACAAAACAGTGTCGTCGTGAAATGCCAACAGACTGCCGGTGGTAATAATTAACAGCAAACCGCCTAAGGCCGGGAACAGCATTGCCCGGGTGGCCCGCTTACCAAAGGATTGGATGCTCATAAGCAGTAATAGCAAGGGCAACCAAAATGATCCAATACCAAACAAGCCCACCAGGATGCCGGCTGTATGGGCACCGAAAACCCCGAACAGATTGTGTATATCCCCACCTGAACTGGCATTGTTGATGGAGGGATCGTTGGGACTATAACTGAGCAGGCTGATCATGCTGAAAATGACCAGAAAAAACAGCAAAATGCCGATTATTTCTTTTCGCATACGACTACCTGGATAAGGTTTGTAAAAAAATCATCGAATTCCATGCCGGATTCAGGTGCTAAATTTCTATTAAAAACGGTAAAATAACCGGGCGACGACCAATGGTGTAGAAAAAATACTGTCGTAATGCCGTGCGGACCTTGTGTCGGATTTTTTCAATACGGTGGGGTGTTTCCGGTCCCAGATCTTCGACAACCTCCAGTACCACACATTGGGCGTCACCTAGTAAATGTCCGGTTTCGGTTTCAAATACAAAACCGCGAGAAACAATATCGGGGCCATAGACAATGATGCCGGTTTCCTCGTCAAAGGCCATGTTCACGACCACCAGCCCTTCTTTGGAAAGCGTCCGGCGCTCTTTTAAAACACTGCGGCCCACATCACCGATACCTTTTCCATCCACCAGAACCTTGCCCGTTGACACCATTTCGCTGAGGCTGACACCACGCTTTGAAAATTCGATAATGTTGCCGTTTTGGGCGACCAGAATGTTTTCGGTCTTAATGCCCACCTGCTGGGCCAGACGGCTGTGAAGGATCAGGTGCCGGTATTCGCCATGGATGGGGATAAAGTACCTGGGTTTAACCAGGTTAATCATCAACTTCAACTCCTCGCGAAAGGCGTGACCGGACACATGAATGGCAGAGATCTTTTCATAAATGACATTGGCGCCTCGGCGATAGAGGTTGTTGATAATATTGGCAATGGCTTTTTCGTTGCCCGGAATGAACTTGGATGACAGCATAATCGTATCGGCCGGTTTGATGGTGATTTGTTTATGGTTTCCCACAGCCATACGGGTGAGCGCGGACATGGGCTCCCCTTGGCTGCCTGTCATGACCATAACAATTTCATTGTCGGGAAACGCGTCCAGCTCATCCACCGCGATCTCCATATCGGCCCGGATCTTCAAGTAGCCCAATTCTTTGGCAATACGAACACTTAACTCGATGCTGCGGCCATTGAAAACCACTTTGCGTCCCTGGTTGGCAGCAATATCTACAATCTGCTGGATGCGCGTGATATTGGATGCAAACAAGGACACGATGATACGACCGGGACAGTCTGTCGCCAACTGGGCCAGCTTGGTTCCAATCTGTTCAGAGGAAATGGTATAGCCGTCCTTCTCGACATTGGTGGAATCGGAAAGCAGCGCCAACACACCTTTTTCACCCCACCGGGCAAATCGGTTCACATCGGTTCGCAGGCCTTCGGGAGAAGTATGGTCGATTTTAAAATCGCCCGTGTGGATGATGTTGCCCACCGGCGTCCTAATTGCCAATCCCACACCATCGATTACACTGTGGCAGACACTGATAAACTCGAGTTCAAACGGACCGATTCGAAGCGAGTCCCGGGGCGAAATTTCGTAGAGTTCGGCCACACCGCTCAGATCGTGTTCTTCTAGTTTGTGCCGGACAATTCCAAGGGTAAAGGCGGTGGCGTAAACAGGAACTTGGATCTGCCTGAGTAAAAATGGAAGCGCACCAATATGATCTTCATGCGCATGCGTCAGCACGATGGCATGTACCTTGTCCCGGTGGCTGCGGATATAGTCCATATCGGGGATAACATAATCCACCCCCAGCATGTAGTCTTCAGGGAACATCAATCCGCTATCGACGATGAAAATAACATCCTCGTATTCGTAGACCATCATGTTGAGGCCGATTTCACCCAGGCCTCCCAACGGTATAATTTTCAGTGGCATGGTTTATTGGTCGGTTATCTCTTTATAGGCCTTGCAGATGGTTTCTCTCACCACAACCATCAACTCATCCTTTGTTTTTCGCGTGTAGTCAGATGTGGCAATCGGCGCCAATATTTTCATTGTAACAGGTTGTCTGCGAATCAGCAGTTTTCCTTTGGGCATTACCCTGCGGGTGCCTGAAATGACGATGGGAATGATGACAACCCCGGCATCCACCGACAGCACAAAACCACCTTTTTTGAAGGGTTGAATCTCACCATCCCGGCTGCGGGTCCCTTCCGGAAAAATAAGAACTGAAACGCCATTTCGAATCTTTTGGGCAGCTTCGGCCAGACTCCGAAAAGCCGATTTGCGGTTGGACCTGTCAATGCTGATATAACCACAGCCGCGCATGCCGCGACCGAAAATCGGAATTGTAAACAATTCTGCTTTGGCCAACCATCTGAATTGAACCGGCAGACATCCCAGTAGTACGGGTATATCAAAATTGCTTTGATGATTGGGCATCAGAATAACCGAGCCGTCTATTTTCAGATTATCAATGCCTTCAACGCGTACCGGCGTGCCGGCAACAATTAAAATGGATCGGGCCCAGGCACGTGCAATCAAATGGGGGAAATTACCAGTTCGGCTGAAAAGTGCAACCAAAATCACCACGATTCCCAACACAAAGGTCACGACCACAACCCAAACAATGATAACGGCCGTATGTAAACGATTCCAAAACATAGCAGATAAAGGGCCTCAGAATATCCAGCGCTGACTACCCTAACAAAGGTTTGTCCTTTACACGTTTATCAAATCCTGAATCCGAATATCGAAATCCGAAACAAATTGAAAATCCAAATGTGCTAATGCTTCAAACATGCCCTTTAACATGATGCCTGCTGGTCTGTTTTGATCATTTGAATTTCAGTCATTGGATATTGTTTAGGATTTAGATATTCGTGCTTCGAATTTTATCAGGTTATAATCCTCAACTTTTCAAAAATCGCGTCAATGCTATTCACAATCCAGTTTCTTTGAGTTTCGGTAGCATAGCCGATACAATCACAGCGAACACGTTGCCGGGTCCGCACCAGCAATTCGCAAGTAAGTTTTTCCGGTTCCAGTTCCACGGCGATTACCAACGGGTGGCAGGAAACATGCGATGCTTGCACGGACGTTAGCATTGCTTCGTTAAGCGGCAACCAGTATAAATTACCCAGTTCCGGTTCGCCAAAATTGGAATCCAGGTACGCTTTGATTTCTTTATAATCTTCAGGTCTTATCTCATCTATCACGTACTGTTTCATGGATTGGAAGGCTATCATAATTTAATACCGATCGCAATATATATGTTCACCGCCGGTACGCAACAACAACCGGTAGGGGTTCGGTTAAAAATACTGTTGTGGTTTTCTTCATTTTGTCATAAAATGGTCCATTCCTTGGATGGTAAGCATGCAAAACAGCAATAAAAAACGACTCATGGATCACATGGCCCTGATCGGATTCGGTCTGGCTATTTTCTATTGGTTGTTCGAGGCGCTGGTTTATGCACTGCTGCCCAACAATATCACCTTTGTCCAACGGCTTGTCGGCCCTGAATTCAATGATCTGCTCACCCGCTTTTTGGTCCTTTCTTTTTTCGCCATTTTCGGATCCCATGCCCAGTTTACCATCAATCAGCGTAAATTTGCCGAAGCCGCCATGCGTCAGAGTGAAGAAAAGTACCGGACGATCATCGAAAGTATCGAGGATGGTTACTATGAATTCAGTCGGGAGGGCAGGCTGACGTTCTGCAACAGTTCTTTGGGCCGGATTCTGGGTCAAACCCATCAGAATCTGATCGGTCAGGATATCCACGCCATTTTAGGTCCGGAATACGGACAGCAGATGATGCAGGCCTTTTTCGCAGTGTATCACAATCAGACTGCCCATACCAACGAACTGGAATGGTCCTTTACACAGCGTGATGGTGTCCGCAAATACCTGGAAACCACGCTGTCGCTCGTCATCGACCCGGATGGTGATGTGGCTGGATTTCGTGGGCTACTTCGTGATGTCACCAGGCGGAAACTGGCCGAGGCCATGTATCAAGAAAAACTAGCTGCCGAATCGGCCAGCAGGTCCAAGAGCGAGTTCCTGGCCAATATGAGCCATGAGATCCGCACCCCCCTGAATTCTATCATCGGTTTGATTGAATTGACGCTTGATTCCGATCTTACGGATGAACAGCGTGAGGATCTCGGTGTCGTTATTTCTGCGGCCTATGCGCTTCTTTCTCTGATCAATGATATACTGGACTTTTCTAAAATAGAAGCCGGCAAGCTCGAATTAGAGCATATTCCGTTCAACCTCCCAGAGTTTATTGGAGAATCTTTGCGGATTTTAGCCGCCAAGGCCCATGAAAAGAAACTTGAACTGGCCTACCGCGTAGACCCGGCAGTACCCGATATTGTGGTCGGCGATCCATCCCGGGTTCGTCAGATTATTCTAAATCTGGTCGGCAACGCCATCAAGTTTACAGACGCGGGCGAAATCGTCGTCACCATCGAATCAGAGACCGACAGCCAGAATCCCTATCACTTGGCATTCACTGTCAGAGATACCGGCATCGGCATACCCAAAGAAAAACAGGAATCCATTTTCGGTGCTTTTTCCCAGGCAGATGGCAGCACCACCCGCAAGTACGGGGGTACCGGCCTGGGTCTGGCGGTATCCAAACAACTGGTGTCACTGATGCAGGGCCGCATCTGGATAGAAAGTCCGGTATCTGTTGGGCATTTACTACCCCGGAACAATAACGTGGGCCCGGGCAGCGCCTTTCATTTCAGCGCCCACTTCAAAGAAGCGCCGGACAAACCCCAAACACAAACGGTAATTCCAGACATCAGTATTCGTGGTAAAAAAGCCCTGGTTGTAGACGACAACTTAAGCAACCTTGAAATCACGATGGAATTGATGGAAAGCTGGGACATGGCACCGATTGCCACCACCAGCGCCAAAAAAGCCAAAGAAATCCTCAGGGACGCCCGGCAGTCTGGTTCTCTTTATGAGCTCATCTTGATCGATTCGGATATGCCGGACGAGGATGGGTTTTCTTTGGTCAAATGGCTGGGACGTCAGGAAGGTTTGGATATCAAGACCATTCTCATGCTCACGTCTTTGCGCGACCGGCAGCAGGTTAACTTAGATGAACCAAAGATTTCGGCAGCCATCACCAAGCCGATTCAACCTTCCGACCTGTTGGATGCCATCATCAAAGCCATTGTTCAACCGGACGGACAAACACAAAGCGAGATGCGAGCAGCCGAACCCATAACGACCCAGCCCCAAATGGCACTCACCATTCTGGTTGCCGAGGATACACCCTTTAACCAGAAATTTATATCGCGCCTGTTGGATAAATGGGACTATACGGCAGATATTGTAAGCAACGGTCATAAAGCGGTTGCGGCTGTAACCGAAGCTAGCTATGATATCATTCTCATGGATGTCCAAATGCCGGAAATGGATGGCTTTGAAGCCACGGCCAAGATTCGTGAACTGGAAGCACAAAAGGGCGTCCATACACCCATCATCGCCATGACCGCCCATGCCATGAAAGGGGATCGCGAACGCTGCCTGGAAGCCGGAATGGATGATTATGTCCCCAAGCCAATTTCTTCGAAAGCCTTGGCCAATGCCATCCGGAACCTCATCAAAGCCAAACCAGAACCCATTGAGAAGGAGGACGTTGTGGACCAAGAAACGCAGCCATTTATTGATAAAGATGCGCTCTTAAAGGCTTTTGACAATGATTGGGAATTCTTAAGAGAGGTCATCGACATGTTCGTTGCCGATTACCCGGACATGTTAAAAAATATTAAGACCGCCATCGAATCAAAAGATGGCCCCGGACTGCAACGAACAGCGCACGCATTGAAAGGCATGCTCGGTAATTTTCAAATCGAATCATCGGCCCAAAAAGCATATGCCCTCGAAAAAATGGGCAGTGAAGCACAACTTGAAAATGCCGCTGGTATATACCAGCAGCTTTCCGCCGAGCTTGACAGTCTTGAAAGAATGTTCTTGAATATTTCCAGGGAGACCATGAATTGAAGATACTGATCGCTGAAGATGATGACATAACCCGGCGCAGATTGCAGCATTTCCTGGAAAAATGGGACCACCAGGTTATCTCGTCTGAAAATGGATTGGAAGCATTAGAACATTTCTTGTCCAAAGAAATTGACATGGTGATCACCGACTGGATGATGCCCGAAATGGACGGCCTGGAGTTGGTGGGTCACATCCGCAGCCGTGGCAGGGATAAACCATATGTGTATACCATCTTGCTGACTTCCCGGGGTGACAAGGAGGATGTGATCAAAGGTTTATCTGAAGTCGGCGTCGATGATTACGTTATCAAGCCATTTGACCCCGACGAGCTGCGGGCGCGATTGACAGTCGGAGAGAGAACCGTCAGGCTGGAAAGAACCTTGCGTGAATACGGTGAAGGACTTGAGAAAATTGTTCAGAAGCAAACGCGTCTCATACGTCAGACCCAGGAAGAAACCATTATCCGATTGCTGACGGCGCTTGAGTCCAGAGACGAAGAAACCGGCGGGCATGTCAAAAGAATCGGCCTGTATAGTGCCCATCTGGCCCAGGCTGCCGGCTGGTCCAAACAGCAAGTGGATGATATTCGCCTGGCAGCACCCATGCATGATATTGGCAAAATTGGTGTGCCCGATGCGATCCTTCAAAAAGAAGGGCCATTAACCACGGATGAGTTTGAAGTTATCAAATCGCACACCACCATCGGCGGACAAATCCTGGGCGACTCCGAATTCCCTATGCTGCAAATGGCGCATGACATTGCCTTGTTTCACCATGAAAAATGGGAGGGCAAGGGGTATCCGGAAAATCGGAGCGGAGAAAATATTCCGGAGGCCGCCAGAATCGTTGCGCTTGTGGATGTTTACGATGCCCTTAGCCAGGATCGGGTTTACCGCAAAGCAGATCCCGAAGAAGAGGTTTTACGGAAAATGGCTCAGGCCAAAGGCAACCATTTTGATCCTTTTTTTTATGATCTTTTCATTCAATCTTTGCCTGCCTTCCGGCAGATAGCCAGCGAGAACCCCTAATGTCTGATAAACGGACCTATTTCATAGTCGACGATGATCGGGTGTTTATCAAGCTGTTGACCAAGTTTTTGTCTTCAGAATCCGTGGCCATTGTCTCCAGCACCACCAGCTCGGATGCCTTGAAGGAAATCATCCGTAAGCAGCCGGATTGCCTGATCCTGGATATTATGATGCCCGGCATCGACGGCTTCGATTTGTGCAAACAAGTTCGCGCCGAAGCAAATCTGAACAATACCAAAATCGTGATGGTAAGCGGAAAGGCATATGAAATAGATCGTAAACGGGCTTTTGATGTGGGCGCCGATGGGTATATCGTCAAACCAATTCAACCTGAAAAAATCGCCGACCAGATACGTCGTATCGTGGATGATCGCATCGAGATGACATTTTGGGGCGTACGCGGTACCCTGCCGGTACCGGGTGCGGAATCGATCCGATACGGTGGTAATACCAGCTGTGTCAGTCTTGAGTTCCCCAAAGGCGGTCTATTCATTTTCGATGCCGGAACGGGTATCAAGTCCCTTTCCGATCACCTGGAAGGCGAAAACCGCCATCAGGTCGAAGCCAAAATATTCATCTCTCATCCCCATTGGGATCATATCAACGCCCTTCCCTTTTTTACGCCCCTTTACCGGCAGGGCAATGTGTTTGAGATTATGGGCCCGGCCCACGGCGACATATCCATCCGGGAATTGATTGCCGGCCAGATGGATGGTGTCTATTTCCCCATTGAAATCAAAGAATTTGGTGCCACAGTCGCATTTAAGGACTTGAAAGAGGGCGCATTTTCCATCGATGGTATTCAGGTCCAAACCATCCTGCTAAACCACCCGGGCCACTGTCTAGGCTACCGAATAGATTATAAGGATCGATCCATATGCTATATCACCGACAATGAACTATTTCCCAAAACCAGCCGGTTTTATAACAGTGCTTACATCAAAAAATTAACGGACTTCATCCTGGAGACCGATGCGTTGATCGCCGACTGTACCTACGCTGAAGAGGAATATACCAACCGCATACGTTGGGGCCATTCCGCCACCACCGAAGTGGTTCGCCTGGCTCACAAGGCCAAAGTCGACAATCTCTATATGTTTCACCATGACCCGGGCCAGACCGATACCACCATCGAGGCCAAAGGCCAACAAGCTCAATCGCTCCTAACGGAATTGAAATCAACCACCCGGTGCATTATCCCCAAAGAAAAAGAGCACTTCATGGTATGATCAAACGTTCATCTCCCGGTTTGTTATGACAATAATCTAAATTGGATTGGTACTTTTACGGTTCACGGATGATTATATAAAGGTACACCCGAAAGCGTATTAGGCATTTAGGCCATTAGGCGATTAGCTGCTAACAGCCTAACAGTCTTCAGCCCAATAGCCTTTAGTTCTTGAACCCTTTTCTCCAAAAAAAATACCCCATCCCGGATGGAACCCGGAATGGGGCAGATTGGTGCAACTCATTTTTTAAATAAACGGGTAGTGCTCGAAATCGGATTACGTCTCTTCGACGGTAATCGCTTCTTCTTCACATACCTCAACGCAACTCTCGCAACCCAAACATTCATCTGCGTTTACCGGTACCGATTTTTCATTCTCCATTTCGAAAACTTCCGTTGGGCACACGTCGACACATTCTTCACATCCTACACATTTCTCTTCATCAACCGTAGGTACAAAAGCCATTCTAGAGCCTCCTTTCGTAATATTCGGTTATGGTGTCAAACCACCATGTTTGTAATTCAACGAAACAGCCATTATACCAATTCAACTAGCGAGTCAAGCCCTGTTCTGATGTTCCCCAAATAATTTTAAGGCATCGCCAGAATCTCACATCTTCTCCGTTTCGATCAACCCGATTACGGTATTCATGCCTTTCACACCGTTGGTTGCACGGGTTTTGGTGGAATCGGTTTGTTCACACAAGTAGCCAAATAGTTGACCCGGCGATATTCCTGGCAACCAGTGAATTTGGATGCCATCGGATGTCCCCGGTGTTGGGGGATATGTGTCCAGCAATCCGGATTCTGTGATGCGAGCCGGATCGGCAGTCACCAGTTGGTGGCAGAAGGTCCATAAATCCCGGTAGCGCTCCTGTGTATCATGGGCATTCGTACCGATTGCCGGTAGGGTCGCGATTGGCAGGAAGTCTATATTTTTAGGGAAATGTTCCTGAATCAACGCAATCACAGCCTGACGTGTGGTAACAAACAGATCGTGTGAATCGCTTGTGGTGGTCCAGACCCGGGACCAGGCCTTAAGCCGATCCAGCAACATGTATTGCGCCGGGTCGTCAAACTCTTTCTCAAAATCCAAGTGCGCCAAAGCTGCATCCCCTCTCAACTCCTCATAGAGCGTCTTTTCCATGGAAGCTTGCCGGTGCATTTGCTGGACAATTGACCGGTTTTGCACGTCAAAGAACTGGGCCATTTGCAAGAAGATACGAGCCGCCATGGTCTCGTTTTCATGGGTATCGGCCGGCTGCGCCTGCTGATCGATCCTGCGGATATCCTGCCGGATTTGGGCTACCGAGGATGCATCAAAAAAAGGTATGCGATTCCGATGTCCCTTGGCGTAGGATGCTGCCCCCAAGCGATGGCTCTGGGCCCAGCTTTCGGTTTCCGCCAGTGCGGTTTCAAAGGATAACCGCGTGTCCGGATCAGGCATGACGGCTTCCACTTTTCCGCTATCAAAGTCCGTCTGCATTTCAGGAGGTATGGTCTTGTTGGAAAACTGAAAAACCTTAAGGCCCTGAAAGAACTGCCCGCAGGCCGTCAGTTCGGGCGTATCAATATAGGTAAAGGGAAATAGAAACGGCTTCATGTGATTTTCTCCCGATCCCTGACCTTAATCCCACGTGAAATAAGCGTGTCCCTGATTTGATCAGCCAGTTTCCAGTCTCGCTCTTTGCGGGCCCTCTCCCGTTTTTGCAGCAACTCTCGAACGTCATTGGCCAGGGTTTGTTCTTCAAATTCAAACAGGTTTAGAACTGTATTGATTTGTTTGAATATGTCGAGGATCTGAGCAGCATCGGATGCATGCATCTGCTTTTCCGATATCAACCGGTTAATCCGTTTTATCTGGGTAAACACCGCGGCCATGGCAGCTGAAATATTAAGATCATCGTCCATGGCGTCTGTAAATCCGTAGCGCAAATCATAAAGCAGTTGATCCAGTTCCGGATATGCCGGCCCTTGCGGTAGCTCGTACAACCGGGCCACACATGAATCCAGTCGCTTGAGTGAATTGCGTGCGTTTTCCAATTTATGCCGATCAAAGCGGATTAATTTGCGGTAATGGCTCGATATTAACCAGCAGCGAATCTCGCGGCCGTTAAATCCCATATCCATGAGATCCTTGATCGTTAGACCCTGACCGGTTTCATCCACTTTTTTGCCATCCACCAGTACCCGGTCGCAGTGGATCCAATACCGTGCCATGGGTTTACCGGTCAGGGCCCCGGCAATTGCAATGCCATTTTCATGGTGTGGGAAAACCAGTTCACGTCCGGCGGCATGAATATCATAATTTTCGCCCAGGCATTTTATGGACATGGTGGCACACTGTAAATGCCAGGATGGGCGCACATTGCCCCATTCTGTTTTGACAAAAATGCCTCGCTTGAGCTCCGACAGCTTGGAACGCTTGAGCAACGTAAAGTCACGGGGATTCTCTTTTTCGTATTCATCCAAATCAACTGTGGCCCCCAGCCGTATCTTATTAATATCTATATTAGAAAGACGGCCATAGCTTTCATGACGGGATATATTGAAATAGATGGAACGCAATTTCTCGTATGCAGCGCCGCTTTTCACCAGTTTTTCGGTCACCGAAACCATATCGCCGGTATGATCGCTGGCTTTGGGGTAGTCCTCCGCCGGCTTGATACCCAGGTGTTTGAGATCTTGCTTAAATGTGTCGATATATTGGCTGGTGAAATCCCCCAGCTCCATCCCGGCGCTTTCAGAGCCCGCGATGGTTTTATCATCCAGGTCGGTGATGTTCATAACATGGGTGACATCAAAACCGCGATAATCCAAATAACGCCTGAGAAGATCCGAAAAAACAAAGCGGCGACACTCACCCAAGTGGATCCTGGCATGCGCCGTCAAACCGCAAGAGTACATGCTAACCTTGCCGGGTACCAGCGGTTCGAATAACTCTTTTGTACGGCTCATGGTATTGAACAGTTTCAGCTCCACTTTATCGCGAATGGTAAAAAGTGACGTGCTCAGATAGCGCTCGCCGCTGTCCGGCAAAATAACCACCAGCGTACCCTGAGACATGGTTTCGGCTTCTGTCAATGCAATCGACATGGCCGCGCCACTACTCATCCCGACGAACAGACCTTCGTCCAGGGCCAGACGCCTGGCCATTTCAAAGGCCGCCTCATCTTCGATGTTAACCTTGCGGTCCAGCCGAATTTTTTCAAATATTTCAGGACGATAAGCCTCCTTCATATTTTTCAGGCCTTGAATTTTATGGCCGAGATAGGGTTCGACGCCAATAATTTCTATTGCCGGATCATACGCCTTCATGCGTCGGGACACACCCATAGCGGTACCACTGGTACCCAAGGTTATCACCAGTTTGTTGATATGACCGTTGGTTTGCTCCCAGATTTCAGGAGCTGTGCCATGATAGTGTGCCTGCCAGTTGGCGGGATTATTGAACTGATCTGTCATGAAATAATCGTGCGGGTTCTCGCGCACCAGCCGATAGACTTCTTCAATGGCACCATCGGTTCCCAGATGTCCGGGAGTCAACAGGATATCGGCACCCCTTGCCTTCAGTATTTTGCGGCGCTCCTGGCTGACGGATTCGGACATGGCCAACAACAGCCGATATCCTTTTACGGCACAAACCAGGGCCAGCCCGATGCCGGTGTTACCGCTGGTGGCTTCGATGACGGTTTTTTCCCGGGTCAATTCTCCAGAGGCTTCGCCATTCTCAATCATGCGCAAGGCTGCACGATCCTTGATGGAACCGCCTGGATTAAAATATTCCAGCTTGGCCAAGATCGTGACCCGTGGATTGGGATTCAAATTTTTGATTTCAACCAGTGGCGTATGGCCGATGGCGTCTAAAATGGATCCACTCATAAGTTGTCTCTATTAATAACATTTTCGATTTTAGCCATGATCGCTTGCTGTACCTGTTCTTTCGGCGCAGACGCATCGATTATCCTAAATCGCCGGGGTTCTTTCCCTGCCAGGTCCAAATAGCCGGAACGGACTTTGCTGTGGAAAGCCAGGGCTTCCTCCTCAAAACGGGTTTCCTTTTCGGTGCGCTGGCCGTTTTGGATCTGTTGCCAAGCCCGGGCCAGGCCCATCTCTGCAGGCAGGTCCAGTAAAAGGGTCAAATCAGGTCTCACATCGGAAAAAGCCAGTTGATGTAATTCGCTTATCAAGCCAATATCCAAACCGCGGGCAAATCCCTGATAGGCCAAGGTCGCATCATAATAACGGTCACACAAGATGATCTTGCCGGCTGACAAGGCCGGTTTGATGGTTTCATTCAGGTGCTGGGCACGATCGGCCATGTAAAGTAACAGTTCCGCCAGGGGATCCAAGCCTTTATTTCGGGAATCCAAAAGTATCGATCGTATCTGAGTTCCGATGTCGGAACTGCCTGGTTCCCGGGTTGTGATGACGTCATATCCCCGTTCGCTCAGATGCGCATGGATACCCTGTATCTGACTGGTCTTGCCGGAACCTTCTATGCCTTCAAAGGTGATAAACATTGAACTTCCAACCTCGCACTTAATTATCTGGAGTCAGAATTCAGGAGTCAGAATTCAGCAGATAATTAGCCATATGCTTTAAGGTATGAACGATAAATCGAAAGCCGTTGTCGACTTCCAAGCCTCCTGGCTTCCGGTCTGTATTCTGACTCCTGTATTCCGTATTCTGACTCCTGTATTCCGTCTCCTAGCTTCTGTCTCCTAAATAATCAATATTGGACGTTCTTTTTTATAAACCCATAACAATAAAATATTCTCAAACCGGACGATTCACACTAGTCATGCGGTCTCCCCCTAAAAAAATGCCGCTCCAAAAGCCGATGATAGGATGTCCACTTCTCGCCTGGATCCTCTTTGGCCATGAACTCGCGAATCGCCTGGACCCGGGAATCCATCTCGTCGATGCAATTTAACATCACGGCCTCGATGGTTTTGGGTGGTTCGGGTGAACCCAGTTCGCGGCTGCCGTGGTGGCTGATGATCAGGTGCTTTAACAGCATGGCGGTTTCTTCCGGAAAGGCAGGGATGGCCTTAATTTTATCTTCGATCATCTGTATGCCGATAACAATGTGATTTACCAGGCGACCTTCATCAGAATAGTCGATGGCCACATCATAGGTGAATTCACGCAGCTTGCCGATATCGTGCAGGATAACGCCCGCAATGAGTAGATCACGATCAATACCGCTGTAGTGCTCGCTGATCTTATCTGCGAGCACTGCCATGGACAAGGTATGCTCCAGCAGGCCCCCGATATAGGCATGATGCATTTTTTTGGCCGCCGGGGCGTGCTTAAATTGGCTTACCAAGGTCTCATCAGACCAGAATGCTCCGAATAGATCTCTGAGACAGTCTTTTTGCAGCGATTGGGATAGTTTTTGGAGACGTTCAAACATGTGATCCACATCCCGTTCCGTCACTGGCAAGAAATCGGCCGGGTTGATTTCGTCTTTGGCTGCCGCTTTCAATTCTTTGACCACCATCTGAAGTTTACCGCGGTAACTCCCCACGTGTCCCGTGACCACCACAACCTGGCCCGACTCGGATTGGGAGGCAATCTGGTCCACATTGTCCCAGACCACGGCCTTCACACGGCCGGTCCGATCGGATAACACCAGGTTGAGATAGCTGTTGCCATCCTTTTTGTGGGCCATGGTCTTTTCAGTTAGCACAAATTGATCTGTCAGGCTGAGGCCTGCTTGCAGCTGGCTGATGAATTTCGTTTTCATCTGACACGGATATTCCAAGATTTAAGGGATTGAATTGATTGATAATCTGTTGTATCGCATTTGATCGGCGTTATGGATATAAAATCTTCTGATATGGCGGCCAAATCGGATTCTGATTCCGCCGGGCTAGCGTTGGGCAGGACCGAATGCCAAAAGTATGGCCGTTGTCGTGGATCCATACGGCGTTCCATCTGTTCTTTAAACGGTTTGATATTCTGTCTGCTAATCCGGACGCCTTTGATTCGATCCATGGGCAGATCAGGAACATTAACGTTTAGAAAAGTACCCGCAGCCAGTCCCTGCGCCACGATGGTTTGGGCCAGGCCCGCCGCAAATTTGGCCGTCTGATCATAAAAGCGTGGTTGGCGTGCCATGATCGATATTGCCAGAGCCGGAATGCCGTAGAGAGTTGCTTCGCGTGCCGCCGCAAGCGTACCGGAATAGTTGATATTGATGCCGGCATTCGCCCCCGGATTGATTCCCGATATCATCAGGTCCGGTCGATCCGTCAGTAATTCCATCAGGGCCAGCTTGATGCAATCAGCCGGCGTCCCGCTCACGGCATAGGCAGTCTCACCATTACGCCCGGCAATTTTATGGCTCCGTATGGGTGTTTCCAGCGTAATTGCATGACTAATGGCACTGCGTTCCCGGTCCGGGGCCACCACGGTTGTCGTCCAACCGGTCGCGAATTGCTCCTGCAGGGCCCTTAGTCCCTCTGCATATATCCCGTCATCATTTGAAAGTAACAGTTTCATTGCTTAACCCATCCGCACGTGAACCAACACGTGCTTACAGACTTGGTTTTTATGGTCATACATCAATTGCCCTGGTTTGAAAAGGCATCAATTTGTGTCGAGGCAATCCTTTTTGATACCAGTATATTCTTGATTTTCATAATACATTGGCTTTATATTGATTAATTTAATTCGATGCAACCTATGAATCAAATCTTGGACCGTCTCAGATCTTTCGTTGATCGTTTGCCTGGCAGGCGTCTACGCCAGGGGATATGGTCCGTCTTCGCAAAACTGGCCTATGGCAGCCTTTTTTTAGTCCTGTTGGTTGTCAACAACTCGGTCTGGGGACAGGACTTGGATATGCTGATGGGCGATTCTCATTTTCCCTGGCATATTACCGCAGATGAACTTAATTTTGACGATGTCAATCAGGT
>Ga0180436_10002160_pt1 | contig 18854 bp, 20 predicted proteins | sample SS_ome_2_FD_132434 | JGI IMG/M metagenome (GOLD analysis project Ga0180436, IMG submission 132434) | Hypersaline lake sediment archaeal communities from the Salton Sea, California, USA - SS_3_S_2 metaG | ecosystem: Environmental > Aquatic > Non-marine Saline and Alkaline > Hypersaline >...
CTCCATGATGCGCCCACCCTTCGACGTGGTGCTGGCCCCGCAGGAGATCCCCATCGGCCCGCCCACCGAGTACCACTCCTCCTACCTGGCGGTGATGCAGACCAACCGGGCGATCTTCCCCATCGCCAAGATCGTGGTCTACATGAACCTGTTCTTCGGCGGTGCCGCCAGCTGGCCGGTGTTCTTCCTCAAGGTGTTCCTGATTTACCTGTTCTCGGTGTTTGTGGGCGTGGTGTTCCCACGTTTTCGGGTCGAACAGTCGGTACGTTGGTTCCTGGTCTGGGCAGTCCCTCTCGGCGTCATTGCCATCGTGATGGTGTAAACACATGAAAGACGAATTTGAGAAACGCCTCGAAAACCAACCCGACGAGCGACCAAAACGGCAGGCGCTCAGGGACATCCCAATACGCGAGGAACTGTCCCCCCGCACGGTCAGAACGCCGGATGGCCAGGAGATCAAAATCGATCCCCTGCAGGACTATTTCTGTCAGGCCGGCCCCACGGTACAGACGCCTGCCTACACAAAGATTATCGAAGATCTGTTTAACTGGGCACGCGCCGAGTCGCTTTGGATTCTGGGCTTCGGTACCGGCTGTGGCGCGATCGAGATGCGTCCGCTGATGACGCCACGCTTCGACGCCTACCGTTACGGCATTCAGTGGCGCCCCACGCCGCGCCAGGCAAACCTCCTGGTGATCTCAGGCTATCTGTCAGTCAAGACGCTGAAGCGCGCCATTCGCGCCTACGAACAGATGCAAAACCCCAAGTATGTTGTCGGCCTTGGCTCCTGCACCATCAACGGCGGCATGTACTGGGACTCGTACAACACCATCAAGTGTCTCGACGAATACATGCCGGTCGACCTGTACATCACCGGGTGTATGCCACGCCCTGAAGCACTGCTACAGGGTTTCGATGATCTGAAAAAACTCATCCGTGCCGGCAAGGGCGAAGGCGCCAACAAGTACGCCGAGAACTTCGAGTGGTACAAGGCCAATCAGAAGCGTGTCATCAAGGACTGGGACATGCCGGACTACAACTGGTGATGACAGAACGCTATGCAGTCGTTATATGACAATCTGAAATCGCTTTTCGCCCTGGACGGGTTCGAGGGACAGCGCCCCGACCTGGCTTTTGTCAACGTATCGCGCGAGCAACTTCGTCCATTGTTGCTGCACCTGCGCGACCAGGAAGGCTTTACCCACCTGGTCTTGCTGACCGCTGTCGACTGGATCGAAGACGAACAATTCCAGCTAACTTACCTGCTGCATGATCGCGCGAATGCCCGCGACGTCGGCGTGCGCCTGATGCTGCCACGCGAAAATGCCAGCATGGACAGCGTGCATGACCTTTGGCCGACCGCTGCCACCTACCAGCGTGAGCTGCGCGAAATGTTCGGTATCGATTTTCCGGGCAGCCCCCGCGTTGACGAGGATTTTATTCTCGAGGGCTGGACCGACCTGCCGCCCTACCGGCGAGACTTCGATACCCTGGAATACGCGCAGGACACCTACAAGGACCGCCCAGGCCGAGAGACACGCGATCCCGCTCTGCATATGAAAGAGAAGCTCTATCCGGACGGAGGCGACAATGGCTGACCGTAGCCAGTATCCCAGCCCCGGGCCGGACGGTACGCTCGATATCGACCTGAGTTCGGGCAAATATCTCAAACTGTGGCAAGGCCCCAACCACCCAGGCATCACCGGCAACATGGCAGTGGAACTGACTGTGTGCGGCGACGAGGTGGTCGAAGGCAAAACCCATGTCGGCTACCTGCACCGCGGCTTCGAAAAGCTGATGGAGCGACGCACCTTTATCCAGTGCTTTCCCATCGTATGCCGCATCTGCGTGCCCGAACCTGACTTCAACGAATACTGTTACGCCGCAGCAGTAGAGGAACTGGCCGGGCTGGAGGTACCGGAAAAGGCCAAGTGGATACGCGCACTCATCCTGGAGATGGGTCGGATCAATAGCTACCTGATGTACCTGGGCGGACAGGCCGGCGCCTTTGGCCAGGGCGTAATTGGCCAGTGGACCACCTATGCCCGCGACCTAATGCTTGACCGCTTCGAAGAGCTTACCGGCGCACGCATCTATCACATGTTCATCCTGCCAGGCGGCGTGCGTGACGACCTGCCCGAGGGCTTCCAGGAGCGCATGGAAGACACCCTGCAGGAAATCGAAAGCACGCTCAGCGACGTATACGACACCATGTTCCGCAATGCCGTGTTCAAGAAGCGCGCGGCCGGGTTGGGCTATGTCGACCCCGCAGTCATTGATAGATACGGGGTGACCGGACCAGTGGCACGCGGTGCCGGTATTGCCAAGGACGTGCGCAAGGATCAGCCCTACCTGGTCTATGACCAGTTGGACTTTGAACCGGTCACTGCAAACGAGTCGGACGTGTATGCGCGTGCCGACGTGCGCCGCCGGGACTTGTTGATGTCGGTCGATCTGATCCGGCAGATCCTCGCGCGCATGCCACGCAAGGGCGAGGTGATGGCAACGCTTCCCAACGTATTGCACTGGCAGATCCCGCGCGGTGAAACCTATGTGCGGGGTGAGTGTTCGCGTGGCGAGTACGGCTATTACCTGGTCACTGACGGCAGCGGTTACCCGCGCCGGGTCAACGTGCGTGGACCTTCCTACACCCACGCAATGGCACTGCTGGAGAAATTGATCGTCAACGTGAACATATCGGATGTCGCCGGCCTGATGGTCTCGCTGCACACCTATCCACCGGAGATTGAAAGATGAGCGTGCGCGACCTGCTATCACCCTTCACCGCGTGGAAGCACCTGTTCCGCGAACCGGTCAGTATCAAGGACCCGCTCGACCGCGAGGCCTCCGAACGCTATCGCGGCTTCCACAAGAACGACATCGAAAAGTGCATAGGTTGCGGAACCTGCGAGGCGATCTGCCAGAACGGCGCGATCGATATGCTACCCGTAGAAGGCGTGGATACCATCAAGACACAGCCGGGCGATTCAGGCCTGCGTCCGCGCATCGACTACGGACGCTGCTGCTGGTGTGCATTATGCGTGGACGTATGCATGACCGGCTCGCTCACCATGTCCAACGAGTACAAATGGGTGGAAAGCGATCCGGACAAGTTTCGCTTCACCCCAGGCGTGGACAAGAAGCACTGGGACGATTACAAGGACGGCTATCATCGCCCTGACGGCCATCGCCTGAACGCCCCCGAACGTATCGAGATGCCGGAACTGGAACCACGCGAGCGTATCGACTCATTCATCGAAATCGTCGGCGGTTACTCGCTGGAACAGGCGAAACTGGAAGCCGACCGCTGTGTGACCTGCGGCATATGCGTGGCCACCTGCCCCACGCATATGCCAATACCCGATTACATCGCAGCAGTGCGCGATGGCGACTACGAACGCGGGCTGAAGCTGCTCTACGAAAGCAACCCCTTCTCGCAAGTCTGCGGCAAGGTCTGTACGCGCAAGTGCGAATCCACCTGTGCGGCCAGCCACGAAGGCGACCCGATCGCGATCCGTTGGTTGAAGCGTCACATCACCGAACAGGTACCTTACGAAAAGTATCGGGACATCATTGGCGAGCCGCTCCCTCCAACCGGGAAAAAAATCGCCATCATCGGCGCCGGACCAGCCGGTATGACAGCCGCCTTCGACCTGGCACGCAAAGGCCACACTGTTACCGTGTACGAGGCCCAGTCGCATGCTGGCGGCATGACCCGCTACGGCATTCCGGAATACCGCCTGCCCTACGAGACCATTCAGCGCGACATCGATCTGATCCTTTCCATGGGCGTGGGCATTCACTACAACACGCGCGTCGGGCATGACATCAGCATGGAAAAACTGCAGGCCGAAAACGACGCCGTGGTGTTGACCATCGGCCTTTCACTGGGGCGTTCAACGCGCATACCTGGTTCCGATCACGAGAACGTATTCAAGGCCGTAGACCTGTTGCGACGCATCACCGAAGGCGAAGACATCCAGGCACCCGAGAACCTCGTAGTGATCGGCGGAGGCAACGTCGCCATGGATATCGCCCGCAGCATGGCCCGCCTGCAGCAACAGCAGTATGGCGAAATCAATGTCACGCTCACGGCGTTGGAAGACAAGGCACATTTTCTTGCAGACCCGGTCGAGATCAAGGAATCGATCGAAGAAGAAATCAACATCCTCGATTCGCGTGGCCCGCAGGAATGCGTCATCGACGACCAGAACAACCTGATTGGCCTGCGCACCTGGAAGGTGTTATCCATATTCGACGACCAAGGGCGCTTCGCCCCAAGTTATGACCAGGACGACGAACAGCTTCACCCGGGTGCATGGGTTGTCGAGGCCATCGGGCAAATGAGTGACGTCAGCCTGCTCGGCGAGGAACTGACCGAGAAACTGGAATGGAACCGTGGCCGTATCCAGGTCGATGATGCCGGGCATACCTCCGAGCCATGGCTGTGGGCTGCCGGTGACTGCGTCAAGGGGCCAGACGTCGTCAGCGCTGTGGCAACCGGGCACAAGGTCGCCGCAAGCATCGAAGCAGCATTTGCACAACGGGAGACGGGCGCATGACTGAAGGCCGAGGATACAAGAAACTCAAGTCCCAGACCTCGCTGAAAGACATTCTCGAAGTGGCTACCGAGTTCGAGCGCACCGCTCGCGATTTCTACGCAGCGCTGGTCCCCAGGGTCAGCAAGCAGATCCGCTATCTCGTGGAAGAACTGGCCGAGGAGGAACAACGCCATTTCGACTTATTCTCCGGGCTGCGTGCCCGCCCCGATCTCGAGGACATGCTGCAGGAACTGGTCGAAACACCGGCCAGCGACCGACGCTTCTCCGACTGCATCCACCTGCCGGAACTTGGAGAACGCCCGGACGATCAGGAAGTGCTGCAATACGCGCTTGGGCGCGAACATGCGGCAATGGAACAGTACACCTCTCTCGCCGAATCCACGCCCGCAGGCCCCATCAGGGACCTGTTCAAGTTTCTTGCCGACGAGGAAACCCAACACAAAAACGAGTTGGAAAAACGCTACTACGAGATAGTGCACAGTGGTGGCGTCTGATGGATAGACAGTCCGGAAACGCCCTCCGGCCATCACGACGAAAAAGCACTTTCCCGCTAAACTCAGCCGCTGTTCTCAACATGGGCTGCGCAGATGCGAAACCTCGGACTGATCCTTTTACCGATTCTGGCGTTTGTACTGGTCGGCTGTGAGCAGGGCGGGGATGCCAACCCCGATGCACCGGTAAGGTACTCTGGCGGCTGGGTGACCTTTTCCTACCCGGGAAGCTGGCAATTGAATGAGGAAAGCACTGACACCGGGAGTCTTATTCGCATTCAGGGGCCTCGCGATGCCCTGTTCACCATTCATATCCGCAGCCTCGAGCAGGCACCGCCCCTGGCAATCCACGCGGCTTCGCTGGGCAGCGATCAGGGCCTGCTGCCAACTGGCCGACCGGCCACTTCCGGGCGCTTGCATGGCTTTACCCAGATGATCGAACTGGACGGAGAGGCCTACCAGCGGGAATTTCACCGCGTCGACTCACATGACGAAGCGGCCTACCTGGTCAGCCAGGCACCGGCTGCGCAAGCGATTCGCGTGCAAGCCGGCCTGGACCGTATCTTCACCACCTTCGCGTTCCAGTAGTCAGCGATGATGCCTGGCCAACAGGCGATCCAGTGCGTTGGCAAATGCCTGACGCTCGGCCTGGCTGAATGCGGGCGGGCCACCGGTATCGATACCACTGGAGCGCAAGGTGTCCATGAAATCGCGCATGTTCAGGCGCTGACGAATATTCTCCGGCGTGTATAACTCGCCACGCGGATTGAGCGCCGTGCAGCCCTTCTCGATCGCTTCTGCCGCCAGAGGAATATCCGCCGTCACCACGAGGTCACCAGAATCGGCATTCTGCACAATGTAGTTATCCGCCACATCGAAACCGGCCGCGACCTGCACCGAACGTATGTAGCGTGAACGCGGCACCTGCATCGGCTGATTGGCCACCAGAGTGACCTGCACCTTTACTCGGTCTGCGGCGCGGAACAATATTTCTTTGATCACTTTCGGTGACGCATCGGCATCCACCCAGATCTGCATGTGCTACTCCTCTTTAGCTCCCGCAAAGCGCAACAGAAAATCACCAAGATATGCGGCAGCCTGCTCACTGTAACTGCGGGGGCCATCGTACACCGTCAGGCATCGTTCGATCAGCACACCGGTTGCTCGCGCAAACGTGATGGCAGACAGCTTGCCTGGCTGGTGGGCATAGCCACGGATATCGGTCTGGCACTGGGGATACAGACCTTCCCCTGCAGCAGACCGAACCGCCGCTGGCACCCGCTCGCATGGCAGCAGGACATAAAAAAAACCCTGGTCGGAGAGCAAGCGGCCCGCCAGCTCTAACAACTCGGCGATGAATAACTGGTCCGCATGCCGAGCGCGGCGACGCTTGGGATCATTTGAGAGCGTCTGGTCAGCAAAGAAGGGGGGATTGCAGATAATCAGCTGATAACCACCGTTGCCGTGCGTCGCGGGATCACGCACATCCCCATGCGCCAGGCTCAGGCTCCGCGCCCACGGGCTGCACGCAAAGTTGTCGGCGGCCTCGTTTGCTGCATCGGCATCGAGCTCGATCGCGTGCACCTGAGCGGCACCGCGTTGTGCCGCCATCAGCGCCAGCAGGCCTGTGCCGGCGCCAATATCCAATACCCGGCAACCCGGCTCGAGTGGTGCCATGGCGCCAAACACCGTGGCATCGGTGCATACCTTCATGGCCGTTGCACTCTGTCGCACCCTGAACTGCTGGAATTGGAAATCACGCGTGGACACGCGCGGCAACATGCCACCGAGCACACGCTGTTGCAAGTCAACCGGCGCGGCCACGGCTTGTAGTAGCATGCAGACAAGTCAACGCATGCTGCCAATTCATGAGCGACCAAAACATCACCCTGGCCCACGGCAACGGCGGCCGTTTCATGCGCGAGTTGATCGAACAGATATTCGCCCGCCACCTGGCCAATCCCGATCTCGACGTGCAGGCCGACGCCGCCCCCATTGCTTTGCCGCAAGGTCAGGCCGTATTCACCACTGACGGTTTTATCGTGCAGCCGCTTGAGTTTCCCGGCGGTGACATCGGTGCGCTGGCAGTACACGGTACCTGCAACGACCTGGCGGTTTCCGGAGCCGATCCACTGTACCTCACGCTCAACGCCTTTATCGAGGAAGGCATGCCGCTCGAGCAACTGGAACGCTTGGTTCGATCGATCGCTCAGGCCGCGAGCGAAAGCGGCGTGCGCGTGGTCGCTGGTGATACCAAGGTGCTGCCACATGGCGAAGGGAGCGGCGTCTACTTCGCTACTGCCGGGATCGGCGTGCGCAGCCCGGACCTCGCATTGGGACTGAACAGGATCCGTGCAGGCGACCAGGTGTTAGTCAGCGGCCCGGTCGGCGATCACGGCGTATGCGTGATGTTGGCGCGCGAGGAATTTGGCATGCGCGGTGACCTGCAGTCCGATGCAGGCAGCGTACTGCCACTCACCAAGGCAATTCGTGACTTGCCGGGCCTGCACTTCATGCGCGACCCAACGCGCGGCGGCCTTGCCACCGTATGCCACGAGATCGCGCATGCAACCGGACTGCGCGTCACACTCGATGGCCCGGCCATCCCGGTGCACGACCCGGTGCAGTCGGTATGCGAGATGCTTGGTTACGATCCACTGTTCCTGGCCTGCGAGGGCCGCGTGGTGGCGATTGCCGATGCGCAGACCGCGCCGCAAATCCTCGAGCAATGGCGCGCCCTGCCCGAAGGCAGACAGGCCACGCTGGTCGGTCTTATCGACGATGGCCCCAATCGCGTCGAGGTGGAAACCGAGCTGGGTGGGCGGCGCATCCTCGAAGAACTGCAGGACGACCCGCTGCCGAGAATATGTTGAGGGATCAATCCTGATGGCGGTCGGCCTGCGCATCCGTGGCCTGGTACAGGGGGTCGGCTTCCGCCCGACGGTCTGGCGTGTCGCCAGGCAAATTGGCCTGCGCGGCGATGTGCGCAACGATGGCGATGGTGTGTGGATACGCCTGGTCGATGTCTCGACCTCGCAGGTCGACCGGTTCTGCGCGAACCTGCACCTTGCCCTGCCCCCGCTGGCGCGCATCGATGACATACAACGCATCGAGCCGATCGCCGGATTCACGATCGACAACTTTGCAATCGTCGCCAGCGATGCCACAACGCCGCTTACCGGCATCGTGCCGGATGCCGCCACCTGCCCGGCCTGCCTGGCCGACATTCGTGACCCAGATAACCGGCGTTATCGCTACCCTTTTACCAACTGCACTCACTGCGGCCCGCGCCTGAGCATTATCCGCGCGATCCCCTACGACCGTGCCAACACCAGCATGTCGGAATTTCCCATGTGTCCGGCCTGCGAATCCGAGTACCGCAACCCGGCTGATCGACGCTACCACGCGCAACCCAATGCGTGCAGCGCCTGCGGCCCGGCAGTGCGGGTCTTGGGTGATGAAAGCAATACCGATCCTATCGGGCTTGCACTCAAGGCGCTGCGCGCCGGGCAGATCGTGGCTGTGAAGGGCATAGGCGGCTTTCACCTCGTCTGCGATGCGCACAACGAGGACGCTGTGAACACGTTGCGCCAACGCAAGCGTCGCTATGCCAAGCCATTTGCCCTGATGGCGCGCGAGCTGTCGATCATCGAACGTTACTGCCAGGTCGACGAAACAGCACGCGAACGGCTGACCTCCCCGGCCGCGCCCATCGTTCTGCTGCCCGGGCGCGAGGGCGCACCCGGGCTACCGAAGGGCATCGCGCCCGACATGCTGACGCTCGGCTTCATGCTGCCATATTCGCCTATCCACCACTTGTTGCTGGAGAGCTGGGACACGCCGCTGGTGATGACCAGTGGCAATCTCAGCGACGAGCCCCAGTGCATCGACAACACCGAGGCAGCACACAAGCTCGCATCCATTGCCGACCTGACCCTCACCCACAACCGCGACATCGTCAATCGCGTGGACGATTCGGTGTTGCGCGTCATGGGCGGAAAGGCGCGCTTGTTGCGCCGTGCACGCGGATATGCCCCTGCACCGCTGCAATTGCACGAGAGCTTCAGAACAGCGCCACCGATACTCGCACTCGGTGGAGAACTGAAGAACACCATCTGCCTGCTGCAGGACGGACGCGCCACCGTGTCACAACACCTCGGGGATCTCGAGGATGCCACCACCAGTGACGAGTTTGAACGTACGGTGGGCCTGTATCGCCAGCTGTTTGCCTTCGAACCCAAACGGATCGCCATCGACCAGCATCCGGATTACCGCAGCAGCCGCTACGGTCGCGCACTCGCCGCCAGCGAAGACCGTACCCTGGTCGAGGTACAACACCATCACGCGCATATCGCCTCGCTGATGGCCGAGGCCGGTTACCCAATCGACAGTGAACCGGTACTGGGTATCGCGCTCGATGGCCTTGGTTTCGGCGCAGACGGCACCCTGTGGGGCGGCGAGTTCCTATTGGCCGATTTCCGTGAGCAGCGGCGGCTTGCACGCCTGCAACCTGCGGCGATGCCTGGCGGCACGCAGGCAATCCAGGAACCCTGGCGTAACCTTTGGGCACAATTGCACGCACTGGGACTGCTGCATGATTTCACCGCGCAGTATCCTGACCTTCCCATCGTCCAATACCTGCGGCAACAACCACTGCCAATGCTCGAGCAGATGCAACAGCGTGCCATCAACACGCCAATGAGCAGTTCGGCCGGACGCCTGTTCGACGCGGTGGCCGCGGCTCTGGGTCTGCATCATGAGAAGGTCTACCAGGAGGGTCAGGCCGCCATCGCCCTGGAACAACTGGCCCTGCAGGCAGAGCAAGACCGGGACGCCTACCCGATCAGGTGGCAATCTTTCGACGGCCTTTACCAGAGCGATCACTCGGACTTGTGGCTAGCCCTGTTTGCCGATCTTTCCAAGGGCGTGGACAGCACTTGTATTGCCGCGCGCTTCCACCGGGGCCTGGGTGAAGCCTTGTGCGAGATGGCCGCCCAACTATGCGCAGCAAACAATATCAATACGGTCGCGCTATCGGGCGGCGTCTGGCAGAACCAACTGTTACTCGAGCATTGCCTGCGGGTGCTGCCGCGTGTCGGGCTCAAGGTCCTGCATCACGAATGGCTGCCGAGCAACGATGGCGGACTGTCGCTCGGGCAGGCGGCTGTCGCTGCCGCAAGATCCGGACACCCCTAATCGTTGCACCCGCCCGCAAGCGTGCGCTTGAGCAATGGTGGCGACATCAAGGTGGTGATGACCACCATCAGGACAATCGCAGAAAACAGGCTGTCGTTTATCACCCCGAGCCCCTTGCCCAGCGTCGCGAAGATCAAGCCCACTTCACCGCGCGGCATCATGCCGATACCGATTGCAAGGCGATTGAGCCCGTTACCGGCCACGTAACCGGATACCACTTTGCCGATCACTGCCGCAACAGTTAGCGTCATGGCAAACAGAATCACCTCCATTGACAGGAAGCTCTCGAGCTTCACCTGCAACCCAATCAGCACGAAAAAGATTGGTACCAGTACCGCCTCCAGTGGTGCCATCAGGTCTTTCACCTTGAGGCATTTTTGCCGAGGGTCCTTGTCATCCTGCCACCGCTGAAAATAACCGTCGTTCAGGATCAACCCGGCAGCAAAGGCGCCGATGATGGTGGCCAGCCCCACCAGGTTGGCGAACCAGGCCAGACTCATGACAAACATGAATGACACGAATATCTTGGCCTCCCGCACCTCGAAGCTGTCCATCAGGTGGATCACGGCACGGACGATCGGCGGACCACCGAAGAACGCGGCCACCACGAACAGTGTCGCCAACGCGACCGTCTGCAACATGTGGTAACCGTCGATTCCGCCAGACACCACGATCCCCGACACGATGGCCAGCGAGATCAGGCCCAACACATCATCAACGATTGCGGCACCAAGAATCACGTGTGATTCAGGCTTGTGCACACAGTTAATTTCCCTGAGCACGCGCGCGGTGATACCGACACTGGTCGCACCGAGGGTCGCACCGATGAACAGCAGCGTCCCGACATCCGCTTCGGGCATGAACACCCAGGTAGCCAGCAAACCGAGGAAGAAGGGTGAGATCATGCCCACCACGGCCACCTTCACCGAGGGTTTGCCTGCAGCACGCATTTCCTCGACGCTGCTTTCCAGGCCAACCAGGAAAAGCAAAAAAATCACCCCGTAGCGCGAAAAAACATCCACCGCATGCGCGATACCGAACAGGGCACCACCCCATTCACCGCTGATGACCGTCCACAGTTTTTCCGCCACCTCCGGGTCGGTGATCCTCAGATCAACCGCGTGCCGAAGGTCTTCACCCTGCAGCGACAGGTTCACGATATCGAACAGTGCTGTACCCTCGCGAAGGACCAGGATGAAGTCACCGCCAAGCGCATAAATGAGGTTGCCGAGGAAGATGCCCATCACCAACTCGCCCAGTACGGTTGGCTGATTCAAGCTGCGCGCCAGGAAGCGGCCAAGAATGGCGAAGAACAACACCCCGGTCACGCCCAAGAGAACCGGGGCAATCGGATCACTGTGCCCGGCATCGTTTGCCATCGCCGGCACACTCAGCAGACACAATGTCAAAGCCAGAAAGACCGTCGATCTACTCTTCACCATCTGCAACCATCCGAGCCCATAATTGCTCCTATACGTCTCGGTCAAAGGGTACCACTGCCTGAGGCGGTTTCCGTTCAACCAAATCGCGTGGGTTCGTTGGCGTCGAGGTTGGGGCTGGATTTCCGTCGAAGCTGAAATGTTATATAGTTGCAAACCTCATCATTTCCATTGTTTGGCTGGTAGGTAAACCTAACGCCACGACCCAGTCTTCTTCGCATGCCCTTATTCCGTTCAATACTGTTTTTGACACTGCTGTTTCCGACCGTGCTGTGGGCCGAACCGTTGCGCCTGTTCACTGCAGTGGCGCCAATCCAGATCATTGCCGAACACATTGGCGCAAAACATGTTGTTGCCCAAAGCCTGGTGAAGCCCGGCTTCGACCCACATCACTACGAGCCAACTCCTCAGCAGATCCGCGCCCTGAGCAATGCTGATTTGTACGTTCGCAGCGAAATGCCGTTCGAACAGGCCTGGCTGCCACGCATTCAGTCTGCCAACCCGGGCATGCAAATCGTCGGGGCAGAACCGGGCACACACGTTGCACGCCCCCACGGCCATCATGAGCATGGCGAACACCCAGAACTGCACCGCTGGACCAGCCCGGCCCAGGCACTTGAAATCGCCAAAGCCGTCAGCAACTCGCTCAGCCAGATGGCACCACAACACGCGGGCGATTTTGCACGCAACCTTGCACGGCTACGCGAGCAGTTCAGAACCCTGGACGCTGAGTTGAAAGAACAGCTGGGGCAGTTGCAGGAGCGTCACTTCCTGGTATTTCACCCGGCCTGGGACTATTTTGCCGAAGCCTACGGGCTGCATCAGATTGCTATTGAACACGAAGGCAAACAACCTGGCGCAAGAACCCTCGCGCACTTGATCGAGGAAGCGAGGGAACAGCGGATTCGGGCCGTCCTCGTGCAACCACAGATGGATACCCGGTTGGCACAGCGCGTTGCCGGGGAAATCGGTGCGCAGGTCATCACGATCGACCCTCTGGCAGACGATTACCCGCACAACCTGCGTCGACTGGCACAAGCCCTGGTGCAGGCAAGCCGCCATGACTGATCCGCTGATTGATATCCGCAATGTCAGCTTTTCCTACGGGGAAACACCGGTACTGCGCCATATCGACCTGCAAATCGTTAAGGGCGAATTTCTCGGCATCGTCGGCCCCAATGCTGGTGGCAAGAGCACCTTGCTGAAACTGGTCCTGGGACTGATCGAACCCCAGTCCGGCAGTATCCGCGTGCTTGGCCACGAACCAGCACACGCCAGTCGCCAACTGGGATACGTTCCTCAGTACCCCAGTTTCCCGCGCGACTTCCCGATCAGCGTCGAACAAGTGGTGCTGCTCGGCCGCATCGGCATGCATAAACACAATGGGCTGTTCGCCAGTCTTATCCCGGAACGTAACACAGCAGCGGACCGCGAAGCGGCCCGCCAGGCCCTCGCCGAGGTTGAAGCCGACAACCTCGCGCAACGACAGATCAGCAGCCTTTCCGGTGGACAACTGCAGCGCGTGTTGTTGGCGCGAGCCCTGGTCAGCGACCCTCAGGCCCTGATCCTGGACGAGCCGACAGCCAACATCGACCAACGCCTGGAAAGCGACATCTTCGATCTGCTTCAGCGTCTCAACGAGCGAATGACTATTCTCGTCGTGTCGCACGATATCGGCTTTGTTTCCACCTATGTCAATCGCGTGGCCTGCATCAACGGCACACTGGTCTGCCACCACACAGACTCGATCGACGGCCAGGTCATCCAGGAACTCTACGGGGAGAACGTGCGCATGGTTGCGCATACACACTGATGCTGGAATTTTTCGACGCATTGAGCAGACACGGCTTCCTGCAGACCGCGGTGATCGCGGCGCTGCTGGCGAGTATCGGCTGCGGGGTAATGGGCACCTACGTGGTCGTAAAACGCATTGCCTTCATCGCGGGCGGCATCGCTCACTCGGTACTTGGTGGAATGGGCGCAGCTGTCTACTACGGGTTTGACCCACTGCTGGGCGCGCTACTGGCAGCCATATTTGCGGCACTGCTGATCGGCTGGGTGCGTTTGAATTGGAAAACGCAGGAAGACACCTTGATCGGCGCCCTGTGGGCCATTGGCATGGCAATTGGTATTCTTTTTATTGCCAAGAGCCCCGGTTACCAGGGCGACCTGATGAACTACCTGTTCGGCAATATCCTGCTGGTCCCGCAACAGAGCCTGTGGTTCATGGCGGCACTGGATGCACTCTTGCTGGTCGTAGTGGCCCTGTATCACCGGCAATTCCTGGCAGTGGTATTCGACGAGGAATTCGCGCGCCTGCGCGGCGTACCGGTAGGCCTTTTCTACCTGCTGTTGCTGGTACTGGTTGCAGTAACCGTGGTTTTGCTGATCCAGGTGGTCGGATTGATCCTGGTACTGGCCCTGCTGACCCTGCCCGCAGCCGTGGCCGGGCACTATATCCACTCTCTCGGGCGCATCATGGTGGTGGCGACCCTGATTGGCAGTGGCCTCAGCGTATCCGGCCTGGCCCTCTCCTATCAGCCCGACCTGCCTCCGGGGCCGACCATCATCCTGCTGGCCGGGGCCCTGTACGTCGTATCCGCCATCTTCGCGCAACTGCGTCAACGCCACCTGGCGCGTGCATCGCTAAATCATTCGGGGAATCAACCTCATGGATAAAGCCACCGTCAACGCCGTTTTGAAACGTGCCCAGCAACTTTGCCGCGAACGCGGAGTCCGCATGACCGAACAGCGCCTGGCCGTGCTGCGACTGTTGTGTGCGTCAGATCGCCCTCTGGGTGCCTACGACCTGCTCGAGCAACTGCGCGGCCTGGTCAAAAATCCGGCCCCGCCTACCGTTTACCGTGCACTCGATTTTCTGCTCGAACAAGGCCTGGTGCACAAGCTCGAGAGCCTGCACGCCTATATCGGCTGTACCCACCCGGACCATCCGCATGCCAGCCAGTTCCTGATCTGCTCGGACTGTGGCGAAGTCAATGAAGTGGAAGACCCGGCTGTTACCCGCAGCCTGGATGCTGCCGGTGAAGCACTAGGGTTTCACACTCAGCGCCCGGTAGTCGAGCTACTGGGCACCTGTGCTGAATGCGCGCACAAGGCGCATGGCAAAACCCTTTCCTGAGAGAAGTCACATCATGAAAAAAGTTTTTGCACTGACCCTGATTCCCACCCTGGCGCTCCTTGCCAACATCGGCACAGCAGCCGATGGCCACGACCACCATCACCAGCACGAGGCACACGAGCACCACGAACACGACGACCATGCCAAGGAGCACGAAGCACACGGTGCCCACGAACACGGTGTCGCCCACCTAGACACGGTGCTGGAAAAGAACCAGGCACACATCGCCCTGCGCAGTCCGGCGGCCAACATCGTCGGTTTTGAGCATCATCCACAAAACGACGAACAACACGTATCAGTGAACAGGGCCATGCAGACACTACAGAGCCCGGAGCTCTTCCGCTTCGTCGGCAGCGAGTGCCGGCTCGTCGAGGCACATATTGAAACCGAGCTGCTCGATGAAAACAGCCAGGGCCACTCTGACTTCGAGGTCGAGTACAGTTTCAAGTGCAGCGATACTTCGGTAATCAGCAGCATCGAAACTGCGTTGTTCCAGCATTTTCCCGGCATCGAGCATCTACAGGTGCAGTTCATCAAGGGTACCAGGCAGGGTGCCGCGCACCTGACAAGCGACAACCCGGTGCTCCGTTTCTGATTCGATGAATGATCGCCAGCCATTCGTAGACAGGCGCCTGTCCGTGGCGCCCATGCTGGATTGGACTGACCGCTACTGCCGTTTTTTTCTTCGCCAGATCAGCCATCACGCGCTGCTGTACACGGAAATGATCACAACCGGTGCCCTGCTGCATCGTGACCCTGCCCATTTCCTGGATTACAACGCGCTGGAACATCCGCTCGCCCTGCAACTGGGTGGCAGCGAACCCGGAGAGCTGGCTGCCTGTACCCGATTGGCAGACCAGTGGGGCTACGACGAGATCAACCTGAACGTCGGCTGCCCATCGGACAGGGTGCAGAATGGCCGCTTTGGCGCCTGCCTGATGGCCCAACCGGAACTGGTCGCGGACTGTGTCGCTGCCATGATCGAAACGAGTGCCCGACCGGTCACGATAAAGCACCGCATTGGGATCGACGAGCAGGACAGCTACGAAGAACTGGCCCAGTTTATCGATGTCGTCTCCCGGGCAGGCTGCAAAACCTTCATCGTGCATGCACGCAAGGCCTGGCTGCAGGGTCTGAGTCCCAAGGAAAACCGCGAGATTCCGCCGCTGCGCTACGACGAGGTGCACCGCCTCAAGGCGGATTTCCCCCAGCTGGAGATCGTCATCAACGGCGGTTTCAAAACGCTCGACAAGGTCGAACAGCAATTGCAGAGCGTGGACGGGGTGATGATAGGCCGCGAGGCCTACCACAACCCCTGGATGCTGGCCCAAGCCGATTCACGGATCTTCGGCTGCCGGCCGCCGGTCGAAACGCGCCACCAGGTCGTCGAAGCCATGCTGCCGTTCATCGAGCGGGAATTGACCGCCGGCACCCCGCTGCACCGCATCACCCGGCACATGCTCGGGCTGTTCCAGGGCATCCCGGGAGCACGCGCCTGGCGGCGCGAGCTGTCGCGAAATGCCGTGCACAAAGGTGCTGGCCTGGAAGTCCTCGATCAGGCCCTTGCGCAAATCAAATCCTTTGAAAAAACCGTTTGATTCAGAGCAACAATCGCAATTCCCGACCCTTGTAATCAGGTAATTCCGAGGGAAAATATTAATAGGGAAGCCAGACGCGAACATCGCGAAGGAGGTGTGTCATGACACTTATGAGACGCAATCCCTGGACGCTGTTTGACGAGTTCAACAGGATGTTCCCGGCGCTGACCGACGACGAATCCCGTGTTGTCGGCAGTCACTGGTCGCCCGCGGTAGATATCAAGGAAGAGGATGAGCGGTTTGTTATCCGCGCTGATATCCCCGGCGTCGCACCGGAGGATATCGAGATTTCCATGGAAGAAGGCGTGCTGACCATCAAGGGTGAGCGCAAACACGAGTCCGAAGAAGAGAAGGAAGGTTACCACCGCATCGAACGCGAACACGGTACCTTCATGCGGCGTTTCACACTGCCGAAGAACGTTGACGCCGAGCAAATCGCCGCCACCAGCAAGGACGGGGTTGTCGAGTTGACGTTGCCGAAGGCAGAAAAGACCGCAGAGCCCAAGCGTATCGAGGTGCACTAAGGAGGCAGCCATGGCCACATTGCGAGACAACCTCGGACGCGCCTGGGATCAGGTGCAGGCCGGTTGGAACCACTTGGTGCAGAAGGCCTCGGATGCGCTGACCCGCTTCACCAGCAGTGATGATGGAGCGGACGAGGATACGCGTACCCTGTTGCGACTGAGCCCGGACTGGGGCCTGCTCGCTGCAGAGGTACGCGAAACGGACAAGGACGTTCGGGTGCGGCTGGAGGTACCCGGCATGCAACCCGGTGACATCGAGGTACAGGTACACGGCAAGCTGCTGAGCGTCAGCGGCGAGAAACAGGTACAACGCGAGAGCGACAAAGGACACTACCATGTCACCGAGTGCGCCTACGGGAGGTTTGAACGGCAGATTGCACTGCCCGCCGACGTAGATGCCGACGCCACCGATGCCGATTACCAATCGGGTGTGCTGACCCTACGGCTGCCCAAGGCCAGCTCGGCGAGGGCTCGCCGCATCCCGATCAACAGGGCTTAGCTGTCAATTGCCTGTTTGTTGACCGGGTGCTTCCTCGCCATCTCCGAGTTGTTGCAGGATGATGGGGATGGCGGGGGGCATTCTTGTGCTCTCGACACTCACATTCCTGATGATCGACAGGTGATTGCCGGGCACCCTTACCAAAGGCGCACCGGGTAAACGCGCCGAATCCACGCTGACCAAGCCATCGCCCAGGTGCTGGCGTGCCTCACGCAAGGCCTGGGGCAGTTCACCCGTGTGTTGCTGCAACAGCGCGTCCAGAGCATCCCACTGCTCCTTGCCGATTTCTCCCGCGATGACCAGCATACGGACACCCTCCGGCTGTGGCCGTGCGTTCAGCTCGCGCAGAAACGCACTTCCCGGCAACAGGTCCAGGCCCGCCTCGCCTGCCCCATCGAAGATCCAGTCCAGCCAACCGGCTTCTCCGCCAAACAGGCGACTGACCTGCTCGCGCACCTCTCCCAGGGCACGAAAACGGGCCAGGTCGGACCCATGATTGGGCGTGCCCACCATGATCAGACGGCTCACCTGCGGACGCACGCATACCGGTGCCTCGCAGGCCAGGCCAGGAGAGGTCAACAACTCACGTGAGACCAGCCCCCCCATGCTGTGCGCCACCAGTTCCACCCTCGACACGCCTTCCGTGCCCAACTCCTCCAGCTGCTGTGCCAGGAAGCGGGCCGATTCGGCGACTGACTGGTCATTCGGATAATCCAACTGCAGCACACCATGGCCGTTGGCTGCCAGCACAGGCGCCAGGTTCATCCAGACCTGACCGGGATCGTCCAGTCCATGCAACAGAAGGACTTCGCGACCGTTGGCGGCGGGCGAGCTGAGCCGCCGGATGGCAAACCGTTCCTGCGCCTCGCTGGCCATCTCGGGAAAAGCCGCTGCCACCGAGTCGCGCACCTGGGTCCGCGCCTGCCGCTCGTGCTCGGTAAAATTTGTCCGTAGCCATTGCCAGGACACAATCAGCAGGACGATTACCAGCAACCATAGGTACTTGCGCGGCATGGCAGAGTTTATTTCCTCATCGAAACTCGGTGTTTCACTGTACACGAACCGTTCGGCGGCAAGAGCCATGACAGCCCATCAAGAAATTCCCTTTTTCGAACAATATGTTGGGGAAATCGCCACTTTGAACTCCGGGCGCGTATTTGTTAAGGTCTCGCCCCCCTCGGGTCTTGCCGCCAACGGCTGGGCAAATTCACCCAAGGCAAATCAAATACAGAAACAGCCACGGATCGGGCATCATCAGGAGATCAGCCATGAGTCAGACATCGGTACTGCGCAAGCCTGAGATCAACCCAGTGGACTTCAGCAACGAGCCCCGTCGCTTCAGGGTCTATACCCAACGCGACCTAGACAAAATTGAGCAGCTAAAATCACTGCCCGAAGAAACCCGA
>Ga0180436_10002162_pt1 | contig 18851 bp, 17 predicted proteins | sample SS_ome_2_FD_132434 | JGI IMG/M metagenome (GOLD analysis project Ga0180436, IMG submission 132434) | Hypersaline lake sediment archaeal communities from the Salton Sea, California, USA - SS_3_S_2 metaG | ecosystem: Environmental > Aquatic > Non-marine Saline and Alkaline > Hypersaline >...
AACATTAGCGGCTTTACCAACTATGGGTTTTTCCTCTTTTGATAAGGTTCCCAGGTTTTTAAACACATCCATTATTGCCGAACTGCGTCCCAGGTATTTCACCTGCCATGCTTCCAGGGCACTGATTTCATTAATAAACTCCAGCGCTTCCAGGGCTTCTTTCTTGATTGAATCCAATTTTTCTTGCATAGGTCCTCCAGTGCTTCTCAGTTTTCCCGCTTGGCTAGGAATCACAGGTCTCTAAAAATAAAAAAAACCCGCCCCTTAGAGGGACGGGATTTACCCGCGGTACCACCCAATTTAGCCGTTGCCCGGCTCACTTGATCACAACAGCAGAAATGAAATATCCTGCGATTGGTTCCCCGGATAACGTCGGGGCTGCGGCTCAAACTACTCGGATACCCTTTCCCTTGAGCTCTCGGGAGTGAACTTCCTCTGGATGACGATCTGCTACGGGATCTCAGTCTCTGCCCCGTATTCCCTGTCAGTGACAACCAGCGTACTTTTCTCCGTCGTCGATTTATTATTTTGCTAACGTTGTTAATTACCCTCTTATTATGAATAAAAAGCCCGTTCTGTCAAGACCTCCCGATATAGATTTCTTAGTTAAGATTACCCTTGGTTATTTGGTTTTGAGGGTTCTCCGAATCGCTTTCAGCTGAACCAAATACATATGAAGCTAGTCGGGCAACCAATTGCAGAAGCTCCAGGTCCTTATCATTGAAGTGGTCTTCAGATCGAGAATTTACGACCTCCAGCACTCCCAACACCCTGTCTTCAAGGAGCAATGGAACAGCCATCAAACTCTGGGTATGGAATCCAATGGATTGATCTACTGCGGAGATCCAGCGATCATCTTTTCGCACATCTGAGACTAGAGCTGCTTTTTTATGCAGGTTTACCCAACCAGCCACACCTGCTCCTGCTGGAATTCTGAAATCAGTCAACTCATCTGCTCTGTCACCAACTACAGCCACGAAGACCAATTCATCACTTTCTTCATCCAATAGCAGGATCGAACCATCTTGTGACTCAACCGCATCCAGGGCTATCGATAGGATATTCATCACCATTTCGAGCAAATCTGATGGTGATGTTATCACCTGTGGATCACTCTGCAAGTCATTCAATGATTGAATGACCTTCCACAGCCGGCTGTTCTGTTCTTTCAGGTCCTCGTTTTCCCGTTTGAGATTAGTAATCTCCTCTTTCAGCGATCGTAATAACTGGGGATCCACCATTGGAAAAACTCCTTCTGTATTGCCCACCTGCCTGGTTGAAAATTTCAGGATTTTTAACTTTCCCTCATTATAATGCGATTTCATAAGAAATCTTGATTTGCTTCAAATGCCCCTTCGTAAGCGTTTATAATCTACACATATGAAAGCTGACCAAAAATTCAACAAGATATTTGTCTTTGTGTTAATAACGATCATCCTGACCAGCGGATGTGGGAGAAGTGAATCCACAACCCCATCCGCTACCCCGGTTCTGCCAACAAGGACACCATTTCCCCCCTCACCAACCCCCATTCCAACTGCGGCTATCGTGAATGGCGACTTGATCACCATGTCAGAATTCCAGGAAGAAATAGCCCGCTTTAAAGCAGCAGTGAATCGTGAACTGACTCCCGAAGACCACACCATCGTACTCAACGATCTCATCAATAATACTCTTTTGGCTCAAGCAGCAGCATCAGAAGGGTTTCAAATCTCTGATCTGGAACTCGATAATCGGATCGCTGAACTGGATACAGAGGAGCAACCCCTGACAAATTGGCTGGCAGCAAATGGTTTTACTGAGGAGAGCTTCAAGATCTACCTTAAACGATCCATCGAGGCTGCCTGGATGAGAGATGAGATCATAAACGATGTGCCCACGGAAATGGAGCAAATCCATGCCCAGCAAATGCTCTTCTACGACCTGGCAGCAGCAGAAATTACTCTGGAAACGCTGAACGAAGGTAAAGATTTTTCTCAGCTTGCCAGCACCCACGATCCACAAACTTTAGGGGATCTGGGATGGTTTCCTGAGGGATTTTTAGTCATCTCTGAATTGGACCCGATCCTTTTCAGCCTCGAAGTCGGTGAAACTAGTGATATTATTGAAACAGAAATCGGGTATCATATCATCAAAGTTCTCGACAAAGACCCAAATCGCACTCTTGATCCTGCGATTCGCCAGCTGCTTAAAGAAGTCGCACTGGATGATTGGCTTGAACGCCGCTGGAAACTTAGTACAATAGAGATATCCATTCAATCATAAGTTGCTCCCAGGAGTAAATTTATGTCCGACCCTTTTGAAGATTCATTTGAAGATTTGCTGGATGATCCTGAACCAGCGGCAGAGCCAGAGCCCAAGGCTCCCCGTAAGAAGCGAAATATGGGCGGGTGTCTTATCAATATGCTCTCTGGGATTATGATGACTGGCACCATAATTGTGGTACTGGTCTTTGCGATCATATACATCAATCCTCAGGCGACAATAAATCCTCTGCCTCCAACTACAATGCCTGCTTTGGTGCTGACCTTTACCCCTTCACCAACCCCAAAAGGTGTGCTTCCCCCCACCTGGACGCCTACCAGCTCACCCACGGTGACACCGACGGACACTCCCCTACCCACCGATACACCTGAACCTACTGGCACTCCCGTCCCAACAGCAAATCTGGAAAGTGGTACAACTTTCACTCTCCAGGACGGCTCACCCAGCTATGAGATCAATGCCTATCATGGAGACGGTGGTTGTGATTGGTTGGGAGTTGGTGGTCAGGTATTTGATATTGATGGAGCCCCTGTACCAGGCATTTTGATCGAAGCAGGTGGTTCTCTAGGAGATATTGATGTATCCGGGTTGACACTCTCTGGTATGGCAACGGACTATGGTGAGGGAGGTTACGAAATCACCCTCCACAACACACCAACAGCTTCAGAAAATGCTATTTGGATCCAATTATTAGACCAGGCAAATTTGCCGCTAACCGAGAAGATCTACTTCCAGACTTTTGACAGCTGTGACTCCAACCTAATTCGCATTAATTTTGTCCAGGCTGGGAATTAAGAAAACCGTTTCAATCGATAGTAAAAGGGCAGCTCACAATGAGCCGCCCTTTTTGTTTATATCAACAAGGTCACCTGTCTAATAATTCTGGATTGGGAAAATAAACTTGCCTCTTTTCACGGATTAAAGTTATCGCGTTGTCAATCAACCGGCGATTCTCTTCGATCTGGTGCCAGCGGCTGGCACCAGATGAATGTGGTAAGGGGATTACCCACCTTCCAGATACCTCTAATTGTGTGCCAATGATCTCCTGGAGTTTCAGTTTTTTTGGATAAAACAGGTTTATCGCCAAGCGGCCGATCGGGATGATCACGCGGGGATCGACCAATTCGATTTCCTGATCAAGGTACGGCCGGCACAATTCCTGTTCGCGCCGTCCCGGAACACGATCGCCGCTCCCGGAGGGCTGTCTACCGGGATAGCATTTTGTAACAGAGGTCATGTACTGCGTGCTTCTGAACCAATCTTCCTCTATTCCTGCCCGACCCAACCAATCAAATAATCGTTTTCCACTGCCAGCATTGAACGGCCGCCCTGCTTCCTGTTCAGTGATTCCCGGGGCCTGCCCAATGGTCATAAACTGAGCCGAATCAGTTCCAGAAATCACTGCCGGAGGATAGATCTCAAAACCTTCTTCGAGACAGGCACGGCATTCTTTCATAGATTGGTGCAGGGCTATTAAATTCTTCTTTGAATTTGTCATAGTATCAATTCGATTTTGCTGCTGTATTAGTTAGATCCTGCCAAGTTTTTTGGATAAACAGGGCATCCTCTTCCAGGGTTGGGCTCTCGCACAAGATCCTTCCACCAGCCTTGCTGTCGAGCAAGGCTTTGAAAAGAGCATCCAGGTCAAAATCCGATTCGCTGATCACGAGGTGATTTTGCTCACCTTTTTCAGTATATTCTATTCCAGAGAGGTGGCAGTGCAGACGTTTAAGACTCTTTGCCCCCAATGCGTCTTTATATGCACCCAGAATATCCATCCACTCCTGGTAAGTGTTCACAGAGCCATCTCCCGGCCTGGCGTGCAAATGGGCGAAATCCAAACAGGGTTCGACCCCTTCCAGCTGGCTCATTTCAAGGGTGTCTTCCAGTGATCCCAGCATGGCACCTTTACCCATGGTCTCAGGCCGCAGGATGACTGGATTATCTTCTGAGCGCAATTCCTTCACACAATCATCCAGGCGAGGGATAGCGACTTTCAATACCTCTGCGGGAGATTTGCCGAAGTAGGATCCCGGATGAAAGACTATATCTGTCGCTCCAGCTTTGTCCCCTGCCCGGGCCGCATCCATCAGGCGCTGGCGTGATTTGGGCCATTCCTCTTCATTGGCATTCAAGTTGATATAGTAAGGGGCATGGACACTCAAGGCTACGTTCATATCCCGGCCAGCGTCCTTGATATCCGCTGCAGTTTTCTCTGATACTCTCACCGAGCGCACCCAGCCCAGTTCAAGGGCGCGCAGCCCAATATCATTCAAGTAATATATCCCACCAACACTGCCGCCCGGTTTTTTTGGCTTTTTCTTTGGCGTCCCCACTGTGCCAAAACGAAATCTACCCACAACCATCTAATCCTCACTTCCATACCGATAAGTAGAACAAAGAAACAATCCACTTCCAAAGATAAGGGCCAAATACCAATAAGCCTACCATGACAGATATCAGAACACAAATTAGAACAGCTCCCGCACTAACATCCTTGATAATCTTGGCTTTAGGATCGAAACCCGGGCTGATAAAATCCACCACGAACTCAATTGCCGTATTGAAAACCTCAGCTGCCCAAACAAGTCCAACTGTTAAGAATAATATGATCCATTCCAGGCGGGGAAGTTTTAAGAATCCTGCCGCTATAAACACAGCCAGGGTAAATACTCCGTGGATCTTGGCATTCGGTTGAGTGACTATGACATGCCTGATGCCTTCAATAGCAATCTTAATTGCCTGAAGCCTGGTTGTGGGAGCATCTTTTTTATCCATCAGATTTACTTTTCCTCAACATCAATATCCAGACCCAGTTTTTTCAGAACATTCGCCTGAACTGACCACATCTTTTCTTTTTCATTCTGATCCCCATGATCATGCCCCAATAAATGCAACACTCCATGGATTACCAATAACTGCAATTCAGCCTCAACAGAATGCCCTCTTATTTTGGCATGATCTTCCGCTCTGGCGTAGGAAATAACAACATCACCAAGGTACCTGCTTTCCAGGTCCGGGTCAGTAAAATCTGCCGGAAAAGACAGCACATCCGTGGATTTATCAATACCGCGGAACTGTTGATTTAAAGATCTCATTTCATCATCATTGGTGATCCTGACCAACAGGGATGGTGAATCCTGAACTCCACACTCACTCAGGGTAGTTTCTGCTGCCGAGCTAAGAATTTGATCGGCAATTAACTCTCTAAACTCATCTTGGATTGTTATTAGGATCACCGGAGTATAGTTTCACTCCCGCTTTGCTATCAGGGTGACATCATCCGGAGAGGTTTGAGGATCTTCAGCAGATGTTTTCTCATCTTCGGGATAATCCACCCGGGCATGATAGGTCCCCTTCAGTGTGGTAGTGAAGGAATCAATGATCACCTTAAGATCTCTCAACGTCAATGCAGTATTATTCAACTGGCCTAATGCCACTCGTCTATCTACCATATCCTTGATCAAAGCCCTCAAGGCATCATCTGTCTCAGGATTCTGGGATCGCACATACGCCTCACAGCCATCAGCAAGCATGACCAGGGCAGTTTCCACGGATTGTGGACGCGGGCCTGGATAGCGGAATTTAGATCTGTCGATCTGGCTTTCATCTCCATTTGCCAATTCCAGCGCCTTGCCATATTGGTAGCGGGTTATAAGAGTTCCGTGGTGCTCCGGGATAAAATCACGTATTCGAGTAGGGAGGCGGTACTTCTTCGCCAATTCGAGTCCATAATGAACATGGTCAATTATGATTTCGGCGCTATCTTCCGGAGCCATATCATCGTGAGTGTTTATTTGATGAGGACCCTGGTTCTCAATATAAAACAGGGGATTCTTCATCTTTCCAATATCATGATATAAAGCGCCAACCCTGGCCAGCATGCTATTTGCCTGTATACGCTCTGCCGCCTGCTCAGCCAGATTAGCTACCTGGAGAGTATGCTGGTAAGTTCCGGGAATCTCACGAAGCAAACGCTGCAGCAGGGGATGATCCGGCCGCGATAATTCTACTAACTGCAATGTGGTCGTCAGATCCAGCAATGGCGCCAGGGCATATTCCAATAGAACAGTGAGAACAGCTGAGGCCGCACCGTAGAACAAAGATGCAGCAATCAACGTTGCTAACCCTGTAACATCAGTCGCCGGATCGATAATCCGATAGGCGATCAGGATCACTGCTCCAGTTACGGCAATGATTCCAGCAACTGAAACGTAAGCGGATATCCTTTGGGGGCGTCTCAGGATCAGCAATCCCATCAATCCACCCAAACTGTAGTAGAGGGTGAGATCAAGGGCATACGGCATGCCATAGGCAGCCAGGATCGCCAAGGGGATGGTAGTAAAAAGGGCTGTCCGGCGGTCAATTAATGCAGCGACCAACAGGGAATAAGCTGCCATGGGGAATAAATACGGGATTACCAGGTGTCCTGGTGATACATAGCGGGATAATCCCAGAAAGACCAAAAACAAAACCAGCAGGACGATCAATTTTTTCGTATTTCTCAATATGTGTGAATGGGAAAGGAAATACAGAATAATGACGACCATGCACAAGACTACAACAGCCAGGGTTCCTGCTTGATTCTGCCATCCCGAGAAGGTAGTTAATAAACCGACCTCCTGCAAAGCCTCAATATCTTCTGCCTCAACAATCTCACCCCGTCGAATGATTGTCTCACCAGCAACAATCGACCTTGTCACTGGAGCGATATCCTGCATCGCCTCTTCTCGAGCAGCTTGTGTTGCTTCTTCGCTGTAAACGCTATTCGGTGCAACAAAAGCAGAAGCCAATTCAACAACCAGATTAACCTGATCTTCTGACAGAGATAAACTGACCAGTGACGGTAGTTGCTGCCGGGTTTCTTCCAGATCAACTTCCTTGATCGCCGTTCGCATCACCTGTTCCAGGATGACTACTGATTCCTGTCTGACCGTTTGCCAGCGCACATCACTGAGCTCCAGGATCTGTTCAGCTGTATCCTGGGATATATAAATACCCTCCAGAGCAGCCAGATCTGTATATTTCTGTTCCTGGCTGGCGAATTGATCATTTCTGACCGCATCAATGAATACCAAAGCATCTTTGAGTTGATTGAGCTGCTGCCGGGCTATAGCGGAATCCTGCCTGGTATAGATCGGTTCTACACCTTCGGCAACTTCCTGCTGCATCTCTTCGGTTAATACCTCGCTCTGGTATGTCACCGCGTAAGGTGACATGACGTCCTGAGAGGCAACACTGCCTTCAGATACCAGCACAGTGGATAGGGCGCCAGTGAGGGACCAGTTGATCAGCCACCAGATACCGCCCATACAAAGTATTAAGACCAGCGTAAGCACTACAACTCTGATCAGGGATGGTTTTAGCGTTTTATCATTCATAAATTGAACAGGCTTCCATACTTAATCGCTTCTGAAATCAGATTATGGTCCAGGTTGCTGGATTTACTATGCTCCCAGCAACTCTCGTACAATTTGATTGGCCAATTTACCATCAGCTTTACCGCGGATCTTTGGCATCAGGACACCCATCACCTTGCCAATTTCTGACATTGAGCTGGCTCCTGATTCCTGTATAGCTTCCTGAACAATAGCCCGTAATTCCTCCGGGCTCAATTGTTGGGGCAGGAACTCGCTCAGGATCTTGATCTCTTGTTCTGCCTTTTCGATCAAATCCAGCCTGTCTGCCTTTTTAGCTCCCTCTATGGTTTCCTGGCGGGCTTTCACTTCCTTTTGAAGCAGATTCAGCACCAGATCTTCTCCCAGGTCATCTCGGGCTTCCACCTCAGCGTTCTTTATCGAGGCTAGGGCCATCCGTAAAGTGGTTTTTCGCTGGGTCTCACCTGATTTCAATGCTTCAGTTAATGCTTCTCGTAATTTATTTTTTATGCTCATGTTTCAATTATACCCTTTTCAACCCTTTAGCCCATCGGATGCTTCATCTTTTCCCCCCCAAGCAGGTGCATATGGATATGGGGGATTTCTTGGTGAGCATCAGGGCCATTATTGACGATCAGCCTGTATCCGGTTTCAGCTATACCAACCATCTCAGCAACAGCCTTCGCGCCTGAAAATAGCCTCCCCAGGATGATTTCATCAGCCTCATCCATTTCGCGAGTTGACGGAATATGTTTGTTCGGGACCACTAACAAGTGCACCGGGGCTGCAGGATTGATATCTTTGAATATTGTGATCGACTCATCCTGAAATAGGATCTCACTCTGAATTTCCTTCTGGATGATCTTGCAGAATAAACAATCAGTCATGATAACCTCCTATTCGTTGTCGAGGATTTCACCCAAGACCCCATCCTGGGTCAATCCTTCTATTTTAACTCTGGAGAATGTGTTCCATACTTTATGTGAGGCGATGGTTTCAACCCGCAGGTAATTATCAGTCAAACCGATAGCCTTGTGGGTTTTTTGATCCACCTGCTCCCAAAGAACCATCAATTCCTTTCCCAAAAATTGGCGGCGATAATTTTCCCCAGACTCGTTTAACAAGTCCCTGACTTTGGCGCTGCGTTTTTTCCTGATCGGATGTGGAACCTGGTCCGGAAAATCAACCGCGGGAGTCCCTTCCCGAGCTGAATAACTGAACACATGTCCGGAGGCAAAATCCATTGCCCGGATAAAATCATAGCTTTTTTTGAATTCTGCTTCAGTCTCGCCAGGAAAACCCACCAGAATATCCGATGTGAGAGCAATCTCGGGTTCTACCGAGCGGATATCTGCCACCAATTGAGCAAAACCATCCGGATTGATGGCACGGGCCATGCGCCTAAGCGTAAGAGCTGAACCGGATTGTAATGGGAGGTGTAAATGACGGGCAATTCGTTCATCTTGTAGAAGTTCAATCAGTTCTGGATCTACATCCCAGGGTTCGATTGAAGACAAACGCAGACGGGGTATATCAGTGCCCTTTAAAACCTGGTGGACCAGATCCTGCAGGCTAAGAGCAGGATTGAATTCATTTCCCCACGATCCCAACTGCACACCAGTCAGAACGACTTCTTTTATTCCAGCCTGGACTGCTGCGTTAATTTCATTCAACACATTATCAACCGACTCACTCCGGGAGTTCCCACGAGCAACCGTTGTTATACAAAAAGTGCAGTGATGGCGGCAGCCATCCTGAGCCTTGATAAAAGCACGTGTTCGCTGACGGCTTCCGGGGATTGTTACACGTTGGAGAGGCTCTTTGTCAATCTCAACTGGATCCAAACTGAGCAGATCTGATACAAGATGAGCTTTCTCTGCGTTGGAAACCACCCTGGTTACCCCCGGCAGAGCCATAGCTTGATCTGGTTGAAGTTCACTCCAGCAGCCAGTTGAGATTATGTTCTTCACTCCACTGCGTGCTATACGGCGGATCGTTTTCCTTGAGTCAGCCGCAGCAGCGGATGTTACCGTGCAGGTATTCACAACAGCCAGATCCGCTTCTGAAGGGTCTGAGACCAGAGAGTATCCTGCTGCCGAAAACTGCCTGGCGAGAATCTCGATCTCGCTTTGATTCAAGCGGCAGCCAATCATATCAAGGTAAATATTCATCGTTGGAAACCATTAGAAACCCTAAAACTTGCTCAGGGTATTGTCACCATAAAATTATCAAACCAGATATCTACACCAGGAATATCGAAGGAACCTACGATCAAACCAACATCCCCGTCGATGAAGGTGCTGTCATAGGCTTCAGCGATAAATTCACCGTTGACGGTAAGTGCCAGCCGAGGACCGTCGCAGATCACCTTTATATGATTGGCCCCGAGACCAGTGTGAATGGAATTTGACTGATACATCTGAGGAGGATCAAGAAGCCGTTGTTCTCCACCTTCAACTATCCCAATACCGTAGTACCCATCACTGCTGATGATCAAGAAATAGAAATTTTCCGTATTCTGGTATCTGCATAAAACTCCGTAGTCATTATCATCCGGGCCCCCATTATTTCCAGCATCCACTTCGATCTGAACATTCATGAAATACAGGCCAGGATTGGACCAATAATCTGCATTTGTAGCATTTACAAGAATCCTGTAACGATCGTTTTCATAATCTGTCAAACCCTCTTGCGACCGGACCTGATCCCAACCGCTGGATGGATCATTAAAACCATCTTGAAATAGCAAATCACCTGAGTTTGTGGGATATTCTCCAAAAACCTTTGATATCTGTGACAAATTGCATGCCAGGGAAATCAATACTACTAATAAGAAAGCGATGATCAGCCAGAATCTTTTTTTCATAAGTCTCCCGACATCCACTACTGATAATTAGATAATAATCGTTGGGCCTGGTCGATCAAAGCTGAGTTCTTTGAATAAAGAAGCGCCTGCTGCAAATAGTAAACCGCTCTTTCAACATCATTCAAAGCTGAATAATATATTCCCAGGTGATAGTGGGCAGGCGCGTATCGCGGATTTGATTCCAGAGCCAATTGAAAGAATTTGACTCCATTCAACTTATCATCCAAAGCCAATAACACCTGTCCCATGATATCAAGGCTGACTTCATCAGCAGGGCTAAACTGAACAGCGATCCGACTCGCGGGCAGGCCAATATCTTTGATCTGGTAATCATACTGAACGCAGAATTCGGCCAGCTTGTTATAGTAATTGCCATTCAGGGGATCAAGATCGATCGCTTCCTGATATTCTTCATAAGCTGAATCTAACTCGCCCAGGGCGGCCAATGATTTACCAGCTTCCACCCGCACATCTGCATTCGTGGGCCAGAGTTCTTGCACCACTTGGAAATATTCAATCGCGGTATTGTGCGAACCCTTCCGCTGCCAGTACAATCCCAGAAAGAGATTTGCCATTGGAGAGTCTTCATTCAATGCCCATCCTTTTTCAAGGGCAGCCAAAACTTCCTCGTCAGATCCATCCAAGTGCTGGAGAGCTTCACCCAGATACAACCAGGCCTCCTGATAATCCGGGCGGAGAGCAACTGCTCTATCAAATGCATAGCCAGCCAGATTCCACTCACCAATAGCCGCCAGTGCCTGACCAGCTGTAACATACTGGTACGCTGGCTCTTCAGAGATAGCTTCTCTGATTGCTTCCGCTATCTCTGACGCTTCAGGGTATTCTTCTCTCACTTGATCCAGATATGGAAGAGATTTAGGAGGTGTGTCTGCTGCAATGAGCAATCCGAACTGGTAGATCAATTCAGGGGTGCTTCCGTCCCCGGAGTGGAGTAAATATTGATGCCAGACTTCAATGGCCCGGGAGATTTCGCCATTTCGTTCGTGAAGCAATGCCAAGTCCTCCAATGCTTGAGGGGATTCCTCAAGATCCTGCCAGATCTCAATTGCCAATTCCTGCTCCCCAAGCTGCAAATAGGACTGGCCCAATTTTATTTGTCCCTCTGTTGAGAGATCGTTTTTCTCGAGGGCTTTTTCATATGCACTTTTTGCCGTTGAATAATCACTCCCAATATAGGCTGCGTTGCCAGCGCTTTCCCAAAGTGAGGTCCACCATGGGTTTTCTTCAGCTAAATCAAACAGAATCTCTGCCCCGGATGAGTAGTCATCTGCCGCAAAGGCTAACCTCAACTTACGAGCATTTTCGGTTACACTAATAGCAGATGGCGAAAAACCGATCAGAGAGCCAATCAGAATCAGCGCAACAAACCGAAGGGCAATTTTCAAGCGATCATTCATACCTGAGATTATATTGTATTTACTTCTGAAATGAAACCACAGGGACAGGAGTCGGGTAAAAAAGGTATAATCATTTAACTCCCCCAATTATCAACAGGAAAAGGAGCCAACTTGGATTTTGGATTGTCAAATGAGCATCAAATGGTGCAGCGGATGGTCCGGGATTTTGCGGCCAAAGAAGTCCTGCCAACTATTCAGGAGCAGGATCGGGTTGGTGGCATGGCTCCATTCGTCATTCCCAGGATGGCTGAATTAGGGATACTTGGAATCACTATCCCGGTCAAGTATGGGGGACAGGGTATGGACTACATCTCGCTGGGCTTGGTCAGTGAAGAGCTTGAGTTCGTTGACACTTCCCTGCGGGTCGTGATCTCTGTCCATAATGGTTTGACATGCTTAACCATTCTTCAGTGGGGAACCGAAGATCAAAAGAAAAAATACCTGGTTCCTCTGGCCAAAGGGGAGAAGGTTGGTTGTGGTGCCTTTACTGAACCGGGTGCAGGATCTGATTTTGCTCATATTCAATCTACGGGTAAAAAAAATGGCCAGGAGTATATCCTCAACGGGGAAAAGATGTGGATCTCCCTGGCAACGATTGCTGATTTTGCAGTAGTAACCGTGCGAACAGATCAAGAACCAGACAAAGCTTACCAGGGATTATCAACTTTCCTTGTCGACCTGGATTCTCCTGGAGTAACACGAGGGGATATTCACGGTAAGCTTGGCGTCCGTGCTGGCTCTACGGGCTGGATAAACTTCCAGGATGTCAGGGTTCCGGCGAAGAACCTACTCGGCGAAGAAGGGGAAGGGTTTAAGGTTACTATGTCCGCCTTCGATAGCGGCCGGTACACTGTCGCAGCAGGCGCTACCGGATTGATCCGGGCAGCTCTGGATGCCAGCAAATCCTATGCAGAGGAGCGGAATGCTTTTGGCGGGAAGATCAGTGATTTTCAACTCATTCAAGCCAAAATTGCCCATATGGCCCTGGATTATCAAGCTGCTCGATTGCTATATTTAAAAGCCGGATGGTTAAAGAATCAGGGCATTCGCAATACGCGTGAAACATCCGCCGCCAAATGGTATGCCACAGATGCATCTTTCCGCGCTGCCGCTGAAGCGGTCCAGATCCATGGAGCTTATGGATTCAGCGATGAATATCCAGTCGAGCGATTTATGCGCAATGCCAAAGGCGCCATGATCTATGAAGGCAGCAATGAGATCCAATCCCTCATTCAAGCTGATTATGCGCTTGATAAGCGCAGGGATAAAAAGATCCGTCGTGAGCTGCCGCAGTATGACCACCAAACCTGGACATAAATTCCAGGATTTTATTAAGTAGATTAGCTTTCTAACCATAAGGAGGGTAACAGTGTGAAAATAATTGTCTGCGTAAAGCAGGTCCCAGACACAGCAGCCACTATGACTGTTGATAACGGAGCCATCAGTTGGGGAGATGCGCCGCTGATTATCAACCCGTGGGATGAGTTTGCTGTGGAAGCCGCCCTTAACCTGGCTGCGGATCAGGGAGGAGAAGTTATCGCTCTCTGTCTCGGCAAGGAAGGGGAAACCGAAGCCATCAAACATGCCCTGGCGATGGGCGCAGATAGCGCTGTGATGGTTTCCGATCCAGCGTTGAAAGGTGCCGACAACGTGGCCGCTTCCAAAGTACTGGCAGCTGCCATTCAAAAAATCGGCGATGCTGGTATGGTCTTATTCGGTCAGCAATCAGTCGATACTGATACCGGACTTCTCCCAGTTCAAGTAGCCAGGCTGCTGAAATGGCCTTCCCTGACCCTGGTTTCGAAATTCGAATCAGTAAATCCAGGAGATGGCAAGATCCAGGTCCTGCGATCAATGGAAGAAGCGAGTCAGGTTGTTGACAGCGATCTACCAGCAGTCGTAAGCGTTACCAAAGATTATGGCGAACCTCGCTATCCATCATTCATGGGTATCCGCAAAGCCTCCAAGGCTGAGTTCCCCATCTGGTCTTTGGCAGATCTGGGAATAGACCCACCATCATCCACAATTGGCTGGCCTGAAGTCTCGGAACCTGTTCAAAAGGATGTTGTGACTGAGATCATTGAAGGTGATACACCCGAAGAAAAAGCCAAATCCCTGGTAGAGAAACTAATTGCCGAGAAGGTGCTCTAATGACAAAAAAAATACTTGCATATATAGACCATTTTCACGGCAAAGCCCAGTCTTCCTCATGGGAAGCCCTTGGATTGGCTGCTGTGATAGCAAAGGATCTTGGTGGAGAGGCTGCTGCGCTGGTACTCGGAGAAGGTGTGAATGCGTTAGCTGAATCCGCCTTTCACTACGGCGCTGACCAGGTTCTGCTGGCGGACAACCCAGTTCTGAAGGAATTCAGGCCTGAACCTCTGGCAGATATGATCGCACAGGCCGCCAAAGAATATCAACCCGACTTGATCCTCTTCCCCACCACTTCACGAGGAAGGACTCTGGCCGGCATGGCTGCCGTTGACCTCGATACGGGAGTGATGGTGGATGTAATAGCCCTGGATTGGACAGGAGGTGAAATCACCGCAACCCGGCCGATCTACGCCGGCAAACTAATGGCTAAACTTACCTGCAGCACAACGCCCCAGATCATAACCCTGCGGACAAGGGCATTTGATAAACCAGAACCTGACACATCCCGGTCCGGTTCAATAACATATCTGGATGTCGGTGTTGATACTGACGCTGTAGCTACCGCGATTTCCTCTCTCCAGGAAAAAGGTGGTGGTGTCAGTCTTAGCGACGCCAGCGTGATCGTATCTGGCGGTCGCGGTGTCGCCCTTAATCCGTCTCTGGAACCTCCAGGCGACCTGGATGAAGAAGCCGCTGATATCTGGAAAGCAGAGCAGGGATTTGCCCTGGTTCAGGGGTTGGCAGATGTACTTGGAGCTGCAGTAGGCGCCAGCCGGGCTGCGGTTGATGCCAAATACATCGAGTATGAACACCAGGTTGGACAAACTGGCAAAGTGGTCTCCCCTGATCTTTATATCGCTTGCGGTGTATCTGGAGCAATCCAGCACCTGGCCGGTATGCGCAGCAGCAAAGTGATCGTTGCTATCAACAAGGATCCTGACGCGCCAATATTCAACTTCGCCCGTTTTGGGCTGGTTGGAGATATGCATGCCATACTGCCACCTCTAACAGAAGCTTTGAAAGAGTATCTGGCGGGATAGACTATTCTAGTTAAAAAAGAAAAAGGGACTGAATCCATTGAAAGGATTCAGTCCCTAACTATTTTAGGCACACATCTCATTATTTACTCAGGTCTTGACGGCATCATCAGCACACAGCGGTCAGTGTTATCAACTATGCGCTCGGAATCAGCGCCCATGATCATTCGATCGAAAGTACCTCTTCCGTTAGAAGTCAGCATGATCAAACCATAATCGCCTTCTACAGCTGTATCCACAATCGTAGTAGCCGGACGTGATCCTTTGACCAGGACATCCACCTTGATGCCATCTTTTTCCAAATCGCGGGCAACTGCTTCAAGGAAATTTGTCATTTTGGCTTCTGCCTCAGCGCGTAAATTTTCCACTACATCAGCTGGAGCGCGGTAATTTTCTGTTTCGGGGATCTGGGGAACAGATATTAAAGTGATGTCGCTACCATAAACCTGGGCCATGGTTCGGGCATAGGGCAGAATTTTTTCCGCCTTGATCGATCCATCCAGCGCCACCAACATTTTCTCCGGTTTTCTTCCCAGGTCTTTGGGCTGGACACCCTGAACCAGGTATACCGGTATATTCAAACGCATCATCAGCTTGGATGACACTCCTCCACTCATCCAGTGTTTTTCACCTGATTTTCCGCGAGTTGTTGTTACAACCAGGTCAATTCCTGCAGATTCCACAAAAGCCTGAGTGACTTCTGCGATAGAACCTAATCTGACTGCTTTATCGACTATGAAACCGTCATCTTTCAATTGTTCTATCAGACTGTCCAGATAAATCTCCCGGGCTGCTCGGTCCGCGTTGAATTGCTCTTGAGGCCCGTGTGAATAGGATTTCACACCGGAGAGCAAGGTCATGGAAGCGCCTGTCTCCTGACAGATCCTTTTTGCCGCAGGCAGCGCCTGGGCTGCGTAAACCGATCCATCAAGCAGAACCGCGATCTTATCGATCGTTTTGTGGTCAGTACGCCAATGACTACGTTCAATGGGTTCAGGATCCCAGGTGATCTCAGGAGGAGAAATGGAGTCACCAACGGAAACAGCGGCCGGAGCCATCTGTCCAAAGCCAAAACCTGCTAACAGGGCAGTATCCAGACCACCCAGGTAATCCAGGATCGGATCTGGCTCTCCCAATATAGACCTTGAAATACTAAACCCAATATAAAGGATTGGAATGAAGATCAAATAGGTCCATGCTCCTTCAAAGAAGCGTTCTTCGAAAATGATCGCTGTTGCCCCGGTTGTGAGAATTGCTGCTATCGTCGTTCCAGGTATTAGCAGCGCCATACCGATGGTGAAATTTTCCCGCGCCTTGCGTATCAAGCGTTTGGTCACTGCCCAACCAGTCATGCTCAACAAGATGAAAACACCGGCAGCGTAAATCGCCAGGTAGGTTTCTTCATTTGTCCCAACAAATAAGAAAGCAATACTGACAATGGCAACTTCCAACCAGACTGGTTTATCAGCTACATCAAATTGGTTTTGCTGGCCAAGGTTCGGCGGGATGTAATTTCGTTTTTTCAGACCGAGAGCCAGATTCTGCAATCCCTGGGCACTGGCAGCTGAGGCAGACATCAAAACCGCGATACCGACAATCGTTCCCAGAATCGGCAGAGGTGAAGGCAGCAGCACATCCATGGTTTGAGTGAATACGGACACGTCGGCATTCGTTGGATCGGAAATTTCCAAAATCGCGGGGCCAACGATCAACATCGTTGCCGCAGTTGTTCCCATAATGATCAACAGGCTGTTGAATGCCCTTCGGCTTCGGACCTCATCGGACCCTTCATAGGCGGCAACCAGATTTGCAAACACCTCAATACCAGTCATCACCGCCAGGATTCGAACATAGCCAGCCAGTGTGAAATGGAAATACTCACCATGGAAAGCCGCCAGATTAAAATCTGGCAGATGGAAACCGCGCTGCCAGAGGGTCGCGCCGATCATGACCCACAGCAGCACCAGCACACCAGCCGTGGCCGGGCCAAAAGTACGAGCCGCCATTTTCGGCCCCCGGTTGACCAGCCAGCCGGTCAAAATGCTGAGCGCGATAGCCACAAAAGTCCGGTATTGAATGCCAAAGATTGTGTCGTTCAGCACAGGTAAGCGGTCAGCAATAAATGTCACCATGGCCGCCATGCTCACAAGGAAAGTAAGGGTATATTCCACAAAAGTGATCGCCGCATTGACTTTCACTGCCCAACTGCCAAACTCCTCTTCGCTCAATCCGCTGCCGCCGCTTCCATCAGTGACCCAGCGCATCACCAACCTGTACATGGCAGAAACCACCATGATCGTCAGGATCACCAACCAGATAGTAGCGCCAAAAGTTACCTTTGCCACACCTGCTACGACAATTAACTTCAGGAAGGGCCCAAAAACGTATAATGGTGAGGTGGCGGGATCCCCTCCGCCAGCCAGAGCGCCTTCAAAAGCATTATTTAATTTTGTAGATACCTTTACTGCCATACAATTCTTCCTTTATTCATCCACACATATAAAAAAAGCGGAAGTGTCCCCGGATTGCTGAAGCACACTTCCTCAAAGTTAGGTTTAAAAAAAATAGCAAGGATAAACCCTGCTATCTATTATTTCAGTCAGACTTTATAATTATACCGTACTTCAATGTCCCCTCCAAGACCAACTCTAGGCTGGCATATGAACTCACTAAGATCCCAATTTTTCCTTGATAAAGATGTGGTTTTCCTGAATCATGGATCGTTTGGCGCCACCCCGCGCCCTGTCATGGAAGAATATCAGCGCTGGCAGCGCCAACTGGAAAATCAACCCGTACTATATCTTGGCCGGGAGGTACAGAAATATTTCCGCTTCGCCAGACAGAAATTGGCTTCATATCTAATGGCAGAAGCTGAAAACCTGGTGTTCGTCCCCAATGCTACCTTCGGAGTGAACGTGATCGCCAGATCGATGGATTTCCAGCCAGGAGATGAACTTCTGACCAGCAATCACGAGTACGGAGCCTGTGATAATGTTTGGGATTTCCTGAGTCAGAAAACCGGGCTGAAGGTCATTCGGCAAGACATCCCCTTACCTCTGCCCTCCAAGGAGGAAATGGTTGAGATGATCTGGAAAGGGGTATCTGAGAAGACGCGTCTAATTTTCCTGAGTCAGATCACCTCTCCTACCGCTGTCCGGCTGCCGGTAGAGAAAATTTGCCAGAGGGCTAAGAAAGCTGGAATCTTGATTCTAATAGATGGAGCGCACGCCCCAGGTCAGTTGGATCTGGACCTGAACCGATTGGAGGCGGATTTTTATACGGGGAACTGCCATAAGTGGTTAATGGCTCCCAAAGGCTCAGGATTTTTACATATCCGACCAGAACACCAGGACTTCGTGGAACCATTAGTGGTCAGCTGGGGTTGGGAAGACAACTGTCCTTTTGAAAGTGATTCTCGCCTTCAGGCACTGCTGGAATGGTGGGGGACCAAAGACCCGGCAGCATATTTCAGCACTCCTGCTGCAATTGCTTTTCAGCAGATGAATGATTGGCCCCAGGTGCGGAAAAATTGCAATCAATTATTGGTCAAAGCACTCGGGGAAATCGAGGAATTAACCGGACTGCCATCAATTTACGAGGAGAAAAAGGATAATGCCATTCAAATAGGCGCTGCAGAATGGCCTGCTGATTGGAAAGCTGATAAGCTGCAGACCTGGTTATATGATAAACACAAGATCGAAATTCCTATCATCCCCTGGGAAGATCGCTGGTT
>Ga0180436_10002165_pt1 | contig 18847 bp, 19 predicted proteins | sample SS_ome_2_FD_132434 | JGI IMG/M metagenome (GOLD analysis project Ga0180436, IMG submission 132434) | Hypersaline lake sediment archaeal communities from the Salton Sea, California, USA - SS_3_S_2 metaG | ecosystem: Environmental > Aquatic > Non-marine Saline and Alkaline > Hypersaline >...
CGATATCGGTTTCCGCCGGCCCGAACGACATGCGGAGATCGGCCGGACCGCTGCCACCCGGTTCGGCGGCGCGATCGGCGGACCACAGTGAACAGGCTCCGAGGGAGCTGGCGGCGGCACCGACCGCAGAAAACGTCAGAAACCGCCGGCGGTCCATCATTGAGACCAGCGTGCCACCGAGCTGCGGGCGAGTCCAGACCCCGCCCGAGGGGTAGCTGGTGTCGGACTCGGGCCCACTTCGTGCGCAGCACGCAGAACTCCTCGCCGTCCGGGGCATCCCGGAAGCTGAACGCCACCACTGACCAGGCCCACGTTTGCCGCCTATGACGAGGGTGTCCCCGGGGGCCCGCAGCGCACCACCGCCGGCAACTCCCTGCGGCGGCCCCCGGAACTGCCGAGCACTCGCCGGGCAGGATAGGGGAATGAGCGCGACGTTCTGCGGGCGGCCGGTAGCCGCCGACCGGGCATTGATCATGGCGATCGTCAACCGGACCCCGGATTCCTTCTACGACCGCGGTGCGACGTTCACCGACGAGGCCGCCATGGCAGCCGTGCATCGCGCGGTGGCCGAGGGTGCCGACGTCATCGACATCGGCGGGGTCAAAGCCGGGCCGGGCGTCGTCGTCGATATCGCCGAGGAGACCGCCCGGGTGGTGCCCTTCATTGAATGGGTGCGCGCGGCTTACCCGGATCAGTGCATCAGCGTCGATACCTGGCGCGCGTCGGTGGCCAGACTGTCCTGCGCGGCCGGTGCCGACATCATCAACGACACCTGGGCGGGCCATGACCCGGCTCTACCGGAGGTGGCCGCCGAGTTCGGTGCCGGTTTGGTGTGTTCCCACACCGGGGGCGCGATCCCGCGAACCCGTCCGTTCCGGGTGAACTACGGCACCACCGTGACCGGGGTCGTCGATGCCGTCATCGCCGAAGTGACCGCCGCCGCCGAGCGGGCCGTCTCGGCGGGCGTCCGGCGTGATGGTGTCCTGATCGACCCGACTCACGATTTTGGCAAGAACACCTTCCACGGGCTGACTTTGTTGCGCCATGTAAACGATCTCGTTAACACCGGATGGCCGGTCCTGATGGCCCTGAGCAATAAAGATTTCATCGGGGAGACTCTGGGTGTGGAACTGACTGAACGTCTCGAAGGCACACTCGCGGCGACCGCATTGGCTGCCGCCGATGGCGCTCGGATGTTCCGGGTGCACGAGGTGGGTCCGACTCGCCGGGTACTGGAGATGGTTGCCTCCATCAAAGGTGAACGACCACCGGCCCGAACGGTAAGGGGTCTGGCATGACTGAGCTCAGCGAGAAGCCGAAGGCGGATCGCGCATCGACGGTCAGCGAGAAGCCGAAGGCGGATCGCGCATTCTGGTTCAGCGAGAAGCCGAAGGCGGATCGCGCCTGGCCGGCTGACCGGACCTGGCACCGGCCGCCCTGGACGGTTGATGAGCTGGAGGACGCCAAAGGCGGGCGTACCGTTTCGGTGGTCCTCCCGGCCCTCAATGAGGCCGAAACCATCGGACCGGTGATCGAGACGATCACCCCGATGCTCGGCGGTCTCGTCGACGAACTCGTCGTGCTGGACTCTGGATGCACCGATGCCACCGAGGCGCGGGCGGTCGCCGCGGGCGCGCGGGTCGTGCATCGGGAGCAGGCGCTGCCCGAGATCGCGCCGCAACCGGGTAAGGGCGAGGCGTTGTGGCGGTCGTTGGCTGCCACCACCGGCGACTTCATCGTCTTCATCGATTCCGATCTGATCGGGCCCGACCCGATGTTCGTTCCGCGGCTGGTCGGTCCGATGCTTACCGGTGACGGTGTCCATCTGGTCAAAGGTTTCTACCGGCGCCCCCTCAAACATCGCGGCGGTGAGGATGCCAACGGCGGCGGTCGGGTCACCGAGCTGGTTGCCCGGCCACTGCTGGCGGCTCTTCGCCCCGAGCTCAGGTGCGTGCTGCAGCCGCTGGGTGGGGAGTACGCCGGATCTCGCGAACTGTTGACCTCGGTGCCGTTCGCGCCCGGCTACGGAGTTGAGATCGGCATTCTCATCGACACCTACGACCGGCTGGGTCTGGAGGCGATCGCCCAGGTCAATCTCGGCGTGCGCACCCATCGCAACCGGCCGCTGAATGAACTGGGCCCGATGAGCCGACAGGTCATGGCCACATTGCTGACCCGGTGCGGGATCGACGACTCCGGGATAGGACTGACCCAGTTCTTCCCCGGCGCCGACGGGTTGGACGGGTATGTCTCCCGCACCTCATCGGTGTCGTTGATCGATCGGCCGCCGATGAACACTCTGCGCTGAGTCGGCGTCCTGGCTCCCGTCGCGGCCCGCAGGTGAGGCAGGATCGCAGGTGTGACGCTCATCCTGATGTACCTCGTGGTGCTCATCCTGGTTGCCGTCGTCCTTTTCGGGGTGGCAAGCATCCTGTTCGGCCGTGGCGAGCCGTTGCCGCCACTGCCCCGGGCCACCACCGCGACCGTTCTGCCCGCCTCGGGGGTCACCGGTGCCGATGTCGAGGCCGTCAAGTTCGCTCAGGTCCTGAGGGGATACAAGACCAGCGAGGTGGACTGGGTACTCGACCGGCTCGGCGCCGAACTGGATCAGCTCCGGGGTGAACTGGCCGCCGTGCGCGCCGCCGCCGGCCTTCCGGACCCCACCGTCGAGCAACGGTTCGGGTTGGACGCTGCGGCCACGGCGGAGCCGGACGCCGGGTGACTGCGGCCGTTGAAGACGGTCGCCGCAGGTGCCCGTGGGCGCTCGCCGCGCCGGCGGGGGATCAGCAGCTGCTGCGGGACTATCACGACTACGAGTGGGGCCGGCCGGTGCGGGGCCGCACCGCACTGTTCGAGCGGCTGACGCTGGAGGGCTTCCAGAGTGGTCTGTCCTGGCTGGTCATCCTGCGGAAGCGGGAAAACTTTCGGCGGGCCTTCGCCGGTTTCGACATCGAGGCGGTGGCCGGATTCACCGGGGCCGATATCGACCGGCTAATGGCAGATCCCGGGATCGTCCGAAACCGCGCCAAGATCGAAGCCGCCATCACCAACGCCCGGGTGGCCGCCGGTCTTGACGTCGACCTGTCCGAGCTGCTGTGGGCCTACGCCCCGCCGGTGCGTTCGCGCCCGGCAACTCAGTCCGCGATGCCCACCCGCACCGCCGAGTCCACGGCGCTGGCCGGCGAACTCAGGTCCCGCGGCTTCCGGTTTGTCGGCCCCACCACTGTGTATGCGTTGATGCAGGCCACCGGGATGGTCGACGATCACCTGCAGGATTGCTGGGTGTCCGGGTACCTCGCAACCGGGAACGCCGGTAGGGAAGAATGGATAACACTAGAATCGGAGCAACCGTCACCCGACCGGTGTCGGCGGCCCTGCTTGAATCTGGAGGGAGCACTCGATGGCGGCGATGAAGCCCCGGACCGGGGACGGTCCGCTGGAAGCGACCAAGGAGGGGCGCGGCATCGTGATGCGGGTACCGCTCGAAGGCGGTGGACGACTCGTCGTCGAGCTGACCCCCGATGAGGCCGCCGCCCTGGGTGATGAGCTCAAAGGTGTCACCGGCTAGCTCCGCGGAACCCGCAGGACCCCGTGTCAACGCGCGGGGTTTGTTGCCAAGACGTGCCGCTAGTTCGACACCGCCCGGTAGATCTCCAGGGTCTGCTCGGCGATTCGGGCCCAGGAGAACTCCTCGATACAACGCCGCCGCCCCGCCGCGCCGTAGCTGCGGGCCCTTGCCGGATCCGCGATCAGAGAGTTGACGGCGGCGGACAGCCCGGACTCGAAGGACCGCGGGTCCTGCCCGTCATAGTGGACCAGAACTCCGGTCACCGCGTCATCGACAACCTCGGGGATACCGCCGACATCAGAGGCCACGACCGCGGTACCGCATGCCATGGCCTCAAGGTTCACGATGCCCAGCGGTTCGTAGACCGAAGGGCAGATGAACACCGTTGCCGCCGAGAGTATCTCGCGGATTTCCTGCACCGGCAGAAAGTCCCGGACCCAGAACACGCCGGTGCGTCTGGCGCTGAGGTCCTCGACCGCGGCGGTGATCTCGGCGGCAATCTCCGGGGTATCCGGGGCCCCGGCGCAGAGCACCAGCTGCACCTCCGGATCGAACCGGTGTGCCGCTGTGATCAGGTGCCCGACGCCCTTCTGCCGGGTGATCCGGCCGACGAAAGCAACTATCGGCCGATTCTGGTCCACTCCGAGTTCGTCAAGTACGGACTGCTGGGAATCCGGTGCGGTGGGGTACCAGGTGTCGGTGTCGACACCGTTCTTGATGACGTGCACCCGGTGGGGATCGAGCCTCGGGTACACCGACAGCACGTCGTCGCGCATCCGGGCGCTCACCGCGATTACGGCATCGGCGCCCTGCACCGCGGTACGTTCGGCCCACAGTGACACCCGATATCCGCCGCCGAGCTGCTCGGCTTTCCACGGCCGCTTGGGCTCCAGCGAATGGGCGGTCACCACATGCGGGATCGCGTGCAGCAACGCGGTGATATGCCCGGCCATACCGGCGTACCAGGTATGCGAGTGCACCACCGTCGCCTCCGCTGCGGCGGCGGCCATCCGCAGGTCGGTCGACAATGTCGCCAGTGCGGGGTTGGCATCGGCCAGTGTCGGATCGGGCTGATGGGCGAATGCGGTGGATCGCGGGGCCCCGATGCAATGCACGTCCACCGCGCAAAGCCGGCGCAGCTGCGCCACCAGCTCGGTCACGTGCACCCCGGCGCCGCCGTAAACCTCGGGCGGGTACTCCCGCGTCATCATCGCCACCCGCATAGTGCTGACCGTAATGCAGGGGCCGCCCGTCACGGCCGTACGTGGTGAAACCATCATTGCGCTAGCCGTCGCAGGCGGGGGTGGTTAGGTTTACTGCTATGAGGGAGCTGCCGCATGTGCTTGGCATCGTCCTGGCGGGGGGCGAGGGAAAGCGGCTCTACCCGCTGACTTCAGACCGGGCCAAGCCGGCGGTTCCGTTCGGCGGTGCCTACCGTTTGATCGACTTCGTACTCTCTAATCTGGTCAATGCGCGGTATTTGCGGATTTGCGTTCTCACCCAGTACAAGTCGCATTCGTTGGATCGCCATATTTCGCAGAACTGGCGGCTCAGCGGTCTCGCGGGGGAGTACATCACGCCGGTGCCCGCCCAGCAGCGACTCGGGCCCCGCTGGTACACCGGTTCGGCCGACGCGATCTACCAGTCGCTCAACCTGATCTACGACGAGGACCCTGACTACATCGTGGTTTTCGGGGCCGACCACGTATACCGGATGGACCCCGAGCAGATGGTCAAAGCCCATATCGACAGCGGTGCCGGAGCAACCGTTGCCGGTATCCGCGTCCCGCGGGCGGAGGCCGGAGCGTTCGGCTGCATGGACGCCGACGAATCCGGTCGGATCCGCGAGTTCGTGGAGAAGCCGTCCGAGCCGCCCGCCGTACCGGACAACCCGGACCAGACGTTCGTCTCGATGGGCAACTACATCTTCACCACCAAGGTGCTCATCGACGCTATCCGCGCCGACGCCGACGACGACACCTCCGACCACGATATGGGTGGTGACATCATCCCGCGTCTGGTTGCCGACGGGTCGGCCGCGGTCTACGACTTCAACAACAACGAGGTGCCCGGTGCGACCGAACGCGATCATGGGTACTGGCGCGATGTCGGCACTCTTGACGCGTTCTATGACGCGCACATGGATCTGGTGTCGGTGCACCCGGTGTTCAACCTCTACAACAAGCGCTGGCCGATCCGGGGAGAGTCGGAGAACCTGGCCCCGGCCAAGTTCGTCAACGGCGGCTCGGCTCAGGAATCGGTGGTGGGTGCCGGCAGCATCATCTCCGCGGCGTCGGTGCGCACCTCGGTGTTATCCAGCAATGTGGTCGTCGACGATGGCGCCATCGTCGAGGGCAGCGTTCTGATGCCCGGTGTCCGGGTGGGCCGCGGTGCGGTGGTCCGCCGGGCCATCCTGGACAAGAATGTCGTCGTCGGTCCCGGTGAGCAGGTGGGCGTCGACCCGGAGCGGGACCGCGAGCGTTTCGCGATCAGCGCCGGCGGTGTGGTTGCCGTCGGCAAGGGCCTCTGGGTCTAGATCACCGGCTGTTTCCGGCCGCGCGGCACCCGTCGCCCCGGCGCCGAGCAGGCGGGCATCCCGAAACCTGCCATCGGCTTCACCCGATCCGGGTCAATCCCGTGCCGCGATCAACATGCCGTCACCGAGCGGTACGAGCACCGGGGTGAGGCGGTCATCCTCGGCGATCATTCTGGCCGCCTCGCGGACGGCGTTCACGTCCGCATCGTGCGCCGCCGGATCGCCGGCCCGGCCATCCAGTGCGGCGCGGTGCAGCACAATAACCCCGCCCGGGCGCAGCAGCCGTACCCCTTCGGTGACGAAGTGCGGCTGGTCGGCCGGTGCGGCATCGACGAACACCAGGTCATAGGAGTCGTCGGCCAGTCGGGTCAGCACCTCCTGTGCCCGGCCCGCGATGAGCCGAGTTCTCCCCGGCCCGACGCCCGCTTCGGCGAAGGCCTGTTTGGCGAGCCGCTGATGCTCCGGTTCGGTGTCGATCGTGGTGAGAACACCGTCGTCCCGCATGCCCGAGATCAACCAGAGTCCGCTGACCCCGGCGCCGGTGCCCACTTCCACGACTGCCCGGCCGCCGGAGAGTCGGGCCAGCAGGCTCAGTAACGCGCCGACCGCCGGGGTTACCGCCCCCGCGCCGGCATCGACGGCGCGTTCCCGGGCCGCCGAGACGATGGCATCCTCCGAGATCGACGCCTCGGCGTGGTCCAGCACGCGGTCGGCCCGGCTGCGCGCGGGTTCGTCGATGGTGGACATTCCAGCAGCGTAGATGAACTCCCGCAGTATGTGCGCAGGCGCGGCCGAACCGTTCTCCGGCCGCTTAGACACGCCGATGGAAGCTAGTCTAAGGAAATTGCCAATAATGACGGGCTGGTGACGTTTTGCCTGCTTAACGTGCATAAGTCCCTCGCTTCTCAGCGAACGCTAAGTTAGCTCATAGCGGTCGCACACCGCCGTGGGGAAAGGTATCGGACATGAAGAGGCGCACCAGCACGACAAGGAATACCGGGCACCGCGAGGGTGTTACGACCTTTGAGGCGCCACTTGGCCGAGCGCACGAATCTCAGGAGGATCCGACGACCACCACACTGACGGCCCCGGTCACCATGTCGCGCGTTGGACGCGATGACGGCGATGGCTGGGTGGAGCCGTCCGAAGACTTGCAGGGCACCGCGGTGTTCGACGCCACCGGCGACCGCGCGGCCATGCCGTCCTGGGACGAACTGGTACGTCAGCACGCCGACCGGGTTTACCGGTTGGCCTACCGGCTGTCCGGAAATCAGCACGACGCGGAGGATCTGACCCAGGAAACCTTCATCCGAGTGTTCCGGTCGGTGCAGAACTATCAGCCCGGCACATTCGAGGGCTGGCTTCACCGCATCACGACGAACCTGTTCCTGGATATGGTCCGCCGACGGGCGCGCATCCGCATGGAGGCACTGCCCGATGACTATGACCGGGTTCCGGCCGAAGGCCCCAATCCCGAGCAGATCTACCACGATGCGCGGCTCGGCCCGGATCTACAGGCGGCTCTGGATTCCCTGCCCCCGGAGTTCCGCGCAGCGGTGGTGCTCTGCGATATCGAGGGCTTGTCCTACGAGGAGATCGGCGCCACTCTGGGAGTCAAGCTCGGTACCGTGCGAAGTCGCATCCACCGTGGTCGGCAGTCGCTGCGCGACTTCCTCGCGGCCCGGCCCGACAATCCGGTGGCCGAGGCGCAGTCGGCCTGACCGCGCCGCGCCTACCGGCCGTGATGGCGAAGCGATGCCGTGGACCGCGCTACATTAAGAGCCGCGCTACATTCGTTAAGGTAAGCGCGGCGAAGGGAGCGTCGGGGATGGCCGACCCGGGTGATGTGGTCCGTCGGGCTCTGGCCTGGCTGCCGTCGAGTTTCGCCTCGCAGAGCGACGCCCCGGTCGGCGCACCGCGTCGGTTCGGCTCCACCGAGCACCTGTCCATCGAGGCGATTGCTGCCTACGTCGACGGGGAATTGCGGATGAAGGCGCACCTGCGCGCCGCCCACCACCTGACGATATGTCCGCAGTGCGCCGGTGAGGTCGAATCGCAGAGCCAGGCCCGGGCCGCTCTGCGGGAATCCATGCCGGTCAGCATGCCCAGCAACCTGATGGGGTTGCTCAACCAGATCCCGCAGTCGACAACCCCCGAAACAACACCACCGCCCGGCCCGGCGGATCAGCTGGCCGACGACGCGACGCGGGGCAGGCGCAAGCGCCGGTAGGGTGGTGCCGTCACCGAGCAGCACGCCCTCGCCTGCTGCTCAGCCATCGGAGTGAGGATAACGTGAGCCCTGATAAGGACACCTCCGGCGGCGCCCACCGGTTGGCGCCCCGACCGGTTTCGCGGCCTTCGGTCGACCCGCAGGCCACTCGCACCTTCGGGCGCCCACAGGGTGTCGAAGGCTCATTCGTCGCCGAGGGACTGCGTCCGGCCGACCACCGGAATTCCGGCGAATTCACCCCCGCGACGACGAAGCCGGACCCGGTTCTGCAAGAAGCGTTCGGCCGGCCCCATCGCGGTGCTGAGTCGCTACAGCGTCATCCGGCCGACGCCGGTGCCCTCAACGGCGTCGTCGGTGGGCCGGAGGAGCCCGACGATCCCTGGCGCGATCCGTCCGCCGGGGTGGCGCTGGGTACGCCCGCACTGGAGCGGGCGGCACCGGTCATCATCGGACCGCCGCCGGGCAAGCTCGGGGTTCGCGATGTTCTTTTCGGTGGTCGGGTCTCCTACCCGGCGCTGGCCGTACTCGCCATCACGGCGCTGCTGATCGGGGTGGCCGGCGGCTGGGTGGGTCGCAATACCGCCGAGGTGGTGGAGGCTTTCACCACTTCCAAGGTGACGTTGCCGACTTCCGATAGCGGCGAGCTCCCGGCAGGACGTTTTACGCAGGTCGCCGCCTCAGTGGCGGACTCTGTGGTCACCATCGAGACCGAGAGTGACGACACCGGGTCGCAGGGCTCCGGGGTGGTGGTCGACGGCCGCGGTTATGTCGTCACCAACAACCACGTCATCTCCGAGGCGGCGGCCAGCCCGAGCAAATTCAAGATGCGGGTCGTCTTCAACGACGGTAAGGAGGTTCCGGCCAACCTGGTCGGCCGCGACCCCAAGACCGATCTGGCCGTGCTCAAGGTCGACAATGTCGACAACCTCACCGTGGCCCGTTTCGGGGATTCCGACAAGCTGCGGGTGGGCGAAGAGGTGGTGGCGGTCGGCGCCCCGCTGGGGCTGCGGAGCACCGTCACGGCCGGAATCATCAGCGCGCTGAACCGGCCGGTCCCGCTGTCCGGCGACGGGTCCGACACCGACACCGTCATCGACGCGGTGCAGACCGACGCCTCGATCAACCATGGCAACTCCGGCGGCCCGCTGATCGATATGAAATCCGAGGTCATCGGTATCAACACCGCCGGGAAATCGTTGTCCGAGAGCGCAAGCGGACTTGGTTTCGCCATCCCGGTGAACGAGGTGAAACAAACTGTCGAGACCCTGATCAAGGACGGCAAGATCGCACACCCGACATTGGGTCTCACTGCGCGGTCGGTCAGCAATGACCTCGCCTTCGGCGCTCAGGTGGCCAACGTGAAGGTCGGCGGACCGGCGGAGAAGGCCGGTATCAAAGAGAACGACGTTGTGGTCAAGGTCGGTGACCGGACCGTCGCCGACGCCGACGAGTTCGTCGTCGCGGTCCGGCAACTGCAGATCGGCAAGGACCAGCCGATCGAGGTGATACGGGAGGGCCGCGCCGTCACGCTGACGGTCAACCCCGCCTCGGACAAATGACCTGAGGGACACCTGACGTCATGTTCGCCAATATCGGGTGGGGCGAGATGCTTCTTCTTGTCCTGGTGGGCCTGGTGGTTCTCGGACCGGAGCGGCTGCCCGGTGCGATCAGTTGGACCTCCGGCGCGATCCGGCAGGCCCGCGACTATCTCAGCGGCGCCACCAAGGACCTCCGGGAGGAACTCGGCCCGGAGTTCGCCGACCTCCGCGAGCCACTGACCGAGTTGCAGAAGCTGCGCGGTATGACGCCGCGGGCGGCTATCACCAAACACCTGCTGGACGGCGACGATTCGTTCCTGACCGGCAATTTCGACGGCGCGGCCGATGGGCGGGGCCGAAGCGACACCGGGCCGGTCAAACCGCAGAGCGCCCCTGCGCCGCCCCAGGACGCCGGCGCGCCTGCTCCTTTCGATTCCGACGCGACCTGAACGGCCTGAATGGCCGCACGCGCTAGCGGCCGCTCGGATCCAGCCCCAGCGACATCCCGGCGAGCCCACGTCGTCGGGACGCCAGCTTGTCGGCAATGCTGCGCAGCTCACGGCCGGCAGCCGAGTCGGGTGCTGACAGCACGAGCGGCACACCGGAATCGCCCGCTGTCACCAGGGCCGGGTCCAGTGGAACCTGGCCGAGCAACGGCACGTCGGCTCCGACCGCCCGGGTCAGCCGTTCAGCCACCTGGAGGCCACCGCCCGCGCCGAATATCTGCATGGTGGTGCCGTCCGGCATGAGCAGCCCGGCCATATTCTCGACGACACCGACCAGGCGCTGGCGCGTCTGCAGAGCTATCGCACCGGCTCGCTCGGCCACCTCCGCAGCCGCGATTTGCGGGGTTGTCACCACCAGGATCTCCGCACTGGGCAGTAATTGAGCCACCGAGATCGCCACATCGCCGGTGCCTGGGGGCAGGTCGAGTAACAGCACGTCGAGGTCGCCCCAGTACACGTCGGCGAGGAACTGCTGCAGCGCGCGATGTAGCATCGGCCCGCGCCAGGCCACCGGGGTGTTGCCCTGGGTGAACTGCGCGATCGAGATGACTTTCACGTCATGGGCCACCGGGGGAAGGATCATCGACTCGACCTGCGTGGGCCGTTCGGCGGTACCCATCATCCGTGGAACCGAGTGACCGTAGATATCGGCATCGAGAAGACCAACGGCGAGACCCCGTGCGGCCAGGGCAGCCGCGAGATTGACGGTGACACTTGACTTTCCGACACCACCCTTACCGGACGCCACCGCATAAACCCGGGTCAGCGAGCCCGGCTCGGCGAACGGGATGACCGGTTCTGCGGCGTCACCGCGCAACTGCTTGCGCAACTCGGTGCGCTGCTCATCACTCATCACGTCCAGTTCCACGCTGACCGCGCCGGTACCCGGTACATCTGCCACCGCCGCAGTCACCCGTTCGGTGATCTCGGCTTTTTTCGGGCAGGCCGAGATGGTCAGGTAGACACCGACATGGACGGAGCCATCGGGGCCGACTTCGACACTCTTGACCATATTGAGTTCGGTGATCGGTCGCCGCAGCTCGGGATCGATGACCTTGGCCAGGGCGGCGCGGACGGAGTTCTCCAGTTCGGTGCTCATCGCTGCCGAGTGTAGGACGTTCCGCGATCAGGGCCTAAATCACCAGCCGAGGTGGCGAATTCCCTAGCTGCCAGGGTTTTTCGGCCGGAAGAACGCGTCATCGCCGGTGGGGCCGTGGCGGGTGCCCGTCAGCTGACCGGACCCGGTAGCGGGCCGGGAGCCGGCGGCAGTACGGGGCCGTCGGCCGGACCCGGAGGAGGCGGGGGCGGTGCCATCCAGGGCGGTGTTCCGGGCGCCGGAAGCGGGGGTGCCTCTGCCGGTGCCGCGGGCATACCGGGCATCGGACCTCCCGGCATACCCGGCATCGGGGCGCCGGGCATCGGGGCACCTGGCATCGGGGCACCTGGCATCCCGGGCAGGGGGGCTTGGTCGGGGAGCGCGGCCTCCGCCGGTGCCGGAGCCGCTCCGGGCAGGGGCCCGGTTCCGATCGGCCCGGCTCCGGGCAGGGGCCCGGTTCCGATCGGCCCGGCTCCGGGCAGCGGCCCGGTTCCCAGTGGGGCCATCCCCGGCATCGGGGCCGGTGGGGTCATCCACGGTGCCGCAACCTGTGGGGTCATCCACGGCATCGGCTGCATCCACGGCGGCAGATTATCGGGAGTGGGAGCCTCGGACGGAGCCAGTTGCGAGGCCATGCAGATCACCTGACACCCATGTTCGGGAAGCACACCCTCGGCCGGTCCCGACGCCGGCCCCGGCATCATCTCGGCGGCGGCTGTGCTGTTGCCCATCAGCTGGGCCATCAGGTCAGCCGTGTGCATATCGGACATGGCGGGGTCGAGACCCTCGGGGCTGTCCATGTGCAGGCTGCCGAGGGCCGGGATCGGGCCGCTGATGGGCGGAAGGTCGATCGGGGCGACGCCGGTGGCGTAGGCGGCGGCCCAGCCCAGCACGTTCTGGGCGTAGGCCATCGAGTTGTTGTAGCGGAGGATCGATGTCAGGACCTGAGCCTGATTGCGCAGGTTCAGCCCGCCGCTGCACAGGTAGCGCGCGGCGGACAGGGATGCGTCGAACAGGTTCTGCGGATCGGCCTTACCGTCGCCGTCGCCGTCGGAGGCGTACCGGGACCAGGTTCCCGGCAAGAATTGCATGGGCCCCATCGCCCGGGCGTATACGGTCCGGCCGCCCGTGTTGCTCTGCACGATGATCTCGTTGCCGGGCAGGCTGCCGTCCAGGACCGGGCCGTAGATGGGGTTGACCGATGTGCCGCGGGAGTCGGTGGCGCCGCCGTTGGCATGTGATGACTCGATACGTCCGATTCCGGCCAGCAGGTTCCAGCTCACACCGCAATCGGGGGCGACGGTGGCCATCGTTTGTTCGGCTTTGCGGTACGCCGACAACGCCATCGCGGGAATTCGCATACCGCCCGCGGAACTGATCACGGCGGCCGGCGGCGGCAGGCCCAGCGTGTTCGCGGCAAAACGAAAGTCCGACGGCGGTTTGGCCATCGCGACCACCGCGGCGCCGTCAGTCCGCTCCGACTCAGCCGCTCCGAGGGGGACCGGATCGCCGGCGATCAGCGGAACCCCGCCCCCGCCGGGCGCGGCAGCCACCGCGCCGGCCAACACGATGGGAGTCAGAACTGCAACCCCGAACAGCGGGGTCCGCGACCCCCGGTTGCCCCGGCGCCTTATCCGCACGTGCCCGCCCTCGCAGAAGTGTCCGACCTTGTGAACCCCGTCACCATACCTAAGGTGACGACGCCGCGGAAACGCATTGGACAGGTTGTCACCCGCTGGTTTTTTTGGTCTTACGCCCAGATCCATCCGTGTGGTGGGGCTGCGGGTCGGCAGGTTGTAGCGCCTGAAGGAGGTCGCGCACCTCCTCGAGTTCCCGACGCAGGTAATCCCTGGTCGCCACCTCCCCGACCGCCAGTCGCAGGGCGGCGAGTTCGCGGGCAAGGAATTCGGTGTCCGCCTTGGTCTGCTGGGCGCGCCGCCGGTCCTCCTCCAGGGCCACCTTGTCCCGGTTTTCCTGGCGATTTTGCGCCAGCAGAATCAGCGGCGCGGCGTACGCGGCCTGGGTGGAGAAAGCCAGGTTCAGCAGGATGAACGGGTAGGGATCCCACCGCAGACTCACCGCGAACAGGTTCAGGGTGATCCATACGACGACGAGGACGGTTTGCCACAGCAGATAGCGGCCGGTGCCGAGAAATCGGGCGATGGATTCGCTGAACTGGCCGACCGCCTCCGGATCGAAGTGCAGGGAGGGTCGTCGGGAGGTCAGCGGTGTGTCCAGCCGCTGCCGCGGATCGCTCATATCGTGTCCCCGGAGAGCACGTTCGCGCCGGTATCTTCGAAGCTCTCCCGCCAGTCCGGCGGCAGCAGGTGGTCGAGCACATCGTCGACGGTTACCGCTCCGAGCAGATGACCCTCATCATCGAGGACCGGACCGCAGACCAGGTTGTAGGCGGCGAAGTAGCGGGTCACCCCACCCAGCGCGGAGTCCGGGTTCAGGCCCGGCAGATCGCGGTCGACGATGCCGCTGACCAGGTGCGCCGGTGGCTCCCGAAGCAGCGCCTGCAGGTGGACACAGCCCAGGTATCGGCCGGTCGGGGTGGCCGTCGGCGGGCGCACCACGAACACCAGTGACGCCAGCGCCGGAGTCAGGTCTGGATCGCGAACCCGGGCCAGCGCCTCGGCCACCGTGGTGTCCGGGGCCAGGACCACCGGGTCAGAGGTCATCAGGCCACCGGCGGTGTCGGGGGAGTGGCTCAGCAGCCGCCGGACCGACTCCGAGTCCTCCGGATCCATCCGGCCCAGCAGCGCCTCGGCCTCGGTCGGGTTCATCACCCCGAGCAGGTCCGCGGCGTCATCGGGGTCCATGGCCTCGAGCACGTCGGCGGCGCGTTCGGAGTCCAGTTGGCGCAGCAGTTCGGTCTGGTCGTCGGCGGAAAGTTCCTGCAGGATGTCGGCCAGTCGTTCGTCGTCGAGTGCGGTGATCACCTCGGTGCGCCGTTTCGATGGCAGGTCGCGGAGCGCGTCGGCCACCTCGATCGGACGCCGGCCCTCGAACTGGTGCAGCAACTGGGCCACCCCCTGGCCCGGCATCGCCAGCCCGGACGGGGTGAGTCCGGCGACGTTCTGCCATTCCACCACCACCACCGGCGCACGGCGGCCGAGCCGGCGCTGATTGCGCACCGCCACCCGGGTGACCAGCCAGTCGCGGGTGCGGGTCTGCTCGATACCCAGATCGACGACCACCACGTCCACCCCGGCCAGCTGCTCCTGTTCGGGGTCGTTGACCCGCACCCGGGTGTCGAGCACCTGGCCGAGAACCATCACCTCACCGGGGCGCTGGGCGAACCGGCTCAGCGATACGTTGCCGGTGGTCAGCGTCACGGCGTTCGGTTCGATGGCGGTGACGCGCAGAATCGGGACGAAAATCCTCCGCCGGCTCGGCAGCTCCACCACCAGTCCGAGGACCCGGGGCTGCCGGCGAACGATGCTGATGCTGATTACCAGGTCACGAACTCGCCCCAGAGACTCGCCGTCGGGTCCCAGCACGACCATTCCGGCCAGTCGCGCCGCGTATACCCTGTTCACCGACGCCATGACTACAAAGGGTAGGAGTCTGCGGGTGGACTTCCGGTATCGGCCCCGCCGAACCTGCCTGTCGGTTCCCGGTAGCAATCCGCGGATGATCGAGAAGGCCAAGAGCCTGCCGGCCGATGAGGTCTTCCTCGATCTCGAGGACTCCGTCGCGGCGGATGCCAAGCCAGCGGCCCGGACCCGGGTTGGCGCCGCGTTGGCCGCCCCCGGCTGGTCTGGCCAGTTACGCGGGGTCCGGGTCAACGACTGGACGACGCCGTGGACCTACAGCGACGTCATTGAGGTGGTGTCGGCCGCCGGCGCCCACCTGGACGTCATCGTGCTGCCCAAGGTTGCCGGCGCCCATCATGTGCATGCGTTGGATCTGTTGCTGACCCAGCTGGAACGCAGTCACGGACTCCCGGTGGGTCGCATAGGTATCGACGCGCAGATCGAGGATGCCGTGGGGTTGAGCAATATCGCCGAGATCGCGGGTGCGCCGCGGGTCGAAGCCCTGGTGCTCGGGCCGGCTGATCTGATGGCCAGCCTCAACATGCGCACCGGAGTTGTCGGTGAGCAACCACCGGGTTACGACATCGGCGATGCTTATCACCACGTGTTCATGACCATTCTTGTGGCGGCGCGCGCCCATGGGGTGGCCGCGATCGACGGGCCCTATCTCAGGGTGCGCGACGTCGAGGCGTTCCGCCGGGTGGCCGGACGATCAGCGGCGCTGGGATTCGACGGAAAATGGGTGCTGCACCCCGACCAGATCGCGGCCGGCAACGAGATCTTCGCACCGACCCAGGACGAATACGATCATGCCGAGTTGGTGCTGGAGGCCTACAACTGGCACACCTCACCCGCCGGTGGCGCACGCGGTGCGGTGATGCTCGGCGAGGAGATGATCGACGAGGCGAGCCGCAAGATGGCCCTGGTGGTGGCGGCCAAGGGCCGGGCCGCCGGGATGACCCGGAATGCGGAGCCGTTTGCGCCACCCGTTTAGCAGCCGGATTGCCGGTGTCAGTTCCAGGCGTAGGTCATCCAGACGATGCTGATCACCAGCGACGCCACCCCGATGACGATTCCGGCTACGGCCAGTCCGTAGCCGCCCTCCCGGGAACGCTTGATCTGGTTCAGCGCGATCGCGCCGAGAACGATTCCGACGATCGAACCGATCCCACACAGCAGACCGAACACCGAGGCGACGAGCGAACCGACCGCGAGCTTGTTGGTCCGGTCCTTGGCCGGTGGTGGGTATCCGGTCTGATAGGCGTATCCCCCCGGGTACGGCGCCCCGTATTCCGGCGGCGGGTAACCGGCCGGTGGGGGCGGATAGCCGCCGTACTGCGGGTCGTACGGCCCCGCCGCGGGATAGCCCGCCCCCGGCGGAAAGTTCCCTCCCGGCGGGGGCCCCGGGGGCGGCCCGGGCGGCGGGTAGCCGACGGGAGGCGGGTAGCCGACCGGCGGCGGGAATTGCCCGTAATCGGGCCCCGGCGGAGTGCCGTAGTCATAGGCGGGTGCCTGTTCAATCGGCGGAGCCTCGTGGCCGCCGGGCGGTGGCTGCTGACCCTCGTCTTGCGGCTTTTCCCCGGGGGTGCCGCTGGCAGCTGTCATGCTGATCAACCTAGCCTATGTGTCACCGGTAAGTCGGTGGCTTGGAACGATGACGAAACCGGTTGAAGAAGCCGACCAACAGAGGGGAAAACTGCGACCATGACCAGTCCATTTCCGCCGGCCCGCAATCCCGGCGGGGTTCCCGGTGGTCCCGCGGCTTCGGCACGTAGGGGCGCGATGGGACTGCCGACACCGCCGAAGGGTTGGCCGGTCGGTTCCTACCCCACCTATGCCGAGGCGCAGAAGGCGGTCGACTACCTGTCCGACAACCAGTTCCCGGTACAGCAGGTGACGATCGTCGGCGTCGACCTGATGCAGGTGGAACGGGTCACCGGACGGCTCAACTGGCCCAAGGTGCTCGGCGGCGGCATCCTTACCGGCGCCTGGCTGGGTGTGTTCATCGGCCTGGTGCTGGGATTCTTCAGCCCCAATCCGGCGCAGTCACTACTGGTCGGCGTGCTCGCCGGTGTCGTGTTCGGCCTGATCACCTCGGCGATCCCGTACGCGTTGTCGAAAGGCACCAGGGACTTCAGTTCGACCATGCAACTGGTGGCGGGGCGCTATGACGTGCTGTGCGATCCGCAGAATGCCGAGCGTGCACGGGACATGCTGTCGCGTTTGACGCTGTGACGCGCCTCTGTGCGAGCAGACGCAAACTCGCACGTTTCGGCCCGGATTCGCGCGACTTTGCGTCTGTTCGCCAGGGGTGTCCGGCGGCGCGTTAGGGTACGCCTCGTGGTGATAGCGGCGCGGGCACGTCGGGTCGGCGCTGTCGTTGTCGCCGCACTGACGGCGGTATCGGCGGTCTCGGCATGCGGGCGCAGCGCCGACGACGGCGTGGTGAGTTTCTACACCCCGGCCAGTGAGACCGCGACGTTCACCGCGGTGGCCAAGCGCTGTAACGAGCAGTTCGGCGGCAGGTTCCGGATCCAGCATTACAGCCTGCCCAAGGGTGCCGACGACCAACGGCTGCAACTGGCGCGCCGGATCACCGGTAACGACCGCACGCTGGACGTGATGGCACTCGATGTGGTGTGGACCGCGGAATTCGCCGAGGCGGGCTGGGCACTGCCGCTGTCCGACGACCCGGCCGGGCTGGCCGAGGCCGACGCCATCACCGACACGCTGCCCGGCCCGGTGGAAACGGCCAGATGGCAGGGCGAACTGTTCGCCGCCCCGGTGACCACCAATACCCAGATGCTCTGGTACCGGCCGGATCTGGTGTCCCCGCCGCCGTCCACCTGGGATCAGATGCTCACCGACGCCGCGAGGCTGTACGCCGAGGGCGGTCCCAGTTGGATCGCGGTGCAGGCCAAGCAGTACGAGGGGCTGGTGGTGTGGTTCAACACCCTGCTGGAAAGCGCCGGCGGGCGGGTGCTGTCCGAGGACGGTAAGACCGTCACCCTCGTCGACACGCCCGAACATCGCGCCGCCACGGTCAAGGCGCTGGAGATCATCAAGGCCGTCGCGACCGCTCCGGGTGCGGACCCGTCAGTCACCCAGACCGATGAGGGCACTGCACGGCTGGCACTGGAGCAGGGTAATGCCGCACTGGAGGTCAACTGGCCGTTCGTGTTCGCGTCCATGCTGGAGAACTCCGTCAAGGGCGGGGTGTCGTTCCTGCCGCTGGATGAGATCCCCGAACTGGCCGGTGCCATCAACGATGCGGGCACCTTCTCACCCACCGACGAGCAATTCCAGATCGCGTTCGACGGCAGTCAGCGGGTTTTCGCCTTCGCGCCCTATCCCGGGGTGATCCCCGGACAGCAGGCGCGGGTCACCCTCGGCGGGCTCAACCTCGCGGTGGCCTCGACCACCCGCAAGCCGGCCGAGGCGTTCGAGGCGGTGCGCTGTATCCGCAGCGAGAGCAACCAGCGGTACACCTCGATCGAGGGCGGTCTTCCCGCGGTGCGCGCCTCGCTGTACGACGATCCGGCGTTCCAGAAGAAGTACCCGCAGCACGCGATCATCCGCGAGCAGCTGACCACCGCGGCGGTGCGCCCGGCGACACCGAACTATCAGGCAATGTCGATGCGGATATCGGCCACCCTGGCGCCGGTCACCGCGATCGATCCGGAACGCACCGCCGACGAATTGGCCGTCCAGGTGCAGAAGGCGATCGACGGCAAGGGGTTGATCCCGTGACGGCTCCGACCGTGCTGACCAGTGACCGCCGGTCGCAGCGTCGGCTGGCCTACTGGTTGATCGCCCCGGCCGTCGTCCTCA
>Ga0180436_10002166_pt1 | contig 18847 bp, 14 predicted proteins | sample SS_ome_2_FD_132434 | JGI IMG/M metagenome (GOLD analysis project Ga0180436, IMG submission 132434) | Hypersaline lake sediment archaeal communities from the Salton Sea, California, USA - SS_3_S_2 metaG | ecosystem: Environmental > Aquatic > Non-marine Saline and Alkaline > Hypersaline >...
GTGAGGGCCTCGGTCACCGTCCCCACCTGCATGATGGTGATCTCCATCGTGTCGGTGACGTTCGGGTTCGAGGACGGAGTGAACGGGGCCTCCCCCACGCCGGGGACCGTAAGCTCCACGAACTGGCCGGCCTCGAAGCTGATGGGCTCCTTCGGACGGAACCGATAGGTCGTGATGTTCGGCGTCTCCGGCTTGATGTCCTCGATCACGCTCTCGATGGGTCTGTAGAGGTTCTTCATGCCTTCGCCTTCTCCGTTACGACGTGCTTGATGGCTTCCCTCATGTCGATACGGCCCATGCAGGCGTCGATGCACCTGCCGCAACCTGTGCACGTCACGAGGCCGTACCTGTCGCGTGAGTACTCGAACTTACAGCGCAGCCTGTTCTCCAGGCGCTGCGCGAGTTCGGGGCGCGAGTTACCGCCGCCGCCCGTTCGCGCGTAGCCGATGGACAGGCAGGTGTCCCAGTTCCTGCTTCGTTCGTAGCCACCCTTCGCCTTCTGGTCGACCAGCAGGAAGCAGGTGCACGTCGGGCACGCGCGGTTGCACGCGCCGCAGCCGACGCAGTTCTGTGTTACGAAAGCCCAGGCTTCCTCGCTCGAGGAGAGGTCCCGCTTGTCGTACGCCTGGTCGACCGCGTACTCCGCGTTCTGCCTCTTGACCGCCTCGGTGATCGACGCGCGGTTCTTGTCGCGCTCGCTCCTGTGCTCGTCGGTCACCTCGCGCAGTAGATCGTCGGACCCAGCGAGCAGCTGAGCGCCCTTCTCGGTGCCGACAGCCACGATGCAACCGGTGCCGAGAGGTGAGAGGTTGAGGTCGAACCCCTCGTCGGCGTAGGGCTTGCCGCCCACCTCGGTGCAGAAACACGTCTCCTTCGTCCCGGTGCAGTCGATAGATACGATGAACGTGTTCTCGCGCTTCTCGACTATGAACGGGTCGTCGTACTCCTCGGTGAAGTGCTTCGTGCTCCAGTAGACCTTGTCGAACTTGGCAAGGCCCCTGACGTCGCAGCCGCGCGGGCCGACGACGACGGTCGAGGGCGCAACAACGTTGGCCTCGGCGTCGCTCGACGGGTAGTTCGCCACGACCTCGCGGGGGTAGAAGACGAACCCCTTCGCGGAGTGCGCGGGTGCGGCCCCCTTGAGCTGCAGGGTCTCCGGAACGGTGTCCTTCATAAGGTCGTAGTCCGGCGTCTCTTCGGCGTTCATGATGTCGAACGTGACCGGCACGTAGACCCGGTGGTCCTTCGCCCACCTCCCGATCAGCTTCAGGAGGTTGTCGCTTCCGATGAAGACCTCTTTCATCCTGGCCAGGCCCCTTGCTTGGAATAGTGAGCGCCCGTGTTCACACAGAAACCCCGCGCCACCTCCTGCCGCGAGGAAGGGTGGTCCGGGGCTGCTCTATGGCCGCGCTACGGTTGTGTTGATCCCGCTCTGGCCTGCAAGTAACGTCCAGTCCTTCCACTGATCGCTGCTCGCGGGTCGCGAATCGGCCTCCTTTCCGCCCGCGTCAACGCGCGCGGTCCGAGGCCCACAAAACCAACTGAGTCTAGCTGGACCGACTCGGCTGTGTCAAGACGAAACGCCGCCAACGCGGCCTGTCAGTCTCTTTGTGAGAGAAATCTCAGGTTGAGCTTCTCGCCGGATCCCGCATCTACCACGTACTTCCGAACCACCGAAAGCACCTCCTCCATCACCTCCAGATAGAGGCGCTGACGGGCGGCCGCGGGGCCCTTCCAGTACTCGACCACGGTGGCCCTGAAGCGGTGCGCCTCTCCCTCGGCGGTCTTGACCTTTTCCGTGCGGTATCCCTCGGCCGCGGTCACGAGGCGCTGGGCCTCACCGCGCGCCATGGGGACCACGCGGTTGGAGTAGCCGTTGGCTTCCTGGATGATGCGGCTCTTGTCCTCGCGCGCGCTCGCGACGTCCCTGAAAGCGTCGGCGACCTCCCTCGGCGGGCTGACCTCCTGGAGGTGGGCAGCCACTATCTCCATCCCGGCGCCGTACTCGTCCAGCACCTCCTGGGCGTTGGTCTTCACGGCGGCGGCGACCTCGATCTTGGCAGTGGTCAGGAGCTCGTCCACACCCAGCGCCGCTATCTTCTCGGTCAGCACCGCCTCACCCACCTTTCGAACCAGCCAGTGGGGCTCCTCTATCGAGTATAGGAAGCGAGCGGGGTCCTTGACCACATACTGAATGAGAAGCTGCACCTCGATTATGTTCTCGTCGCCGGTGACGAACTGGGCCTCTCGCGGCTCGGGCGACAGCCCCTTGAGCTGGTCTACTATCTTGTAGCCGACGCTCATTCGCTTGATCGCGGTCACCTGCGGTCGCGCCACGGTGTCGACGGGCCACGGGATCCGGTAGTGGATGCCCGGCTGAACGTCGGCCGCGACGACCTTCCCCAGCCTCTTCACCACGCCCCGCTCGTCGGGCTGGACCACATATATACCCGAGAGTAGATACATCGCGAAGGCGACCACGAGGACGACCCTCGCGAGCCTCATGACCTTGGGCATGCCGGCTGACATGTCGGACTTGATGGTCGACTCGTCGGCCACGCTCAGTTCCCCTTCTTGTCCAGCAGCTTGAGGAGGTCCGAATCGGACGACAGCACGATGGTCGTCTTGTCGTCCAGGAACGTCCGGTACGATTCGAGCGTCCGGACGAACTCGTAGAAGGAAGGGTCGGCGTTGTACGCCGCGCCGTAGATGCGCATGGCCTCAGCGTCGCCCTCGCCCTTGATCTTCTCTGCCTCCATGTAGGCCGCGGCCAGGATCTCCTGCCGCTCCTTGTCGGCCTCCGCGCGGATCTTGATGGCCTCCTCCTCGCCCTCGGAGCGATACTTCTTCGCCGTGCGCTCGCGCTCGGCGCGCATGCGGTCGAACACGCTCTGCTTGTTCTGCTCCGGGAAGGCAAGGCGCTTCATTCGTACGTCTGCCACCTCGATGCCAAAGCTGGTCTCGGCCGTCGTCCTGCAGCCCTCGGCCACGCCCTCCATGATCTCCGAGACCTTCATCGAATCCGCGTTCGTCGATATCAGCGCGTGAAGGGGGTACCGCCCCAGCGCCGCGCCCAGCTCGGACGCGATGATGTCCGCCATCCTCACCTCGGCCCCGTCACGATCGTTCACTGTCTCGAGGAACTTCGAGGGGTCCGCTATCCGCCAGGCGACGAAGGCGTCGACCACGACGTTCTTCTTGTCGTTCGTCAGGAACTCCGTCGGCTTCGGGTCGTACACCAGAAGCCTGCTGTCGAAGAACCTGATCGCCTGGACCGGCTGCGGCAGCTTCCAGTTCAGCCCGGCCTCAGTGACTACTCGCACCGGCCTGCCGAACTGCGTCACGATCGCCGTCCTGGTCTCGTCGACCACGAAGACCGTGGTCTTGAGGATCAGGAGCAGGACGATCACGATCGCCACCGTGTAATACCGCTTCCTGACCACTGTGCCTCCCTGACGTCTTGTGTGTCTCTCGTCTGCGCGGCCGGGCGTTTCGTGCGACCGTGCGCCGCTCGCTTACCTCTAGTCCCGGACAGCCGACTCGGGCGTTAGTGCGCGATCGAGCACCCGGATGTCGTACCCTTCAAGCTCGACGTCGGCGCTCACTATGTACTTCTCGACGCCCGCGAGCAGCTCCTCCATCGTCTCAAGATACAGTCGCACCTCGGTGACTTCCTTCGCGCTCCGGTAACGCCCCGCCATGGTCGTGAACCGATCGGCGTCCCCGCGCGCTCTGTCCACGCGGTCGGTCCTGTAGCCCTCCGCCTCCAGAACGAGTCTGCGGGCGTCTCCCCGTGCCGCCGGGACCGTCTGGTCCATGTAGGCGAGCGCCTCGTTGATTATGCGGCTCTTGTCCTCTCTCGCACTCGCGACGTCCCGGAAGGCCGGCACGACCTCGAGCGGCGGGTGGACGTCCTGCAGCCTGACGGCGATGATATCGACCCCGGCAGACACGGCCTCGAGGTGTTGCTGAACCGACGTCCTGATATCCAGTTCGAAGCTGTCTCGGCGGGCGGTCACTACATCGTCGAGCGACATCGTCCCGGCGACGCGCGTCATGACGTCCTCGGCCGAGAAACGAACGAGATCCTCGGTCTCGGCGATGTTGAACAGGTAGCTGCGTGCGTCGCGCACCCGATAGAAGACGACGACGTTCATGTCGACGACGTTCTCGTCTCCCGTCAGGCGGAGAGCCTCTTCGGGTATTTTCTCGTACGTGCCGGCGGCGTGGCGGCTCTCCCAAAGGGTCGCGTAGAACTCGGCCGCCACCGCGTTGATGGAACGCGGTATGTCGCGGGTCCGGAACCCGACCTCGAGCCTGCGCACCTTCTGAAGCTCGATCCGGACCACGCGGTCGATGGGCCACGGCGCCTTGAGGTGCACGCCGGGCGGAAGCGTTTCGTCGAGCGCGCGGCCCCACCTCATGACCACACCGGCCCTGCCGGGGCCCACGAACGTCACGCTCGTGCAGACCCACACGACCAGGACGACCGCCGCGGCCCACCAGGCGAACTGCTTGAGCCACCCGGGTCGCCGCGCGTGCTCGCACGCGCTCCGACACAGCGCCGCGAGCCCGAATCGCTCGAGCCAGGCCCGGATGATTCGCAGCGGTCGAGTGTTCAACACTTCGGCGAGAGACTGCGCCTGCGCGGTCGTTCCCTCGCGCAGTCCGCGCACCGACGCGGCCGCGATCACGATGCCCGACTCGACGATGAAGAGAGCGACCACGCCCGCCGCCAGGCGGTCGAGCGGTATGCCGATCGCGTGACCCATGAGGCCCACGACGACGGCGCACGTGGTCAGCGTGTCCATGCGAGAGTGATACCCGTCCGCGATCAGGCTGATGCTGTCGGTCTCGCGGCCCACGTGGAGCTTGTACTGCGCGGCGTAGTAGGAGACGAGCGCCGCGACGAGGCTGCCACCGATGGCGACGGGCAGGTTCCGTATCGGTGCGTCGGTAACGGTGGAGACCTTCTGGAATATGCCGACGGCCGCCCAGAGGATGAGCGCCGCGATGATGAGCCCGACGACGTTCTCCGCGACCGCCAGATTGACCCGGCTCTCGCGGTTCGAGATGCGCGACCCCGCCCACACGAGCGCGGACGCCACCACGTCGGACGCCGAGTGCCAGGCGTCGGCCACGAGCGCCAGGCTGCCCGACAACAGGGCGAGCACGACCTTGAGGAGGACCAGCCCGACGTTGATCCCTATCGAGACCACCGCCGTGCGTTCGACTCGGTTCACAGTCCTATTCCTCGCTGGCCACGCAGGCCACGTCCACTACCCGGTCGCCCTTGCCAAGATTGATGACGCGGACGCCCTGCGTGTTCCTTCCTATCAGAGAGATGCCCTTGACCGGAAGACGTATCATGACGCCCTCCGCGGTCATGATCATGACCTCGTCCTTCTCGTTGACTATTCTTATCGCGACGACACGACCGTTCCTCTTGTTGGCCTTTATCGAGATGACGCCCTTGCCGCCGCGCTTGATCACGCGGTAGTCGGATATCGTCGTGCGCTTGCCGTAGCCGTGCTCGGTGATCGAGAGGACCGTGCCCTCCTCACCGACCGTCACGCCCATGCCGACGACCTCGTCGCCCTTCTCGAGGAGCGTGCCGCGCACGCCGCGCGCGGTCCGGCCCATCTCGCGGAGATCGCTCTCCTTGAACCGGATGGCTTTCCCCAGGCGCTTCGCGAGCAGGATGTCGTGGCCGCCGTCCGTGATGGCGGCGTCTATGAGCTCGTCGCCCTTGTCGATGTTGATCGCGCGAATGCCGCCCCGTCTGGGGTGCGAGAACTGCGACAGGCGCGTCTTCTTGACCACTCCCCTACGAGTCGCCATCACCACGAAGTGCTCGTCGTCGAACTCCCTCGCGGTGATGAAGGTCGAGATCGTCTCGTCCTTCTTCAGCTGAAGCAGGTTGACGATCGCCTTGCCCTTCGCCGCGCGGCCCGCCTGCGGGATCTCGTGCACGCGCAGCCAGTAGGCCTGACCGTTCTGCGTGATGAAGAGGATGTAGTCGTGCGTCGACGCGATGAACATGTGCTCGACGAAGTCCTCTTCCTTGGTGCCCATCGCAGTCACGCCCTTGCCGCCCCTGCGCTGCCTGCGGTAGGTCCCGACGGGCAACCGCTTGATGTAGCCCGTGTGCGAGATCGAGATCGCCATGTCCTCCTCGGCGATCAGGTCCTCGATGGAGAAGTCGGTCGTCGCCTCGATGACCTCGGTGCGCCGTTCGTCGCCGTAGGCTTCGGCCGCCGCGGTGACGTCCTCCTTGATGATCGCCAGCACCTTTGCCCGGCTCTCGAGGATGCCCTTGAGCGTGGCGATGAGCTTGATGATCTCCTTGTACTCCTCCTCGATCTTCTTGCGCTGCAGTCCGGTCAGCCGCTGCAGCCGCATGTCCAGGATCGCCTGCGCCTGGATCTCGGAGAGCTTGAACTTCTTCATCAGGCCCGCGCGCGCAACGTCGACGTCCTTCGACTTCTTGATCAACTGGACGATCTCGTCGATGTGGTCGAGCGCCTTCTTGAGTCCCTCGAGAATGTGGGCCCGCGCCTCCGCCTTCGCGAGGTCGAACTTCGTCCTGCGGACGATGACTTCCTCGCGGTGCGCGACGTACTGCGACAGCATCTCCTTGAGGGTCATCACCTTCGGCACGCCGTCGACCAGCGCCAGCATGATGGCGCCGAACGTCGTCTGCAGCTGCGTGCTCTTGTAGAGCTGGTTGAGGATGACGTTCGCCTGCGCGTCTCGCTTCATGTCGATCACGACGCGCACGCCGTCACGATCTGACTCGTCGCGGATGTCGCGTATGCCTACGATCTTGCCGTCTCGAACGAGGTTGGCGGTCGCCTCTATCAGGTTGGATTTGTTGACCATGAACGGGATCTCGGTGACGATGATACTCTCGGACCCGTTCTGATGAACCTCGATGTTGGCGCGCGCCCTGACGACGATGCGGCCGCGACCCGTGAGGTAGGCGTCGCGTACGCCCTGACGGCCGAAGATGATCCCGCCCGTGGGAAAGTCGGGCGCCTGCACGATCTCGAGCAGCTCCTCATCGCCCAGCTTCGGGTTGTCGATGAGCGCGACTATGCCCTCTACGAGCTCATTCAGGTTGTGGGGAGGTATGTTGGTCGCCATCCCGACCGCGATACCCGCGGCGCCGTTCATCAGCAGGTTCGGAAGCTTCGCCGGAAGAACGACCGGCTCCTCGCGCGTCCCGTCGTAGTTCGGCACGAAGTCGACCGTGTCCTTCTTGAGGTCCTCCATCAGGTCCTCGGACACGCGCGTCATCCGCGCCTCGGTGTACCGCTCGGCCGCCGCGCTGTCGCCGTCGATCGAGCCGAAGTTGCCCTGTCCGTCGACGAGCGGGTTCCGCAGCGAGAAGTCCTGCGCCATGCGGACCATCGCGTCGTAGATGGCCGCCGTCCCGTGCGGGTGGTAGTTGCCGTTGACGTCGCCGGAGATCTTGGCCGACTTCCTGTACGGCTTGTTGTGCGCGAGCCCCAGCTCGTCCATCGCGACGAGGATGCGCCGCTGCACCGGCTTCAGGCCGTCCCGTACGTCCGGCAGCGCGCGCGACACGATCACGCTCATCGCGTAATCGATGTAGGACTTCTTCATCTCGTCTTCGATGACGATGGGAAGGACCTTCTCACTCGTCGGCATTCGTTCCTCTTGAAGTGGTCTAGATGTCCAGGTTGCGCACCTGCTTCGCGTGCGTCTCTATGAACTTGCGCCTCGGCTCGACCGCGTCTCCCATGAGGATGTTGAAGATGTGGTCGGCCTCCGCGGCGCTCTCTATCGTCACCTCGAGCATCACGCGACGCTCGGGGTCCATCGTAGTCGCCCACAGCTGGTCCGGGTTCATCTCACCGAGACCCTTGAAGCGCTGGATGTGCGCGCCGTCAGCCCCCAGCCGCTTGAGTACCCTGTTCTTCTCCTTCTCGTCATACGCGTAGAGCTCCTCCTTGCCCTTCTTGATCTTGTAGAGTGGGGGCTGCGCGATGAAGAGGTGCCCGGTCTCGATGAGCTCGGGCATGTACCTGTAGAAGAACGTGAGCAGCAGCGTGCGGATGTGCGCGCCGTCGACGTCGGCGTCCGTCATGATGATGGTCTTGCCGTAGCGGAGCTTCTCGAGGGAGAACCCGCTGTCGTCCTCGCCGTTGTCGCCGTCGCCACCCGCGCCGCTGACACCGGTTCCGAGCGCGGTGATGATGGTCCCGATCTGCTCGTTGCCGAAGACCTTGTCTAGCCGCGCCTTGAAGACGTTGAGGATCTTGCCGCGGAGCGGCAGGATCGCCTGGAAGCGGCGGTCGCGTCCCATCTTCGCCGAGCCGCCGGCCGAGTCGCCCTCCACCAGGTAGAGCTCGCAGAGCTCCGGGTCGGTGATCGAGCAGTCCGCGAGCTTGCCGGGAAGGGAGCTGCCCTCTAGAACCGACTTCCTTCTCGCCAGGTCGCGCGCCTTCCGCGCCGCCATGCGCGCCTGCGAGCTGGCCACGGCCTTCGACACGATCTTCTTCGCGACAGAGGGTGTCTCCTCGAAGAACTCCTGCAGCCCCTCCCCCGCGATCGACGCGACGAGCCCCTTGATCTCGCTGTTGCCGAGCTTGGTCTTGGTCTGACCCTCGAACTGCGGCTCCTTGACCTTCACGCTCACGACGGCCGCCAGCCCCTCGAGGCAGTCGTCGCCCGAGACGGGCTTACCGCTCTTCCCGAACAGATTGTTCTTCTCGCCGTAGGTATTGATGGTGCGCGTCAGCGCCTGCTTGAACCCCGTCAGGTGCGTGCCGCCCTCTATTGTATTGATGTTGTTCGCGTAGCTGTGAATGCTCGGGCGATAGGAGTCGTTGTACTGGAGGGCGATCTCGACTACCGTGTCGTCCCGCTCGCGCTCGAAGTGAACGACCTTCTTGTGAAGGACGTTCGTGTTCTCGTTCATGAACTTCACGAACTGCTTGAGGCCGTCATTGAAACGGAACTCCGCCTCGTCGTCGCTTCTGTCGTCCGACACGGCGATCGTCAGTCCGGCGTTCAGGAACGCGAGCTCGCGACAGCGCGCCGTGACGATCTCGAAGTCGAAGTCCGTCTCCTCGAAGACCTCCGGGTCGGGCAGGAAGGTCGTCTTGTTCCCGCTCTTCTTGCGCTTGCCCGCAGGTTTCACCTTCGAATCAGGCACGCCCCGATTGTAGCTCTGCGTGTAGACCGTGCCTTCGCGCGAGACCTCGACCTTGCACCACTCGGACAGCGCGTTCACGACCGAGACTCCGACGCCGTGCAGACCGCCCGAGACCTTGTAGCTCGACTTGTCGAACTTGCCGCCCGCGTGCAGCACGGTCATGACCACCTCGAGGGCGGACTTCTTCTGTGTCGGGTGCCTGTCGACGGGGATGCCGCGACCGTTGTCCTCGACAGTCACGCTGCCGTCCTTGTGAAGCGTCACTGATATCTTGTCGCAGAACCCTGCCATCGCCTCGTCCACCGAGTTGTCCACCACCTCGTAGATGAGGTGATGAAGGCCTCGGCGGCCGGTATCGCCGATGTACATGGCCGGGCGCTTGCGAACCGCCTCCAGGCCCTTGAGCACCTGGATGTGCTTCGCGTCGTAGCTCTTGTCGTCCTTCTTGGCCTCGAGCGGGAACCCGTCGACGACGGCGTGGTCGATCGCGTTGGACGCGGCCTTCGCCTTCTTCGTCTTCGCCGCCGGCTTCTTCGCGGCCGACTTCTTAGGCGTCTTCTTCGGTGTCGCCTTCCCCGCCGGCTTCTTCGACGCGGACTTCTTCGGGGCCGCCTTCTTCTTCGCCGCACCCGTCTTCTTCGCGGCGGCCTTGCGTGTCGTGTTCGCCGGTGACTTCTTCGCGGTCTTCTTCGAAGGGGCCTTGGCGCGCGACTTCGCGGCGGCCTTCTTTGAGGTCGCCTTCTTGGTCGTCTTGGGCTTCTTCGCCGCGCCCTTCTTGGCGGCCTTCTTCTTACCCTTCGCCATGGCCTTCTTCTTTGCGATTGCGACCGGAGGCGCCATATGGTCTCGCTCCCCCAAGCACGAAGTGGACGTTGTCTATCGCCTTCCGCCCTATGCGGGCATTGATCTCCCGCAGGATGTTCCTTTTCATCAGCGTCAGTTCCTGCGACCAGACCGAGCTGTCGACCTCGACGAAGAGCAGTCCCCCGTCGACCCTGACAGCGCGCGCGTGTTCGGCGACCCGCCTTCCGACGATGTCCGCCCACTCTATCACCGCGCGCTGTTCGGAGAGCTTCTTCGAGAGGCCGAGGTCACGGATGACGTCGGTCAGTATCTTACCGATCGGCTCTGCCCATCTCGTCTGTCTCACTGTCGCGTCACTCCACCGGCGTCCACCCGGAAGCTCACGCTGCCGTCGACGCCCTCCATCGCCGCGCTCGGCCGCGTCGACGTCATCAGCGCCTGGCCAAGTCCGGCGACCAGTTCCACGAGAGCCTCCGCGCGCCGGTCGTCGAGCTCGGACATGATGTCGTCCAGGAGCACCACCACGCCACGCTCGTCGGAATCCAGAACCGCGGCCTCTCCCAGCTTGAGCGCGATCGCCGCGGTGCGGTGCTGACCCTGGGACCCGAAGGTCCTTAGCGTCCGGCCTCCCAGCCTCACCTCGAGGTCGTCGCGGTGCGGGCCCACCAGAGTGAAGCCGCGCCTTCGCTCGTCGGCGGCCACGCGCTCCAGAGCCTCTTGGAAAGATGCCCTGGCGGCCTCCTCGCTCAGGGGCCCGGCGTCGTCGGCCCCGTTCCCGGCTCTCTTGTCTGTCGAGCACTTGTACCTGAGCGCGATGGACTCGCCGTCCGCGATGGCCTCGTGAAATCGCCCCACCGATTCGGACATCCTCGGCATGAGCGCGGCCCTGCCGGCTATGACCCTGCTCCCGTAGTCGACGAGCCGCTCCGTCCAGACGCCGACCAGTCGTTCGCTCTCCTCTTCGGGCGCCCACGAGAGCAGCGCCTCGTTCCGCTGCCTCAGAGTCCGCCGGTAGTTCGACAGCGCCGAGAGGTACGCTGGGTCGAGCTGGCAGAGGGTCATGTCCAGGAGCTTGCGCCTCTCTGACGGCCCGCCCTTAGTGAGCCACGTGTCCTCCGGGCAGAACCACGCGACCCGGAGCACTCCGACCAGCTCAGACAGCAGCGGGCGCCTCTCGCCGTCGAACGTGACCTCCTTGCGACCTCCGCGCTCGTACGTCAGCTTGCTCGTGCGCACCGACGCGTCGGACACAATGTCACCGCTCACCCCGAACGCGCTCGACCCCCACCGTATGACCTCGGAGTCGTTCGAGCCGCGCAGCGACCGCGCGACCGCGAGGTACGACACCGCTTCCAGAATGCTCGTCTTGCCTGAGCCGTTGGTTCCGGTGAAGAAGTTGACGCCGTCGCCCAGCTCCAACTCCAGGTGTTCGTAGTTCCGGAAGTCGCTGAGCCGCAGCGTCCTGACCCACACCTGGAAGCCCCCTCGAACTACGACGTCAGCCGAAGCGGCATGAGCAGGCAGAGGTACTCCTCCCCCTCCGGCTCCTCCGCCGCGCTGATGATCGCGGCGCCCACCGCCGTCCCGAGCGACACGCGTATCGTCTCGGAGTCGATGTGCTTCAGTACGTCGAGGAGGTAGTTCGCGTTGTAGCCGACCTCCATCGCGTCGGAGCTGAACGTCCCGGGTATCTCCTCGCGCGCCTCCCCGACGTCAGGGGTGGACACGACGAGTTCCACCTTCTTCTTCGACAACGTCAGCCTCACCTGGTGCGTCAGCGTGTCCGCCAGTACCGCAACACGGCGGACGGCGCTCGTGAGACTGCCGCGCTCGACTACAAGTTCCTTGTCGTTGTCCTTCGGGATCACCTGGCGGTAGTTCGGGAAGGGACCCTCGAGCAGCCGCGAGTTGATGGTCGTCTCGCCGATGAAGAAAGCGACGTGGTTCTCGTGAACCGACACGCTGACCGTGTCGTCTCCCTCGGCCGATATGATCCGCACCGCGTGCGAGAGCGCCTTCGGCGGGACGATCATGTTCTTTCCAGCCAGGGCCTTGAAGTCGCCCTTGGTCTTGAATGTAGCCAAGCGGTGACCGTCCGTCGCCGTCATACCCATGTTGTCGGCCGCGAACTCCCAGATCGCGCCGTTCAGGGACGGGCGCGTCTCGTCCTTGGAAGTGCAGAAACTCACCTTGTCGACCATTCGAGAGAGCGTGGCGGACTCGACGGAGAACGCGCTGGCCCGATCGCTCTTCGGCAGCGAGGGGAACTCCTCCGTCGGTATGCCGACGATCTTGAACTTGCTCTTCCCCGCCTTGATCGCGATCTCCTCGCCCTCGGCCGTCAGCGCGACGTCCACGTCCCCGAGCTCGCGGACGATCTCCGCAAACCGCTTCGCCGGCAGCGTCACGCTCCCACCATCTTCGACCGCCGCTTCCGCTCCCGTTGTCACCGTCATGTCGAGGTCGGTCGCCGTCAGGAAGATCCTCTTCTGCTTCTTGTCGACCTCGAGAAGGAAGTTGGCGAGTACCGGAAGGGTGGTCTTTGGAGAGACCACCGCGAGAACCCGCTGGATCGCCTTGTCCAAACTCTGTCGCGGGATGGAGAACTTCATGAGCTACCTCCAGGGGGTGCGCACTGCACGTACGAGCGCGGAATCGGGACGCACTTCGCCACCGACGACGGGGCTTCGCCTTCGGGCGTCATTATAGGGTCGCGCGCGTGAGACCTGCAAGGCAAAAGGCCGCGGCTGGAGCCTTCGCTTGCGGTGTTCCCGTGTCGTTGAGTCGCCCCTCTCCGACGGCCGTTATGTCTGGTGTCGATGTTCACAACCACTGCAGTTCTACTCCTCATAGATACAAGTACCGCAGTAGTAGTAGGAGCTGTGGAGATGTTGATACCGGACGGGCCTGCGGTGTGTCCGTTCAGCACGTCCCGCACCATGGGCTCTTTCCGAGCGCTCGGCGTGAACTCGATCGCGGGGCCCGTGGAGAGTCCTCTGCACAACGGTGGCGCTTGTCCCGCCCGCTCCACACCTGCCCCGAGTTGTCCAGCGTTCTCCACGCTTCTCCCCCTCTCCCCCACACACCGTCCAACACGCGCATGCCGGCGGGACTCGGGCGCGAGGGTGCTTCGGGCGACCCGCCGGGGGCGGTTCCACAAAGACCGGACGCGGCCCCGTTCGCAGGGGAACGGGGCCGCAGGTCGATCGTGCTGGGGACTTGCTGTCCGCGCGCTCGCCGCGTGCCGGCTCCCTAGGCGGTTCTCAGCATGCGACGGAGGTTGTCGACGTCGCGCTGGGTCTGCCCGGGATGGGCGACCTCGTCGGCGATCTTGCGCTGCGCGTGGAGGACCGTCGTGTGGTCCCGGCCCCCGAAGTGCTCCCCCACCTGCGCGAGGGAGAGATGGGTGAGCTCACGGGCGAGATACATGGCGACCTGCCGGGCGTGTGCTATCTGACTGGCCCGGCCGCGCGCCTTCATCTTCTCTACTGGCACACCGAAGGTCTCGGCCACGGCCTGCTGGATGCGCGTGACCGATATGGGGCCTCTAGGCGCCCCGAGGAACTCGCTCAGCACCTCTTTGGCCAGGTCCTCGGTTATCTCGCTGCCGGTGAGACTTGAGAAGGCTAAGAGCCGGACGAGCGACCCCTCCAGCTCGCGGATATTGGACGTAACACAATTGGCTATCAAATGGATTACGTCATTGGGAATCGAAATCCCGTCCAGCTCCGCCTTCTTGTTGAGAATTGCTATCCTTGTTTCCAGGTCCGGTGGCTGGATGTCCGTCACGAGGCCGGATTCGAACCTCGAGACCAGACGTTCCTCCAGCGTTGCGATCTGCTTCGGCGGCCTGTCGCTCGTCATCACTATCTGCTTGTGAGCGAGGTAGAGCGCGTTGAAGGTGTGGAAGAACTCCTCCTGCGTGCTCTCCTTGCCTGCCAGGAACTGCACGTCGTCTATCAGGAGGACGTCTTTGCTCCGGTACTTGTCCCGGAACTTCAGAGTGCTGCCGCGCTGGATCGCCGTGATGAGTTCGTTCATGAACGTCTCCGAAGAGACGTAGTACACGGACAGGTCCGGCCGCTTCTCTTTGACGTACGCCCCAATGGCCTGCATCAGGTGCGTCTTGCCCAGCCCCACTCCCCCATAGATAAACAGCGGGTTATATGAGTCGGCGGGTGCCTCCGCCACAGCCATAGTTGCAGCCTGAGCAAAGCGATTGCTATTCCCGACGACAAACGTGGAAAACGTATACCGCGGGTTGAGTTGGCACTCATCGGCCGCTGCTGTGGTCAGTGGCGGAGGTACTTCCCGCCTAGTGGACACTGGTTCGTACTCGTCCGGCCTCTTGTGGGCCACCTGGAAGACGGGGGTCAGGTCGCGACCGGCCGTCTCACCCACCGCACGCCTCACCAGACCCATGTAGTGCTCCTCCAACCAGTCGGCGAAGAAGCGGTTCGGGACCTCTATCCGCACCGCGTCATCCGTGATCTCCACGGCGCGCGTCGGCTCGAACCAGGTCTGGTAGCTCTGGTGCTCCGTTTCCTCACGTATGATCTCGAGGGAACGTGCCCACAGGTCGGTAGCGGTCATTGTGGCCCGCATCGTATCAACAGATGGTTAACAAGTTATCCACAGGCATCAAAAATCGGCGGATTCCCGAGAAAACGAAAGTCGCATGCCAATAGGACGAGCATACATAGACTCCCGACTATCTACAGAATCCCTCCCCAATGTGGATAACTCTGTAAGTGTTTGTCTCGCTTGGACCTGGGGCCGGGCATCTCGGTGTCGTGGGCCGAAGCCAGGGGCGGCGGCCTCCGTGGCTTCTCCAGACCGCCGATTCCGGCCCTTCCTTCCGATCGGCGTCGGCCGCTTATCAACGGCCTTTGTGACGGCGGGGCATAGTAGCACGGAGGCCGAAAATCGTGCAAGCACTTTTTTGTGGTGAGGGGCTTTTTTCCGGGCGTGTGGAGGAAGTGCCCAATGCATGGGGCCTTGTGGACGGAGATCGGCAGCGCACAGGGAGGCCGCGTTGAGGCGTGTGAATCGGCTTGACACCGGGGGGGCGCAATGATAAAGTGTTGGATTCAAGTGGCACCGTCCTGAATGTGGCATTCGAATATCCGAGGAAGAGATGAAGCGCACGTACCAGCCCAAGAAGAGAAGAGGCAAGAGGAAGCACGGATTCCTGAGTCGAAGTTCCAGTCCGGGTGGCAGGAAGGTCCTCGCGCGCAGGCGCACGAAGGGCAGGAAGCGTCTGACGACGCGTTAGGTGATCCAGTGCCGTCACAGAGCCTCAAGAGGTTCCGGAGGGTCAAGCGGCGCGAGACGCTGGACGAGACCATCAGGACGGGACGGGTAGCACGGACCACCTACTTCAGAGTCTGCTACCTGGAGGGAGAGGGACCGCCGGGCGTGGCCTTCCTGGCGGGAAAGAAGGTCGGAGGAGCGGTCAAGAGAAACCGCGCGAAGAGGGTCCTTCGAGAGGCACTCCGAACGAGCAGTGCGGACCTGTCTGGAATTGCGACCCTCGTCTTCATAGCATCCAGTCGAGCGGCCGACGCGCGGTACTCGGACATCAGACAGACGCTTCACGCAGAGCTCCGCCGCATCTCCGACTGCATCAGCTGATGCGGGAATGGGACCGGCCAGGACCGGCGGCCTCGATAGAGCAGATGTCAACTCCGAAGGTGTCTTCCAGGCGTCCCCTGGTAGTGACCAGTGTGCTGGTCGTGCTCATCCGGGCATACCAGCGCCTGGTGTCTCCTTTGCTCCCTGCCAGCTGCCGTTACTCTCCCTCGTGTTCCGAGTACGCCGCGCAGGCGCTCACGCGACACGGGCTCGTGCGTGGTCTCTGGCTGTCCGCGGCGAGGATCGTTCGATGCAACCCCTGGTCCGAGGGTGGCGAGGATCCCGTTCCGGAGTAGCCGGGCCGCCGGGGTGTGTTGTAGGCAGAGAGCCGACGACCCCCGTGTGGTCATTCCAGGAGGAGTGAATGGACGAGAAGCGCGCCATCTTGGCGGTCGTGCTCATCTTCGTCGTGCTGTTCGGGTTCAACTTCTGGCAGAGCCAGCAGCGCGCGAAGGTCGCGGCCGATCAGGCGGGAACGGTAGACGCCGGCGAGCAGGTGGAGTCGGCTCCGTATGTGGATGTTCCCGCCGGGGACGAGGGGGCGCGCGGCTCCACTGACCCCGACGCATCGTCACAGGTCGAGGACGCACAGGGCGAGACGGACACTGGCGAGGCGCCGACCGCGGGCGAATTCGCCGATCGGCCGTCCCCGGAGCGCCTAACCACGATCGAGACGCCGCTGTGGACCGCAACGTTGACGAGCCGCGGGGCAGCGATAGCGTCGTGGGAGCTCGCGGAGTACGCGAACAGGCTGGGGCCAGAGGACGAGCGCGACGGAACGCCGGTAGCGCTGGTCTCGCCGGGCGAGCGTGGACTGGCGATGCAGCTCGACTACGGGCCTACGACGTTCGACGTCGACGCGTGGTCGTTCGAGAGTGACGCTCCCGCGCTGTTAGTGCTGGGGGAGGGTCGACCCAGCGCGGTCGTGACCTACTCTGCGGAGGGACCGGGCGGCGTGCGAGTGGTCCGCGAGTACACGTTCTACGCGGACAGCTACGCGTTCGATTCCTCCGTCAGCGTCGAGGGTCTGACCGAGCCGACCGGGCACCGAAGGGTCTGGGTCGGCTGGCCGGGCGTGAGGCCGACCGAGGTCAAGGAGGACAACCGGGCGGCTGCGTCCGTCGCGCGGGTGGACGGCGGGATCGCGAAGGACGGCCTCGGCAGGTTCAAGGAGACGACGGAGTTCCCGCGCGTCGGTTCCATCGAGTGGGTGACGACGCAGTCGCGGTACTTCGTTGCTGCGCTTGCGCCGGATGGAATCGCGTGCACCGAATCGCGAGCGGTCGGGGACAGGGAGGCGCGGACCGTCGGGTTCAAGGCCGCCGTGCCGATCGAGGAGGCGGGCGGCACGGTGAGGTTCCGGGTCTTCGCGGGACCGCAGGACTACAGGTTGATATCGGAGATGGGTCTGGGGCTCGAGCGCGCTATCGACATGGGGTGGAGCCTCACGAGGCCGCTGTCGGTGTGGGTTCTCAAGGCCCTGGTCTGGGCGCACAACTACATCCCCAACTACGGCGTCATCATCATCCTGTTCTCCATTCTCACGAAGCTTCTCTTCTACAGGCTCACCCACAAGAGCTTCACGGAGATGAAGCGAATGCAGGACCTGCAGCCCAAGCTCAACGCCCTCAAGGAGAAGCACGGCGACGACAAGGAGGTGTTGGCGAAGGCGCAGATGGACCTGTACAAGAAGGAGGGGGTCAATCCTCTGGGCAGCTGCCTGCCTATGCTGCTGCAGATGCCCGTCTTCATCGCGCTCTTCCAGGTGCTCAGAACGACGATCGAGCTCCGCGGCGCGCCCTTCATGTTGTGGATCACAGATCTCTCACAGCCGGACACGATCTTCACCGTCGCGGGTTTCGCGATCCACGTGCTGCCTCTGTTGATGGGAGCGGGAATGCTCCTGCAGCAGAAGTTCACGACGTCGGATCCGAGCCAGGCCGCCATGACGAAGATGATGCCCATCCTCTTCACGGTGCTCTTCTACAACTTCGCGTCGGGACTCGTCGTCTACTGGCTGGTGAACACCGTCCTGAGCATCGCACAGCAGTACTACATCCACAGGGGACCGTCGTCCTCCGTGGAGGTGTCGACCGATGCCGCTGCCCCGGGTGGTGTTCCTCCAAGCGCACCTGCTTCCGTCACCGCGGTTCCCGAGTTCGAGGAGGCCGAGGTCGTCACCGAGAGCGACCAGAAGTCCGGCTCTGGCACGAACAGCGGGAAGAAGAGCCGCGGCAGACGCCGTCGCAAGAAGAAGTAGGCCGCATCCGACCACGGGGCAGCATGGGAGAACGTTCAATGACGAGGACAGTGGAGGCAACAGGCAGGAGCGTCACGGAAGCGACCAGCAGGGCGCTCGCGAAGCTCGGCATCGCCGATGCGGAGGCGGAGGTCCAGGTGCTCGAGCGAGGGAGCAAGGGCTTCCTCGGGCTCTTCGGCGGATCGCCCGCCAGGGTCGCGGTGTCGCGGCGCGTGGGCACGCGCGAGCGGGCCGAGGAGATCGTCGGCGACATCCTTCGGCTCATGAAGCTCAGCTGCCAGCTGCACGTCACCGAAGACAAGAACAACCTGATCATCGACATAGAGACCGCTGGCTCCGACGGACTCCTGATAGGTAAGGGCGGCAACACGCTCTCCTCGCTGGAGTACGTCGCCAATCGCATGCTGCAGCGCGGCAGCCGCAAGAGCCCCAAGATCGTGCTCGACGTAAGCGGCTACAAGCGTCGCCGCGAGGACTTCCTCAAGAGCAAGGCGCTTTCTCTCGCGGACCAGGTGAAGGCGGCGAAGAAGCAGGTGACGACCGAGCCGATGGACGCGGCCGACCGCCGCGTGATCCACGCGGTGCTCAAGGCCGACCCCTCGGTCGAGACCAAGAGCGTTGGACACGGACGGGTCAAGAGCATAGTCGTCGCGCCGGCCAAACCGGGAAGCAAGAGCAAGGGCAACAGCCGAAGCCGGGGTCGTGGCAGGAGCCGGGGCGGCCAGCGGCGCAGGCGCAAGCCGTCGGGCAGCGCCAGCGCGAGCAGTGCCGGCAAGAGCAGCGCCGGCAACTAGAGCACCAAGTCCCAGGAACGGGGACCGGCGATGAAGCAGCTGCCCGGCGACACGATCGCGGCGATATCGACGGCGCTCGGTCCCGGGGCCGTAGCCTTGGTCCGGCTGTCCGGCGAACACGCGATGGAGGTCGCTGACCGCGTCTTCAGAGGCGCACGGCCTCTGGCGGAA
>Ga0180436_10002167_pt1 | contig 18846 bp, 15 predicted proteins | sample SS_ome_2_FD_132434 | JGI IMG/M metagenome (GOLD analysis project Ga0180436, IMG submission 132434) | Hypersaline lake sediment archaeal communities from the Salton Sea, California, USA - SS_3_S_2 metaG | ecosystem: Environmental > Aquatic > Non-marine Saline and Alkaline > Hypersaline >...
CAACAGCCAATTGAATCCGTAGCAGAACACAATGAACACCCCAAAGTCGATCGCCAGTTTACCGGCGTGAAAAGGATCACCGATTGGACTGTATTGAAATCCGACCAGAGCAAATACGGCCTTTGAAGCGGCATAAGCCAGGACGATAGCTAAGAAGAATCTCATTTCAACTCTCCGAAGTGATCCTTTTTAATTCACGTGTGCCTAACGTTGGCTTCACCTGCCAGCGGGTCCGGCCCGGGTCATGCGCAAGCATGGCGCGTGACAGGACCGTTGGTCTGCTGCAAGCTCTTGTAAGGCTATTCAAATCCACTGATCGCCAAACCAGTGAAAACAGATGCTCTAAGATTATTTTTCAGACTTCAGCTTCTTCGCTAGGCCGGCAAGGCCTCCGCCAACAACCAACAAGGACATTCCAGCCCCTCCGCTAAGAAAGGGTTGGATCTGCTGGTATGCATCAGTTCCACTCAGTGCACGCGATGACATCACCATGACGAAGCCCCAGATGCATGCATTGACCAGAATGATGACGGGGATGACTGTTGTCGCTTTACTCATTCCAACTATCTCTTTCTGGCTTATCCGAAAGCCAATACCTGCCTAGCGTTGGCTTCAGCTGCGAAGTCGTTTGGCGCGCCCCGTGCCCCGCACGGGGCGTGACAAGCGGCTTCGTCGGCTGGAAGCTCTTGTTAGCTACTCAAGCCAGTATAGTACGCAATGGCCGCAATCAGCCCGAATACTATCCAGCTAAGGTGCCTTCCCTTCGTGAAGGCGAACGCAAAAACACCACTCAGTGAGAATACGGTTCCAATTGTCACCAAAACAGCATCTGCCAAGTTGGCCGTTTCTTTCGAAACAGCGATTAGAAGGTATCCCAACCCCCACCAGGCGAATGTCGTGATGTGCCAGGCGAATCGAAGTGTCCCCCTAGTGAAGTGCTCGCCACCGAAGAGATGGGGTATCCGACCAGTACGGAACAGCCGAATAAGGATGCCGCGCTCACCCAAGTACGAATGAGCCGCACCTATTGCGAAACAAAGTATGGCCGCAAGTACCAGCATTTCTACTCCATGTAGCTAACGTGAATTCTGATGGCCTACGTAACCAGATACTCTGTCGGGATTGGACTTTGATATCCTGTCAGTGTATCTGTCGGTGTAAGATCTATGGGCGTGGTGCCATTGGGTTAATTCGATATCGTTGTTGCAGTTTACCGCGATATTCACGCCAGAATCAAGGATATCTCGATATCAACTCCAATATCCCTCTCGAGTCATGCCTCCACGGGCCCACTCATAATTCCGACTGAAAAAGAAAGCCGCCCGGCTAAGCCAGGCGGCTTCATTCTCACTAGTGGATCCTGATCGAAGTCAGCTATTCAGCCCCCGAACCCCCTACTTCCCGAACGACTCGATAGCCTGCTCCACCGTCTCATAAGTCTCGAACACCAGCTTCAGCTGCGTCACGTTCAGGATGTTGTCGATCCGGTCGCTGACGTCGCAGATCTTCATGATCCCGCCGTTCTTCTTCAGCGTGTGGAATCCCGAGACCAGCACGCCGAGGCCCGTGGAGTTGATCCAGTTGACCTTGGACAGGTTCAGGACGACATCCACGTAGCCCTCGCTGATGAGGGTCTTGATTTCCGTGTGGAAGAGGTCGTGGTCGTCGCCGCCCATGATCTTGCCGGACAGGTTCAGGACCATGATCTCGCCGTGGGCCTTTTCGTTGATCTTCAACACGAACCTCCCTAAATGAGGTGTGGTGATATCTATGTGGGACGCGGTTGAGCGCGCCGCTTCCAGAATGACGCCTTGCGGGGGTTTTCGCAAGTGCAAAGGGGTTTCGGAGGGATTCGGTCCGGGTCTGGACCCGGGTTACCGCTTTCTGGTACAGTCGGATGCTCGCCTGAGGAGGTCCGTCTTGGCCACGACCCGTCCAGCCGTGTTGGCCGGCACCTGGTATCCCGGGGATCCGGGGGATCTGGCGGCCGAGGTGCGTCGTTTCATCGACGGGGCGCGGCCGGGGGATGCACCGGACGGCACACCCGTGGTGCTGCTGGCGCCCCATGCGGGCTACGTCTACAGCGGGGCGGTGGCCGGGCGGGGGTACGGGTTGTTGGCCGGGCACCATTTCGAGCGGGTGTTCGTGCTGGCGCCGCCGCATCGGCATCCCCTCTCCAGGGTCTCCTATCCCGAGGCCGCCGCTTACGCCACGCCGCTGGGCGAGGTGGCCGTGGATCGGGAGGTCTGCGACCGGTTGGCGGACTGTGCGGCCTTCGTCTGTGCGCCGGCGGCTCATGCGCAGGAGCATGCCGAGGAGATCCAGCTTCCCTTCCTGCAGACGGTCTTCTCGCCCGTGCCGCCGGTGGTGCCGTTGCTGGTGCCCGCGCTGAGCGATGCGCGGCGGCGGGAGGCGGCCGAGGCGCTCGGGGCCTGGTGCGACGGCCGCTCCCTCTTCGTCATCTCCACCGATCTGACACACTTCGGGGCCAGCTACGGGTATGCGCCCTTCCGCACCGACATTCCCGAGAAGCTGCGCAATCTGGACGAGGGGGCGCTGGACGCCGTGCTGGACTGGGACGCGAGGCGGCTGCTGGACTACGGGCGCGACACCGGGATCACCATGTGCGGGCTGGAGGCGGCGGCGCTGGTGCTCTCTCTGCCCTGGCCGGCCAAACCGCGCACCGCCCTGCTCGACTACGCGCGCAGCGGGGACCGGGACGGCGACTACACCTTCTCCGTGAGCTACGCCGCGTTGCTGGCCTGTCTCGATCCGGAGGTCCTGCCGTGAGTGCGCCGTTGACCGTCGATGAGAAGCGCGTCCTGCTGGAATTGGCGCGGGCGGCCATCACGGCCGAGGCCTCCGACACCGAGTCGCCGGCCGTGCCCGAGTCCACGCCCGCCCTCGCCGAGACGCGCGGGGCCTTCGTCACCCTGCACAGCGGCGGACGACTGCGCGGGTGCATCGGCTACATCGAGGGCGTGCGGCCGCTGGTCGAGGCCGTCGTGGACAACGCCCTGTCGGCGGCCTTCCGGGATCCGCGCTTCGAGCCCGTGACGGCCAGGGAAGTGGCGGGCCTGGATATCGAGATCTCCGCGCTCACGCCCCTGCGCGCCGTGGGGAGCTGGCGCGACATCCTGATCCCGCGCCACGGCGTGGTGCTGACGCGCGGGCCGCGCAAGGCCGTGTTTTTGCCCCAGGTGGCGGCCGAGGAGGGCTGGGACCGCGACACCATGCTCTCCCACCTCGCCGCCAAGGCGGGGCTGCCGCCCGACGCCTGGCGCGAGGGCGCCACCTTCCAGGTCTTCGAGGCGGAGGTCTTCTCCGAGAAGGAGCTCGCTTGAACACGCTGTGGATCGCCGGCGCGCTGGCCGTCTGGCTGGTGCTGGGCTATCGGGTCTACGGGCGCTGGATCTCGCGCCGGCTGATTGTCCCGGATGATGCGCGAGCGGTGCCCAGCGGCGAGATGTCCGACGGGCTCGACTACCACCCCGCCCGCACGCCCGTCCTCTTCGGCCACCACTTCTCGTCCATCGCCGGGGCCGGGCCCATCGTGGGGCCCCTGCTGGGCGTGTGCTACTTCGGGTGGCTGGCCTCGCTGCTGTGGGTGGCCGTCGGCGCGGTGTTCATCGGCGCGGTGCACGACTACGTGGCGCTCATGGCCTCTGTGCGCAACCGGGGCGTGTCGGTGGGCGAGATCGCCGAACTCACCCTGGGTCGGCGCGCGCGCGTGGTGCTGTCGGTCTTCCTGTGGTGCGCCCTGGTGCTGGTGATCGCCGTCTTCGGCGTGATCACCGCGCGCACCTTCACCACGCAGCCGACCATCGTGCTGCCCACCTTCGGGCTGATCGCCCTGGCCATGGTCTTCGGCAAGCTGGTCCTGCGGGCCGGGCGGACGCTGATCCCGTTCACGCTGGCCGGACTGATGATCCTCGCCGGCCTGATCTGGCTTGGACAACGCCTGCCCATCGACCTGGGCGCGACGGTCCTGGGGATGCCCGCGACCACCTTCTGGTTCTGGGTCCTCATGCTCTACTGCGTGCTGGCCTCGGTGATGCCGGTGTGGCTGCTGCTCCAGCCCCGCGACTATCTGAGCACCTGGATCCTGTACCTGGGCCTCGGCGGCGGCGTGCTGGGGCTGATCGTCCTGCACCCGGACATCACAGCGCCCGCCTTCACGGGCGTCCACGCCTCCCAGGGGCCCATGTGGCCCATGCTCTTCGTGATGATCGCCTGCGGGGCCATCAGCGGCTTCCATTCCCTCGTGGCCAGCGGCACCACCAGCAAGCAGCTCGCCCGCGAGAGCGATGGCCTGAAGGTGGGCTACGGCGCCATGATCCTCGAGGCGGCCCTGGCGGGACTGGTGGTGCTGACCGCGGCCGGGGCCCTCGCCTGGGACGCCGGCGCGACGCCCGCCGCGGGCAGCCTGCAGCACCTCATGTCCGAGGCGGGGGGCGGGCCCATCGTGGCCTTCGCCACGGGGCTGAGCCGGCTGGTGGACGCCCTGCCCCTGCTCACGGCGCCGGTGGGGCTTTTTTTCGGAATCCTCATGATCAATGCCTTCGTGATCACCACCCTCGACACCTCCACACGCCTGGCGCGCTTCATCCTGCAGGAATTCTGCCGCGACGTGCCCTTGGCGCGCAACCGCTGGGGCGCCACCCTCGTAACGGTGCTGGCGGCGGGCTGGCTCGGGGCGAGCGACAGCTACAACCGCATCTGGCCCGTCTTCGGTGCGACCAATCAACTGGTGGCGGCCCTTGCTCTTATCGTGGTCTCGAGCTGGCTGGTGGGGCTGCGCCGGCCTCGGCTGGCCACCTTGCTGCCGGCGCTCTTCATGCTGGCGACCTCGGTGGCCGCCCTGGTCTGGCAGGCCAGGCACTTCCTCGACGACGGGCAGGGCCTGCTCGCGGGGATCGCCGCGGGACTGGTGATCCTGGCCGTTTACATCGCCTGGGAGGCCCGCGGGCTGCTGCGCCGATAGGGGCCGATATGTCTGGCCCCCGTTCAAAAGAATTGGTACAGTCGGCCCCGAACGCTTATCATGCTGCCCTTGTACCCGGATCGGCAGACAGAGGACGGACGGGGTCTCACCGACGCCGTCCCTTCTGAACACAGCTAGGATGGAAATGGGTCTACTCGACAAGGTCGGACAGTTCACGACGGTCAAGGAACTGCAGGCGGCGGGCCTGTACCAGTACTTCCGGGTCATCGAATCCGCGCAGGAGAACACGGTGCGGATCGACGGCCGCGAAGTCATCATGCTGGGCAGCAACAACTACCTGGGCCTGACCAACCACCCCCTGGTCAAGGAGCGGGCGAAACAGGCGCTGGACAAGTACGGCAGCGGCTGTGCCGGTTCGCGCTTCCTCAACGGCACCCTGGACATCCACATCGAGCTCGAGGAGAAGCTGGCCGACCTGGTGGGCAAGGAGAAGGCCCTGGTCTTCTCCACCGGCATGATGGTCAACCTGGGCGTGATCTTCGCCCTGGTCGGCCGCAACGACACGGTGGTGGTCGACCGCACCGACCACGCCTCGATCATCGACGGCACCCGCCTGAGCTTCGGCCAGGTCAAGAAATACAGGCACAACGACATGGAGTCGCTGGCCCAGATCCTGGGCACCTGCGACTCCAACGGCACGATGATCGTGGTCGACGGCGTGTTCTCCATGCACGGCGACATCGCCAAGGTGCCCGAGATCCTGGCCCTCGCCGAGCAGCACGAGGCCGTGCTGATGGTCGACGACGCCCACGGCGTGGGCGTGATGGGCAAGCAGGGCCGGGGCACATCCGACCACTTCGGCGTGACCGACCGCGTGCCCCTGATCATGGGCACCTTCAGCAAGTCGCTGGCCTCGGTGGGCGGCTTCGTGGCGGGCGACGCCGAGACCATCCACTACATCCAGCACATCGCCCGCTCGCTCATCTTCTCCGCGAGCATGCCCCCCGCCTCCTGCGCCTCCGTGTCGGCGGCCGTCGACGTGATGCTCGAGGAGGACTGGCGACTGACCCAGCTCTGGCGCAACACGGAAGTCATGATGGAGCGGCTCAAGGACGCCGGCTTCGACACGGGCCCGTCTCAGACGCCCATCATACCGGTCGTCATCGGCGAGGACCTGATGGCCTTCCAGATGTGCAGCCGGCTCTTCGAGGAGGGCCTCTTCGTCAACTCCGTGGTCTCGCCGGCCGTGGAGAAGGGCGACGCCCTGATCCGCCTCAGCCTGATGGCCACCCACACCGAGGACGAGGTGCACCGCGCCATGGACATCCTCACGCGCGTGGGCCGGGAACTGGGCGTGATCGGATAACGCGTCGGGTAACGCGCCGGATAACATACCGAATATTCCGCACCCGTCCGGAGGGAAGATGGACTTCACCGTCGCGCCGGTGTCCGGCAAGAAGGATCTCGAGGCGTTCCTGCACCTCCCCTACAGCATCTACGCCGGCGACCCCCACTACGTCTACCCGCTGCTCGCCCAGCTCAAGGAGTTCTTCGACCGCCGCAAGAACCCCTTCTACAAGCACGCCGAGACCGGCCTCTGGCTGGCCCGGCGCGACGGCGAGACGATCGGGCGCATCGGCGCCTGCGTGGACCGCTACCACAACGCGCACTGGAACGAGAAGACCGGCTTCTTCGGCTTCTACGAGTGCGTCGACGACCGGGACGTCTCCCGCGCGCTGCTCGACACCGCCCGCGGCTGGCTGCGCAAGCGGGGCATGACCGTCATGCGCGGTCCCCTGAACTTCACCACCAACCACGACAACCCGGGACTGCTGATCGACGGCGAGGCCGGATCGCCCGTGATCGGCATGGCCTACAACCCGGCCTACTACCGGGACCACCTCGAAGGCTACGACGGCCTGTCCAAGTGCAAGGACCTGTGGGCCTGGCAGGTGCAGGCCGCGGAGATCAAGGTCTCCGACCGCATGGCCAAGGCCACCAAGAGCGTCCTCAAGGGCGAGACCGACCTCAAGGTGCGGCCCATCAACAAGAAGGACTTCCGCAACGAGGTGGAACTGATCCGGGGCATCTACAACGCCTGCTGGTCGAAGAACTGGGGCTTCATCCCCATGGACCCCGAGGAGTTCTACTTCTCGGCCAAGGAGATGAAGACCATGGTCAACGAGAACCTGCTGCTGATCGCCGAGTGGCAGGACGAACCCATCGGCTTCTGCATGACCATCCCGGACTTCAACCTGGCCCTGAAACGCGTGCGCGGGAAGCTCTTCCCCTTCGGCGTCTTCAAGTTCCTGCTCGACCGCAAGAAGATCACTTACGCGCGCACCCTGCTGCTGGGCGTGCTGCCCGAGCACCGGCGCAAGGGCGTCGATCTGATGATGGTGCTGCGCACCTACAAGGCCGCCGTCAAGGGCGGCATCACGGCGGGCGAATGCGGCTGGATCCTCGAGGACAACGCGCGCATGAACAACATCCTCGAGAAGTTCGGCGCGAAGATCTACCGCACCTACCGCATCTACGACCTGCCGCTGCCATGACCCCGCTGGCGGCATTGACCGGCGCCACGGGCTTCCTGGGCGGCCACATCGCCGACGTCCTGCTGTCGCAGGGCCACCGGGTGCGCGCCAGCGTGCGCGCCACGAGCGACACTCGCTGGATCCGGGACAAGGACGTCGAGACGCTTGAGGCCGTGCTCGCCCCCCCGCCCGGAGCGCCCGACGACGCGGACATCGACAGCCTGGACAGACTGGTCGCCGGCGCCGACACGGTGATCCACTGCGCCGGCGCGGTACGCGCCCCAGACGAGGCCGGCTACCTGCGCAGCAACGTCCTGAGCACGCGCCGCCTGCTCGAGGCCGCCCGGCGCGCGGGCACGGTGCGCGTCTTCGTGCTCGTCTCCAGCCTGGCCGCCTCGGGCCCCTCGAGCCCCGGACGTCCCCGCCTCGAGAGCGACCCCTGCGCGCCGATTACCGCCTACGGGCGCTCCAAGGTGGCGGCCGAGGCCCTGCTCGACGGGGACTGGCCCTTCCGCACCGCGGCCCTGCGCCCCCCCGGCCTCTACGGCCCGCGCGACCGGGCCTTCCTGCCCCTGTTCAAGGCCGGGCGACTGGGTCTGAGCGCGCGCATCGGGCGCGTGCGGGAACTCTCCCTGACGGACGGGCGCGACGCCGCCCGCGCCGCCGTGCTGCTGGCCGAGGACGAACGCGCCCGGGGCCCCTACTTCGTGGACGACGGCACGCCCCACGCCTTCGCCGACCTGACGGCGGCCCTGTCGAGGGCCTTCGGCCGCCGCATCCTGACCCTGCGCCTGCCGGTGGGCCTGCTGCGCTTCACAGCGCGACTGGTCGGCCGCGCGCGGGCCTCGACCCTGCCCCTGCTCGCCGAGGACCGGCTGCGGGACGTGGCCGTGGACGGCTGGGTCTGCAGCGGCGAGAAGATCCGCAGTGAACTCGGCTACGCCGGAGCGCGTGATATCACGACTGGATTCGCCGAGACCCTGGAGTTCTACCGTCAGGAAGGCTGGCTCTGATGCTTCGCGGACTGCAGCGACTGTCACTGCGCCGCCTCGACCTGGATCGCTGGGCCGTGGTCTACCTGATCGTCAGCGGCCTCTATCCCCTGCTCAACCCGTCGGTGAGCGCCCATCCCTACTGGCGGCTGGCCGCCCACTGGGCCCTGGCGCTGGTTTTCTGGTTCGTGCCGCCGCTGCTGCGCCGCTCGCGCCACACCGCGCTGCGGCTGATCGGCGACATCTACCTGCCCTTCGCCTTCCCGCTCTTCTACGCGGAGATGGAGTTCCTGGGCATCGTCTTCCACGGCTTCCACGAGTCCTTCGATCCCTGGCTGATCGCCCTCGAGGGCAAGCTCTTCGGCCTGCAGCCGAGCCTGGCCTGGTCACGGGCCTGGCCGTGGCCGTGGTTCCACGAGCTGATGGAGTTCGCCTACTTCACCTACTACCTGTTCTCGCCGGTGGTCCTGATCATGCTCTTCAAGAGCGCGGGGCCGGCCGACGACGAGCGCTGGCCCGCCGTGCGCGGCTTCGTGCGCGACCTCAGCGCCACCATGCTGCTCTGCTACTCCCTCTACACCTTCTTCCCCGCCTGGGGCCCCAAGTACATCACCACCCGCCCCATCGACGTGCCGGGCTGGATCTTCACCGACATCATGCACCTGATCCACGCCAACGGCGCCATCCTGGGCGCGGCCTTCCCCAGCAGCCACGTGGCCGGCTCGATGATGGGCTGGTGGCACGTCTGGCGCTGGTTCCCCCGCTACCGCCCGGTGGCCACGACCCTCTGGGTGCTGCTCTGCGCGGCCACGGTCTACTGCCGCTACCACTACGTGGTGGACGTGATCGGGGGACTCATGCTGGGGGCGCTGGTGCTCTGGCTGGGGCACAACTTCGGCGAGACACGCTCGCGGCTGCAGTGGGAGAAGCTGAAGCGGTGGCGGCCGCCGCAGGAGTGGAAACCGCGGCGACCCTGAACCGGAAATGAAAAGGGCGGCCTCACGGGCCGCCCTCGGCGTATCCGCCGTTCCCTAATGCGCTCAGCCGAAGCCCGCGTGGCCGCAGCCGCCCCCTCCGCCGCCGACACCGGCCGGGCCGTCGCTCCCGCACGCGAAAGTGGACATCTGGCGTTCGACCTCGTGCGATTCGCACGCGGGGCAGGCCACTTCCCCCGCCTCGACCTCGGCCTGGGTGGTGAGTTCCTCGAAGGCCTCGCCGCATTTCGTGCACTTGAATTCGTACATGGGCATGTCGGTCACCTCAGGTTCGCGATTCGTCCTTGTCGTCGTCCCGATCACCGATCGAGCAGTTGGGCGCGGCTCAGGTGGGCACGCCCATGCGGGGCAGAACCCACTGTACGAGAACGAAGTAGACGATGATCAGTGCGACGATTTCCAATCGGGGACCTTCCGCTGCGCGGTGGAATCTTCGTTGTCAATTGACACGTAATATAGCGCCGTTTTCCGCCGTGTCAATCCTCGCGGGCGGGTCCGCGCATCACAAGCCGTCGCGACTGATATGAATGATAACACGATTTCTGTTACGGCATGACATGGGAAATCCCGGGTCCAGTTCGAAACCGGCCCGCGGATTCGCGGCATGTCCCGGCATGTCCCGCGCTCACCGAAACTCAGCCGGGAGACCGACATACGCAAGACGACGATTCTGACGATGATCCTCCTGTTGGCCACCTGCGGCGCGGCCCGGGCCCAGCTCGACGTGGACCTCGCCTTCGATCCGTCGGAGGTCTACGCGGGCGACACCCTGCACGCGTCGGCGAGCGTCGCCAACCTCGGCGACGTCGACGTGGAGGCGGACGTCGCCACGCTGGTCGTCCACGCCGCGCCGGACGGCACGGCCCATCCTCTCAGAACGTCCCTTTGATCATGCCCCCGTCCGGCGCCACGCTCTGGCCGGTGATGTAGCCAGCCTGGGCCGACATCAGGAAGGCCACCAGCGCGGCGAATTCGGACGGCTCGCCCGTGCGGCCCGCCGGGATCTCGTCCAGCCACCCGGCCATCACCGCCTCGCGCGAGGGCGCGCCCTGCTCGATCTTGGCCGCGATCAGCCTTTCGAGGGCGCTGGTGACGTGGATGCCCGGCTCGACGGCGTTGACGGTCACGCCGCAGGACGCGCCCGCCAGGGACAGATCCTTGACCAGGGCGTGGACCGCGGGACGGATCACGTTGGACAGGGTCAGGTTCTCCACGGGCTGCCGCACGGCCATGGACGTGACGGCCACGATGCGGCCGTAGCCCCGCTCGATCATGCCCGGCAGCACGCGACGGCAGGTGCGCACGGCGCTCTCGAGGGTCAGGCGGTAGGCCGTCTCCCACTGGGCGAGTTCCAGGTCCAGGAAGACGCCCGCGGGCGGCCCGCCGGCGTTGACCAGGCAGAGGTCCACCGGTCCCAGGGCGGTCTCCACCTCGTCGACGAAGCCCTCCAAGGCGCCGGGTTCTGCCATGTCCACCGATCCTGTCAACACATGGCCGTCGCCGGCGGCCTTCACCGAGGCCTCCGCCGCGGCCAGGTCCGCCTCGCCGCGCGCGCAGACGGCCACGCGCGCGCCCTCGGCGGCGAGGGTCTCGGCGACCGCGCGCCCGAGTCCCCGCGAGCCGGCCGTCACCAGGGCGACGCGCCCTTCGATTCCCAGGTCCAAGACGATCCTCCTTGCAGGCCGGGTGGCCCTTGCATTAGGTTTGGCGTTCGATTCTAGACCCTATTGGCGGCCTTGCCCACCCCTGCGGGGAGTTTCCAGTGCCCGACTTCAAGCGCACGCTCGTCACCTCGGCCCTGCCCTACGCCAACGGCGACATCCACCTGGGGCACTTGGCCGGCGCGTACCTGCCCGCCGACATCTACGTCCGCTACCTGCGCCTGCGCGGCCGCGACGTGCTGTACATCTGCGGCACCGACGAGTACGGCGTGCCCATCACGCTGACCGCCGAGAAGGAGGGCATCTCCCCGAAGGAGCTGGTCGACCGCAACTACGCCTCGATCCGCGCGTCCTTCGAGGGGCTGGGCATGTCCTTCGACAACTTCTCCCAGACAAGCCGCGAGATCCACACCGAGACCAGCCAGGCCTTTTTCAAGGATCTCCACGGGCGCGGCCTGCTCAAGCAGCAGACCCGCGAGCAGTTCTACAGCCCTTCCCAGGGGCGCTTCCTGGCGGACCGCTACATCGAGGGCACCTGTCCCCACTGCCACACCGAGAAGGCCCGCGGCGACCAGTGCGAGGCCTGCGGCACCAGCCTGAACCCAGAGGAGCTGATCGATCCCCACAGCGTGCCGGACAACTCGCCCCTGGAGATGCGCGAGACGACCCACTGGTACCTGCCCCTGGACGAATGGCAGCCGGCGCTGGAGACATGGCTGGCGGGCCATCCGGACTGGAAGGAAAACGTCCTGAACTACTGCCGCGGCTGGTTCGAGGACGGCCTGGCCCCCCGCGCCGCCACCCGCGATCTGCACTGGGGCGTGCCCGTGCCCCTGCCCGACCACGAGGGCAAGGTCTTCTACGTGTGGTTCGACGCGCCCATCGGCTACATCTCGTCGACCCGGGAATGGGCCGCCGCCCAGGGCGACCCGGAGGCCTGGCGAAAGTGGTGGCAGGACGACGGCACGCGCCTGATCCACTTCATCGGCAAGGACAACATCGTCTTCCACGCCATCATGTTCCCGGGCATGCTCATGCACCACAGCGAGGACTTCGTCCTGCCCGACAACGTGCCCGCCAACGAGTTCCTCAACCTGGAGGGGCGCAAGCTGTCGACGAGCCGCGGCTTCGCGGTGTGGCTGCCCGACTACCTGGAAACGTTCTCCGCCGACACCCTGCGCTTCACCCTCGCGCGCACCTTTCCCGAGACCCGCGACACGGACTTCACCTGGAAGGGTCTGCAGGCGCGTCACAACAACGAGCTGGGCAACAACTTCGGCAACCTGATCAACCGGGTCTTCACCTTCGCCCACAAGTACTTCGAGGGCCGCGTACCCGACTGGTCCGAGACCGACCTGGTCGACCTGGACCGGGCCGCCCTGGACGAGGTGGCCGGCTGCGTCGAGCGCTACGCGGCGCGCCTCGAGGCCTTCGAGATCCGCGCCGCCCTGGACGAGGTCTTCGCCGCGGGGCAGGCGGGCAACCGCTACTTCGACGAGTCGGCCCCCTTCCGCTCCCGCAAGACCGACATGGCGCGCTGCGGCGTGTCCATCGCCGTGTCGCTGCAGATCGTGCGCCAGATCGTCGTCATGCTGGCGCCGGTGACCCCCTTCGCCATGGAGGAGGTCTGGGCCTGGCTCGGCCTGCCGGGCGATCTCCACCGCGGCGGCTGGGACGTCGGCCTGCAGCCCCTGCCGGCCGGCACTCCTCTGGGACAGCCCCGGATCCTCTTTCCCCGCCTCGAGGACGAGGCCATCCAGGCGGAGATCGACCGCCTTCAGAAGTTGGTGGACGACCTGGACTGAGGCGGCCCCCGCCCGCGGAGGCCCGGGTCTTGCTTACTTTTCCCGTCAGCCGCCGGGAACGACGCGGCAGAGAAATTCCTTGATTATCCGGCGGGGCAAGTGCCATAGTAACATGGTGTTGTGACCCCCAGGCCCTCTCGCCACAGGAGCAGGTCCCCTTGGCTTCGTTCGTTCGGCACCACCGGCTGCTTACTTTGCTGGCGATCTGCACGTTCACGGTGCTGCTGGCGGCCTTCGCGCGGCCCATCTTCCATGAGAACGGGGACGCGGCATCCGATCATGCCTCCGAGTTGGACCTGGCCGCCGGCCTCGACGCCCTGGCGACGCCCCCCGAGGCCCTGGTGCCCGCGGTCGACGGCGACTCCATCGCCGGGCTGCGCCTCCTGCCCGCCACCGTGGTCGAGGACGTCCTGGTCATCGGCCGCGACCAGACCTTCTACGAGGCCATGCGCCAGCGGGGCGCCTCCCACGTCGACATCATGGCCCTCGTCGACGCCTGCAAGCCCTATCGCAACCTCAGCAAGGTCCGCCGCGGCCATACTTTCCGGGTGGCGCTCGACGACGAGGGCCGGGTGCACCGCATGCGCTTCGACCTGGTGGACGAGGAATCGTACATCGCCTTCCAGCGCAAGCCCGAGGGCGGCTACGCGGCCCACGAGCTGACCTATCCGGTGGAGCATCGCGTCTGCGCGGTGTCCGGCATCGTGGTCGACTCGGTCTACGAGAGCCTCAAGGCCCACGGCGCACCGCCGGCCCTGGCCGCCAAGATGAACGACATCCTGGGCTGGGAGGTGGACTTCCGCCGCGACGTGCGCCGGGGAGACGCCTACCGCATCATCTACGAGGAGATCCACCGCGACGGCGCCTTCGTGAGGACGGGACCGATCCTGGCCGTGGAGTACAGCAACCGGGGCGAGACGTACCGGGGCTTCCGCTTCGCGCCCGGCGACGACAACCCCAGCTACTTCGACGGCTCCGGCCGGAGCCTCGAGAAGCAGCTCATGCGCGCCCCCCTCGAGTACTCCCGCATCTCCAGCGGCTTCACGAGCCGCCGCCTGCACCCCGTCCACAAGCGGTACATGCCCCACTGGGGCGTCGACTACGCCGCGCCGGTGGGCACGCCGGTGCGCGCCGCGGGCAACGGCGTGGTGGTCGAGGCGCGCTACAACAGGAACAACGGCCGCTACGTGAAGATCAGGCACAGCAACCAGTCCTACGAGACCTACTACCTGCACCTGTCGCGCTACGCCAAGGGCGTCAAGAAGGGCGTGTCGGTGAAGCAGGGCCAGGTGATCGGCTACGTGGGCGCCTCGGGCGTGGCGACCGGCCCCCACCTGGACTACCGCGTGAAGAAGGACGGCCGCTGGGTCAACCCGCGGCGCCTCAAGCTGCCCGCCAGCGCGCCGGTGCCCGCCGACCGCATGGCCCGCTTCAGCGCCCAGGTCGCCCTGTACAGCTACTGCCTCGGCGCCCAGCCGACGGACTGCGCGCCGCGCGAGGTCGTCGCGACCCTGCCCCTGCAGGCGCCCGTCGAGGAGACCCTGGCCCTGTCCCGGTCGGGTCCCTTCACCCTCTCGGCGCGGATGGCACCCTGAGGCCGCTCAGCGCCGGACTCCCGCCGCCGTCATCATCACCGTCTGAAGACTGACCAGGATGTCGCGATCGACCGCCAGGTGGCGTCCGTCCGCCGGGCCCCAGACCGCAGGCAAGGTCCCGTCGCCGCCGAGGCCGAAGCGGAGCTCGGTGAGGGGGGGCACGCCCGGGCCCGTGGCCCAGACGGAGAGGGTCGTCAGGGGCGGGCCGAGGGGATCGGCTTCGGCCGGCTCCAGGACGCGCCGGATGGCCAGGTGGTCGAGGTAGAAGGCCAGATCGCGACCCATGAGGTCCAGGCGTGCGCTGTCCTCCAAGGCGGCCGCCGTGGAGACGCGCCAGCCCTCGGGGCCGGGCACGAAGCTCACGCGCCCCAGGTCGGACCGGGCCAGGGCGAAGGAATCGGCGCCGGCCAGGCCGCGGGTCAGGACGTCCGTGTGCAGGTAGCGGGGCAGATCGCCGGGCCCGTCCCGGACGACCTCCGCCGGCATCACCAGCCCGCCCGGGGAATCGTCGCGCCACGCCCGCACGCGGCTCTCCGACTCCGTCTCCCCGAAGACGATCCCGTGCGCGAGACCGCCGGCGCCCGAGACGCGCACTGCGAAGCCGTCCTGCGGCGCGGCGAGGTCGTGGGGCAGGAAGTCGCGCACGCGATCGCGTTCCAGGTAGGACAGCAGCCCGTCGAGCTCGCGGTCGCGCAGGCGCAGCCAGTCGATGCCGGCCTCGGTCCGGCGGCGGTCGGCGTGACGGCGGTGGTAGCGGGCGGCGACCGTCCCCGTGCGGGCCCAGCCGTCGTCGGGGCGGCTCAGCCACCAGCGACCGCCCGCGTCCCGGACGGCCACGTCCCAGGACTCCCGGCCGGCGAAGCGGAGCCGCACCGTGTCGGCGTCCGCCGCCGCGAAGCCGGTCCAGAGGTCGCGGGCCCGCACGGCGTCGGGCAGCGCGCTCAGGGTGCCCACCAGGTCCTCGCCCACCGTGAACAGCTCGTCCCGTCCCGCGCCGGTGGCGTAGAAGCGGCCGGTGACCGGGTTGCGCGCGCCGACCCTCAACGTGCGGCGCCGGCCGTCCGCCGCGACCACGCGCACCTCGAAGAGGCTGCGGCCGTCGAGGCCGTAGTCCTCGGGCAGCGCGGCCCAGTCCGCGCCGGCCACCGCCTCGGAGCCGAGGGACGTGGCGAGCGTCCCGAGCAGGGTCGCCACCTCCTCGCTCCCGGCGACGTCGGCCAGATCGCCCTCCAGACGCCAGCCGGACGGGATCTCCGGGGCTCGCGTCAGGATCGCGTGGGCGTCCGGACCACGCACCGCGCAGGAGACGATATCGCCGGATTCGATCTCGAAGAGGGGACGCGCACCGTCGGGCCCGTCGGCGCCCGTGCGCCACAGCCAGAGGGCGGCCAGCACGAGCAGCAGCAGCAGGGGGTAGACGCTGCGGGGGATCGCCGAGGCGCGCCGGCCCATCAGTGGAACCTGCGCCTGCGCACGACGACCGCGAGGGCCGCCAGACCGGCCAGCGCCGGCCAGGCCACGGGGCACAGCCAGCCGAGCAGCCGGCGGCTCTCCTCGCTCAGAACGAGCGGCTCGCCGGCGGTCTCGTCGGCGCGGGGGGCGATCAGGACCTGCTCGCGGGCCAGCCAGCCCAGCATGTTCAGAAGCAGGTCGCGATTGCCGTAGAGGTTGAGGTTGGCGTTGACGGCGAAGTCCGAATCGCCGACCACCACCAGGCGGGAGGTCTTCTCGGCGCTGAAGACCGACGGGGGCAGCTGCGGCGCGCTCTGCTCGCGAGCCCGACGCATGGCGGCCAGCATCTCGTTCCGCTGGAAGACGTCGTCGTCCGCGAGCCCCAGCGCGTCGAGCCTGAACTCGTCGAAGTACTCGTCGCGGTGGACCTCGAGACAGACGCCGAAGGGCAAAGGGCCTCGCCGGTCGTCCGCCTCGTCGTAGGAGATCTCCCCCGCGGCGACCGACGAGAGGTCGGATTCGGCCCAGCTGCGCTCGTCCGAGCGCAGGATCGTGCGGGCCTCCACGCCCACCAGGGCCTCGGCCCGCGGCAGCAGCGACTGGGCGAAGGGGAAGAAGGTGGCCATGCCGGGCAGGCCGCGCGTGACCTCGTGCTCGGGATACTCGAAGAGCACCATCACGCGCTCGTCCACGCGCAGGCTGGCGTTGGCGCGCGAGGCGGTGACGAGGAAGTCGTCGCTCGGCACCACGTTGTAGCGCGACACCCAGTCGGCCACGGATTGCGGCGTGCCTGGATCCAGCAGCGCCAGAACGGCCCCGCCCCGCGCCACGAAGGCGTGCAGGGCCGACAGCTCGCCGTCGGAGAAGTCGAGCTTCGGCGCGGCGATCATCACGATCTGGGCGTCGACGGGCACCTCGGGCCGATCGCTCAGGAGCAGGGGCCGCAGGACGTAGCCCTGGCGATCCAGCACGCCGGCAAGGGCCGCGAAACCGTTGCGCTCGTCGTCGTCCAGGCGGTGCTCCCCATGGCCCTGCAGGTGGTAGACGACGGGCGCATGGCCCACCATCACGCGGAAGACCGCGTTGATCAGGGTCGACTCGTCCGGATCGAGCAGCTCGCGGCGCCGGCCGGCGCCCTCGACCACCACGGCCCGGGCGGTGCTCACGCCCATCTCCCGCACGCGCGAGAGCTCCACGTCGGGATTGACGACATCGTAGGAGATCCGGTCCGAGCGGTCGGTGAAGGAGGACAGCATGACCTCGGCGGCCTTGCGGCTCGGGTCGAGGGGCTGGTAGAAGGCGGTGACGTGCACGTCCACGTCCAGGACGTCCAGGACCTGGACGGTCTGGGGCGCCAGGCTGTAGCGCTTGTTGCGCGTGAGATCCAGCCGATGGGGGGCGCGCGCGGAGATCGCGTCCATCACCAGCAGCAGCGCGGCCAGCACGAGCACGGGCGCCCAGCGGCCCAGGCGGCGCCCGCCAGCCAGGCGCCGGCCCGCCAGGGAGGCCGTGGCGGCGGCCAGGCCTAGGACGATCCAGCTCGCGAAGTAGACCACGTCGCGCGAGTCGATCACGCCGCGGGCGAAGCGCAGGAAGTGGACGTTGAGCGACAGGCGCTCGGCCATCGGCGCCAGGGCGCCGGGCAGGTGGGGCTCCAGGCTGGCCACCGTGGTCAGGAACATCAGGAAGGCGAAGGACAGGATGTAGCTGACCAGCTGGTAGGGCAGCAGCGTCGAGAAGAACACGCCCCACGCGGACATCAGCGCCACCACGAGCACCAGGCCCGCGCAGGCGGAGACGAGCGGCCCGATCTCGGGATGCCCCAGCACGCCGGTCACCGCGAAGAAGGCCCCCGCGCCCGCCAGCAGCACCAGGCCCACGACCAGCGCCGCGACGAACTTGCCCAGGACCCACACGTGGTCGGCGACGGGATAGGTCATCACCAGCCCGTAGCGTCCCGTGCGGTACTCCTCGGAGAAGAGGCGCATGGTCACCGCCGGCAGCAGGAAGACCAGGAACAGGGCCAGGTTGGTGACCAGGGGCAGGAACACGCCCTCGGACAGGTTGAGGGCGGCGCTGACGCGCTGTCCCGAGGCCAGGGCGGAGCGCGAGACCTCTGCGTAGTCGAAGAGCACGTTCACGAAGGACAGACCGGCCAGGACCAGGAAGCTCGTCACCACCACCGGCGACATGGCGCCGTGGAAGAAGGCGGCCGTCTCGCGGCCGGCGATGGCGCGCAGGGCCCTCACGCGCCGTCCTCCCCGCGCTCGCCGTTCTCATGGGCCGTCAGGCGGAGGAAGATGTCCTCCAGCCCGTCGCGGGGTGCGGTCTCGGCCTCGGGCAGCGCCGCCGCGTCCACCTCGGCGGCCAGGCGCCCGCGGTCGAGGATGATGACGCGGCCGCAGGTGCGGCTCACCTCGCCCAGGATGTGGCTGCTGAGCAGCACGGTGCGCTCGCCGCGGAAGCCGCGGATCAGGTCGCGGATCTCGACGATCTGGTGCGGATCGAGGCCGCTGGTGGGCTCGTCGAGGATGAGCACCTCGGGATCGCCCACGAGAGCCTGGGCCAGGCCCACGCGCTGGCGGTAGCCCTTCGACAGGTTGCCGACCATGCGGTCGCGCACCTCGTCGAGACCGGCGCGCTCGACGACCGCCGCGAGATGCACCTCGCTTCCGTCGATGGGCACGCCCTTCATCTCGGCGGCGAAGCGCAGGTGCTCGGCGACGGTGGCGTCGGGATAGAGGGGAACGTGCTCGGGCATGAAGCCGACGCGCCGGCGGACCTCCAGGGAGTCGTCCACCACGTCGAAGCCGCCCACCGAGGCCCGGCCGCCCGACGGCGGCAGGGTGCAGGTCAGGATGCGCATG
>Ga0180436_10002168_pt1 | contig 18843 bp, 15 predicted proteins | sample SS_ome_2_FD_132434 | JGI IMG/M metagenome (GOLD analysis project Ga0180436, IMG submission 132434) | Hypersaline lake sediment archaeal communities from the Salton Sea, California, USA - SS_3_S_2 metaG | ecosystem: Environmental > Aquatic > Non-marine Saline and Alkaline > Hypersaline >...
GTGAAGTTGACGGGGACGACTCAGTCCCGGACCGAGAAGCAGCTCTGCGGGACGGTGGCAAAGGGCGTCAAGGGCGTCATTGACGTCGAGAACAAGATCCGCATCAAATACAAGTCCGAGCGCCCCGACGTGGAGATAAGGCCCGAGATTGAGAAGGCGCTGCGCTGGAGTGTTCTCGTGGACGACGCATTAATTGACGTAGAAGTCGATGACGGCGAGGTCACTTTGACAGGCACGGTGGGCAGCGCTGCTGAAAAACGCCAGGCTATCGTCCAAGCATGGGTAGTCGGCGTCAAATCAGTGGACGCTTCGGACCTTAAGGTCGCACGCTGGGCCCGCAACGAGGACCTTCGCAAGGACAAATACGTTGCGAAATCGGCTGTGGAGATCAGAGACGCCATCAAGGACGCCTTCCTGTACGATCCCCGCGTCTCATCATTCAACGTCACTCCGGATATCGCCGGGAGCACTGTCACTCTGCGCGGAACCGTTGACAACCTGAAGGCCAAGCGGGCGGCCGAACAGGACGCCAGGCATACTGTTGGCGTCACCTACGTGAGCAATCGCCTGAAAGTCCGACCGGACGACGACCTGACCGACTTCGAGGTCGCGGGCAACATCCGTGCCGCCCTCAATCGAGACGCATACGTGGACAGGTATGATATCACCGTGAGCGTTGTCGGCGGCATCGCCTACCTGAGCGGGACGGTCGACTCTTACTTCGAGAAATGGCGGGCGGATGACGCGGCCTCCAAGGTCAGAGGCGTAGTCATGGTCCGCAACAACCTGGAGGTCGACTACGATGGTCCGATCGTATACGACCCGTACGTCGACGACGACTATCCGTATGTTGACGACTGGTACGACTATGAACCCAACCACTCGTTTACGTCTGACATCGAAATCAAGCAGGACATCGAGAGCGAGCTGTGGTGGAGCCCTTTCGTGGACGAGGATGAAGTCAAGGTTGAGGTTTCGGGCGGCGTGGCGACGCTGACGGGGAGCGTGGATTCATGGATAGAGCATGGCGCGGCCACAGACAACGCCTATGAAGGCGGCGCCACATGGGTCGACAACAGTGATCTGGAAGTCAAGTGATATATCTCTGTATATCTGTATCCTGGCCGAGACCTGTCTGGCGGTGTGCTGTCGGATTGCCGTATGGCCCCGCCGGGTCCGGTCTCGGTTGTCCTTTATGCTTCGGCGCGGTCGATGCGGCGCCTGGCGGATGAGTCCGCTTGGCCCGCAGCCCCGCCCGCGAGAGGCCGATCAACTTGCCGCGCCGGCGCGCTGGAAGGCGCGAATCGTTTGACCGACCGCCACAGGCAGCGCGCTTAGCCCCAGCACAAGCGCCCATTCGCCAGGCCCCAGCGCGCGGGTCTTCAGCAGCCCTGACAGCCAAGGCACGTAGACTGCCGCCACCACCAAGACAAGGCAGGCGGCGACAGATCCCCATATCCACGGATTCTTCACCACGCTATTGTCAAGCAGTTCGGAGCCCGCCCTGCGAAGGTTCAGGACGAACCACAGTTTCGCCAGCGCCAGGGTCGCAAACGAGACGGTAACAGCGCGGGCCTGGTCGAGGTCGAGCCACATCAGCGCCGCGGCCAGTGACGCCAGCACGCAGGCCGCGATCATCGCCCCCCAACCGCCTACGGCCAGCCAGTGCGCGCGTGTCAGGACCGCTTCATCCGGGCGGCGGGGCGGATGGATCATCACATTCGGGTCTCCCTTGCCGACGCCGAGCGCCAGCGCAGGCAATACGTCTGTCAGGAAGTTGAGGTACAGAATCTGCAGCGGCAGTAGAGGCAGAGGGGCGCCGGCGAGCGTCGCTGCCGCCACGGCGATGATCTCCGCCACGTTCGTGCACAGCATGAACATCACCGCCCGTCGGATGTTGGCGAAGATGACCCGGCCCTGCTCGACGGCCGCGACGATGCTCGAAAAGGCGTCATCCTTGAGCACAATGTCCGAAGCTTCACGGGCGGCGTCGGAGCCGCGCCGCCCCATGGCCACGCCGATGTCAGCCTTCTTTAGCGCCGGCGCATCGTTGATTCCGTCGCCCGTCATCGCCACGGTCCGCCCTTCGTCCTGGTAGAGTTTCACCAGGTCCAGCTTCTGGCCCGGGCTGACCCGAGCGAAGATGCGAGATTCCAGCCACCGGCGCCGGTCTTCGTCCGACACCCGATCCCGGTCGACCAGGTCGCGCCCGTGAATGACGAGCGCCTGGTCCTTCTCTACAAGGCCCACCTCGCCAGCGACGGCGCGTGCAGTGTCAGGTTGATCCCCGGTGACCATGACCACGCGAATACCCGCGGCGGCGCAGGCGGCGACAGGCGCCTTTACGCTCATCCGCGGCGGGTCGTACATGCCCAGCAGGCCCAAGAACCGCAGGTCCCCGTAGGGGTCGGACCCGTCGCTGTCGGTCTGCTTGTCAGCGACGGCAAGGACGCGAAGCCCTTCCCGCCCCATAGCTTCGGCCCGCTCCAGCCAGGCCCGGCGGTCTTTGTCCGCCATGGTTTGCTGCTGTTCACCGTCTCCAGCGGCGATGGTCCTGCAGGCGCTCAATACGGCGCGCGGCGCGCCTTTGACCGCAACCTCGCAGCCCGACTCAAAACGGTGGAAGGTCGCCATCATCATTGACTCCGGATCGAAGGCCTCCTCGCGGGTCTCGGGTTTGCGATCCAAGAGGTCTTCCCGCGACAGCCCCAGCAGTTCCCCGGCGCGCAGCAGGGCGATCTCGGTCGGATCGCCGTGGGCCTCATCGCCCCGATCGTCGCCGTCGGTATCCGTGAGTGATGCGTTGCTGCACAGCACGCCGATCTCCACCGCCCGGCGCATGAGTTGATCGTCATCTGTATCGCCCGCCTCTTCGCGGCGCTGCGAGTCAGACGCCCATTCGCACTCGCCGACCGGCGTCGCCACCCGCCGAAGTGTCATGCGGTTCTCGGTCAGCGTTCCGGTCTTGTCGGTCAGGATCACGCCGGTGGCGCCCAGCGTCTCAACGGCCGGGAGGCGATTGACCAGCGCCTTGTACTTCGACATCAGCCACATTCCCCGGGCCAGAGCCAGGTTGGCTACGATAGGCAGGCCCTCGGGAATTGCGGCAACACCCAGCGCGACCGAGGCTTCGATGATCAGCAGGGTCGGTCGGCCCGTCCATATGCCCACCGCGGCGATCGCCGCGACCGCAGCGAGCACGAGCCAGGCCAGGCGCCTCCCCAGTTGCTCCAGGCGGCGTTCCAGAGGGGTCAGTTCCTCATCAACCTCTTCGGCCAACTCGGAGATGCGGCCCAATTCGGTCCGCATACCGGTCGCTGTGATGACGGATTCTCCGGAGCCTGTGGTCACTACAGTGCCTTTGAAGAGCATACTGCGGCGCTCGGCGAGGGGTGCAGCAGCTTCGACTGGCAATGCGGTCTTCAGGACGGACTCCGATTCGCCGGTCAGCGCCGATTCGTCCGCACGCAACTTGTTGGCCTCTGTCAGGCGCAGATCGGCCGGGACTACATCCCCCGCCTCCAGCAGGACGACGTCGCCCGGCGCCAGGGACTCCACCGGGGCCTGTCGCTGGCGCCCCGACCGTCGGATCCGCGCTGTGGGGCTCCCGATCTTCCGCAGCGACTCCATCGAACGGGCGGCGCGCCATTCGCTCACAAAGCCGATCGTTCCGTTTATGGCGATCACCACAAGGATCGCTATCCCCTCAGGGAGGTTTCCAAACGCCAGCGCCAAGACCGAGGCGACGGCAAGGATGATCACCACGAGGCTCTTGAATTGATCCAGGAGGATTCGCCGCACACTTCGCCCGGAGCGCCGGCCAAGCCGGTTCGGCCCCCAGCGGCTTCTTCGCCTTCGGGCCTCCCGGGCGCTCAGGCCCTGCGAGGGATCGGTGGCCAGGCGGTCGCAGACATCCTCGATCGCATGCGCCCAGGGCTCGTTGATCGGCGGCGGTGAGAGGCGCCGCGTTTCTTGTTCCTCTGGTGTCATACCTTCATCCGTGCTGCACCGCGGACCTTAAGCCAGCGAGAAACGGAAACTAGCGGCTACCGGTTTGCCGGTGGGCATCCGTTTGCGTTCAACGGCGTGTGCGAGTCCCCCGCCCAACATGACGCGAGCGGCCGCCAGGTCCAGCAGGTCCTCATCGCCGCCCTGCCGGGACGGGTGCAGTTCGGCTTGTCCGTTCTTCGGGTCGAACCGGCCCCAACGGTGCTCGTCGAGGGCCACGAACACCGTGTCAACCTGGTCGATGTGGGCGGCCTCAAGCACCTCGCACAGATCATCCGATCCGTGCCCGTTACCCGCCGCCTGGCGATAACGCTCGGCATCTTCGGTCAACCGGCGGTCAAAATCTGGCGCCAGCAGCTTGACGCCCTCAGCGTGCAGTTGCCCGACACCGGCCTCGTCAGGACACCCGTTGATGACGCGATCATCCAAATGAGGGTAAGTGTTGGCCTGTCGGTACACGCCCAGCAGCGGTTCGGCCGTCGCCAGCAGCAGCGGTCCGCTCAGTCCCCGCAGGACCCGGCAAACCGCCTCGTCGATGCGACGGCTGTATTCCAGCAATCTCTTCTTCTCGATCGCGTCGTCGCCTCCTGCGCCTTGGCCATGAAAAACTGCGGGGCGATCTGCGCCTGGGCCGTGCCCGGCTGTCCCGGTGTGAAACTCCAGGTGGCGCTGTCGCTCATCGAAACGAGTGATTTCTGCAAAGTTCGCCGGGGCGCCCTGCAAACGCATGGGGCGCGCCTCGTAACGGCCGGCCTCCAGCAGCCGGACCGTGTTCTGACTTAACGCCAGCACGTAGAATCGGGGCTGTTCGTTGATTAAAGGCAGCAGCGGTTTGACGTGGAACCTTTCGCCGACGACCGCCAGAGGCTTGACCTCCGCGGGAAGCCGGTATGCGCAGAGCATGTCCGACCCGGCAAACGCCGCCAGACCGCAACCTTCCTCCCGCCAAAGCGGCACTTGCTCAATTCGGCGCCGCAGTCGCGTGAGCCTGTCGTCGACGTCCTGACTGCGAAACCCCAACTCCAGCAATTGCCTCTGGCACTGCTGGAACAGGTTTTTCAGCCGGATCTTGTCGGCCCGCCTTCCATCTGAGGGCCGGTGGACAGGCGCAAAAATCGAAACGCTGCCGCCCTGGCGCTCAGTCAGAAGCGAATGCAACTGATCCATTGTAAAATCCATACTCATTGTCAACTCCTTGGCCTGTTTCGTCGACCGTGTTTTGTCCCGATCATGGGTGTCCGCCCCTGGAATAATTATATGCGCCTTTCGGATCTGTATCGCAGGATGCCATCAGCGACCGCAGCGGCGGGCCGAGCAACGCCTCGGCGGAGTTCCACCAGAGAACCCAAAGGCGGCATCGGCCGCTTACGGAAGAAAGGCTTCAGGAATTCCTCCATCTCCGGGTACGGCGATGGAGTGACCTTCAGGCGCTTCTTGACGTGCACGACTGCGACGGCCGGCTTGACCGCCTTGGCCACCCGGCGAAACAACTCCGACGTGGCGTCCTGCCCGGATAAGCGCTCGCGGGCCGCCCTGCTTTCACCTGCGGCCACCGCATACGACATCTCCTCGACGGCCCTTCCGCTGTAGGCGTAGCCCAAGACAAGCAGCCCCGCCAGAACGATGATCGTAACCAGCCTGCGCAGAGCGGCGCCTTTAGCCTTAATATGCATCATGTCGTGGTTCGAATCCATTTGATTCCCCTTTCGTTCATCTATTCGTTTACTTCCGGGGGCTCCGGGCCAACGGGTTCGTCACACTCCAGTTCCAGCTTCAGCGACAGGAACTCAAACAGGTCCTTTACAGACAGCACGCCCGCCAGCCGCTCGCCGTCGACAACCATAAGCCGGCTGATCTGTTTCCTGCTCATCAGGGACAAGGCCTGCATCGCGTCCTGGTCGGCAGAGATGCTGTTGTCTTCGGAACAGGGCCTGGCAATCTCGGCGACACTGCGGACAGGCCATTGCCAACGCGGAACCTCCCTGATCTCCCGGGTGGTCACACAGCCGGACAGCCCTCCGTTTTCCTTAACGGGGAACATCTTGAAATGGTATTGGTACACGTAGTCCTGAACCAGTTCCTCCAGGGAGGCGCCCGAACTAACGGTTACCGGATTTGTGCTCATGAAGCGATGCACGGGCTCTCCGTGGAGCGCCTCGCGGATAAGCACCTGTCGATATCCCTGCCGAGCGGCGCCGCGAACGAACATGCCGATCAGGATCCACCACAGTCCGCCGAGGGGGTTCAACGTCAACAGGTTCAGGAACCCCAGGACGATCAGCCCTGTGCCGAAGGCCAAGCCGACCTTGGAGGCGGTCTCCGTGGCCTTGCGAAGGTCGCCCTTGAGGCGCCACAGCACAGCCCGCAGCACCCTGCCGCCGTCCAGCGGGAATCCAGGGATCATGTTGAAGCCGGCGAGTATCAGGTTGATGATTCCGACCCACCGCAGTACGGCCACCACCGTCACCGGCCAACCCAGGGCTTGCCCCCCCATCGACAGACCCAGGAATACCCCGGCAAGGATGACGCTGGAGATCGGGCCGGCAATGGCCATGAGCCCTTCGGCCTTGGGACTGGGAGGCTCATCACCCATTTCGGCCATGCCTCCGAAGATGAACAAGGTAATGCCTTTCATGGACATGCCGTAGCGGCGCGCCACAAGCGAGTGGCAAAGTTCGTGAAATACAATGGACGCGAACAGCCCCAGCGCCGCTGCAAGGCCCATAGTGAGGTATACGCTCCAGTGCAGGCCCTCGTACGCAGCGGGGAATACCCCGCCGGCCAGGGACCAGACGACCAGAACGAGGATCACCAGCCAACTCGGGTCGATGCGGACCGAGAAACCCAACAGCTTGAACAGAGTTACGGTTTTTCCAAACATTCTTGGGACTCCCTGATTCTTTGTTTCTTTCCGGACCATCTGCTTTGGCTCGCCGGGTCCGGTCTTGAGGCAGGCCAACCGCAGCGATCTGTAGTGTCAGTGTCGCCTCGTATATAATGATACGCGCCGACTTGTCGAGGCTTGAGCCAAGTCCCGCGGCGCCGCATCGGGTCGCCTATTCCCACGTTTGTCGTATAGTCTGCGGCGACAAAAAGTTGCAGTGGGCAGCATAGGGCATTCCCCCATCTGCAATGGCATAGGCTACCGCTGATGAAACGTCTCCCGGCCCGATTGAACCGTACGGGAAACGTCAATAGCATGATAATGAAGGCGATGGGTGGGGTTGCACGAGGCGACTCCGGCCAGACCGCCGTTGAAAGGAGTTACCATGCTAAGAAGCACGAACAAGATCCTTGGGTATAGACTGGACGCGATGGATGGAGAATTGGGAAAGGTCAAGGACTGGTACTTCGATGACGAGGCCTGGACGATTCGGTACGTCGTTGTCGACACGGGAAGCTGGCTGTCCAGCCGCAAGGTGCTTATCTCTCCGCAAGCTCTTGGAGAACCCGATTGGTCCGCCGGCAGCATACCGGTCGCCCTGAGCAAGCAGCAGGTGGAAGACAGCCCGGGCATCGATTTGGACATGCCCGTGTCCCGCCAGCACGAGGAGTACTTGTCCAAATACTATGGCTGGCCGCCGTACTGGATGCCAAGCGGCGTCACCGCCGGGATCGGGACGCCGGTGGCCATGACCCATGAGGCGGCCGTTGCCCAGTCAGAGCCGTCGGAGCCCCAGGGCGACCCCAATCTTCGCAGCATCAGGGAAGTGATGGGATACCACATCGAGGCTGCCGACGGCGAGATCGGTCACGTTGAGGACTTCATTACCGACAGTTCTTATCACTGGGTGCTCCGGTACATGGTGATTGACACCCGCAACTGGCTTCCCGGTAAGAAGGTCCTGGTCTCCCCAGGTTGGGTTGACGAGATCTCCTGGTCGGACGGGGAGGTTCGTGTCTCCCACAACCGTCAGGCGATCAAAGACGCTCCTGAGTTCGATCCAGCCGCGCCGGTCAACCGTGAATACGAGGGCCGACTGTATGATTATTACGGCGTCCCGAGGTACTGGTAGCAGGGGCGGCGACGGGACAATACGGCGGTTCAGCCTGAAAACTGCTGCCTTTGGAGAACGAGATGCTCCGCAGCATGAATGGAATACTGGGTTACAAGGTCGCCGCCGGCGATGATGAGTTCGGCAAGGTGGAGGATCTCTACTTCGACGACTGGGCCTGGACGATTCGGTACCTCGTGATGGATACGGGCCGTTGGTTGTCGGGGCGGCGGGTCCTCCTGGCGCCCGAAGCGCTGGGCGAGCCCGACTGGGATCGGTCGGTTCTACCGGTATGCCTGACGCGAGATCAGATCGAGGGCGGCCCCCCTGTCAGCGCTGTAGCTCCAGTATCACGAGAGGCCGAGACACTGTTGGCCAAATACTATGGATGGGTGATGTACTGGGAACCGAACCTGGTGCCCGAACAACTTCGAGACACCTACGCGGCCGATTCTGATCTGCGCAGCATCGACGAGGTAAGGGGTTACAAGGTCGTCGCCTTGGACAGCGAGGTTGGAAATGTCGCGGACTTCATCGCTGACACTGATGACTGGAGCATTCGCTACATTGTCGTGAATATTGGACACTGGCTCCCCGGGCTGTCAGACAAACAAGTGCTCGTTTCGCCTGCCTGGATTGCGGGAGTGAGTTGGCCGGATCGCCAGGTGCGTCTCGATCTTAGCCGGGAGCAGGTCAGTGAAAGCCCGCGATACGATCCCCAGGAACCCGTCAACCGCGAGATCGAGACGAGGCTGTACGACTACTACGGGCGGCCTGAATACTGGTAAATGCCGGTCAATGCGCGGCATACGGTCGGACAGGCCGGATGTTTCGGCGACTCTGAATCGCCGCAATCAAAGAAAAAACAACCTAACAAATAATTCAAACGACCGAGGCGAATCCGGCCGCCTCGAGCGCTGAAAGAACCGCCGGAGAGAAAGGATAGACCCATGTTGCCTATAGCCATTCGCAGACGAAGAGGCTGGCCTGAGCCTTTCGGGCCTATGGCCCCCCTTTTCGATCGGTTGGTCCGGGATTTCGAACCCGCGCCGCCGATCGCCGAGGGCGATTTCACGGGAGCCTACCCAGTGGACATCCGGGAAGATGACGGCAGGCTGATCGTCGATGCTGAGATGCCCGGGTTCAAGCGAGACGAGGTCGACGTTAGCATCGACAACGGTGTACTGACGATCACGGCCGAACGCACCCCCCACGAAACCAAGGGAACCAAACACTTGACCGAACGCCGCTATACGCGCGTGGAGCGATCGTTCACGCTTCCGGCGACCGTTGATGAATCAGAAGTCCGGGCCAAGCTGGACGACGGCGTGCTGCACCTGGAGCTTCCACAGACCGAAGACAACAAACCCAAGCGTATCGAAATCAAATGACGGCGCCCGCCTGGGGCGCGATCGGGACTCCGCACACGGTAGTCCGGAGTCCCCGCCCCAGGCGGCTCGTCACTGTTAAGAGGAGACCATGATGCCGCCAGTAGTCAGTCCCGTTCGTAGTGATGAACAGATCAAGAAGGATGTAGTGGACCATCTGTACGTCGACGACCGCGTGGACGCCTCGGATGTCAACGTGGAGGTCAACAATGGCAGAGTAGTCTTGACGGGAAACGTGCCCTCATGCATGGCGCGGCGTGCGGCCGGTGATGACGCCTTCGGCATCCTGGGCGTCCGCGGCGTTCACAATCAACTGACCGTCCTGAAGTCGGTCGGTCCCTTGTTGTCCGACGAGGTCATCCAGGCGAACGCCAAGAGCGTGCTGGAGTGGAGTTCAGACGTCGATGCATCCGACATCCGAGTGAATGTCAGCGTAGGCACAGTTTCCCTGGGCGGTTCGGTCGTGTCGTACTGGCAGCGGACCCTCGCTGAGAGGTTGGTCGCCAATATCGGCGGAGTTGTCGACGTCGACAACGAGTTGACCATTGTGCCGACCGGAGATGTGTCAGACGAGATGATCGCCGAGAACATAGAATCCTCACTGCGCCGCAGCCCCTGCGTCTCTGTCGATGACGTAGTGGTGAAGGTCGCCCAAGGCGTCGTCACGCTGTCGGGAACTGCGCCAAGCTTCCCGGCGCTTTGCTGCGTCCGTGAGATCGTGCAGCATACGGCCGGCGTTCGCGACATCGGGGACAATCTGTCCATAGCGGATCAATAAGCCGATATGATCATTTGATAGTGAGCTAATGACAGGCTACACGAAATGCAGACAGGCTTATGCGGGTAAAACGGTTCGCCTCTGCGCCGGCTGTCCGGTGCAAGACGAGAAGATGCGCCCAGCTTGCAGCGGAAGCGGATTGCGTTACCCCCATATGCCTGAAAAGTTGAATATCCATTACGTCCATTGCGGCGGTGCGGGACAGGGTCTGGAGAATACTCGGGCAGTGAGGTTATCGCACGGCCCGGTTGAAGACGCCATTGTCTCAAAGCTTTCGTCGGTCTCCACCGTCTCGGTCGACACCGGCCAGTGGAGGACGCGATGAGCAGTTCTGACATCAACGCGAATAGCACAGTCCGCCCGTTGCGGGGATTGTTTGACTGCCGGGTTAGCGCCACAGACGGCGAGATAGGCACGATTGATGATTTCTTCTTTGATGACACAGCCTGGATCGTAAGGTACTTTCACATCGATACGGGACCCTGGCTCAACGATCGACAGATCCTGATTTCGCCAGTAGCGATAATAAATGACAACTGGGACCATGGTGATCTGTCGGTTGCGCTGACGAAGGACACTATCGCAGCAGGACCTGCAATTCCTACCTGGCGCGATATGTCTCATCAGGAAGAGGCGGATCTGATAGGACACTTCGACTGGATGCCGTATTGGGGGCCTGCCAAGGGAGCACCTGTCACCGGAATCGGCGGCGTGGGCCGTGAATCCGATACTCCCTTAAGTCAACCGGCCTTCACGAAACAGAATGACTCCGATATCAAACCGCAACTGCGGCGATTCGGAGAACTGATCAACTTTGAGATCCGAGCAAAGGGAGTCAATGGGGGCGGGGTTGTTGATGCAGTTGTAGATATCCAAACCTGGATAATATCCAAGCTTGCCGTTTCCACCCGGAAGTGGCTTCCCGGCGGTAACGTACTCGTGCCGTTACCGCGTATAGATCGAGTGGACTGGGCCCAAGGGCAAGTTCATGTCGACCTGACACGCAAGGCGATCAAGAACAGTCCGAAATTCCGCCCCCACGGGTCCTGTTAACCGAGACTAACAAGGAAGTACCTTGCAGTGCCTGCCGGACACCAGGGCAAGGGCGGCCAAACGGAAAGACATACCGGTGACGATCATTCTAATAGGACACAGAATGTGTCCGTGACACCAAGCTTTCTGCGATGCAGAAAGGAGCTGAGAGATGCCGAAAGGCAACGGAACAGACCCGCCGGAACAGGTCCGTCGGCGAGGGCGTCGACGAATCGGCGACCCGGAAACTGCGGGACCGCCTGGGCAATGCATTTGCGCCAAGTGCGGATACCGGCTTCCCCACGCCGTCGCGAAGCCTTGCAGGCTCGCGGTTTGCCCGAAGTGCGGAACAAAACTGATCAGAACCTGACCGATGGCAGAGTCGAAGCGTCGACTGTTCAAGAGCTTCAGGGAAATCGAGCACTGGCGCTTCGGCGCCGAGTACGGTGGATCCGCCCAAGTGCAAAGCCTTTGCTTCGATGATGCGGTAATGTTGGCGAGAAGCTCGTCGAGGTAACTGCCTGTCCGGTATGGTTCATATGATAGGAAACGCTGTAATGGCAAAGAAAGAGACAAAGTACGTGTATTTCTTCGGAGACGGTAAGGCCGAGGGCAAGGCTGAAATGAAGAATCTACTCGGCGGCAAGGGCGCTAATCTGGCCGAGATGTCCAATCTCGGACTGCCCGTTCCGCCCGGGTTCACCATAAGCACCGAGGCTTGTGACGAGTTCGAAGACAGCGGCGGCAAATGGCCCGCCGGGCTCGATAAGCAGATTAACCGGAATCTCAAACGGATCGAGGAACTGTCGGGAAGAGCGTTTGGAAGCGGCCCGAAACCGCTCCTGCTTTCCGTGCGGTCGGGCGCGGAGGTCAGCATGCCCGGCATGATGGACACTGTGTTGAATCTCGGTCTGACGGGCGACACGATCGAGGCGATGATCGCCCTGACGGGTAACCAGCGTTTCGTCTGGGACACTTACCGGCGGCTGATTCAGATGTTTGGCGACGTGGTGCTGGCCATGGACAGCGAGGAGTTCGAAGATGTGCTGCAGAAGGTTAAGCAACAGCGAGACGCCGAATTGGACACGGATTTGGACGTCGAGGCTCTCAAGGAGGTCGTCGATAGATACCACGGTTTATACGAACGCCAGGGCAAGGCGTTTCCACAGGACCCCCGCCAACAGCTCACCGATGCGGTGGGTGCGGTTTTTGCCTCCTGGAGCAACCCGCGAGCGGTCGAGTATCGCGAGTTGAATGACATTCGGGATCTGCGCGGAACCGCAGTCAACGTCCAGATGATGGTCTTTGGGAACATCGACCGTGACAGCGGTACGGGCGTAGCATTTACGCGGAACCCGGCTACGGGCGACAACAGCTTCTGGGGAGAGTACCTGATGAATGCCCAGGGCGAAGACGTCGTCGCCGGCGTTCGTACGCCCCGCCCTGTCCAGGAATTGAACAGTCAGAATCGCAAGGTCTACATGCAACTGCTGGACATTCGCGAAACGCTCGAGAACCACTACCATGAAATGCAGGATATTGAGTTCACCATCGAGCAGGGCAAGCTTTACATACTTCAGACACGAACCGGAAAGCGAACCGCGGCGGCAGCGGTCAAGATTGCCGTCGACATGATGAAGGACGGCCTCATCGACGAAAAACAGGCCGTGCAGCGGATCGAGCCGGGGCAGATCGGACAGTTACTGCATCCCGGATTTGATGACGAAGCCGAGGCCAATGCCTATAAGCTTGCCGAAGGGCTGCCGGCGTCCCCCGGAGCCGCGAGCGGACAGGTCGTCTTTGCCGCCGCGGACGCCGAAGCCTGGGCCAGCGACGGCAAAGACGTGATACTGTGCCGTATCGAGACCTCGCCGGAGGACATTGGCGGAATGCACGCCGCTTGCGGCGTGTTAACGAGCCGCGGGGGTATCACCAGTCACGCCGCAGTCGTTGCTCGCGCGATGGGTAAGTGCTGCGTCGCCGGGTGTGACGATGCCATTATCGACTATAAAGAAAAGACGCTAAGCGCGGGGCGGACGGTATTAAGTGAGGGTGACTGGATCAGCCTCAACGGAACCACCGGCCAGGTCTACAAAGGCAGGATCGACACCGTCGAGGCCAAGCTGACCGGAATGTTCACAACCGTCATGAAGCTGGCCGACAAGTATCGCCGCCTCGGCGTACGGGCCAACGCTGATACGCCGGGCGAAGTCGCCAAAGCCGTCGAATTCGGCGCCGAGGGGATCGGTCTGTGCCGCACCGAGCACATGTTTTTCCAAGGCACCCGCATCACCTCGATGCGCAAGATGATACTTGCCGACGACGAAGAAGTGCGGAAAGAAGCCCTTGAAGAGATGCTGCCTCTGCAGCGCGACGACTTCATCGCCGTTTTCAAGGCCCTGAAAGGCCGCCCCGCAACTATCCGCCTTCTCGACCCGCCCCTGCACGAATTTGTTCCACACGACGAGGCCGACCAGCGCGAGACGGCCGAGGCCATGGGCCTGACCCTGGAAAAGATCCGAGAGAAAGCCGCCTCGCTTGAAGAACTCAACCCGATGCTGGGACATCGAGGATGCCGGTTGGGGATCACCCATCCGGAGATCACCGCCATGCAGGCGCGAACGGTCATTGAGGCCGCCTATGCAGTCCGAGGCGCCAAAGCCGAAATCATGATCCCGCTGGTAGGCGACGTCAGGGAATTGATAAACCAGAAGCGCATAGTATTGCGCGTCTTCGACGAGATAAAGAAGGAAAGGAAACGCCGGAAGATTCCTGACATCAAGATCGGAACCATGATTGAAGTCCCAAGAAGCGCGGTCGCTGCTGACGAATTGGCTTGCGAAGCGGAGTTCTTCAGCTTCGGAACAAACGACCTTACGCAAATGACCTTTGGCTTCAGCCGAGACGATGCGGGCAAGTTTCTCAAGCCATACGTAGAGGAATATGGAATCTACTCATGCGACCCTTTCCGGAGGCTCGATCGCAAGGGCGTCGGCGCCCTTATCGAAATGGCGGTGCGGAAAGGCAGAAGCGTTCAGCCGGACCTCAAGCTGGGTATCTGCGGAGAGCACGGCGGCGATCCGCCCAGCATTGAGTTCTGCCACCTTGTCGGCCTGGACTATGTATCCTGCTCCCCGTACCGCGTGCCGATTGCGCGTCTGGCCGCCGCCCAAGCTGCCCTGAACCATCAGGCCGAGAAGGCAAAGCAATGACGAAAAGGAGTCGCTATGAGAGTCGCGATATGTGTAACGGGGTGTTGTGTTCTTCTGGTCGGATGCTCGCGAATCGAACCGCTGGAGCCGGGGCCGGACCATCCGGCCAATCCTCAGGCCGCGTCGGCGGAAGAGGCCTCAAGCCTCGACGTGCTGACGGTGGACGAGGCGAACCTGCCTCAGGTTCCCCCCGAGATGCGCCGCGCCGGCGGAAACCACCAGCGTCATCCCGGCATGGACGGGGGCGACGCGCCGACGGTGAAGCAGGTCATCGGCTCGCATACGTGTTCGATGCACCCCGATGTTCGGGCCGACAGGCCCGGCAAGTGCCCCAAGTGCGGAATGCGGCTCGTACCGATGGGAGCGTCCGACAATGAATAGATACTCCACAAGGCTTCTTTCTTTGGCGCTGCTGACGGCGGGGCTGGGCGGATGTGCTTCCCTCGACGCCCGATCGGCATTTCACCAGGTCCAGCGAGGGGTGGCTGACCGCACGGGGCAACTGGTCCAGTGGAACTCGGGCAGCGACGAGGACGCCGCCGTGGCCGCGAAGGTTCGCGCCATGCTGGCCGACGAACTGACACTGAACGAGACAGTCCAGATCGCGCTGCTCAATAACCGCCGCCTTCAAGGCGTCTACGAGCAACTCGGCGTGGCCCAGGCGAATCTGGTCCAGGCGGGCCTGCTGAGGAACCCCATCTTCGATGCGGAGTTGAAGTTCCTGGACAACGTCTCCGGGACCAAGGCCGTGCTGGAGACGGCCGTGGTCCAGGACTTCATGAGCGTGGTTATGATCCCGCTTCGCAAACGGCTGGCGGAGGCCGAACTGGAGGTGACGAAGGCCGATGTCACCGCCGCCGTGCTGGACCTGTCCAGCGAAGTGAAGGTCGCCTTCATCTCACACCAGGCCGCCAGGCAGACGCTCGCTATGAGGAGACAGATCCTTCAATCCACAGATGCTTCTTATGATGCGGCCCGGCGCCTGCACAAGGCCGGCAACATCAACGATCTGTCACTGGCCAACGAGCGGGCGCTGCACGAACAGTCGAGATTGGCCGTCGCCTCGGCCGAGACGTCCGTTCTGGAGGCCCGCGAGCGGATGAACACCTTGATGGGTCTGTGGGGCCAGGACACCGGGTGGACCGTTGCCGGACCTCTGCCCGCCGTTCCGGATGATGAGATGGACCTGGTCGACCTGGAGCGCCGCGCCATCGCCGCCAGCCTGAGCCTGACCATGCTTCGCAACAAGATGCGCGTCGTTGCGTCGCGAACCGGCGTCGACACAACCGAGTTGGTCTTCCCGGAACTGGCCGGAGGCGCAGCGGCCGAGTACGAAGGCCCGGAAGACAAGTGGTTGGCTGGTCCGGCGATCGCCATCGGCATCCCGATCTTCGACTGGGGACAAGCCCGGACCGCCGCCGGTGGGCATCGGCTGCGAAGATTATGGAACGAGTACACAGCCCTGGCCATCGAGGTGCGATCGTCCGCACGGGCGGCGAAACACCGCCTGCGCAATGCGCGGCGACAGAGCGAGTACTACCGCCGCGTGGTGCTGCCGCTGGCCGAACAGATCACCGCCCAGACGCAGCTTCATTACAACGCCATGCAACTTGGAGTCTTTCAACTGCTTCAGGCCAAGCAACGAGAGATCGGCACACGACGCCAATACATTCTCGCCCAACGCGACTACTGGACCGCCCGAACTGAACTCGAGCAGATCCTGGCCGGTCGTATGCTGCGCGGCACGGCTGTTGATGTTTCGCCCGCTGCAGGCGCGGGCATGGACGCCGGCGGCGAGGGCGGACACTGACCCGATAACCCATCAGACGAAAGAAACCGACATGCTGAGAAAATACTCATTCCCATTGACGCTGCTGGCTTGTGTGGTCGCCGGGGGATTGGTGGCCGCGCAGGTGGCGACGACCCGCCCGGCGCATGACTCTCCGACGCTCGGCCCGCCCAGGGACGCCGACCCGCCCCGACCTTGGGCTCAGGCGGCGGTCAATCCGCTCCCGCCCGGCCAACCTGGCGCGGACTACACCCCTGCGGTGGCGCCCAACGGCGCGAAGGCGACGTACAAGGTGGTCGATGGCGTAAAGGTCTTCCACCTGACGGCCGAGCCGATCGTCTGGGAAGTCGCCAGGGGCCTGACCATTCGCACGTGGGGCTACAACGGAACCGTGCCCGGGCCGATGATGGAACTGGCCGCCGGCGACCGCGTCCGCATCTACGTTACAAACCATCTGCCCGCACCGACCAGCGTACACTGGCACGGCGTACTGCTGCCGTGCGGACAGGACGGCGTCTCGGGACTGACCCAACCGGCCATCCAACCGGGCGAGACGTTCCGCTACGAGTTCATCTTCCCCGACGCCGGAACGTTCATGTACCACCCGCACTTCGACTCGATGACGCAGGAGGGCATGGGCATGACGGGGATGATCCTGGTCCACCAGCGCCAACCCGACAAGGCCAGGCGGCCCGACCGCGACTTCGCGATCATGCTCCACGAGTGGCGGATCGACGTAGGGACAGACCGCCCGAACCCCAACGAAATGACGGACTTCAACGTCCTGACCATGAACGGCAAGGCTATGCCCGACACCGAGCCGCTGGTGGCCAAACTCGGCGATCGGGTATGGATTCGCTACGGCAACCTCAGCGCGATGGACCATCACCCGATCCACCTGCACGGGTATGCGTTCAAGATCATCGGTTCTGACGGCGGGTGGGCGGCCGACAAGTCCAAACTGCTGCCGGAGACCACGGTTCTCGTGCAGGTCGGTTCGGCCAAGGTGGTTGAGTTTCTGGCCGACAACCCCGGCGACTGGCTTTTCCATTGTCACATGACCCACCACACAATGACGCAGATGGGCCATGGATTACCAAACATGATCGGCATGGACACCGAGGGATTCGACGAGAAGGTCCGCAAGCTGATCCCCGGCTACATGACCATGGGCACGACGGGCATGAAAGACATGACGCGCGGCGGCATGCCGATCCCCGCCAACTCGATCCCGATGCGCGGCTACAAGGGCCAGTTCGGCCAGACCGTGCTGGGCTCGATGGCCAACATGCTGATGGTCCGCGAGGGAATCGACAGCTACGAGAACCCCGGACCATATAAGTTCCCCAAAGGCACGGTGGCTCGAGAAGCGACGGTCGGCGAACTCAAGGCCGACCGGATCGAGATCAAACCCATGCCGGAAGAATCCCGTCCCCCCCGCATGCAGAGCGGGATGAAACATGGCCGGGACAATCAACAGGGCATGCGGCGCCCTATGAACGGAGACAGTCAATGAGCAACAAGTATCGTATCGCACACATCGATGATATCGCACAGGGCGAGATGGACACCTACGCCGACGATCTGGCCGAACTCCTCGACCAACTTGACATCCGTGACGTCACCCTGATCGGCCACTCGACCGGGGGCGGCGAGGTCGCCCGCTATGTCGGCCGCCACGGCACAGGACGGGTCGGGCGAATCGTCCTGGTCGGATCGGTGACCCCGCTGATGCTCAAGACGGACGCTAATCCCGAGGGACTGCCGATTACGGCCTTTGACGAGATCCGCGCCGGTGTCACCGCCGACCGGTCCCAGTTCTTTCAGGATCTGACGACACCGTTCTTCGGCGCCGACCGGCCGGGAGCACAGGTCAGCCAAGGCGTCCGCGACGCATTCTGGCTCCAAGGCATGATGGGCGGACTGATGAACGAGTTCGAATGCATCAAAGCCTTCTCCGAGACGGACTTCACCGAAGACCTCAAGGCATTCGACGTACCTGCGCTGGTGATCCACGGCGATGACGACCAGATCGTGCCCATCGGCGCCTCGGCCCTCCAGTCCGCGAAGCTCGTGAAGAACGCGACGTTGAAGATCTACGAGGGCGGCCCGCACGGCCTGGCCGATACACACAAGGATCAACTCAACGACGACCTGCTCGAATTCCTTAGCTGAGGACGCCGTCAGGCCAACGAAAAGCCGTGGCGTCCCCCCGCATCATCGACCGCTCAGATGAGCGGGTGCGCCTACATGCGTTTCTAATCTAAACAGACACAAACAACACGAACAAGGAGAACACCCATGACCGACAAGAAAGTAACCGTCTATTCATCAACCGGCTGCCCGCACTGCCAGGCCGCCAAGCAGTATCTTAAAGACAATGGCGTGGCCTTCACCGAGAAGAACATCGCCGAGGATGAGAACGCCGCCAAGGAACTGTCCGACAAAGGCGCCGGCAGCGTTCCGGTGATCGTCATTGGCGAAAAGACGATCACCGGATTCGAACAGGGTGAGATCAAGGACTCCCTTGGGCTTTCCTAGCCGTGTTCCGGAAGCTGGACGACGCCGTAAACAACTTGTCACGCGGCGAATGCACCATGTGAAAATACCTGCTGATTTCCAAGGAGAACAATATGCCTGA
>Ga0180436_10002169_pt1 | contig 18843 bp, 17 predicted proteins | sample SS_ome_2_FD_132434 | JGI IMG/M metagenome (GOLD analysis project Ga0180436, IMG submission 132434) | Hypersaline lake sediment archaeal communities from the Salton Sea, California, USA - SS_3_S_2 metaG | ecosystem: Environmental > Aquatic > Non-marine Saline and Alkaline > Hypersaline >...
AGGAGGGATTCGAACCCTCGAACCAGCTCTTAACCAGTTACTCCCTTAGCAGGGGAGCGCCTTCAGCCACTCGGCCACCTCTCCAATTTGTACTTGTGAATCCACAAAGGTCACCATTACAGCCCATCGAAATGAACAGTTTACCTTTTATGAAAAGTTGATCAGGATTGGGTCAGATTAATCGTCATCATCCATTTCTTTCTGGATACGATCGTAAATTTCTTCACGATGCACGGTAATATCACGTGGCGCATTAACACCAATACGCACCTGATTACCCTTTACCCCGAGAACTGTAACGGTAACTTCGTCACCAATCATTAGAGTTTCACCAACTCGACGAGTTAGAATCAACATCTCGCTTCTCCTTAATCCTTGCGAACTACAAACACCCTTCCACGGTGCCTGTGCTCCTGAATACCAACCAGATAAATACAACGTCAATCATTATATTCGACGTTATTTTAACAAGATGGTTTCAGATTTTAAAAGCTTTTTATGTGATCAGCCGCTTCAGCCCTGTTCCAGTTCAAAGGCTTCATGTAATGCGCGAACGCCCAGTTCCAGGTATTTTTCATCAACAACCACAGAAATCTTGATTTCGGATGTAGAAATCATGCAGATATTGATGCCTTCATCTGAGAGCGCCTTAAACATCTTGGAAGCAATACCGGCATGGGAACGCATACCAACACCAACCAGTGAGAGTTTGACGATGCCATCATTGCCTTTCACTTCGCGCCCACCGAGATCAGCCGAAACCTGGTTCAACACAGCCAGCGCTTTCTGGTAGTCATTGCGATGCACAGTAAAGGTAAAGTCAGTTGTACCGTCCTGGGAAGTATTCTGCACGATCATGTCAATTTCGACATTGGCATCGGCAATAGGACCCAGGATCTTGTAGGCAATCCCCGGTTGATCAGGAACACCTCTCACGGTCAATTGCGACTCGTCACGGTTAAATGCGATACCTGAAATCTTTGCTTCTTCCATACCTTCATCCTCAAAGGTGATTAATGTACCTTCACCTTCCTCAAAACTGGAAAGCACTCTCAACGGGACACTGTATTTGCCCGCAAACTCAACGGCCCTGATCTGTAGCACTTTTGATCCAAGACTGGCCATCTCCAGCATTTCCTCAAAAGTGATTTTGTTTAAACGCCTGGCCCTGGGTTCAACGCGAGGGTCTGTGGTGTAAACGCCATCAACATCAGTGAATATCTGGCATTCGTCAGCCTTAAGGGCAGCAGCCATGGCAACCGCCGTAGTATCAGAGCCGCCTCGACCCAGCGTGGTGATGTTGCCAAGCTCATCAACGCCCTGAAATCCGGCAACCACAACAACCCGACCGGCCTGCAGGTCGGCACAGACCTTTTTGTACTCGATATCCTGGATCCTGGCCTTGGAGTGTGCATTATCCGTGAGGATATGGACCTGCCCACCTGTATAGGAACGCGCGCCGATACCCAGTTCCTGCAGGGCAATACTTAACAGTGCAATAGTGACCTGTTCGCCGGTGGAGACCAGTACATCCATTTCCCGCGGACTGGGATTTTCGCTGATGTCACCAGCCAGTGAAATCAGGCGGTTGGTTTCACCCGACATGGCAGAAACAACGACAACAACCTGATCTCCGTTGTCGTGCGCTTTTTTCACCTTGGCGGCAACATTGCGGATTCTCTCTGTCGTACCAACAGAGGTACCACCGTATTTCTGGACAATTAAAGCCATCTGGCACCTGCAAAAACTCAAAGGAGCGCAATTAAACCGCAAACCGCTGATAAACGGAACAGTCTATTAGCATATACTGCTCAAATAATACCTTTTTCCTGCCAAACTTTCAGTTTTGCCTGCCTCGGGACATTTTTGTAGGATGACGGAGCCGAATATATAGAACATCAGGATTCGATAAACTTGAACGCAAACTTCACCCTTGAACCAGAGATATTTGACGAGGGGCCGGTTATCCTGGTCACTTTCAGGCATGCGGCCGATCTGGAAGTTGTTTTCGCTTCACCCAATATCCGGCAACTGACCGGCTATGAACTTGATGACATTGTTGCCCGCCCCCATAGCTATGTAGCCCTGTTACACCCTGATGATCTGCAGATCTACCTGAACGAAACCCTTCAGGCAGAAAAGCAGCAATTCAACAACTTCCAGCGTAAACCCTACCGAATCAAACACCGTGATGGAAAATATCGCTGGATACGCGAAGTAACTTCAACCAGAAGCGACGAGGATGGAACGATCAGTCACTTTAACGGTTACCTGATTGATATTACCGAGCAGTTTGAGGCCGGCCTGGCCAGAAGAAAGGCTGAAAATGAACTGAGAAAACACCGCGATCAACTTCAGGCACTGGTTTACGAAAAAACGCGTGATCTGATTCAAGCCAAGGAAGAAGCTGATCGTGCCAACCAGGCAAAATCAGAATTTCTTGCCAACATGACTCACGAACTGAGAACACCGATGCATGCCATTCTTAGTTTTGCTGAACTGGGAGAAACTAAAGCCGGCACGGCTAAAACGGAAATCACCCAGGGTTTTTTCCGACAGATTCATACCAGTGGCAAACAGTTACTGGACCTGATCAACGACCTGCTGGACCTGGCCAAAATGGAAGCCGGTCAAATGCGGTATCAATTTGCCAGTCATGATCTTGCAACACTCACAGCCCAGTGCGTTGACCTGCTAAATCCGCTCATGCATAAGCAGGGCATACAGGCAGACATCATCAATGATTGCAGTGATACTCACTGTGAATGCGACGGCAAGCGTATTCTACAGGTGCTCACCAACCTGCTTTCCAATGCCATTAAATTTTCACCGGACAACAGCCCCATCGAGATTCAGCTTGAAAAACAAACCCTGAATGACGATAACGGCATCGCAATCAGCATCAGGGATCGGGGACCGGGTATACCCGAAGACGAACTTGAAGCTATCTTTGAAAAATTCACGCAAAGCAGCAAAACAAAATCCGGCCATGGAGGCACAGGACTGGGACTTTCTATCAGCAGGGAAATCATTCAGGTACACAGTGGTAAATTACACGCTGCCAACACGCAATCAGGCACAGAGTTCAGGTTAACATTGCCACTACATCATCATTCATGATGGTATAGGCCACAGCAATCAGAGCCTTTCTGAAACCCAGCCTTCAACAGAAGCCAGCGCACCGGGAACAGCCGCAGGATCGCTACCACCAGCCTGCGCCATATCGGGACGGCCACCGCCTTTACCGCCCACCTGTTCAGCTACAAACTTGACCAGGTCTCCAGCCCGCACCTTGTCAGTGGTATCCTTGGTCACACCAGCCACCAGGCTGACTTTTTCTCCATCGATAGCCGCCAGTACAATCACGGCAGTACCTAGCTTGTTCTTCAACTGATCCATGGTTTCACGCAATGCCTTGGCATCTGCACCTTCAAGGACTGAAGCCAGTACTTTTACACCGGATACCTCAACTGCCGAGGAAGCCAGGTCAGAACCGGCTGCACTGGCCATTTTTGATTTTAGCTGTTCCAGTTCCTTTTCCAGCTTGCGGTTTTTCTCGAGCAACTGGGAGAGCTTGTCTTCAACATCGTCTTTACCTGCTTTGATCAGACCGGCGACACGATTCAGTATCTGTTCTTCAGACTGCACCCATTCCATGGCTGAGGCACCGGTTACGGCTTCTATACGGCGCACACCAGAAGCAATACCGGTTTCAACGGTGATCTTGAACAAGCCAATATCACCGATGGCCTTCACATGGGTGCCGCCACACAGTTCAACCGAGAAATCACCCATGCTCAGCACACGCACATCTTCATCGTATTTTTCGCCAAACAACGCCATGGCACCGGATTTCTTGGCATCGTCGAGGTTCATGATGCGGGTTTCGACAGGATAATTTTCACGAATCTTGTCATTGACCAGTTTTTCAATGGTCAGCAGTTCTTCAACGGTAACAGGTTCAAAGTGGGAAAAGTCGAAACGCAAACGCTCGGCATCCACCATGGAACCCTTCTGCTGAACATGGTCACCCAGGATCTGACGCAAGGCGGCATGCAGCAAATGCGTTGCCGAATGATTGAGCGCTGTTGCAGCGCGAGTGGCGGTATCAACATCAGCAGTCACCTGGTCGCCGACATGCAGCTCGCCGTTGGCCACCTTGCCAAAATGACCGAAAAGGTCGCCACCCTGCTTGCGCGTGTCACTGACCGCAAACTCGCCGCCACTGGCCATCTTGAGAATACCGGTATCACCAACCTGGCCACCAGACTCTGCATAGAAAGGGGTTTTATCCAGAATTACCACACCGGCATCACCGGGTGACAACACCTCTGTTTGTTCTCCATCCTTGAACAGTGCAATCACCGAAGCACTATCTTCGAGCTTTTCATAGCCGGTAAAGTCCGTTTTACCTTCCAGCGATACCTGCACAGACTGATCGGATGAGAACTGACTGGCAGCACGCGCTCTTTCACGTTGTGCCTGCATTTCATGCTCAAAACCCTGCATATCGATTTCAAGACCTTTTTCGCGAGCAATATCAGCCGTCAGGTCAACCGGGAAACCATGCGTGTCATACAACACAAACACTATATGACCGGCAATGGTTTTTCCTTCCATGGTCTCAATGGATTCATCCAGGATCTTCATGCCCTGCTCAATGGTTTCTGCAAAACGCTGTTCTTCTGTAAGCAACACCTTCTTCACATGGTCAACGGCTTTGGCCAGCTCAGGGTAAGCTTCACCCATTTGCGTATTCAGTTCGTCCACCAGCTTGTGGAAGAAAGGCTGTTTCTGTCCCAGCTGATAGCCATGACGAATGGCACGACGAATGATGCGGCGCAGCACATAGCCCCTGCCGTCATTCCCGGGTGTAACACCATCAACAATCAGGAAGGCACAGGAACGGATATGGTCACTGATGACGCGCAGAGATTTGTTTTCAAGATCCTTTTCGCCAGTCAGTTCAGAGGCTTTTTTAATCAGCGCCTGAAACAGGTCAATTTCGTAATTCGAGTGAACATTCTGCATCACCGCAGCAAGACGCTCTAAACCCATACCGGTATCAACCGAAGGCTTTGGCAGTTCTGTCATGTTGCCATCGGCATCACGATTGAACTGCATGAAGACCAGGTTCCAGATTTCGATATAACGATCGCCGTCTTCTTCCGGTGAACCGGGAGGACCACCCCAGACATCTTCACCATGATCGTAGAAAATTTCCGTGCAGGGTCCGCAAGGACCGGTATCACCCATCGACCAGAAATTATCCTTTTCACCGCAACGCGAAAAACGTTGTGCACTGACCTTCATTTCCTTGAGCCAGATATCTTCGGCTTCCTGGTCTTTCTCATAGACTGTGACCCAGAGCTTATCTTCAGGCAGCCCCATGACTTTGGTGAGAAAATCCCAGGCATATCTAATGGCTTCACGCTTGAAGTAATCACCAAAACTGAAGTTACCCAGCATTTCAAAAAAGGTATGGTGACGCGCGGTGTAACCGACATTTTCCAGGTCATTGTGCTTACCGCCGGCACGCACACAACGCTGTGATGAGGTTGCACGTGTGTAACTGCGCTTGTCGCGACCAATGAACACATCCTTGAACTGCACCATACCGGCATTGGTGAACAACAGGGTCGGATCATTACCCGGCACCAGTGGACTGGAATCAACCGGTGTGTGCTCGTGTTGCTCAAAATAATCTAGAAAAGCTTGTCGTATTTCGGCGGTGGTTTTCATGGTTACGGTCAAAAATTCTGTTGATCGCGGGAGTTTATTATTTTAGTGGCTGGCTGTCACTTGATTCAAAGGGATTTCCCTCACTCTGAAGACTTTACTACCTTGTTAGACTTATACATTACGCGATGGGGCCATTTGATACGGGCTTAAGGAGGAGAATCGCGATTATCCCCCTTAAGTGCCGTAGCGCGAATTTATTTCGCGCAGGCATCAGAAATAAGATAACTGCGTGGCATGAACAGGCGGTAAAGCAAAGGAATAACAATCAGTGTCAGCACCGTGGAAAAGGCCAGACCCGAGACAATCGCCGTGGCAACAGGCCCCCAGATGAGTGATTTACCACCCAGTCCGGCGGCCAGTGAAAACAGCCCGGCAATCGTCGTCAGGGAAGTAATCAGGATTGGAATGACACGGCGCCGGGCCGCATAGATGGTGGCATGCAACACACTCATACCGGCTTTTAGACGAGCGTTCCCGGCAGAAATCATCACGATAGCAGCATTTACCGCGATACCGGCCAGCGCCACCACACCATACAGCGTATACAGACTCATCGGGTTTTGTGAAACCAGCAGGCCAAAAGTTACCCCGGTAAATGCCATAAACAGTGTTGAAAGAATCATCATTGGCTGCCAGTAGCTGCGAAACTGTGTGCCGAGGATGGCATACATGACACCCACGCCAAATACGAATAGCATCAGAATCGAGTCCAGGCTTTCCTGTATATCATCCAGTTCACCGGAAAAATCCAGATCGATGTCAGGATATTGCGGTTGATAGGTTTCCCACTTTTTCATGATCAGGTTATTGGCACTGACAGTATCGATAACAGCATCTACGATATCGGCCTCGACGGTTATTGCCCGCCTGAAATTGTAATGGCGGATATTGCCAAGGCCTGCTTCGCGTTTGACATCCACCAGCATATGCAGTGGCACCTGTTTGCCTGATGCCAAAGTCATTCTGAAATCAAGCAGTTCATCAATATCCTGTTTTTCTCTAGCGGCAGCCTGTACCCGGACTTCCACTTTTTCACCGGCATCACGCATATCAGCGACCACGACACCATCAACCAGTAACTGCACCGTCTGAATGACCTGCATTGGATTGGCCCCCGCCCTGGCGATGGCCGTCTCATCCAGTCGCAGTATCAGCTCAGAACGTCCCATATTGGCATCATCAGAAATATCAGTAACGCCCTCAATACCCTTGAGAACTTCTTTGAGTGAATTGGCGGCTGCACGGATCTCGGCATAATCATCACCACGCACTTTCACACTGATGGGCTTCTCCGTTGGCGGGCCGCCGCTCAAACGCAGGAAAGAGACTTTCAATGGTCCCGGAATCGCCTCAACTTTCTGGCGCATGCTTTCAATCATTTCCTCAACGGTGCGACCATCCGCGGCTTCTGGATGTAAGCCGACGATCACCTGCCCCACCTGGTCACCCAGGCGTGGCTCAGTTTCTGTAAACATTTGACCGGCATAACTGACCGCTGCGCGCAGTTCTTCATCTTTCATTTCCGCTCGCACCGTCTTTTCTACCTGTTTGACTTTTTCCAGGGTCATTTCAAGCGGTGTTGAGGGTGGCATTTCAATGTTGACGTAGAACAGGCGGATGGTATCTGCCGCAAAGAAATCCAACTTGACTAGTCCAGCCACAAAAGAACCAACAGCGCTCAAAAACAGACTCAAAACCAATACCAGTGTCAGCCATTTTCTTCTCAGGAACATAACCAGCAGGCGAATGTATTTCACCTGGATCCAGTGTGTCATTTTTACGCGCATGCGCTGCATCTTGCCGGGCTTTTTGAAATTGACTTTCAACGCCATCACATGGGCCGGCAGCATCCAGAAAGCTTCCAGCAAAGAAATAGCCAGCGCAGTGACCACCACCATGGGCACCACGCGCATGAAATCACCCAGAATACCGGGCAACAGAATCAGTGGTCCGAATGCAGCCATGGTGGTTAACACAGCGGCTGTGACAGGTGCAGCTACTTCCTTAAGCGCTTCGATGCTTGCTGTCACTTCATCAACGCCATGACGCAAACGGTAGTAAATACCCTCAACCACGACCACGGCATCATCAACCAGCATCCCCAGCACGATAACCACGCCCAGTAACACCATGACATTCAGTGTTTCACCACTGAGTGACAATACCCAGAAAGTACCAGCAAGAATAAACGGAATGGCAATCGCGGTTAGCAATGCAATGCGACTGCCCAAAAACAGCCAGGCCACCACCAGCACCAGCGCCAGACCGATCAATGCATTGTTCTGCATTATATTGATAGCGTTATTAGTCATCACCGTCTGATCATCAACCAGTATCAGTTCGACGCCGGTACGGTCGGAGAACTCGTTACGAGCTTCCATATAAACCTTGATCCGTTCAACCAGTTCGATGGTATTGGCATTGGCCTGTTTCATTACTGCCAGTAATACCGCCGGTTTATCCATGGTGCTGGCGATGCGATCTGGCTCATTGCGTCCTCTACTGACAGTGGCTATTTCGGCAAGCCGTGTTTCCTTTACCGCCCCGACTACGGTTCGTTGGGCCAATGCATCCGGATCAGCATCAGAACCAACCACCCTGACCAGCCAGTTATCGTTTTTGAGGCGACTGTCACCAGCGGCAACATCCTGAAAGAAGGTACTGACCGTATCGCTGACATGCCCGGGATTAAGTCCGAGTTGTTCAAGTTTTTCGGTGTCGAACCTGACCTGCAGTTCAGGATCCGTCAGTCCTACCGGATCGACACGATCCACCCCTTTCAGCTGTTCCAGCCCTTTCTCGACATTTCTCGCCTGAATGCGTAACTGTTCATCCATTGCCTGGCCAACAACAGCGATTGTTGCTGACGGATAGGCATTGGCACTGGTGATTTCCAGAATAAACGGATCCTCGGCAGCCTCGGGTAATTCATCTTCCTTGTTTTGTATTTCGCGCCTTAAGTCATTGACGCGTTTATCGAAAAGCCTGGTGCTGATATCTTCGAAACGTATCAGAATATTCGATACAGATTCACGACTGTTGGAAGACATGAACTTCACATCCTGCAACTTACGCAAGGCATCTTCCAGGGGATCAGTGACTTTCGCTTCGACATCAGAAGCCGAGGCTCCAGGCAAAATCGTTGTGATATTGATCCAGTTAAAATTAATCGTCGGGTCCTGCTGACGCGGCAGGGTGTTATAAGCCAGAAAACCAATGACCAGTACCAGAACGAATGTCAGGTTGGCGAGCACATGATTTTTCAGGAAACGGATAAACATCAATGTTCACTGAGCATACGAACAACATCACCATCATTCAGTCTATGACGACCTTCGATGACAATTGAAGCACCGGCAGGTAAATCAACGATTGCGGGTCTGCCTTCAATGGCTTGCGGCAATGCAGCAAACACAGCTACATTATCGACGACATGAAAAACACCCAGTTGGTTTTCACGACGCGACAGATACTCCGCTGGCAGCAAAGACTTTGCTGAACTCCATTTCAGACGCCCCTCACTCCCTGGCCAGGGCCGCGTATCCTGCTTGAACTGCAATCTGACTTTGGCTGTTGCTGATTGATAATCAAACACGCGTACAACCGTTTTCAGTTGCAGGGCAAAGTCTCTGTTGGCATGTTCAAAAAAGATTTCATCTGCCCGCTTAAGGGAATGAATTTCAGCATGCAGTAGATCCGCTTCAACTTCTATGGCGCTCAGATCTACCAATGAGACCACGGTCTGACCGGTAGTTGCATAATCACCTATGCTGACCATACGCTGGGTGATAACGCCAGCAAGCGGAGCCTTGACCTCGCAATCATCAACATTCATGTCTGACAAGGCCAGGTTCTGTTCCTGCAAAATCTTGTCTGCCAATGCAACTTTCAGTTCGGTCCTGCGTTGATCGAGTAACTCATCACTGATACTGTTTTTCTTTTTGAGATTATTGGCGCGCGCTAGCTGACTTCGTGCAAATATCAGCTGCGATGTACTGCGCTCCAGACTGGCCCGGTTAATACTTTGTTGCACCAGGTAGTTGCTGCAGTCCAGTTTAACGAGCACATCGCCTTGACCAACCTCCTCTCCAACATCCACAAGTGTTTCTATGACGGTAGCGGAAATTTCTGCGCTGATACCAGGCGTATTAAGAGAAAACACCTGGGCAGGCGCATCATGCTGTTGTGGTAACCAGAGTTGATTCAGTGACTTGACAGTGACCGGTATGGATTCAGCTGCATTTAATAATGCGGTAAGCAATATTAGAAACGAGCCTGCTAGCGCTTTCATTATTTTGCCTGATTAGCGTGTGATCTAGAATGATCACACTATATCAGAGCATTCTCAATCATCGAACAGGCTTTTGCGTATCAGTGCTGCGGGAAAGCCTCGATACTCGAGAAAACGTGCGCGGCGGGCGCGCTCTTCATAATTGAGCGCAGAGCCTGACCCGTATTTTTTTTTAAGTGCTTGTTGTATCTGTTCACGCCAGTCGATATCTGCATCGTTCATGGCAACGGCTATGAGGGAATCACTAACGCCTTTTTCATGCATTTCCTGCTCTATGCGAACAGGTCCGAAGCCCTTGCGGCTTCGCATCAAAAGATACTGTTCTGCAAAACGTTCATCACTTAGCAGATTACGCTTTTGCAGGTCCTGAAGCACAGCCTCAATAGCCTCTACATCAAAATCCTTTTTACGCAATTTGGTTTTAAGCTGCCGGACTGTATGTTCGTTTTGAGCAAGCAGCCGCATGGCTGCCTGCTCAATATCCAGCAGCTGGTCTGTTTCAGACGCTAACAATTTATTTCCCTGTGGTTATTTCCCTGTGATTATTTCTCTGCCGCTTCTAACACTTCAGCAGCATCGCTTTGTGATTCAGAATCAGCTTCCGGGAAAGCAACCGCCCTGATCCTGGCTTCAATCTCAGCCGCAATATCTTTGTTGTCCTTAAGGAAGTTGCGCACGTTGTCCTTGCCCTGTCCGATGCGATCACCGTTATAGGAATACCAGGAGCCTGATTTCTCAACAATACCCTGCGCAACACCCAATGCGATAATTTCACCCTCGCGCGACACGCCTTCACCGTAAAGTATTTCAAACTCGGCCTGTTTAAAGGGTGGTGCCACCTTGTTCTTGACGATCTTGACGCGGGTATCGTTACCAATAATTTCATCACCTTTTTTGATGGAACCGATACGACGGATATCCATTCTCACTGAAGAATAAAACTTCAATGCATTACCGCCGGTGGTGGTTTCAGGCGAACCAAACATCACACCGATCTTCATGCGGATCTGGTTAATAAAGATGACAATACAGTTGGAACGCTTGATGTTGGCGGTCAATTTGCGCAGCGCCTGCGACATGAGACGCGCTTGCAGACCAACATGGGAATCACCCATATCGCCTTCGATTTCAGCACGTGGCGTCAGAGCCGCAACCGAGTCTACCACCACCACATCAACGGCACCGGAACGTACCAGCATGTCAGTGATTTCCAGCGCCTGCTCGCCGGTATCCGGCTGAGAGACCAGCAGCTCATCCATATCAACACCGAGTTTTTCGGCATACACAGGATCAAGCGCATGTTCGGCATCAACAAAGGCTGCCGTGCCGCCCTGTTTCTGCACCTCGGCAACGGCATGCAATGTCATGGTGGTTTTACCGGATGATTCAGGGCCATAGATTTCGACAACGCGCCCCTTGGGAATACCACCGATACCCAGTGCGATATCTACTGTGAGGGAACCCGTTGATACCGCTTCCACGTTGCGGATTGCCGAAGCATCTCCCATACGCATGACCGAGCCTTTACCAAATTGCTTTTCGATTTGGCCAAGTGCTGCAGCCAGTGCTTTTTTACGATTGTCGTCCATTTCTGCCTCCGGGATTAATTATGTAAATACGACTCTTGTTCTCTTTACGTTCTCTATTATGGCACAGTATAAGACTCAAAACATGAGTCTGCCAAAAACTTTTTCCAAAATTATTCTAATGGCTACGCAAAAATGCGATTTTTGCTTGCCAAAAAGGGGGAGAGTAAAACTACTCCTCCTTTTAAACCCCCAAAAGCTGAGGCTACCTAATCACCAACAGATCTGTTTATATTCAATAGTTTATCGAGTGCAAACAACACGGACTGTTGCCTGATAAGGTTGCGATCACCATTGAAAAGCCTGGTGACCGACTCGATTTCTCCGCCTCTAATGGCGAAACCAAAGCAGACGGTACCCACTGGTTTTTCTGGCGTTCCTCCATCCGGCCCGGCAATGCCAGTGATTGATACAGCCAGATCGACGCCGGCTTTTTCCAGCACGCCTTTTACCATTGCTGCAGCCACCTGTTCACTGACTGCTCCGTAATCTTGAATCAATTGGGGTGGCACCCCCAGCATGGCTGATTTGGCTTCATTGTTGTAGGTAACGTAGGCACATTCAAACCAGCGACTGGAACCAGAAAGATCGGTACAACTCTTGGCCAGCAGCCCACCCGTGCAGGACTCTGCGCAGGCCATCGACCAGCCTTTATGCTGCATTCGTTCAGCCAGACGCTTTACTTGCAAGGCAATTTTTTCTTCGAGGTTATCCATTCAATTTTTATCCGGTAAACTTGCATCATTATTCATGAATTGTGAACGGATACAAAATTATGTCTGATGAAATTCTGGTGGAACACAAACCCAGCCCGATGAAGCTCGAAGTGATGGGTGTTTATGACTGGCCCGTGTGGAAAAAAGAAGCTTCAACCTTCGACTGGGAATACAACCAGCAGGAAACCTGTTACATCCTGCGTGGAGAATTTACCGTTACACCTGAAAATGGTGAACCCAAAAGTTTTAAACGTGGTGACCTGATTACCTTCCCGGCCGGTATGAAATGTGTCTGGGAAATCAGCAAAGACGTGGAAAAGCATTACGACTATCAGTAAACAGCCTTTTCCATAATGGACAACAATAATACGCTTTCCATTGCCATCACTGGCTCCGGAGGCAGTGGAGCCCTGACAACTGGCCTGATCCTGCTTAAAGCCATGGCCCACGCCGGCTTCTATGGCATCATGTCCCGCTCATCCGGACCGCAGATCAGGGGAGGCGAATCAGCGGTCATGATGCGCTTCGCGGATCATGAAGTGTACTCGCATGATGACCATTTCCAGGTTCTGCTTTGCCTTGACTGGCTCAAGATAGAACGCTTTGCAGATGAAATACCTCTTCATAACGGAAGCCTGTTGCTGGGTGATACCGACGCCGGTGACATACCGGGCATCCTGACTGTCAGCGGTGTACAAAGCCAGCTTCTGCCTTTGAAAAAAACAGCTGCTGACATCAAAGGCGGGCGTAGCAACATGACCGGCCTTGGTGTACTGGCCAAACTGCTGGGGCTTTCCGTTGATATCATGCAAAAAGCCATAGAGGGAATTCTTGGTCGAAAAAAAGACCCTCTGATCATTGAGGCATCGCTGGCCTGTATTGAACAAGGCATGAAACTTTTATCATTCAGTGATTCTCCACTGACGGCTGACTGGCAAATCACCGAATCCCAACGGTGGGATATCAGTGGTAATGAAGCCTCGGGGCTTGGTGCGTTGCAGGCTGGCGTGCGCTTTGTAGCCGCTTACCCCATTACCCCGGCCAGTGAGATACTGGAATGGCTTTCGCCTAATCTTGAAAAAATGGGTGGCTCACTGTTGCAGGCCGAAGATGAACTGGCTTCGATCAACATGATTATTGGCGCATCATTCGGCGGCGTACCGTCACTGACTGCTACATCAGGGCCGGGTTTGAGCCTGATGATGGAAGGTCTTGGGCTTGCTGTGGCCAGTGAAACACCGGTTGTCGTTATCAATGTGATGCGCGGCGGTCCATCCACCGGCATTCCAACCAAGTCGGAACAGGCTGACCTTAATCTGGCGCTGTTTGGTTTTCATGGCGATGCCCCACATATTGTGCTTGCACCAACCCATATAAAAGACTGTGTCTTTACCGTGCATTGGGCGTCATGCCTGGCTGAACATCTACAAACCGTGGCGATCGTCATGTCGGACCAGTTCCTAGGGCAATCCAGAACCGTCGTCGATCCTCCAGCTGCTATTACCATACCCTGCAAACGTATCACTGCCTCAGGAATTACAGAAAACTATCAGCGCTACGAACTCACAGAAAACGGCATTTCACCGATGAGTATTCCAGGCACTCCGCGTGGCATGTATACCGCCGATGGACTTGAGCATACCCCGCATGGCACACCCTCTTCCATGGCACAGGATCATTTGTCACAAATGGAAAAGCGGCGTGACAAGTTATCAAACTACGATTTTGGCGGCCAATGGGCGGAAATTGAAGGTGAAGGCGACACGGCCATCGTGACCTGGGGATCAATATCCAGCGTGGTGCATGAGGCTGCACAGCGATTGCGACATAAAGGCATAACTGTGCGCGTGATTATCATAAGACTGCTGATGCCATTGCCTCTGCAACAAATGAAATCCGTCCAGCGTGATATTAAGCAAAGTATCGTTATTGAACAAAACCAGTCCGGTCAGTTCTATCATTACCTAAAGGGACTTGATGCACTGCAAGGTCAAAGCAGCAGTTTTGCACGTCCCGGCCCGTTACTGATACGCCCAGACGAAGTGACGGCATTCGTCGAACAACAGGTGAAACATGGCTGACATCATCAAACCCAAAGATTATAAATCCGACATCAAGCCGATCTGGTGCCCGGGTTGTGGTGACTACGGGGTACTGAGCTCAATTACCAGGGCATTTGCGTTTCTCAAATTGAGCCATGAACAGACAGCCGTGGTTTCCGGCATCGGTTGTTCCTCACGGCTTCCCGCTTACCTTGATACCTATGGTTTTCACGGTCTGCATGGACGTGCACTACCCATAGCTGCCGGCCTCAAGGCTGCGCGTCCTGACCTGACGGTGATCGCTGCCGGGGGTGATGGTGATGGTTACTCCATTGGGGGCAATCATTTTTTACATGCCTGTCGCCGAAATATGGACATGACTTACGTTGTCATGGATAACAGTGTCTACGGTATGACCAAGGGACAACCCTCTCCCACCACGGCACCGGACTGGCCCAGTAAACTCGCACCTCACGGCACCGGTATAAGGCCTTTCCAGCCACTGGCCATCGCCCTGTCTTCCGGCGCCAGTTTTGTTGCCCGGGGCTTTGCCGGTGATCCGGCCAACTTGACCCGCCTGATTGTCGAAGCGATCAATCATCCTGGCTTTTCTTTTATCGAAGTACTCAGTCCATGCCCTACCTTCAGGCCTGAACAGAAAGAATGGAAACATAGTGTAAGGCAGTGGCAGGAAGAACCTTCCGATGACCCGGTAACCGCAGCCAGTAGAATCCATGCTGACGATGGCATGTCTACCGGTATCGTTTATCTGTCAGAGTTACCCGCATGGCAACCGGGTTCGCAACAATCCATGAGCATAGAGCAGTTGGGACAGGTATTTCGCATATGAGTACCGGCAGCCCGATAAATATCAACAGCATCGAAGAGTTCCTCGCACATTCACTGGCGCTGAAATGTGAAACCGAGGATCGTTTGCAGGAACTTGCCGACTGCCTGGAAGAACACAATAATCTAAACGTTGCACACATCTTCAGGGAACTGCAAAAACTGGCAGAGGACAGTGTCAATGAAATCGAGCAGCTGGCTGAGGGAATGGAATTACCCAGTATTCCGATCTGGGAGTTCCAGTGGCATTGCAGCAATTCACCGGAAAGCGCCTGCATCGATAATGCTCATTACCAGATGAATACCCGTCAGGCGCTGGAACTGGCGAAATTTAATAGCAGGCGTACCCATAGATTTTTCATGCTGGCCCTTGATGAGATACCCATCGATGAAATACAGCAAAGCGCACAACTACTGCTAGGCTATGAGGAAAAATTCACATCCCGCATTGAACAATTGCTTAAAGACATCGGTGATGAAGACCAGCCGATGTGTACTGACCTTGACCCACCCAATACACCGGAATAAACAACCCTGCTGAAATTCGCGGCTCAAAATTCTCCTGCTGCGGCACCTTCCATGATTTCGCGCATGATGCGCCTAACTTTTAATGCCTTGGTCTTGAGTTCAGGAGGAAGTTCGTTGGCACCATGAATCAAAAAGTCCATATTCATCGCGTACAACCAAAGTACGCCTTCCTGGTCTTCTACCACGCTGATTACGCAGGGCATGAAAGCGGCATAGGCATTATTGTGTGCCAACATTTCCATACCGACACTGACATCACAGAACTGCATGAAAGCCACATGGCGGTAAGGCTTACCAGTAACCGCTTCGACCTGCTTGTAAAACGGAGACTCACCCACAAACAGAAAATTGCGCTCAACCGCAAGGCTTTTCATCGACTCTTTCACATCATCGGCACTGACACCATCTTCAACCCTGACCTCCCACACGAAGGCGTCGGCCAGGTCACCGGTTTCAATCAGTTTACCCGCAAATTCATGATAAAGCCCCCAGGCATCAGGATCAAAATCACGGGTTTCCAGCCATACCCAGACATAGAAGCCGGCCCAGAAAATCGTGGCTACCAGTCCTATCACTGCAAATAGATTTTTTAATTTATTCATAGCGTTCTCTGGTGTTGAGCGATGGTCCAGAAAAATAAACGGAGAGTTACCTCTCCGTCAAATCGAGGACATTATCGTTATCGTTATTAATCGTCTCATCCCTGAGACTCTCCCTTCGGGCTCCCTCCGGTCGTGATAAATTGCTCCAGGCAATTTATTCTGAACTTTCTTCTTCAGCAACAGCTTCCAGTCCTGCAGAAAGGATTGGGTCATTTTCAACCGCTTCTTCCCAACCTTCAGGCAGGCTATGCGCAATACCTTTATGACAATCAATACAGGTCAGTGAGGGTTCCTTGCCATCAAGCACTTCCCACACATGGGGGTCATGCCGCTCGGCACTGCGCTCATCCTGCTTGTCCAGGTTCATGGATTCAAAGTGATGACAGTTTCTGCACTCACGCGAGTCAGTTTTCTTCATGCGCGTCCATTCACTCATCGCCATGGTCAGCCGATAGTCTTCAAACTTCTCAGGCGTGTCGATGGTACCTATCATCTTGTGATACAGCTCTTTGGTAGCCATCACTTTACGATAGACTTTATGGGTCCATTCTTTAGGTACGTGACAATCAGGACAGGTTGCACGCACCCCGGTCCGGTTTGACCAGTGAACCGTTTCCTGTAACTCCTGGTAAACCGTGGATTCCATTTCATGACAGGAAATACAGAATTCCTCTGTATTCGTCAGTTCCAGTGACCAGTTAAAGCCACCCCATAAAACCACACCTAACACCATCCCGACAACCAGCGTCGAGGATAACCACTTCGTCAATTTACCCATTATTACAGCATCCCAAAATTAAAGTTAATTATTTCGCTCCCACGAAATTGTTTTCTACCAATTGCTCCGCATTGACCTGCGTTGCATGACACTGGTTGCAGAAATACCGACGTGAAGACAGTTTATTCAGCTTGTTGCCATCACGATCGATGTAATGACTGTCGCCGATTCTTGGCGCCTTTTCCTTTTTATAATTTTTTTCGCTATGACACCGCATGCAGGTATTGCCTTTCAGTGTAATCTTGTCCTTGTCAGTAGCATGCGGAATCATTGGCGGCTGAATTTTATAGCTGCGTTCAAAGCCGTCTTTCTGCTTTATCTGCTTACGCTTTTCAAAGGATTGTGAATCGCTATCCAGTGACAACGAACCACGCAATGACTGAATTTCGGCAACAGCAGACAAGGAAATACCTACTGACAGAGCCAACCCTGTTAATAACGTTATTATCTTTTTCATAGTAACCCCCACGTTCTGATGGACTTAAAAAATAACCTGTTTACTCACCTGCACATTGGTTACACCTGTTGCGCAGACTCCTTCTTACTCATCAATTTCTCTACCTGAACGGAAGCATTGTTGAAACGGCTTCCGAAACTGAAAACATCTTCTGAACAGACATCGATACAGCGCCCGCAATTAGTACATTCACTGGCAACAATCACCGGACCGATTCCCTTGTCAGCACCTTTAAGCGCAGGCTTGATCACCTGCGGTTCGGGACACACGGCAAAGCAGTCCATGCAGTCATTACAGCCTGTGCGTTTATCGGCACGTACACGCAGCGGACTATACTTTCCTACCAGGCTGTATAAACCACCCATTGGGCACAGATGACTACACCAGCCTCGCTTGGCAACCAGGAAGTCAAACAGGAAGATCGCAATCACCACTGACCATGCCAAGCCGACACTGAAAATAATGCCGCGATGCAAAATCGAAACCGGGTTGAACATCTCATACGCCATGCTGCCGGTAATAGCGCTTAACACCAATACCATGGCCAGCATCCAGTAACGCAGGTTTCTGCTGAAACGCGCACCGCCTCGAATACCCAGACGTTCACGTAACCAGTGAGCTGCATCGGTAATGATGTTGACAGGACAAACCCATGAACAATAGACGCGCCCGCCGACAAGAAAATAAAAACCGACAACAACAGCCACACCAATCAACGCTTCAACGGCAGGCCACAAGCCAGCAGCCAGCATTTGAAGAAACATTATCGGTTCAGTCATTGGCACAGTATCCAGCAACAAGCTGGATGAAAGGTTCCCTTTGATGATCCAGACACCTGTCAGCGGCCCCAGCAAAAACAATCCCAGCATAGAAATCTGGCTCAGCCTGCGCAGCATCAGCCACTTGTGGGACCGAACCCAGCCTTTGGCTTTGACCGCATCTTTTCCAACTTCATTGAACGCCTTGGCTGCCATTACTGCTCTCCCAAGCCCTTGTTCAGAATACTGATGGCATTACTGGATGACTCTTCCGGATCAACATTGTCCATGATCAGCCCTTCACCGCCATGGTCATAACGCACACCTTCAGGCAGGTTATAACGGTGTTCAGCATCCGGTGTTACCAGCGATTCGCCCGCCTTGGCCTTTTCTTCCCAGCCCTTGCGATAATGGTCCTGCAACTTGCCCTGTATCAGGTGGTTTGGTAAAACACGAATGGCAGACTCATCCAGAATACAGGCTTCCTCGCACTTGCC
>Ga0180436_10002170_pt1 | contig 18831 bp, 15 predicted proteins | sample SS_ome_2_FD_132434 | JGI IMG/M metagenome (GOLD analysis project Ga0180436, IMG submission 132434) | Hypersaline lake sediment archaeal communities from the Salton Sea, California, USA - SS_3_S_2 metaG | ecosystem: Environmental > Aquatic > Non-marine Saline and Alkaline > Hypersaline >...
CCTTCAAGGGCGACCGCGTGAAGTTCGTCGATGCGATCCACCAGGCGCTCTACGCGTCGAAAATCTGCTCCTACGTGCAGGGCTTCCAGCTCATGGCCGCCGCCGCCGGGGAATACGGGTGGGAGCTCAACTTCGGCGAGATCGCGATGATATGGCGCGGCGGATGCATCATCCGCGCCCACTTCCTCAACCGGATCAAGCAGGCGTTCAAGACGAAGAAAGACCTCAAGAACCTGCTCCTCAACCGCTACTTCCGCGGCATCGTCCACAAGGCGCAGGCGAAGTGGCGCAGGGTCGTCGTCGAGGCGACGAAGCTCGGCATACCCGTGCCCGCGTTCAGCTCGGCGCTCAACTACTACGACAGCTACCGCCGCGACCGGCTGAGCGCGAACATGATCCAGGCGCAGAGGGATTATTTCGGCGCGCACACTTACGAACGGGTCGACAAGCCCGGCACGTTCCACACGAACTGGACGGGCGAGGGCGGCGACACGACCGCGAGCACGTACATCGCATAGCCGGCCGGCGCGCGGCCATCACGACGGGAAGGGCCCGCTCAACCGGGTCCTTCCCGTCGGTCTTTTCGGGAGAGTCAGACCGGCGTGCTCTCGCCCGCGAACGCGCGGGCGATGTCGTCGACGCCGAACGGCTTCTGGAGAACGGCGTGCGCGGCGCGGAGGCAGTCCGCAGGGATGTTGTCCCGGCCGAAGGCCGTGATGATGATGAGCTTGATGTCGGGCCGCAGTTTCTGTATCTCGCGGCGCGCCGCGGGGCCATCGAGCTCGCCCGGCATGAGGACGTCGAGGAAAAGGTACGCGAAGCGCACGTCGCGGCAGGCGGCAACCGCTTCCCGGCCCGAGGCGACGGCGACGACCTCGTAGCCCCGGCTCTCGAGGTGCTCGGTCAGCCAGAACCGCATCAGCAGGTCGTCGTCGACGACGAGCATCGCGGTTCCTTTCTTCGGCATCCGGGCCGCGATGGGCGCCTTTCGGACAGGCGCGGTGGGCGCGGACCGGACGGGCAGGGTGACGCGGAAGGTCGCCCCCCGGCCGGGCTCGCTCTCGACGTCGATGGAGCCGCCGTACCCGCGGATGATGGAGACGGATTCCGGGAGCCCGAGGCCGAGGTGCAGGGGCGCTCCCTCAGGCCCGGGCTCACGCTTTGTCGTGAAGAAGGGGTCGAACAGCCGCGGGACATCCTCGGCCCCTATGCCGGCGCCCGTGTCGCTGACGGCGATGCGAATCGCGTTTGCGCCGGGGTCGTGCTCGACGGAGACGGAGATGACGCCGTCGTGCCCGATGCTGTCGTAGGCATTGACGAGAAGGTTGAGCAGTACCTGGAGTATCTTCCCCTCGTTGGCCCAGGTCGGCGGCACGGCCTGGCAGTGCTCCTCGGCCCGGATGTTGCGCGGCCCGAGCAGGGGCTCCATCATCGTCACGACGGAACCGACGATGGACGACACGTCGACCTTGCGGTCTTCGGCCGGCTCGTCGGCCCTTGCGAACGTGGTGAGGCGGCCGGCGATGGTTCCGCCGCGCTCGGCGACGGCTCGGCTCGCGTCGATGAGCTTCGGGACGAGTTTTCTGTCGCCGGCCGCGAGGTCGGCGAGGCCGCGGAGCCCGCCCAGCAGGTTGTTGAGCTCGTGGGCGACGCCGGCCGCGAGCGTGCCGACCGCGGCGAGCCGTTCGGCCCGGATGAGGCGCTCCTGGAGCCGCACTTCGCCGGTGACGTCCCGCGCGACGAACATGATACGGAGCGGCTCGTCGGGCCCGACCTGAAGGGCCGACGCCGTGAGCGTGACCCACATGTCTTTGCCGTCCCTGTCGCGGCACGGGAAGCGGGCCCGGGCCCAGGTCCTTTGTTGCCGGACGGCGCCGAAAACCTCGTCGGCCACGGCCTCGGGGTCGTAGTCCGGGCGCAGTAGTTGATCGAGCCCCCGTTGCCGCCCGAGCATCTCCCGCTCGGTGTAGCCGAACATGTGTTCCGCCCCGGGCCCCCAGTAGCTCACCACGCGGTCCTTGTCGATGACCGCGACGGCGTCGGTCACGTTCGCCAGAATCGCGGCCTGCCGCTCGATGCGCTCGCGGGCGCGAACGGACTCGGTGACGTCGCGTATGATGGCGAGGCGGAGCGCCCGCTCGCCGATTTCAATGGGCGTGGCGGTGACGTCGACCCAGAACCGGGCGCCGTCCTTCCTGCGGTGACGGTGCAGGGGCGAGCGCACAGGGCCGGGCTGTTCCTGGTTCCGGCGCAGCAACTGCCGAAACTCTCCGCGCTCGTTCTCAGGGATCAGGATGGCGATGTCCCGGCCCAGGAACTCATCTTCCGTGTAGCCGTACTGTTGGAGCAGGAGTTCGTTTGCCGCGACGATGTGCCCGGACGCCGGATCGTAGAACACCACGGGGTCCGGAATGGCCTCGTAGATCGCCCGATAGCGGCGTTCGGATTCGCGCATGGCATCTTCGGCGCGTCGGCGTGCCGTGATATCGCGCGCGACGCCGTCGATCCAAAGCGGGACGCCGTCCTGGTCGCGCACGGCCGTGCACCGGTATTCGAGGTGGACCATGTAGCCGTCCTTGTGCCGCCGGCGGGCCTCGAAGTTGATGGGCGTTTCCGTTCCTTCGACCAGCGCGGCGAGCATCCGGTCGAGTTCGGGGAGCTCGTCCGGGTGGGTGATTGTCAAGGGCAGGAGCGGATCGTTGTAAAAATCCTGCGGGCTGTATCCGAGAAGTTTCTTCACGGACGGGCTCATGAACGTGTATCCGCTGTTCAGGTCGAACCGGAAGATGATATCGTTCGCGTTGTTCACCAGGAGTTGCAGGCGTTCCTCATTGTGGCGTAGCGCCGCCTCCGCACGCCTGCGTTCGGTGATGTCGAGGGCGAGTGACATCGCGCCGACGACGTCCCCGTCCGGGCCGCGCAGTATCGAGTTGTTCCATTCGCAGGTGATGACCCTGCCGTCCCTGGTGAGGTTGTCGTTGACGTTGTGGCTGGGCAGCGCGCCCCCGAGCAGAGAGGCCGCCACGTCCGCGACGGTCGGCCGCGCGTGTGGGGCGACGATGAACTCCATGAAGTTGCGGCCCAGAACCTCGTCCCGCGTCCAGCCGAAGATTCGCTCGGCCTGCCGGTTCCAGTCGAGGATGCGGCACTCGCGGTCCCACAACACGAACGCCAGCGGGGCGGTCTCGTACACGTTGCGGTACCGCTCCTCGCTCACTCGCAGCGCCTTGCCGGCGGCGTCGAGTTCGACCGTGCGCTCCGCGACGCGGCTCTCGAGCTCGCGGTTCAGCCGCCGGATCTCCTCCTCGGCCTGCGTGCGCTCGGTGATGTCCCGGACGACGCCGGTTAGCCCGGCGACCGTGTCGCCGTCGCGAATCACGCTCCCGAACTCCTCGGCCTCGACCGCCCGGCCGTCCTTGCACATCAGCCGGAAGCGGGTCGGGAACTCCGCTCCGGTCCCGAGCGAGCGCCGGAAGTCCGCGAGCGTCCGTTCGACGTCCTCGGAATGGATGAAGGCGGTGAACGGCCGGCCGACCAGTTCATCCGGCGCGTAGCCATAGCGGGCGATCTGCGGGCTGACGTAGGTGACGACGCCGTTCGCGTCGGCCGAGTACACGATATCGTGCGCGCCCTCGACCAGGCGCCTGTAGAGGTCGAGGTCCGCCTCGAGCGCGGCGATGCGCGCGGACAATTCCCCGATCGACGGATTGCGCGCAGACATACCGCCCTCCCTGCCCTGTCACACGGCGAACGCAAGACACGACCATTGTAGGTTGGGCGGCCGCAAAATCAACCGCGGCGACCCGCGCCGGCTGGAGCGCGCAGGGCCGTGCTATGGACCGTCGGCCTCGGCGAAGTCCTCGTCGGGGAAGTCGTCCGCCTCGGCCTCCGCCGTCTGGGCCGCGGTGCGCTGTTCCACCGGGATGCCGCGCTTCTCCTCCCACTCCTCCAGCGTCATGATGACCTCGCGCGCCTTACTGCCCTTGTACCCGCCGACGATCCCCTCCACGGCCATCATGTCGACGAGCCGCGCGGCTCGCGTGTAGCCGATCTCGAGCTTGCGCTGCAGGAGCGACACGCTCCCGCGCCGGCTCTCCAACACGACGCGGCACGCTGGATCGTACAGGTCGTCGGGGCCGTACTCGTCGTCCACGGCCTCCTCGTCCCGCCCCAACTGCTTCACGTTCATCATGTACGCCGGCTCCCCCTGTTCCTGCACGAACTGCACGACGTTCTTGATCTCCTGGTCACTGCAGTAGGTGCCCTGGACGCGGACGAGGTCCGACGTGCCGGGCGGGACGAACAGCAGGTCGCCCGAGCCCAGGAGCTTCTCCGCGCCGTTTCGGTCGAGAATCGTCCGCGAGTCCACCTTCGACGTCACCTGGAACGAGATGCGCGTCGGCAGGTTCGACTTTATCAGGCCAGTAATGACGTCGACCGACGGCCGCTGTGTCGCGAGGATGATGTGGATGCCGACCGCGCGGGACTTCTGCGCCAGCCGCGTGATGAATATCTCGACCTCCTTCGACGCCACCATCATCATGTCCGCCAACTCGTCCACCACGATGACGATGTAGGGCATGTGCACCGGCGTTTCGTCCTCGTCGAAGTCGTCGCCCAGCCGGTCTCGAATCCCCTGCTCGCCCAGTTTGTTGTACTGCGTGATGTGGCGCACGCCCGCCCGCGCGAGCATGTCGTACCGCTCGTCCATCTGCTTCGTCGCCCACTCGAGCGTGTACGGCGCCCGCTTCATGTCCGTCACCACCGGCGTCAGCAGGTGCGGGATGCGCTCGAACATCCCGAGGTCCACCATCTTCGGGTCCACGAGGATGAGCCGCACGTCCTCGGGCCGGCTGAGCATCAGGATCGTCACGATGATCGAGTTCAGGCACACCGACTTGCCCGAGCCCGTCGCGCCGGCGATCAGGAGGTGCGGCATGCGGGTCAGGTCGTTGAAGATGGGCGTGCCCGACGCGTCCTTCCCCAGAAGAACCGGCAGGATCAGCTTGTCCTTCCTGGCCAGGAACTCGTCGCACGTCATTAGCTCGACCATGCGGACGATTTCCTTGATGCTGTTCGGCACCTCGACCCCGACGGTCGATTTGCCGGGGATCGGCGCGACGACGCGGACCGTCGGCGCCTTCACCGCCATCGCGATGTCGTCCGCAAGGCCCGTGACCCGGTTCACCTTGATGCCCGCCGCAAGGGCCAGCTCGTACCGCGTCACCGACGGGCCTTTCTCGATCCCCACCACGTGCGCGCCGATGCCGAACTCCGACAGCGTCCGCTCGAGCACCGCGCTGTTCTCGCGAATGAACGACTCGAGCGCCTTCTCGTCGAACGGCTCGGGCTGTTCAAGGACCGAAAGCGGCGGCAGTTCATAGCCCGCCCCCACCACCGAGGAGGGCACGACCGCGATCTTGTCGATCGGCTTCGGCTTCGCCGCCGGCGACTGCACTGGCAGAGGCGGCAGTTTTTTCTCCGGCTCGTCTTCTTCCTCGCCCCCCGTCGCCGGCGCCTCGGCCGGGCGCGGAGCCGGCGCGGGCTTGGCCACGGGCGCCGCCGCCTTCGGCGCGACCGCGGGCTTCGACGTGATGATCGGCGGCTTGCCCGTCTTGATCGGCGGCTTCGGCGCGGCCGCCGCCCGCGCGCGGCGCGCCTCGAGCCACCGGCGTGTCTGCGCCGCCGCCTTCTTCGCCACCCACACGGCCAGCTCGTCCGCCGAGAGCAGGAGCCCGCCCAGCGAGAACAAGAGCACCGTGATGAGCCACGCGCCCGTCGCCCCGAAATACTGGACCAGCGCGTCCGACACGGCGATGCCCACGATCCCGCCACTGCCCGGCATGTGCTCCGTCGCGGGCCCGACCAACTGCGTCGCCGCCGAGGCCGACACCAGCATCACCAGCCCGCCGAACACCCCCATCCACGCGCCTACCAGGTCCCGCTTCATCAGGCACCGGATCGCGAAGCCCACGGCGAGGGCCGCCGCCACGTAAGCCGCATACCCGAAGTTCGTCATCAGCCAATGGGAGAGCACCGCGCCCGCGCGGCCGCAGACGTTCTCAAACCGGCCCGCCGGCGGCCAGTGCGTCTGGGCCAGGTCCCGGTCGCTGAACGTCACGAGACTCAGGAAGATGAACAGCGCGGCGAACACCAGCGCCATGCTCGTCGCGCGCTTCCGCACCATCGTCAGTTTGTCCAACGCCTCCGAACTCACGGCCTCCTCCACACGCACGAACACAAAACGGCGCCACGCCGGCCCCGGGGCGCGGCGCGAGCGCGCAACGTCCCCGCTCACCAAACGGCGTTCTCTGTTCTATATCGACAGAATCCCGCCCCCGGCTTTAGCGCGAAACGCCCCCCGTCCGCCAAGTTCCCGGCCCCGCCGGCGCGCGCGACCGCGCCAGCGCCTGGCGCCGGCGACACCATTCCTTGCCCGACAAGCAGTTGCCAACGCGCCGGTCCGACGTTCACCAGGCCAGATACGCTATGAGCACACCGGCCAGAATAATGCGGTATACGCCGAACGGAATGAGCCCGTGCCGCGTAAGCCAGCGAACGAACCACTTGACGGCCACCGCCGCCACCACAGCGCTGACCGCCAGGCCGACGAGCAGCCCGGCCGGCCCCGCAGACTGAAGCAACTCGGCGTGATGGATCATTCCCGAATAGACCGTCGCCGCCCCCAGCGTCGGGAGCGCCAACAGAAAACTGAACTCGGCCGCCGCCACAATGTCCAGCCCCACGACCAGCGCCGCGATGATCGTCACCATGCTGCGCGACGTGCCCGGCCACATGGCGAGACACTGCGCCAGTCCGATCACCACCGCCTGCCGGTATCGGACACGGTCGACCTGCCCGAGCCGCGGACCCTTCTTCCGCGTCCAGCAAACGTACTCGATGACGATCATCAGCACACCCCCGACCGCCAACGCACAGACCACAGGGACCGGGCCGAACAGATGCTTCTCGATCTGCTTGTGGCACAGGTAGCCGAGGATCGCGGCCGGCAGGAACGCCACCAGCAGGACGCCGACCAGGTGCAGGCCACGCTGCTGTTCGTCGCTCAGGCCCGGCGCAGCGTCTCGGCGCAGGCGGACCGACCACGCGGCCACCCCGGACACCATCTGGCCTACACGCCGGCGGTAGAGCCCCAGCACCGCCAGGACCGCCCCAAGCTGAATGACTATCTCAAACGAGTTGACGGCCGGACTCGCGACGAATTTTCGCTCCAGCGCTCCGTGTTGGTCCGATGGCCGCCCAAGACCCAGCCAATCGCCCACAAGGATCAGATGCCCGGTCGAGGAAACCGGGAGATACTCGGTCAGGCCCTCGACGACGCCCAGAACCGCCGCCTGCCACACGCTGATGCGGACAGTGTCACCTGTCGCCGGGGCGGGCAGGCCCGCCTGTTGCAACGCCGTGCCGCCGGGCTGGTCCGCACCAGAGGCCTTCAGTACACAAATCACAACGAGCCCCGCAAGAGCCCATGCACTTGCACGTCTCATCTTCATTCTGCCAACACTCTCTCGCAAAAAAAACACTGTCAGGCGGAACCGACAGGCCTTGCCCGCGGCTGCACGACCGAATTGGCCGCAGTGGCGGGCTGACGCAGAGCGAACGGTTGCGATGACCATACCAGCCGCGGCCTGGGTACGCAAGCGCGAGTTCACCGCGCCGCGCGCGTGCGCGTTTTCAAGCAGCGCCTATTCCTGTGCCGAGAACAGTCTCTGCTTTGCGCCGCAGACGGGGCAGACCCAGTCCTCCGGCAGGTCTTCGAAGGCCGTGCCGGGCGCGATGCCGCTCTCCGTGTCTCCGGCCCCGGGGTCGTAGACGTAACCGCAGATGTCGCAAAGATATTTCTTCATTGTCGACGTCCCTCCTGGCCCGGCTATTCATCCAGGTCGTCGTCCTCGGGCGTGAAGAGGTCCTGTGTCGCGCCGCACTCGGGGCAGACCCAGTCCTCCGGCAGGTCTTCGAACGGGGTGCCGGGGTCGACGTCGTTCTCGGGGTCGCCCGTTTCCGGGTCGTACACATAGCCGCAGACGTTGCAGACATATCGTTTCATTGTCCTCGACTCCTCCAGGGCGTGAAGAAACCCGCCGCTCCATGCGGCGCTTTTTCGATTATACACACGCGTCGCGCCAAGGCAACCCAGCAAGTCCGGAGCTTGTGCGTGGCGTCATGTCGGCAGGCCGGGCGGTCAGTCCTTGAACAGGCCTTCAAACTTCTCGCGGGCCGTCTGGCCGACCGCGCCCGGGGTCTGTTCCGGCTCGCGTTCCATCGCGGCCTTCTTGCCGCGGCCCCGGGGCGTTTTGGGTTTGTCCGCCTCGATCTCGCGGAAGGCGAACTCGTCGCAGTAGTTGCCGCGTTCGGCATCCGGCACGAGCTCGGTAGTGGTGCTCAGGCAGTGGTTGTGCGCGGTCGCCGAATACAGGCGACAGTTGCGGCAGCAGTGCAGGAAGGCGTCGCATTTCGGGCAGAGTTCCTTGAACGGCACACGTTCGCGGCTGGCGATTTCCGCCCCGCATTGAAAACACTTTCGCATCCGATTGCCTCGCAGAATTATGGTTGGGCGGGGCCGGTCCCCAAGGACAGAATATCCGAGCCCGCGCCAAAAGTCAAGTTTTGCTAAAGCGGCCGGCCGCGCTATAATGCCCGCGACAAGCCACGTGTCGAGGTCTTCGCTTGGTCAAGTTCAAGCACTGGCGCAAACAGCTCTACCGGCGGGTGATCCGACTGCAGGGCGCGCCGCTGAGCGTCGCCCGCGGGTTTGCCCTTGGTGTGATTTTCGGCAATCTTATGCCGCCGGGGCTTCAGCTTTTCACCGGCATCCCGGTCGCACTACTGCTCGGCGGCAACGTCCTCGCCTTTGTCACCGGCACCTGCGTGTCCAACCCCCTCACGTACGTCGCCGTCTATGTGTTCAACTGCAAGGTCGGCGAACTGTTCCTGAACACGCTCGGGCACGCGGACATCCATATCGGTGAAGACCTTCACGCCGCCATCGTGACGGCGGGCGAGTTCAGCATCCGCCATCCGATCCAGACCTTCGCCGCGCTCCTGAATTCGTTGCGGCCGTTCCTGTCCTGCTGGATATCCGGCGGGCTGATCGTCGGCCTGGCCGAGTCCGTGCCCGCCTATTACCTCGCGTACGCCGTCGTGGTCGAGGTGCGCAAACTGCGGGACTTCAGCCACGCGCGCCGCGCGGCGCGCCACAGCGCCCGCCGGGCGCGGGCGGCGCGGGAAGGCCCGCCCGCGCCGGACGAGCCGGACGAAGAGGCAGAGGACGAACAGCCGCCGCCCACTCCGACTTGACCCTGCTCCGGTGCGATGATACGATGACACGGTCTCGGTGTCGGAGGCACAACCCATGCGTGCTCGTGTGTGCATTCCTTTGGTCCTGACCCTCGTGCTGGGCGGCTGCGCGTTCACAAACCCGCGCAACACGCCGGCCCTGAGCGCCCTCGACCGGGCCGTGCGGCCCGAAACGACTCTCGGCAAGGCCGCGCTGGCCCCGGTGTTCGTACCCGTCGGCGTCGCCTGTGGGGCGCTCGACATCTGCGTCCTGCATCCCGTTCGCGCGGCCGGGTATGCCGCCGCGGACACGTGGCGCGCTGTCTGGGCGGACTCACGGCTCTCACACACGGAACAGGCGCTGCTGCTCGTGCCGAAAGCGGCCGTGAGCCCGGTGGTCTTCGCCTTCTGCTGGTTCGGCGAGAGCTTCTTCAACCTCAGGCCCGACAGCGCAAAGGAGCCGCGATGAAGCGCTCCCTGTTTGTAATGACGCTCGGGATGCTCGCCTGCTCGTGCGCGTTCATGAACGAGCGGAACCGCCCGCTCATGAACTTCTGCCAGCGCACGCTCGTGCCGGACAGCGCAATGGGCCGGGCCCTGGCCGCGCCGGCGACCGTGCCCGTGTGCCTGGCCGCGGGCATCGTCGACACCGTCGTGGTACATCCGATAACGGTCGCCGACGACGCATGGCTCGACACCGGGGCGGCCATCTGGGCGCCGACGGACCGCGGCTACGTGACCGAATGCGCGCTCGCGCCGTTCCGCGCGGCCCTGTCGCCGCCGATATGGGCGTTTGCCTTCGCCGGACGCGCGCTGTTCGACGTGCCGCCGTGGCCGCCCGATCCCGCACGGCTCGCGCTCCGGTTGACCGACGAAGACCGCGAGGCGCGGCTCCTCGCCGCGGCCGACCTGACGGCGTGGGCGTACAAGGGCGAGGATGTCGAGCCGGCCACCGAGGCCATGCTCGCCGCCTGCCGCGCGTATCCCGACGACGTGGATTTCTGCGAAGCCGTCCTCCAACGCCTCCCGGAGCCGCTGACCGACGACGCCCGCCGGCACCTGGCCGACCTCGCGGCGACGGGGCGGGGCCGCGTTTGCGCCGTCGCCATCTGGCGGCTTTTCGTCGACTCCCTTTACTGGCCGGGAACAACCACAGACCCCGCCGCGGCCGAGCACCTGAAGGCCGCGACCGACCGGCTCGCGTCGCTGTATGACCGCCTTGTCGCCGGGAAGCGCCACGAGGCCGAGGTGTACCTTGCGAAACTCGCCCGCACCAGCGTGCAGTACCCGGGGCCGCGTTCGCTCGCGCTGTACATCACTCGTTCGCTCGCGCGGCGCGGCTGGCCCGACTACGCCGGGGCCGAGGCCTTCCGCCTCCAGACCCGCCTCCTCAGCTCGGCCGAGGCGGCGCGCGCCCAGGCCGCCGACAACAAGTGGCGCGCCCTGCGGCTTCTGTGGGGCTGGGACACGATGGTCGCGGCCTCCATCAAGCGCCGGACCGAGGGCGGCGCCTCCGGCCGGGCGGAACTGGCCCGAGCGCGGGACGCTCTGGCCGACGAACTGCGCAGCGCCGGGCCGGGCGAGGCGGTTCGCCTGCTTGAATTGACCGGGCAGTTGATGCGGGCAACGACCGCTCTCGATGCCGAAGAAACGGCGGAGCGCCTGCTGAGCGGGCCGAAAGAAGACCTCGACCTGTTCCTGGGCAACCCGCGCGACCTGCTCGGGAAGAAAGGGGGGCCGTGAGGGACGTTGGCCCGGAGACAATCCATCACACCGGAACATTGCGGCTTTCGTTGGCCGGGGCGTTCGCCGGCATCGCCGCTGGCGGGTTCCTTGTGGCCGTGATGTCGTTTCTTCAGACCTGGTCCGGCTGGCGCCTGACGCGTTGCGAGCCGGCCGCCGCACTGCTCGGGGCGCTCGGCGTCTGGTGCTTCACGCCCGCGCCCGGCGCGCGCAGGGCGCTCGGCGGCGTTGCCGCCGCACTGTTCGCAATGCTTCTCGGCGACGCCTTCCGCGTGGCGGCGACGATGTCTCTGCCGGACTGGGTGGAGATTCCGGAGCGCCTGCGCGTCTCGCTGGCGCTTGTAGATTGGCGTCACTGGTGGCACTACTGGCCCCGACTGCTCCGCTACGGGTTCGGGATGTACGCCGGCTGGTATTTGTGTTCGGCCGTGGCGGCGCCTGTGTTCACGACCCGCCTCGCTGGAAGGGAAGACAACACATGAGGCCAGATCTGCGCCGGACTGCCGGCCTTCTGTTGCTGGCCGCGTCGCTCGTCCCGAGCGCCGCGTGCACGTGGGGCCGCGAACCGGACCGCGGGGCGGCGGCCTCCGCCCCGGCCCGCATGTCCGGGCCCGAGGCCGGCCGCGCCATAATGCGGGCGCGCGAACTGCTCGACTCGCGGCGGGCCGGCGGCGCGGACGGGGCGACACGCCTGGCCGACGCGATCATCGCCAACTGCGACGCGCCGCGATACGTCGCGGAGGGTTTCCTGCTCAAGGCCGAGGCCGCGCGGGCGCTCGGCGACCACAAAACCGCCGCCGAGGCCGCACGGCTCGGCGTCCAGAAAATACTCACCGCCCCCGACGGGCGACCCGGCCCGGCGATGCTTACGGCCCTCAAGATGCTGTTGGCCGCGTACGTTGAAAGCTCCGTTGTCGGCAACGGGCGCGAGGATGTGTTGGCGACCCTGGCGGCCTGGAAGGGGGAACTGAACTCCCTCTATGAGGCCGACAACTCCGCCGTCGGGGGCGAGATCGAGGCGGTCGAGGAGACGTTTGTCCGCCTCGCCGAAATGGCCGAGCAGTACCTCGCGTCCCGCGCGCCGGAGGTCGCGGCGCAGGAGGTCGTCCGCCGGTACGTCCGTCTTTTCAACACGCTCGAGAGCGAGGGCCTGGTCCGAATGTTTGCGCCGGGCTCCGCACAGGCAATACTTTTGGCGGAAAGCGGGGCCGCAGCGCTCGCCACGGGGCCGGTCGACCAGTTGAGCTTGGGAAGTGCCGTCAAGGTGACGTTGTCGGAGGGCGAGCCGGCCCCCGCGGCCGTCGCTACGTGTGTCCTTATCGCGGTCTCGCCCGCCGGGTGGGCCAGGCCCGTCCCCGGCGTCAGCTTCTCGCTCGAACGGGCCGATGACGGCTCGTGGCTCATCAACGAAATCGACGGCCACCCGTAAGAAAAGGAACTCCCGCAACGGATACCGAACATCAGAATCCCAACGAGACCGATGCGTCACGGCTGACGACCATTCTCATCCGCGACAACCTCGACGCACTCGTCGACTACTGCCAGCGCGAGATGATCAATCATCCCGAGTTGACCGGCGTCGTGGAACGACTGCAAATCGCGCACTCTCACGAGTGGGTGAAAGAAGCCATTTCACTGTTCAGCATGTGTATGGACAATTGCTGGCCGTCGATCGAGTGGCACGACGAAGTCGGAGAGTTGAACTTCACGGCCGGTCTCAGCATCGCGGCCGCGAACGAGTTTCTCGGCATCGTGCGCGACGGCATCCTCCACCTGGTATGGCGGGCGTCCGCCGACAACGTCATCGCCGTACACGAACTCCCGGAGGTCGTCTCGTCCGTACTGCGTGCCTTCGACAGCGCCCTCGCGGTCCAGGCCTCGGCATATGTCCGCGAGAGCCAGAGGCATCTGAGCGAGGTGAACGAGCGCCTGGTGTTCCGAACGAAACAGTTCGAGCGCGACATGGCCCTGGCAACACTGGTGCAACGGAAGTTCATCCCGAGCAATTTTCGCTCGGACTATTTCAGCGCCGAGGTGCGGTACGTCCCGACCACCGGCATCGGCGGCGATCACGCCGGCATCTTCCCGGTCTCGCCCGAGCGCATCTACATCACCATCTCCGACGTCACCGGACACGGCATCGCGTCCGCTCTCGTCACCGAGGCCATCCGGTCACAGCTGCGCCCCCTCCTGCGCCGCCAGATGGACACCACCTTTCAGTACAGCATCGAGCCAGTCGAGGTTGTGCGACAGTTGAACGAGCAGTTCTTCAAGGAGTTCCAGTCGCTCGGGATGTTGCTCACCTTCTTCATCGCCATGGTCGATTGTCAGAACGGGACGCTCACGTACTCCGGAGCCGGCCACCCCCCGCCCATCCTGCAATGTTGCAAAGCACACAACATCATAGAACTCCGCTCACAGAACATCATCCTCGGCGCGGCCGAGGACTGTGTCCTCGACCGTGGCCAGGACACCATCGACATCCATCGCGGCGACCGCATCATTTTCTATACCGACGGCATAATCGAAGCCAACAGCAACGGCCACGATATGCTCGGCATTGACGGACTCAAGAGTGTCATCGAGAAGCACTACGAAACCTCACCGGTCCAGCTCGCCGACGCGATACTGACGATCGCACGGGAAACATATGGCGACAACGAAACTGATGACATGTCCCTCATCCTGCTGGATATCCTCGGTGGTCCCGAGGCCGCGTAGCCACACCGATGCTGTCTTATATCTTATAAGGGTTAAAAACTAATAATCATCATAATAACAAGTGTGTGTTTTGGGGTATCTGCCGCCCGACACACGCAACGCCGTGCGCCCGAAGGCCATGCCGACACGCACAGGCCCTTGAAACTCTGTGGATAACGGCGGCGGAGTTGGGCACACAGGCCGACTTACCCAAGCCGGCGAGTCGTAAGCCGGGATATCAACAATCCATCCCCATGAACCCCACGCCGTTACCCACATGGCAACTCCCGGATTACGCACAGGTTATCCGCACGGACCGTGTGGGTGGCTTGTGGATAGTTGTTGTGTTTGTTGTTGATAATATGTGGGTTGTTGGTGGGTGTTCAATATGTCGGCGCTGGTTTGAGCCCGTGACGCTCGAGGAAGGCGGCTTGCGCGGCCCTGCACGCCTCAAGCTTGTCGGTCATCCGGCGCAGGTGGACCTGCCACCTGCGGGCCAGGGCCTGGGCCTTGGCCGCATCGGTCGCCTGTGCCGCCTTAGCGAGCGCGTCGAGAGCCAGGACTTGTTCGCCAAAAGCGCCCCGCCACAGCATTCTGAGCGCGGCCACCTCCCGGTTGGTGACGGGGATTCGGGCCAGCGCCGTCGCGTTCGACCGGGCACGCTCCACCAACTCGGCGAGGTGTGCCGCCGGATCCTTCGCGCGCAGGGCCGATATCTCGGCCGTTATATGATCGAACTCCTCGAATAGGGGAGCCGCGACCGCGGCAAACGCCTCGTATGCCGCCACGGCCGACACCTCTCGGCGGGGAGCATCCTTCGGGACCCGCCCTGCGACGAACGCCGCGCCCGATGCCACGAGCAGGGCCACGCCGAGCGCGTACAGATACCGGACCGCCGGCGTGCCGCCCTTCGACGCCGGCAGTCGGCGGCTCAGCGCGATGCCGCACAGGAACCCCGCGACGAGACCGCCCACGTGGGCTGAGTTGTCGATGTGGGGCTGGGTCAGGCCGTAGGCCAGGTTGTAGCCGAGGAAGCCCAGCACGCTCAGGACCAGCGGCTTGAAGACCGACACCGGCACGGTCCGGCGCCGCACGAGCATGAAGCCGAGGATACAGCCGAACACACCAAAGACCGCGCCCGACGCGCCGGCCCCGACGCCCTGGGCGTTGTGGCCGATGCTGGCGATGGAGCCGGCCACGCCGCTCAGCGTGTACGCGAGCAGGAAGGCCCAACTGCCGAGCAGGCGCTCGGTGAACCGGCCGACCTGCCAGAAGCACCACATGTTGAAGCCGGCGTGCAGAACGCCGAAGTGGACGTAGTTGGCCGTGAGCAGGCGCCACCATTCACCGCGCACGACGCTCGGGCCGTACGTCCCGCCCCAGGCGAAGATGCTGTCGGTGGACGGCATCCACCAGCTCACCCCCCCGGCGACCATCAAGGTGAAAACGAGCGCGTTTATGCCGAGGATGAGCGGCGCCGCCCACGTCCTCGGCGTCGCGGCCTCGAGCACATCGTGGAACCGGTCGGCCTGACGAAGCTCCGCGTTGTGCGCGACGATTGCCGCCTCGACGTCCACCCCGGAGTTGTCTCTGGAGGACAGGTTGCCGAGCGCGTCCGGGATGCGCTCGCGGGCGCGCGCCGGCCCGACGAGCCGGAGGTCCGGAGCCACCAGCGCAGTCACAAGACAGCCGGTCTCGCGTCCGAGCAGGTCCACCTCGAGCTCGGCCAGCTCGTGGGACGTGACGAGCAGGACGGTCTTGTGCCCGGCCCGCCCCAGGGCCCGCTTGGCCGCCCGCAGGTAGTCCGAGGCCGAGGGCATAACGGCCGGCGTCCACGGCACCACAAGACACAACTGCTCGATGCGGCCGGGCCATGCGCCCAGAACAGTTTCGACCGCGACCGGCAGTCGGCCCCAGTCCGTTGGATCGACGACACCCAAGTAGCGGGTCTTCGGTTGAGCGAGCAGGGCACGGTGGACGGCCGCGGTTGCCGCGAGCGTGGCGTCGTCGAACCGGTCCATCTCGGCGCCGGCGGCCCGGAGACGTTCGAGAAGGCCGCGTTCTCGCGGCGCCCGCGGTTTGTCGGGTGCGTCGCCCATCGGAGCAGGTTCCTCGTCGAGACCGGAAGCGCGGGGGACCGACCGCGTGTTCCTCGACGCATTGTACGCCGTGCGGCGGGCGTGTCAATTCGGCCGCCGCCGCCGGCGCGTTTTCACTTGCCCGCGCGGGGCCGCGCCGATATACTTTTGGCCGTCAGGCGAGAGGACACGCGATGCCGGAACTCGAACACGGGAAGACGTCGGCGCTGACGGCGCTCGGCGTGCTGTCGGTCGTGCTTGGCGCGTTCTGGCTCATCGCGTCGGTCTGGAGCGGCCTGCACATCGAGGCGCACCAGCAGGAGGTCGCGCACTACGAGCGCTACGGCATCCCACAGATTCTCACCGGCTTCGGCGTCACGGGCGCGTACATCGACGCGGCCATGAACTTCGTGCTCGCGGGCGCGCTGTTCGCGGCGGGCGTCGGCCTGCTTCGCCTGCGGCGTTGGGGCGCGACGCTGGCACGCGGCTATGCGTTCGCGCGGATCGTAGCGAGCGCTGTTTCGGCCGTCTTTGCCCTTGTCGGGCCGATTGCCAGCCGGCCTGGCCCGGCCGAGCTCGAGACGTTCCAGCCGCTACAGCCCCAGACCGTCGAGTTCCTCGGCACGCGCTTCATGCCCGTCGTCTGGACGGAGATAGTCGCCGGCTTCCTGCTCTCGACGGTCTTCGCCGTCATCCTCCTCTGCCTGCTCTCCCGCAAAGAACACAAAGACGCCCTCTCCTGAACGCGACTCGTTATGGCACCGACGCGTGCCGCGGTCTATAATGGGCGGCGATGATTCCCCGGCGCAATATCCCGCGATTGTTTCGCAAGGCGCTGGCCGACCCTGCGTACGCGGTTCGCGCGTTCCGCCAGCGGCTCCGGGCGGACCTCTCGTACCGGCGCGGCGACGGCCGGAGCGCCCCGCCCGAAACGATCAGCTTGTTCCTGACGTTCGGGTGCAACCTGCGGTGCAGGATGTGCGGGCAATGGGGCCCGACCGGCTCGGCCAGGGGCTACGCACCCGAGACGCTCAAGAGCCGGCTCTCGCGCGACGAGATCCGCGCGCTCATCGGCGAGGTCCGCCGGTTCAGGCCGAACATCACGCTCTTCGGCGGCGAGCCGATGCTCCACCCGGAGTTCCCGGGGATCGTCGAGGACGTCAAGGCCGCGGGCCTGCGCTGCAACGTCGTCACGAACGCGACGCTCCTCGAGCGCTTCGCCGACCCGCTTGTCGAGTTTGGGCTGGACGAGATCATCTTCTCGCTCGACGGCCCGCGCGACGTGCACGACGGGGTGCGCGGCGTGCCCGGCTCGTTCGACCGCGCGATGGCCGGCTTCGACCGGCTCCTCGCCGCCAAGCGGAATCGACACTGCAAACTGCCGAAGATAAACGTCACGAGCGTGGTGTTCGAGTCGGGCTACGAACGCCTGCCCGAGCTGGTCCCCATCGCCGAGAAACTCGGCGCCGACTCGTTGACCGTACACCACCTGATTTTTTATGACCGCGCGACGTACGACCGCCACAACGAGTTCTTCAAGGGCGCGTTCGGCACGCTCTGCTACGACTGGGAGGGGTTCGTCGTCGACCGCCTGCCGGACATCGACCCCGGGCGTGTCATCGAAATCAAGGACGCACTACTCGGGGCCGAGCCGCGCCTGCCGGTGTCGTTCCATCCGAACCTGACCGACGCCGAGATTCGCGAGTGGTACGGCGGGTTCGCGTTCACGCCCCGGTCATACTCGGGCCGGTGCAAAAGCCCGTGGATGACGGTCTATGTCTTCCCGGACGGCGGGGTGCGGCCGTTCCACTCGATGAACTTCGTGGCCGGCAACATCCGCGAGTCGTCCTTCCGCGAGATATGGAACAACGAGTCGTACCGGCGATACCGCCGCACCGTCAAGCGTTGCGGCGCATTCCCCATCTGCTCCCGTTGTACCGAACTCTACCGGTTCTAGGCTTGAAATCTGGGCCTCAGCGATATAGGACCCTGTGTTGATTTCAGATTTGATGCGCCGCACTCATGGAAGTACGATGGCGCGAAGAAGCATGCAAGAACGAGTCTCCAGCACGAATAAACACCCAAGATTTCTCCAAGATAGATGTTGACCCCCCCCAGGGTAATAGAGCATAATATATCACAATCGATCACAGGGGTTCAGAATGGACAAGTACATGACCCTGAAGGAAGTTTGCTCCGTTCTGCGAATATCGCGCCCTACAGCCTATCGATGGCTTCACAGTGGCCGGCTCAAAGGGAAGAGAGCGGGCAGAGCGTGGCTTTTTGCACGTGGGGACATCGAGGCGTGTGTCAGGGAAGCTCATGCGGCTTATCAGACAAACCCGACGACTTTTACGTGCGGAGACTTGTTCAGCGGCGCAGGGGGCCTTTCCGTCGGTTTCGAACAAGTGGGGTTCCATACCGTCTTCTTTAACGATATTGATGAGGACTGTGCCAGAACGTTCGCACACAACTTCCCCAATGCCAAGGGGTTTGTGTCGCCGATAGAGCAGCTTACCGCAGGCGACGTCCTCCGCGGCACCAATCTGGAGAGCACGGAACTAGATGTGCTCATAGGCGGTCCGCCATGCCAAGGATTCTCCATCAACGCACCAGTACGATCAGAAAAGGACGAACGCAACAACCTATTCCTCCATTACGTGCGACTGGTGCTTGAGGGAATCAGGCCCAAATTTGCGGTTCTGGAGAATGTGCCTGGGCTCGTTTCGATGGCGCGTGGCAAGTATCTGGCCGCCGTTTGCCAAGCATTCGAACGCGCGGGATACAGACCGGTCTATCGCATTCTGAACGCGTGCCATTACGGTGTGCCGCAGGAGCGATGGCGCCTGATTATTGTAGCCAACCGCGTGGGATGCGATTTCCAATTCCCGCAACCGTTTTGCTTTTCGGGCGCGCGCCCGAATTTCACTGGGGGACGAGAACTGACCTATGCCTTCGCAGTGCAGAAGAAGGGCGGCACAGGTCAACATTTCTGGCTAAGAAAGCCCATCTC